>Ga0180009_10003351_pt1 | contig 18265 bp, 21 predicted proteins | sample OS_PC_MetaG_FD_123537 | JGI IMG/M metagenome (GOLD analysis project Ga0180009, IMG submission 123537) | Groundwater microbial communities from the Aspo Hard Rock Laboratory (HRL) deep subsurface site, Sweden - OS_PC_MetaG | ecosystem: Environmental > Aquatic > Deep subsurface > Groundwater... | reverse complement strand
GAATAATAGGATCTTTATCTACTTGGTCTATAAAAGCCTCAACCGTTTGATCTCCCTTTTCACCAGATGCAATTGTTCGCCTTCTCAATTCTGTCATTTTAATTCTCTTTAAATAGGATTCTTTACAAGGGCATAAAATTTTTTATGCCCTTATGAAATCAATTTACCCGGGTCTTCTCACCCTTCTTGCCGGGGTAGAAACCGTAACCTCTTCACTTCCAGTGGAAACAAATTCCTTTTCTTTAATTTCTTCCAACTTTGTAGCACATGAATCATAAACCTCACAAGTATTACAACCTTCAAGTTTATCAATATCCGTTCCTATAACCCCACCAAGAGGACACTTTTCATCAAAAGGAGGTTCTTCCTTTTTAGATTCCTGGGCAGAAGCAGAATTTCGCGGCTGTCTTCGGCGACCAGATGGTACCTGTTCTTTCACCGTTTCTTTTTCTACCACAGGTGATCGCTTTTTTGAAGGTGTTTCGGTAGATTGTTCCTTTTCCACACCCCTTTGACGTCTTGAAGGTTGTTGGGTTTCTTCTTTTTCCCTTACCTCACCCCAGTAGGATTCATACACTTCATCATATTCTGGTTTATAAAGCAATTCATCCAAGGTATAGGCATCATTCAAATCATCATCCAAAATAACATAATCCCTATCAAGAAATTTATGTCCAATATATTCCATTCCTGTAACACTACGCCCTTCAATCTCAAACTTCTTTTTCTTGGCCTCAAATTGAATTGTTTTTCCCCGCTCATAATGTGAGTAGGAAATCAAAGCCTTAGTCCTGGCATCCATAGCCAGAGGAGTCAGCTTTGATTCCATATAGAAATGAGCAATTTCAAAAACCTGAACTCCTTTCTTTTCTTCCTCTCCTCCATCAAGAACGACCACATTATAAACATTCCTTCTCTTTGGATAAAGCCCTTTGATTAAATCAGCATCATAATCCACCTGCTTTTTCAATTCAGCTTGATGCTCACAAATAGGACAAGGCAAACCAAGATTCCTATTGAGACATATAAACTGAGCATCATTGATTCCCACATTCTGGTGGACTTGAATATCAAGAACATACACAGGGCTTCCTTCAGGCAATTTAATTCCATGATTGTCCATAGGCCAATTTGGACCTGAAAATGAAGGTATAATATCAAACATCCAAACCTTCTCAGTTGGTTTCCAAAAAGAAACATCCTCTAAGTCTTTCCTAAAATAAGTAAAATGAGGCCCAAACTCATCCTTTCTCCGGTAACTTTCTTCAGTCCTTTTCTGAAGATCATCTCCCATTGCTTTCATTCGTTCCGCTGCACTTGCCATAAATATTCCTCCTTATCGTTTAAATACATTTTTCAAGGACTCAGCAAAACCAAGCCCCAACAGCCTCCCCACCCCATAGAGGAGAAAGGCACCAAAAATAATTCCTCCAATTATTTTTATTGTTAAAAAAAGAGTTTCCAACCTACTCGCTCCCTTCAACACTCCCTAGCCTACGTCTTCTCAAAGGCCTGTTCTCACTCGGAATAGAATCCACCGCTATATGATTCCCTCCAGGGCTATGACCCTGCCCCAAATCAACCACCCGTTTCTCCATCCCCTCCAAGGAAGCCTCAATGCCCTTCCTAACTTCCTGGGTTCTCTCTTCCTTATTCCCTTTTTTATTATTAAATAATCCCTTAAGAGACTCATATAATCCAAGTCCCAACATCCTGCCAATCCCATAAACAATAAATGCAATAACAATGATCGGAATTGAAATACCACATATTAATAAAAACAAACCTGTTTTTAAAATCTCCATCTCAATTTCTCACTTTCTAAACGATCCTTCTTTTCCTGAAGGGACGACTCCCTTCAGACAATGATTGCTCAATCGCCTTTCTCACCACCATTTCATTTCCTTCTTTGTAAATTTTTGGGATCTTCGGATCAGCATAATATCCGCTCAAAAATAATTCACATTCCTTTTCCAAAGCAGATTTACGATGAGAAAAGGCTACCTTTACCCCTTCAAGAAGTTCCTTTTTTCTCACTGCCTCAATATGGGCTTCCACTACTTCATGAATTTCCGCTGCAACTTTTTCCTGAATTGTTCTAAATTCTTTATGAATAATTATAGCATTAGAAATAGCTGTTTCTGTTGGTTTTTTATCAACATCTAATCCATACTTACCTGGAAACTGCCGAGCATCAGTATCTAATTGTGCCTTTACTTCATCAATTTTCTTTTTCCCTTCTGTCTTAATAACTGATACTTTTTCCTGACATCTCATCATTTCTGCCACCGCATCAGCATATTGCTCGGCATATTCAATATAAATTTGAGATTGCCCTGCCAGTTCAGTATGAAGGTTATAAATATCAATTTTTGAATCTTCTTTGTATCCCATTTTTTCTCCTTTCTTTATATTATAAATTAAATTCTCGAAAACATTATTTTTTTTATTTACACAATTCCCATAAAGTGTCTAACAACTTTTCCCGGCCAGTATAAAACCAGGGTTCACTTGCAAACATTGCCATCACCCGATGAGACCAAGGATCACCCCTATTTAATAAAACTGTTCCAAAATACCGGGCAATTGCGACACGGATTTCTTCTGGTTTACTTCCTGTCAAATCTAAATTTTTAACAATTTTACTCACCTCCTTCCAACTCTTTTTTCCTTGTGACATTAAATAATCAATTAATTTCTTAACTTCCATTTCATCAAAATTAGCACTGGAAATGGCATTAAACGCCTCTTCATCATCTTCAATATCTATAATCTTATCAAGAATAGCCAGGGCCATTCTTGGAGAACCCTCCGATACACTGGCAATCTCGGTATAATACTTCTCAGCAAATTCTACTCCTTCCTTTTTGGCAATACCTTTAAGAAAACCCGCCATAACAGGTCTTGGTATCCTGTTAACGGGAAAGACAGTGGCCCTATTCCTAATTGTTAAAATTAATTTATTCTCTTCTGTTGTACAGAGAATAAACCTTACGTGATCAGGAGTATCTTCAAGAATTTTCAGAAGCGCATTCTGTGCGTCTGATGTAAGTTTATGGGCTTCATCAAGAAGATATATTTTAATATCCCCCTTAAGAGGAGCATACCTTGCCTTTTGGATAAGATCTCTAATTGTATCAATCCCTCTTGTATTTGCTACATTATACTCAAAAAAATCCGTTTCAAAACATCCCAATTCTTTAGAAATAATTCTCGCTAATGTTGTCTTCCCGCAACCAGAAGGCCCAGAAAATAGATACGTTTTTATTTGATCCTTTCCTTCTCTCTTTAAAACACTTTTCAAAGCCTCAACAGTAGGTTCATTTCCTATAAATTCAGAAAAAACAGAAGGACGGTACTTAATATGCAACGGCCCTTGAAACCCCATACTTTTCCTCCATAAAGTTCTGATAAAATTGTTTCCAATATTCTTCTTTTTAATTTAATCAAAGCCTATCCTTTTTAAAATAATATTTCATCAAAATCTCCTAAAGATTTCAATGTATCAATAAAATTCCTTATCCCTTGTTGAAACAATTCCTTGTCATGGGGATTGTATATTACAGCAGCAGGGTGAATTGACCAACAAACCCAAAACTGCCACCTATCTAACCACTGGGTAGTTCCATTAAGTTTTTTAATCCCCCCATCTTCATCTAAAAATGCTTTTACACAAGTATTACCAAAACCCAATACAAGCCTACAATTCAAGAATTTTAACTCTTCCTGAAACCATGAAAGGCATTTCTGGATATGAATCTTATCAGGAGTTTTAGTTAATCTTGGATAACATTTTACAATGTTTGTAATATGAAATTTGATTCTCTTTAATCCATACTTTTCAAATTCAGGCCATAGAATTTCATCACCAGTTTTACCAACAAATCCTATTCCTTCCAAATCTTCATTTCTACCAGGAGCCTCCCCAGCAAGTGCAATATTGTATAAACCCTTTGAAGGCATAACTGGGGCCCTTGCTTCTTTTCTTAACTCACAATCTTGACATTGTAATAAATTGGAATTATTAAAACGAATCTTTTTAAAAACCCCAGGAATGCGAACCTTTGCTTTCAAGGCATCATCAATTTTATTTGGCCGAAGGATAGGAAATAATTTAAACATATTTGAATATAAGAGGGTTGGGTTATTTGAAATGGTAAAACGAAAATGCTTACTTGCCCCATCAGGGATACCGGGACCAAAAGCACCAACTTCTTCAAGAAGAATTTCCAGTTGAGATTTTTTTTCACCTGTACTTTCAATCTTAAAAAACCCTTGCTTAGAAGATACTCTCCTAAATCCTGAGGCTGCAATTGCTTTCTTCTCTCCAATACTTTTAATACTAATGAAAGGAGCATACAATACAGTTCCTTTAGCAATCCATTTTAAAGGATCAGAAATTCCAACCTTGGGTGTCATAACTTCAAATCCCAAACGATATGCTTCTTTCACTAATCCATTCTTTTTGGAATCTGGCTCGTATGTAAGGGCAGCACACAAGAATTCTTTTGGATAATTCAACTTTAACCATGCCGACCAGTAACCAATCATTGCATATTCAATAGCATGAGCCTTATTAAATCCGTACCCAGCCCATTGAAGTAGTCCTTCCCAAAACTTGTTAGCTTGTTTTTCAGAAAATGTTTTTTGCTTTTTACATCCTTCTATAAATTCCACCCGATAAGGTTCAAATTCTCTTGCACTCCTTGTCTTTGCAATAATTTTTCTAATTCTATCTGAAGTTGCATAGGATAAACCAGCAACTTCAGAAATCACTTGCATCACTTGTTCTTGATAAACCAAAACACCATAGGTCTCTTTCGTTATTTTATCATAAGCGTCATTTGTTAAGTTCCACTTCTTGCCCTTTTTCCTTTCAACAAATAAATCCAACATCCCACTTTCAGATGGCCCAGGTCTTGCTAAAGAAGTCACCACAGCAAGGTCTTCAAATTTTTCCACACCCATCTTCTTGATTAATTGAGTAGAAGCATAACCAGTAAATTGAAAAACCCCTATTGTATTTCCCTCACTTAAATCTTTATAAACTTTTGGATCATCTAAAGGAATTTTCTCTAACTCAAACTCATCCAAACCAGAATTATTTTCTTTTATAAGACGGACACATTCCCCAAAAATAGTCATTGTACTTAAGGCCAAAATATCTAATTTCATTAGACCAACATATTCAGCATCATTCATTTCCCAGTTAATAGAAAGATCCTCATTATTTCCTCTGATTAAATTACAACGAGTTCCATCAGTTAAATTTTCAGATGATACAATCATTCCTGCTGCGTGTTTACCATAACCTCTAACCTGACCTTCTATCTTTTGAGCCACCTGAATTACCTTGGGATATTTCCTGGCAAAACGATTTCCAATTTCAGTATTTTTAACTGCTTCCCGAATTCTGGTATTTTCTCTAACCTCTCCTGAATCATCTATTGACTTAGCAAATGAATCCGCTTCAGTTAAAGGGGTTTCAAATACTCGACAAACATCCCTAACTGCTCCACGACCTTTCATCCTCAAAAAAGTCACAATATTAGCAACATTATTAACACCATAAAGATCCTTTAAATGTTGCATAACCAAATGACGTTTATCGTGTTCAAAATCCAAATCAATATCAGGATAATCAATCCTATCAGGTGCAATAAACCTTGAAAACAAAAGACCATATTTAATTGGATCAACTAAAGTAATCCCAAGAAGATATGCAAGCAAACATCCTCCAACAGATCCACGACCAGGTCCTACCAAAATAGCATTATCTTTACACCAGTCAACAATTTCTTTTACAATAATAAAGTATTGAGAAAATTTCTTTTCAACAACTAAATTATATTCCTCTTGAAACCTTTCCCAATATTCAAAAGCCCACTCTCCTTCTTCTGTCAAAATAACCCTATCAGTTTCATTACATAACCTCCAAAGCAACTCATCTGGATTTTCTTTTTCTTTTCCTATAATTGGTAAAGAAATATTTTGTTTTTTAATTCTAAAATCAGAACATTTCTCAGCAACCTCCAGAGTCTTTTCCATTGCCCAATCAATTTCTTCATCAGTTAAAACTCCTTGTTCTTCAAAAGATTTTACCATTTCTTGTTCTGATTTTAAATAAAGCCCTTTAATATTAAAACGCCATCTATCTTTATCTGACCATTTGGCACCTCTTTGAATAGCCAATAAAACTTCCTGCGCTTCCCAATCATCCTCTTCAATATAGTGGCAATCATTAGTCGCAACCAAAGGAGGAATCAATCCTTCTTCAACTGTTTCATAAGCACATTTAATTGCCATTTGATTAGCCTTAATTTGAGAATCTATATTATGAGGCATAACTTCAAAATATAAATCCCAAGACATTCTCTCATCCAAATCATCAAGAAAACTCAATCCCCAATCAGTACAAAGAAAAGTGTCACAACACCCCGTCAATAAAACCAAACCTTCACAGTGATCTAAAAAATAAGAACAATCAACCCTGGGCTTTCTATAAAAACCTTGAAGATTTGCATAGGAAAGAATTTGAAGTAGATTTTGCCAACCCTCATCATCTTTTACAAAAACAGTCATGTGATTGGCTGAAGTCTTTTCCTTAATATTCTTAACAACATAAAGCTCACACCCAAGGACAGGCCCAACTCCTTCTTTATCACAAGCCTTTTGGAGTTGGATTAATCCATCCACGTTCCCGTGATTGGTTAAACCAAGGAACTGGAATCCCAACTGCTTAGCTTGTTTAGCATATTCTTCAGCAGTACCTATACCATCCAACTGGGAATATTGATCATGAACATGAAGATGACAAAACTGAGAATTGTTCATTATCCCTCTAAATATCTAATTGGAATTCCTTTTGCTTTAGCAAATTCAATTTCCTTAGCAACCCCTTTACTTCCTTCCCATCCTGGCAAACAATAAACAATCAACTCATCACAAAACTTTAAAAATTCAAGGGAATTTTTTATCCAATAATCACTATCATTTGAATTTTCCATATAAAGACTTATTGGATGAGAATGACTGATTGGAGACAAAATATTAAGTCCTTCTTCCAAAAGTTTTGCCGCCATTTTATTAGCTAACTCAAATCTCATCTTTCTAACATCAGGATCAGGATGAGAATAGGGAATTGCCAAATACACAATTTTTTTATCCATGAACCCTCTCAAATCCAAGCCCCTTAGAAACTTCAGCAGACTTCAAATTTTTTACCATCAAGTCATAATAACTCTTTTTCAATTCTACACACACTGCTTTACGGCCCATCTTCAATGCCTGATATCCTTCGCTGCCAATTCCTGCAAACCAGGAAGCAACAATGTCACCGGGATTTGTCCATAATTCTAAACATCGAGCAATAGCATCAAGTTGAAGGGGGCAGATATGACGCTCATCATTTTTTTCTCTTGCCAATTTTACGTTTAAAGTGTTGCCTTGTCGAATGTCTTCCCATATAGATGCAGCATATCGTTGCCATATTTTTTGGCTATATTTATTTAATTTAGGATTATCATTTTTCGCTCCCTTTGGCTCAGGTAATGTTCCTTTATACATTTCAAACCCTCTACCTCTACTAACAGGTTCAGGATTTAATCCTGGTTTTAACATTGTAATAATCCAATCAGGCAATCCATTTCGACATCGACATGAATCTTTAATTACTTGTTTATGAGATAAACTAAGAGCTTTTGTTCTGGTTGCTTCAATCAATTCATTTTTTCTTATCTGGACTTTAGAATGATAAATAAATCCAACACCTTCAAAAATTCTAAGCAGATCTCCTGGGAAATCCTTCAATCCAATATACCCATCTCGTTCCTTCATGGCAGGAATATCAGAGCAATGAAAAGATAACAACCGTCCTGGTATAGTAACCCGATACATTTCCGGTACAAGATAAGTAAAATGATCGTAGAACTGTCCGTCTGTACTATTCCCCATATCACGAACAGAAGCACTATATGTAAAAAGAGAGCTAAAAGGAGGACTAAAAATTGTATAATGAATTGAATTATCTGGAATCCCTTTCATAACTTCTACACTATCCCCCCAGTATGCTGCCCAATTATTGCCCCTTTCTTGTGAAAGCACTTTTATCTTGGATAAGACTTGATGTCGTTTATTAGCAGCTGAATATAGTTTTGTCCTAACTTCTTTTACTTTTTGTTCATAGAAATCTAATTCTTCTATTAGATTACTAACCATTTCTTTTTCTCCTTACCTTTTATAACTCCATTTCTCCCAATCTTCATCGGTCAACTTTATTTTATAATCCCCTTTGGCGTCATATCCTTTAATCCAGTTTTCAAAAGTACCATCACCTCGGTTATATCCAAAATTCTGACCATAATTAGAAAACGCAGATATAAGATTTTTAGTCCAATATTTGCCAATATACAGTCCTTTTTTAAGTTGATCCAGTGGACGGTATCTCATTAGATATGGATTGCTTCCATATTTCCAGCATTCTTTGGCCCGATAATAAGCCTCCTGTGGAGTATCATTAAAATTAAACAAAACATAAGTATAACTATTTCCCTTTACTCTCAACCCAGCAGTAATAACTTTTTCCATCGCAATCTGGTAATGACCATCATCTTCCATGCGATCAAATGCAGTCCTAAAACCATTTCTTACATATCGCAAGGACGCAAGCAATTTAGCATTTTCAGTATCAATCAATCGACAATCTACTCCATTGTTAAAAAGAACTTTTTTCCCATTATCGTTTAAACATTTAATAACATTTTTAATATGAATAAGAGGGAAAGAAAGAATATTATTATCAGAAACTACACAATTCTCTCTGTCTATTTCTTCAATATTTCGACGCCATGATAAAATAATTTTATGTTCTTTTTCCAATCGCCAAACCATACAATAGCCGCATTTATTTGGACATCCACGAGTTGTAAATAAAGTCATTACATCACCAAAAAAACTTTTAATTCCATAATCAATAGAATAATCTGGCAAATATGAATCTAAAATATCTGAACAACCAACAAAAACATCAACCCCAGTTTCTTTAATAATATAATCTGGCATCAATGAGGCAAATATTCCTCCAACAATAATCGGAGTATTGCTTAAAAACAGACTTCTTTGACAATATTTAATTTCACGAATAACAATTGCAGAATCAGAAGAAAAACAAGTAGCCATACAAATTAAATCAAACTTTCCAGCAATTCCTTTCCTTGCATAAACAGTTTGTCCTCCATTGTTTTTTATAAAAGCAGATATTTTAGCTAACCCTAACGGGATATACCTTCTAATATAGGGAGGCTCTAAAAGGAGGACATTTTTTGAATTCTTTAAAAGGTTAATCAATTGTAGTTCATTTAGGATAGCCATATAGGCAACCTCATTTCTTCAACAGGGAAATACTCATCCGTTTCACGAGACAACTGAAAAATCTTTTTCTTTGAAAGTTCTTTTGTATGTTGAACCATCGCTTCCAGCATCTGTCGAGCCTTCCTATCCTTATTTCGAATATTAATTAAAACTGGTCCCTCCCTCTCTTCAATAAAAATATGTACTTCCACAGGATGAGACTGCCCAAATCTCCAAATACGTCTCGTTGCTTGATAAAATTGTTCCCAACTATCCGATAATCCAACAAAAGCAGCTCTTGCACACACTTGCCAATTCATTCCATGCCCGGCAATAGAGGGTTTAGTGACCAACCTCATTACTTTTCCATGAGCGAAGTCAAGCATTCTTTGTGACTTCTGCTCATCTGTATGTCTGCCTGCAACCTCCACTGCGCCATCAATCAACTTTGTAAGTAACTCCCCTTCCGGATTTAAGTTAACCCAAACAACCCATAATTCATTAGTCGCATTGATCAATTCCGCTGCTTCTTTACACCTTTTTTCAAGAGTATCCCGTCTAACGCGACGACGATCATTCAAATCAGTTACAACCAAATTAAAAAATCCCCTTGTTGGAATAGCTGTAGACTTGATTATATGCTCGTGATAAGTAATTTCAGGCAACTTGAAATCCCCTTCTTCAAAGCCAAGATCCTTTGGAGAAGATAACATAATTGCCCATGTAGATAACCATTTCCAAAAATAATTATCTCTCACATGTCCTTTCAACCTCCATGTTCCAGTATCTTTTGTATCATTAATAAAAAAAGTTGAAAGCATCTCAGTACGAGTCATCACTCCAAGAAATTCAGCATGATTCCCCAACTCCATCCAATCATTAGGAGCAGGAGTAGCAGTGCAAGCAAGACGATATGGAGTATTATAAAACGCCTCAATTACAGCCCCCTTTGTTGCACTATTGAAATTTTTAATTATGCTCGATTCATCAAGGACAATCCCACAAAAATAAGACGGGATAAACTTATGCAACTTCTGATAATTTGTAATATTAATTCCTTCTCCGACATCACTTTGAGATCTACAGAGATTCACATTTATCCCAAATTTATCTCCTTCCCACTTAGTCTGTTCCGCCACTGCAAGAGGGGCAAGAATCAATACCGGACCTGACGCAAATTTTGAGACTTGTTCAGCCCATACAAGCTGCATGGGGGTTTTTCCCAGCCCGCAATCAGCAAATATTGCGGACCTTCCCCTTTTGATTGTCCATTTAACAATCAAAGCTTGCCAGTCAAACAGCATTGGGTTCAATTGATCCACAGAAACATCAAACCCTGATGGAAAATCTTTAATTTCTTTCTCAAGTAAAAATTCAGAATAATTCTTTTCCAATTCCATTACAATCCTTTAATCCCTTAATCGTTTACTGTCCCCAACCGGTGTAATAGGTTTTCGTTATCTTTCTCTAACACCTCTTCCATATAAATCATGAGTTGATCAAAATAATAAAAGGATAAAAACCTCTCTCGAACTCCTAAATCATGAAGTACTCTCTCTAATTTTCTGATTCCCACCCTGGATTCCTGCAAAATAAATTTTCATCAAATATCCTCTTCCAAACAATTCTTCTGAAGGGAGGACCTCCTTGAGTCAAGTCATAAAAAGAAAACAATATCCTCCCCCCCCACCCTTAAGAACTCATCCAAGACATCAACACTTGCAAAGTAAATTTTCATTTTCTTTTACCAAATTAATAACAGCAAAAATATCATTTCCTCTTTCCAAGTCATAGAAGGAAATTAACCTATTCCAAGATCTATAATTCCTCCCAATCCTCTCCATAAGCTCTCTCTCTCTCTGCCTTTTACATTCATTACAGAGTAACCTGATGCCAAGTAAATTTTCATGTTGTCATATTTTACAAAGAAGGAATTAAACAAATAAGATGTTCGAAAGAATCTGATTTAAAAATTGCTTTACCTTCTCCATACTCCATTACACTTGTCTGATTAAGAATTTGAAGAAGAAGATGCGGATGGATACCAAATCTAACTTCAGGACCATTGTAGTCTATCTTCTGATCACTTTCCACCCAACCAATCTCTTTCTGGCCTTTACATTTAACTCTTCCCTTATCAATCAAAACATCTATTATTTTTTCCGTTTCATTTCCAGAAGCTAAAACAGAAGTCGCTTCAATAGAACTTTTCAAACCATTTGGAAGAGTCACTTCACAAGTCTCAAAATCAAAAATATCATCTACCATATGATAGTCTTGTCCCAAAAAAAGACGACAAGAAAAAATAACTTTATCGACTAAACGAAAGTGAATCCATGAATCCCCCAAAATAAAATCCGTAATCTTAGCAAGCTTCACAAGTTCTTCAACAGCAGAAACAGGAAGTAGAAAACCACATTCCAAACTGCCATTTAAAAAATAAATGCTTATACGCATATTATCGGAGGAAATAACTCTATCTGTATCAACAAACAAAGCAGATAAAACATCTAAGCTTAATACCTTGGAAGCTGAAAACATACAAAAAGTAATCGCATCCTTGAAATTATCAGGGAGAGACTTCCAGCCCTTAGATTCAAAAGAAGGAACATCCAATAACTCAACCAAGGAAATAATATCTCCATCAGAAGAGATAGAAAGAGCACCCTTCAATTCCCCGCTTGAGAAAAGTAACATACCATCCTCAACTTCTAAATTAATCTCGTCCCCTGACATCTGATTTAAAACCTTATAAAACTCATCACTGGGAACCGACCCTCTAAAGTCAGATGTAAAAGGATGTCGAATACAAATTCTATCATTATAAGTTAAAATCTGTTCCCCAGTAAAAATAAAATGGGTTGCTTGATTAATAATTTCAGTCTTTGCAAGAGCAGGTTTAAGCCCAGCAAGGATATCAATTAGATCTTGTCTTTTTATCTTCATTAATCTTTCCTCCTAATCCAGTTCTAATATATCTTTTCAGAAAATTTCGTTCAGTGTCTTTCAAAAAGAAAAAAGACATTAAACGATTCTTGCCCCCCACTTTAGTTAAAGTTGTGCTTTGATTGTCTTCTAACCACGTTGCGAGATAGATTTTCATACAAAAAATCCTTTCGGAGTTTTCCGCTTAAATGCCCATGGCCACTCTGGCAAGAATTTTTCTAAGTCCAAAAAATAGATAATATTCATCTCGTCCCTTAGTTTATAATCGTTTGAAATACCTTCTTCAATCACTATCTCAACAATCCTCTCCCCAGCATACCCTCTTTTCACATAGCCCCCCCGATTCGGTTTACTCGTCCTCTGACCATCCGACTCCTCCTTGCCATGCCACTTTTCCCTATCCTTGAGTTTATAACTGGTGCTTTCCTTTCTGAATTCAGATTTCCCTAAAACATAACCTTTGCCATGAATATACTGCAAGATCTGATCCCGTTCCATCGGAGAGAAAGTTGTAATATGTTTTCCTTCCTGAAAAGAGTCATCTGCTGCTCTATTTGAGACACAAACCTTCCAAGAGTTTTCATCATAAATATATTCCCCATTTCTATATCTTGGAACAAAAATTGATCCAAACCTGCCGGTCAAAACCCAAGAAGTAGAGTCAACAGAATACCATGGATAACGAAGCATAAGTTGAAGAGAAGTCATTCCCATTGCATGAACTTTATGGGTGGGTATACCAAAGAAATCAACAAGGTAAGTACTCCACAACCGGTCAAAACTTTGTAATCTCTGCTTCCTTGTCCAGGTTACAATTCCACCAATTCCAATATAATCTACTTCCTTCAAATACTTGATTAAATACTTTACATCTGTTGAAGCATGATAAACAGGCACCGGATTCAGTCCACAACTTCTCATATACTTCCAATTATCAAAACTTGCCTGGCCGTTATCAATAACATCAAGATTAATATAAACATCGATGTACTCCCTGTTATCTTCTACAAACTTGATATACTCATCAATATTAATCTTGATCCCTTTCTTCCAGGCAGAGTAAGCCCCTGAATCTAACATCAAACAAGCTTTCTTTTTCACCGCTTCTCCTTCCTAACTGTTATAATATCCAGAACCACTTCGTCCCTGATTATCCTCGTAACACATTGGACATCCCCAAATAATCCATCTGACTCCAAATAGTACAAAGCTATCCTTTTATTCCAAATACTCTTGTGATAAGATTCTCCCTGAGTAGAAAAGATCTTGAAGGCCAGAATTCCAAGTTTGCCAAAATCTCCAACTCCAAAATACTTATCATTAAACAAAGATATTATCCCTTCGAAATCAGGGACTAAAATCTTCAACACACCCCCCGGTTTCATTATTTCTGCACAACGATATAATAAATCCTTAATCTCCAAGTCTGTAAAATGCTCGAAGAAAAACTCGGCAAGAATCTCATCAACCGACCCTCTTAAAAAATAATCATTCAATTCTCTGACATCAATTTTAAAATAAGTTTCATTGGTCTTATTTAAAAATAGCCCGTCCTTTATGTCAACATTAATGTATCCCGCCAATAAATTATTTCCACAACCAAGATGCACCTTCATGACATCATCTCCTTCACTATCCGTTTGTAAAACTCACCTGCCTCTTTTTTAAGAAGACATATAGGAACCAGAATATCCCCGGAAACAACCTTTTCAACCGCTACTTCCAGCTCCTTGTAATCATCATACAAACACTCTCTCGGCAGAAGTTCAGGGTACGAAAATTTGTTAGGGGCAACCGGCACACATTGGCTAAGAATAGCATCTACCACTTGATAGCCATAAGTTTCCTCTTTAGCTGTAATAATCATAACTTTAGACTCAGAAACATAACAATAATAATCTTCCCAAGTGTCAAATCTCTGTCTCCCAATAAATCCAAATTTTTTTTCTAATCTCCTCTCCAAAGTCTTATTTCTCTTTTGAATTCCATCCCGGCCAACCGAAATAAGAGTCCTCCTACACGGAGGAAAATGAAATGGTGGTGAGAAAGGCGGGAAAGGAAAAGGAATCACCTCTATATTTTTCCATCCAAGTTTGTCCTTATGATAATGAGTAGCAACGAACACTTTTTTAAACAAACCCGCATGACTGGACTCTATTTTCCACTTCGACTTTTTTGTTTTAGAAAAGTAATCAAATGCATTTTTGGATGTGCCATGACAAATAGCATAAGAATTTTCCAAAGAACGGTGGTGCAAAACAGAACTAAAAAAACCAGGAAAACTTAAATCTGCTACGAGTAAAGTATCGTCCTCTCTCAAACCCATACTCATAAACTGATTCATCTGGGCCAACTCAAAAGCAATTGCGTCTACAACTGGAGAAAACCCTTTCATATCCTTAACAATAGCTCTATTTTTATCTAACTCCCCAACAACAATAACCTCCTCAAAATACTCACTAAGCTGCAGCGGGAACTCAGTGTACCACCATTCTTGGTACCTCATTGGAGTCGGATATTGTGGAACAAATATTAGTCTGTTCATCAACTTAAATCCAACCATTGACAACGACCTTCAAAAAGAAAATACCGTTGGTCGTTTTCCCACATTTTTTTCTGAGAAGGATAGACGTATTCCAAAAAATCTCTTTTTCTTTTACAAGGAGTAACTTTATGTACATACGGTGCCCTCATATTAGTAGAATAAAAAATCACATTTTTCTCTGTCATTCGAGCATATTTTTCTCCCTCAAATCCCCACATTCGATGATCAGGATGTGTTTCGAAAATAGGATCAGGAAAATAAAAAGTATGTCCTTGCTCTGTAAGTTCATAGAGTTTCGCCCAACTATCATCATCAAATAACGCAAAACGAAGACCAAGTTTTGCTATTACAAGTTTTACTTCGTTTCTTCTATCATCAGCAACTTCTCCATAAACGACCCCGTCAATCTTACCTCCATTGATTAATTCATAACAACCAATAATCTCATCATCAGGATGTGGTGCGATTATTATATTCATATTATACTCCAGTAGACATAGTTAAGAGTGAATAAAATTCTATTCTACAAGCAGTATGATTCATAAAATCCCCATACAAAGAAGAAACAAACATTTTATCAACATAGAACACCACTGCAACCCCTTCACTCCTCTCATAGCTATCAACAAGGAACTCAGTAAAAGCTCCAGCCAGATTTCGAAGTTTTTGGATATCATTAACCCATCCATCAACAGCCTTCTCAGACATAAAATTTCGCACCAGATCATCCAGATTAGATAGGTCATTATCTGCTATAAGCCCGATATAAATTGGGAAACCCCAGTGAGTATATTTTCTAATAACTAAAGGGCTATAATGTTTATCTACTAATTTTGTAAACACTTCACTCTTTTTCATTTTCATTTTCCAATCCTCCATAACCGCTAAATATTTCAGATTTATCAATACCCAAGTATTCTAATAAACTCAAAATAATCTCCTTCGAAAACCCCAGGAGGGGGGCCTCAACTGTTATTTGTTTGCTCCCATTTATCTCAAGGAATCTATTAATTCCAACCACCCACTCTTGATAACAATCAGGAAACAGATTTATCCTATCAGAAAAATCTGCCCCGTACCATATTGTGTCTATCCCTCGGCTCTCGGCTATGCTTACAGCAATAGAAATAAAAATAAGATTCCTCGATGGAACATACCACTCGGAAACCCCTTCATAGCCCACAATTCCCTGACCAGTAAGTTTAGACTCAACAGGCAAATCAATATAAATCTTATTATATTGCAACCCTTTGCTTATACACAACTTTTCAGCAACCTCCAATTCTTTTATATGTTTCTGTCCATAATTTACGAGTAAACAACTCGATTCTATTTTCAAAATATGAGCCAACTCTAAGAGAAGCCGACTATCTGCACCTCCACTATAAAGAATAAGACTTTTTTTGTTTTTCACCAGATCTCCTTGCGTGGTTCGCAAATACTTTTTCTCCAAACATTTCATCCTTATCTTTCCAGTAGTGATACATCCAAGAGCACGACCAGGAACAACCTGGACAATCCATAGCATCCTTATAAACACTCTCAGTCCAGAAAGATTCTAACTTGGGAAGATCAAAAATAGAAAGATTACAAGTTCTCGTTCCCTTCCTATACCCACAACATCTTAAGGACCCATCCGAGTCTATTGTTGGTCCGCCATAAGGATCTCCATTACAATGCCAGCCCATTTCAATAAATTTATCGATTCCCATCAATAACATTTCCATATTTTGAACAAGACCACGAGTTTCAAGAATCCGATTAAATATCCTTCCCAACTTTGAATAATCTTGTTTTTTAAGCGTTAACCCATAAGCTTCATCAGAAAAAAAGTCATACCCTCCATCCTTATTATAATGAACCCCATTAATGTTAGAAAAAACTCCGAGGTCTGACAGCTCGTCGACAATCTCCTCCAACCACAAATAGTTAGAATTATTTATTGTAATCGTCGCATGAGTTTCAACTTCCGGAAAGTTTGTCCTTACCCATCGCAATCCAGCCCAAGCATCAATAGCCTTAGCTACCATTTGCGCGTCGCTGCTATACACTCCTCTTGATAGAATATCAGAAGGATAATCCACCCCACAAGAAAAGTTTTTTATCCCAAACCTAAAAAACATCTCCTTATATCTATCAAACAAACTTTTAAAGCAGGAAGTATACAAACCATACGAGGTATTAGAAGATAACAGCACTCTTAGCAGATCACTTCCCAGAAGCCACGGCTCGTTCCCAAGGAATAAATTAAAATCAACTCCAAGTATCCGAGTAATTTCCAAAGCATCCTCCCACTCCTCTGCTCCAAGTTCTGTCCCAAGCCCAACAGGATTAATAATCCCACAATAAGAACATTTACGCGGGCACGCTCGGGTAAGATAAATTACCGAATTCTTCAAAACCCACCCCCTACCATTGTTGCCCCCGGTCCAACAAAGAAATTCTCACCATTGCCAATCCCTTCTGTTCCAATGAAACATCATCCAGAAAATCACCTCTAACAACACTTGTCATCATCCCCGACCCACTTTGTTGCTTAACCCCACGGCATTTCATACACCCATGAATAGCTCTTAGAAAAACCATAACCCCTCGTGGAAAAATTATGCTTTCAAACCTTTCCGCAATATCGTGAGCCAAGTTTTCTTGCAACTGTGGGCGACATGAATAGTGATTAACAAGACGTACCATCTTGGAAGTTCCAACAAGACGATCACGAGGAATGTAAAAAATCCAAGCATGCCCTGTAAAAGGCAGAAAATGGTGCGCGCACAATGAAACAAAAGAAATTATGTCTGAACAGATTATTTGATCATATCCTCGGTCGTTTGGAAATGTTTTAAATCCATCAAATTCCGATGAACAATTACATAACAGCTCTTCACAAAACATTTTCGCCACTCGTTGAGGAGTTTCGGAAAGGTTAGGATCAGACAAATCCAACCCCAACCCTTCCTGCATAAATCTCTTAAAATGCTCAACCGCTTTTAATTGATCCATTTGAATCTTAATCCTCCACCACTAAACGGAGTTCTCCATTCTCCTCAGATATTGTATACCCCGGTCTTTTCTTGAGATTTATTATACAACGCCGGACATCAACCTCTTTAGTAAACTCTTTCTGTCCTTTGCTTTGAGCAAAATCACTTGCCTTCTTAAACAGATTGTCAAAAGAAATTCCTTCTTTTAAAGCGTTAATGATCATCTCAACATTTGACCCTGTGGTGGTACGTCGTCCCTGAGTTTTAACTTTTTCCTTAATAATAAGTTTCTCTCCTTGTTTGTCCTCCCTATCCTCAGGCTCACCTTCCTTTACAACAACAGGAATGGCAAGCGACTTATCCTCCAAAACGTCCACATAAGCATTGTACAGAATAGTCACATCTTTGGGAATAGCCTTTTCCTCAGCAGATCCTTCAGGAATTG
>Ga0180009_10003350_pt1 | contig 18267 bp, 14 predicted proteins | sample OS_PC_MetaG_FD_123537 | JGI IMG/M metagenome (GOLD analysis project Ga0180009, IMG submission 123537) | Groundwater microbial communities from the Aspo Hard Rock Laboratory (HRL) deep subsurface site, Sweden - OS_PC_MetaG | ecosystem: Environmental > Aquatic > Deep subsurface > Groundwater... | reverse complement strand
ATGTAAACTTGTTTGTAACTTCTTAATGCCTCTACGATTGTACCCGAGGTTTCGTGGTGAGGATAAGCGGCAATTGCATCATCTATTTGACGACCAAATTCAGTCATTGTTACAAACAGTAAATTCTTTAATCGATGCTTACGCTCAAAAGAGTTTTTATTTTTTTTGTTAAAAGATTCTTGTATAAACGGCTTAACCATTTGTCTAGCTCTGTCTGATCTTAAATTCCAAAAAATTACTGCATCATTATCTTTAACGGTGATTGGTTTTTGATCTTTGTTTGTAATAACGGTGGGTGGAATAAACTCATCACTAACTCCCGAATCATAAGCTTGTTCAATGGCCTCGGCCGGTGAATTTGCTTTAACGCCCACACCATTAACCATGGCCTTATAAGCCGCCTCGGTTCTTTTCCAGTTTCTATTTCTATCCATGGCATAAAAGCGGCCAATGATTGTTGCAACTTTAACGTTTGGACACATGACTTTTTCCAAATCTTCCAATAATTTTATCGAGTGATGAGGAGCTGCATCTCTACCGTCAGTAAAAAGATGTAAAGCAACCTTGGGCGCTTTTAAAGATTTGACCAACTTGCATAAAGCGATCAAGTGCCCAAAGTCAGCATGGGCGCTTTGATGATTGGCTAACATGCCTATTAAATGAAGTGTGCTTTTATTTTTTTTGGCATGCGCGACAGCCTTTGCAAACGCTGGATTTTTATTAAACGACCCTGACTTGATTGCATTATTAATTATAACTTTATCAGATAAGATAGGCCGGCCGGCGCCAATGGTTTCATGACCTGCTTCACTATTCCCTACTTCGTCGGGAGGTAAGCCCACCGCTGAACCATCTGCGCGTAATTGAGCGTGCGGATATTGTTTCCATAACTTACGCCAAACAGGCATTTTGGAACCATAAATCGGGTTGCCTAATTTGCGTTTTGATAATCCAAAGCCATCCCAAACCAGTAAAACAACCGGCCCTTCTGATAATCTTTTACTGATTTTAGAGTTCATAAATTACCAAAAAATAACTCAAAATATTTAAATAAGTTTTTAAATTGATTAGGGTCATATTTGATTAAGATAATACAACCTTTGTAAGCAGATAACAAGTGAAAAACTCATTTTTTTGGCTATAAAAAGCCATAATATAACCAACTTTGTCTTAAAGTTATCAACAAAAGAATTTTACAAAATTTAGCTAGGTTACGAGGTGTTATGAAATTGACATTTTTATAAGCAAAAAAGCGTTATTATATCTTGACAAATTGGCTAAATTATGCTATTTTATTGCATTCATCTTTAATGATGAAGCACCGTGACAATTGGATATCAGCGGCCTGCGAGCCGCTTAACAGTTTCGTGAAGGAAGGAAATTTAGATGCCCGCACCCGGAAACATCGGCAAGAAGCCGTCGGCGAGTTCTTCGTCGGCAAAACCCGCGACCTCCAAGGCCGCGAAACCTTCAGCCCCGGTGACTCCCAAAAAGGGAGGACCTCCGGGCAACATCGGCAAGAAGCCGTCGGCCAAGCCGGCGACATCCCCCAATGCGGTCAAAGTCGAACAAACGACAATGGCCGTGGAGGACCGTTCACTGCGCGTGGAGCTTGAGGAGGCTCGAATGCGTATCTTGGAGCTCGAGGGCGAGTTGAAGGATGCTCTGAACCAGCAAGGTGATGAGCAAGAGCAACAGCTCGAAGGTCTCCGTGCTCAGCTCGAAACCGAGCTGGGCGCGCGAACCGAACTAGAGCTTGAGATGCAGGCGACGCAAGCTGCACTCGATGCAGCACGTAACCGCATCGAGACGCTGGAGGGGGAAACCCCGGTGGACAACGAAGCGCAAGCCAAGTTGGAAGCCGAGCTGGTGGAAGTACGTAGTCAGCTGGCCAAAGAGTCGGCTGGGCGCAACCAGGCCGAAGACAAGATCAAGCAGACAACCGCCAAGGTCAGCCAACTCGAAAAAGAGCTCAAGGACAATGATTACAGGAAAGAGCGGACTCTCGTTCATGCTCGTAATCGCATCGAGGAGTTGCAAGGCCGTTTGGAGAACGAATCCAAAGCGGCAAGCAAGCTCCGCGAGCAAGCTGACAGGCTCAAGCAAGCCGAGGAGCGGATCGAGGCCCTGGAGGCCGACAACCGCAAACTCGGTGAGGAGAATACTCACCTCAAGCGCGAAGCCTCCAAAATTCCGACAACCGACACCTCGGAGATCGCTCGCCTCAAAGACGAGCTCAAGCAACAGAAGGAGCGGCTAGAAGAGGCGACCAAAGCGCGCGACGAGTGGTTCGAGAAGTACGACTCCCTCGGAGCCAAGGTCGCGAGCGTGTGCGGTCAAACAGTCCTGGTCGACGACGATCCGGACAGTGACTACAAGTTCACCTTGGCGACAACTCAAACGGACGACGCGACCAAGTACCGGCAATTGCGTCAGCAACTTGCGGACAAGGACGGTCAGACGGTTGAGGTGAGCTTCGACGGTACGGAGTTTGTCTTGAACCCTGTCGACATGAATGCAGCCGCATTCACGAAGATGGAGAAAGACCTCGCCGAAGCTCAACGGCTAAGCCAGCACTGGCAAAGCCGCTACGAAGAGCAGTTTGAGCTCTTGTCGGACAACAACGGCAAGACGGTGAAAATCATCTACGACGGCTCTTTGGGATACTTCGTTGTGACCGAGGCGGATGACGCTGGTTATGAAGAGAAGTACAAGGAGATTTACAACCTCCTTGCATTTCACGAGAGCCGAGCGGTACGGGTGACCTATGACCGCAGTGCCCATACTTTCTCGCTCGACGAAGTCCAGGAAACCTCGGACGAGTTTCGTCAGCGTTTGGTTGATTCCATCAACCAAACTTTGCCAAGCGGAGTTGGATATATCGAAGACCACAATGGTGTGGTTCGGTATATCAAAGCCAAGCCTCTCACCCTGGCACCCGCAAGCCGACCCAGCAAGAAGGCGAGGCGCAAGCCGACCCGGTTCGAAATCGCGTTTCTTGCAGTTGGGGCCTTGCTGGTCTTGGCCGCGGGAAGTGTCGTCGCCTATTCATTCTATAAGGGTGACCCCGGTGAAGCGACACCGGCGGCTTCTGACTCGGCCGTCGTCCCTGTGGAATCTGCGCCTGTGGTTGAGCCTCCCAACGCTCAACCGCCGGTAACGGCTCCCGCTGAAACCGCCAAACCCGAACCCGAGGCAAAGGTCGAGAAGAAGCAAATCGCTTGCTTCCCGGCCAATGCAACTAACTTGCGACGGTACTTGTACCAGATCGATCCGGAACATTTCTTGTACCAGATCGATCCGTTCAGCCGTTACAAGCTCTCATTGAGCTGCGGTGACGGACAGGTGCAGGCGACAGCCAACCCCGACGGTACGCACGATGTTAGTAGTTGCGACATCTGCTTGCCCGAAGGTTACGAGCCGGACACTTGGGTGGATCTTTCACCCGAGGTTCTCCGCGCCTTCACCGCCCAGAGCGGTGATCCGGCGCACTACGTCGAACCCTTGCCGCTCAAAGGTCACCTCTATGGAGAGGACGTGATGCGGTTTGGGCAGTTTGCAGACGGCTACCCCCGAGTCTGGGGTGTGAGTCGCTCCCGAGACCTGACGACCGGCAAACTTCATCTCCCGCCTGTGGAAGGTGAAGTCACGTACTACTGATGCAGATTCCTGCATCTTCTCGGCACAATCTGTGCCACAAACCCCATGGTTCTACATGGGGTTTTATTTTTTTGGCTAAAATATAAGGTTTTTTAACAGTATATCCTTGACAAATCAAATAATATATGGTAATTCTAAACATCTTTCTCCGTTAAGGAGAAATACGAACCTTGACCACCCAACCCTCCAACAAGAGGTTAAAACATGAACGCTCTTCAAAGCCAATCCTCAACCAATGCTGTTGTTTTTACGAGCAAGGATCTGCCTTTTGAGTTAAAAGGTTATGCCATTTTCAGAGTAACTCCCACACAATTGGTCATTGTTTGTAAGCCGCCTTTTTTGCGAATTGACGAGCCATACTTGATGGAATTTGGTTCGCAGCCAGCTAGGACCAGCTCCATGCAACGACCAGCACGAATAGTGGAAGCATATGGACTGACCGATACGGGAACCGGCTTGATGCAAATCATGCTCCGCCTCAGATATTGGGCCGAGAGTGGCATGGATACGGATTCGGATATGGACAAACTCGTTCGCTTACACCGTTTCAACAAAGCAGCTGAACCCATCTTGGGGCGAGTGCATGTCGCGTCTGACAAAGGTGCGCTCATAAGCATTGTCTATGATGCGCTCAAACCGGGTAGTACAGGCTTGCTTACGCATGAGGATGCTGACCAAAGATGCACAATTGAGAAAGCTTATGTGGACAAGAATCATGCCGGTCAACCGGAACTGCATCTGGTGCTGAGTGTTGGTGATGCAAGCATCTACCCCATCACTCCGCGTGAGAATTTGCCGGATGATGATTCGATGATATTCACACAACCAGCGGAAGCGAATGTGATTCCAACTGATCACCCGCGGCGTTCCCTGTTCAGCATCCCACCCGAGGATCATGCCAGCTCTGCACAAACCGACTTGGTTTATGAGGAAGAAATTCCGCAAAAAGCGACTCCCCAAAAAACCATCTCGACATTGCCTCCCTGTAGACCTGAGCCCGACCTAGATGCGGATGAGGACTCACGAACAGCCTATGAGAACAAACTGATCCAAGGGTCTTCAAAGGCAATGACACGAGGCGTGGCCGAACCAGATCCGTTCATGGATTCAGCTCCCAAACCCGCAGCCAGAAGCAAACATCTGCGATGGTTGGTAGCCACGATCACCATCCTGCTAGGACTATTTGTCTTGGCTGCCATAGTAATGAGACAGGGTACGCAGAAACAGACCGTCGCTGAGGTGGAGTACGAATCCATCTACATTCCGATGACACAAAAGAACCTAAAAGGGTTCTTCCATCAGGATGATATGGACTGTTTCCGCGGGACGATCGACCATGATCCCAAGCCCGGCTACCTTGGTATCATCTGTAGCAAAGCTCCTCCGGTGGATGAATTGCGCAAATGCGCGAATCTACACGCCTGCAGTATCCAGCTACCGGACGGCGAATCGGCATTGCCGGGTGAGCATCAGATGACCGATGAACTGGTGAAGCGTTGGTTTCATCAACAGAGCGCCTCTAGCTACATCGAACCATCCTACCCTTTCCCGGTCGACCTCAAGACTTACGGTGATGAGTTGCACGTCAACATCGTGGCGGACACTCCGTTTGATCCGGTTTCCGTGTCATTTGATGTGACGGGCACGAGCATGTTCGTGCCCATGTACGACTCGTTCCCGTCCGCAACTCAGTAGTACCTCTCTTCAGAACTCTGGAGAGAGGTTTTTCTTTTACTAAAATATTTATGATTTTATATCAGCGACAGAGATGCGAATCAGTTCTTCACGATTGTCGTCCGCTAAAACCGGTGCCGGACGTTGAAAATCACAGATTTGGCATTTATGTACAACCTGCGCAATCTCACCGCGCTTAACAACAACTCCTACTGGTTTCATCATTCCGCCGCAACCCGACTCACGATCACCAGGAATATTGTCCATGTGTTTTGACCATAAACAAACCGGACAATGGTTTGTATATCCATTGCCTTTTACTTTTGCACCACACTGCTCGCAAATAAAATCTTCAATAACACGCTTCATACTATACGAATCAATAATTCGAATATTTAGTTTTCTGGTTTCATTATTGGGAAGAAGATCACATCACGGAGGTTCGATTGCCCTGTAAGTAATGCAAAGATGCGATCAATACCCATTCCCCAACCGGTTATTGGTGGAAAACCCATTTCCATGGCTTCTAAATAATCTTCATCCAGTTCAAAACTTTCCTCATCACCAGCAGCACGGAATTCGGCCTGAACTTTCATGCGATCACGCTGATCGATAGGGTCAACCAACTCGGAATAAGCGTTAATCACTTCCCAACCTGCTATAACCAGTTGAAAGCTATCAGCCAAACGAGCATCTTCATAACTGCGACGTGCTAGAGGCTTCATCTCTGTTGTGTGCTTGGTGATAAAACAAGGGGCGATAAGGCCTGGACGCACAGAATGTTTATATAGTTCATCAATTAAAGTTCCTGTGCCTTTTTTATCCGCATCTTCAACTTCTATACCTTGTGCAACAATAACCTTGGCTAATTCTTTGGCATCAGAAAATTCTAAAACATCGATACCTGTTTTTTGTTTTATTAAATCGGTTAAGCGATAACGTGGGATGGGTTGTGATAAATCAATTGTATGCGTTGATCCTGTTTTGCCAATAACCTCAAACTGCAATTTACCAAAAGTTTTTTGTAAAACATCGCGAAGAAATCGTTCTGTAAAATCCATGTTCCATTCATAATCTTTGTAAGCAACGTAATACTCAATTTGAGTAAACTCTTGAATATGCGATGGATCGGAACCTTCGTTGCGAAAACATTTAGCGGTTTCAAAAACCCTTTCATAGCCACCGCCGATTAAACGTTTAAGATAAGTCTCGGGTGCTATGCGCAATACCATGTCCATGTGGTAATCATTGTGATGCGTAAGAAATGGTCTTGCTGCGGCACCAGTAGCAACCGACGTTAAGATTGGAGTCTCTACCTCCATAAAATCTTGATCTTCCAGGTAATGACGGCAGTTAGATAAAAATGAGCTGCGCAACTTAAAACGTTCAAACGATTCCGGATTGGCCACTAAATCCATTTCACGATGACGATATATTAATTCGATGTCAGAAACTCCATGGAATTTCTCGGGAAGTGGTGCTAAGCTTTTACCTAAAAGCTGAAGTGTGGTTGCCCAAACTGTAGGTTCGCCGGTTTTTGTAACACCCATTTTACCAGTAACTCCCAAAAAATCTCCACGATCCAGCAGATCAACTAACTCATAATTTTCCTCACCAACATCGTCGACTTTAACGCCCGCTTGATGACGACCCGACTCATCCTGCAAAGTAAAAAAAGCAATTTTACCAATTACTCTAAGTAACATTATTCGACCACTGACTTTAACTTCTTGACCTTCAGCGATACCTTTTAGATCATTTAATTTGTGTGTCCTATCAAATTTTGATGGATGGGGTTCAATACCCTTTTGGATCAAAGCTTGGCGGCGGTTTAAGCGATCCTGCTTTTCTTCTGTGATTTGGCTCATATGAGGGAAATGTTAGCGAAAAAGCTCTGAATAGGCAACCATCCCTCATTAATATTAAATATCCAAAGATTTTTTGCCTAACCGCATTTCCACTCCGTAGTGATCTGAGATAGTGAGACGCTGGTCATTGGGACCGCGAACAACGGGATCGGTGAATACAATATCCAAGTGTTGAATATTAGCATGACTTAATAAGTTCTGATCGATATGAAATCCATCCATGCTCTCTGAGACATCATTTGAATGCGGACCATCTACATTGAGTAAATTTTTTACATCCCAAGTGGGTTTGCGTTTTTCTGGCTCATGTCCATGATGTAATTGCCATGCATCAAAAAATCCAGGGCGTTTTAACTCACAATAACTTTGACGCGATGCTTCGGGACTTGAGTTGAAATCCCCCATTAATATCCTAGATGAATTTTTGAAGTTTTCTAAAAATTTAAATGTTTGGCGATATTGCATCTTTCTGACTTGATGCATAAGCCAATTATGCGGTGACCAGAGCATGCCACCTGATGTGTTGTGAGTATTCACAACTTGCAATGTTCCAAAATCACCTCCGTCGATTGTGCAATGCAAGATTCCTTTGCGTACAAAAAAAGCTTCGTCAGGAGGAACAATTTTAAAAGGATGAAATTTGGAATGTATAATTGGCTTATCTGATAAAACAACCAATCCTGGATTTAAATGCGAAGCTGAACTTTTGTATTCAGCGACAGAATAATACGGATATCTCTCACGAGTTTTATGAATCACATAAGCAACATCATGCGGATCGAAAAGCTCTTGTAATGCAACTATATTTGCAGGACATTTATTAAGTGCATCCGGCAGATAGTGCAAGCGCATATGCTTATGCGGAGCCGGTTCAACAATCACATAGCTCATACGTTTGATAAGTAGCATACCAACGTTCCAAGTAACAAAAGTAAGCGAAGATTGTTCGTTATTTATTTGTGATGATTCTGTGGGTTTATAAATAAATACCTGTTGTTCGTCCAGCGTCATATTTGCTATTTGTATTAAGTAAAATACGCCCTAAAAAATGTTATTGTCAAGAAAAAAATGACCATTGGTCGTGTTAGTTGTGCTGTGGCATCGGTAAATCCGAATCTCGCAAGGCAAAGATCGGCTCACCTGAGTTTGGATCATCACCTCTTTGATATCCGCGAACAAAGGTAAATCCAGGCAAGGGCTCGGTACGAAAACACTTAAGAGCGCGGGCACGAGCCTCGGGACTGGCGTTGTGGCCCTGAGGAAGACGGCGAAAGATGGGGCGGACGATGGCCGGCAAACCACCGCTATTACCATTGCGATTGGATCCGAATGCATGCGGTATAACATCCATCACGATGTAGTACATGGCGCGAACAGCAAAGAAAGCAAGAATCTTATCCATGTACAACAATCGAGGCGGACACATCGCCTGGAATTCTTTGGACTCGACTAGTGTCGCGACTTGCAGATCGGTTGGTTGTAAAACCATCTCAATAACTTGTTCGCCGCCATACGAAGGTTTGCGAATGTATCGCGCACGGAAGTGCGGAAAAATGGGCTCTGGGAATAGTATCAACTTTCTATAACCCAGACTTGTAAGTGCGGGATGTTTGATCTCCACACTATCAAGACCATCAGGTCTGAGCGCGCGTACCGGCTCGCATATCATCGAAAGCCACATCTCTTCATACAGGTTTCGATAAAAATCCGGATCCGCTTTAAACAGATCGATAATCCAGTTGGCTTGACGTTGATTTTCTAAGACCTGAATTCTAGCCAGATTAAACTGCTGGTAGAACCATCCCACCAGTTGATCGGGTACAGGCAGCCTCCAGGTGGTGTAATCTTGACCAAAATCAATGATGAACTTGCCAGCATCCCACTGGGAAAGAGGTACCGCTTTAACAACCCCACCGATTCCGGCATAGAAAACGTCGCACATTCTACCAAATACTTCCACTGAGTTGTTTTTCTTTATGCTGGTAATTGCATAAAGCCAGGTATATGAACCGCGTCCATCATATGACGTATAAGCTATGGTGTAACCGAGAGCCATGACCAAAGAGGCTGATACATCAGCCATTGAGGTCGTTGTACGGTACAGATCCAAAGCATCAAGCAGATGAACCAACATAGCCTCCCCTCGCTCAATAGGATCGTCGGCGCTTGTCCCGAGGATGATGAGGAAGCAGTTTATTCTCTTGGCAGTCTGCCATCCGGAATGCCAAATCGTGTGAATAATATCACTGAATTTTTCTAAATCAGAATGAAGAGCTGAAGCTCGAACCTGACGGATCAAGTCTTGATACTGTTGCCGTTGTTTTGGTGTAAACTCCGTGGAACCTCTAGCAACGGAATACATTGCCGCAAGAAACAGGAGCGTCTGCTTCTGATTCTCAAACAACAATCCATCCAATTTACCGAGCTTTTTACGCTTGTTGAATTTAATGGCATCAATCCAAGGGTTGGTCTGGGTTTGTTTGCGAGCCATGGATAATCCCCTTGTCAAATGTCCGAATAATATCGCAGTCACCTGCGAATGGGTTATTTAAGTCTAAAAAGGCAATCTTGTCAATGAAGAAAATTATTCATTAATTAAGGAACAATTACTATCTTGATATTTAACCATAGCCTTTGTTCTCTGAATCTCTTCCCAGTCACTTGCTTTTAAGTCCGCTTGAATGCTTTTAAATGCATCGTCTGTAGCAGCGGAATAAATTATACCTAAGATAAAATCATTGCTAGGTCCACTTAAATTCATACTTACTCCAATGGGTACTTCAGATCTAAAGTCCTTGTCTTCAATTTTTTGAGATTCTAAAGCAGATAAAAATTCAATACCTTTTTTGTAACCAAGTTTAAATTGTCTTTCAGCCTCTTCGTCGTCATCGATTAAGGAAGCCCACATAGAACATTGAAATGCACTCCATGAGATTCTAGACATTCGAGCGTATTCAAGAGAAGTCTTATCTAGATTCTTTTGTTGGGTTCTGTCTGATGTATATTGCTGAACACCATCCATAGGTTTCATTTGTTGACTGTTTGAATAATCAATTCCAGTTTTACTAAAAGAATTACACCCAGCGGCTAACAACGCAAGTGAAACAATTAACGTAAAATATATTAATTTTTGCATATTTTAATTATTAGAGGTAATACATCTTATCTGACCATTCTATAAGTATACCAGCTACGATTAAGAACCATAGCACGAACCCTATTATTAAAACTACTACTTCCCCTAATGATACTGTATAGCTAGTTGGTTTGTTTCCTGTTTCATTGATATAACGAATTGCTTTTAGCAAAGGTAAAAAAGGTAGAAATGTGAACATAGATAATAACCACCAATTACCAGGCAACTTCCAAAGAATACTGATAATAAAATATAAAATCGCTAAAATAAGCGGATCATAGCTGTATAAATATTTTTTTGATTTTGCCGTTATGAGTATTTTTTTTGCTAACTCATTAAAAAATATTATACTAAATACCGACCGCCAAAAAGGTGATATTTTGCTGTTTTCCTGCTTTTGGACTAGGGTCCAGTTCTTACCAAACCAGTAGAGTTCATATAAACCAAAAGTAGCTACGGATAATGCTATAAATTTCCAATCTGATACTGAATAAAATTCATTCGTCTTTGGTCTTTCAATTATAGGCGTGGCTTCTTTAAGCCCATCTAAATTCGTTGAATTTTTAGTGGATTTTTTCTTATCTGTATATATTGTGTCATGTATTGTTTCTTTGGGTTTATGTTGTAAAGTCATATTTGGCACTTCATCTCCGCATGCATGACAATAATTTGAACCATTTATTAATTCGCTTCCACAGTTTATACAAAACATATATTTATTTAAGAATATTTTTTGATACAAATAGTTATTTATACTTACAATTCACAATTTACGATTATAATTAATATATCAACCAATGAATGAACCATCTCAGTGCGTGTGCTAAAGCAACCAAAATAATAATTAACAGTACGACAAACCCAATTAAATTTTCATAATCTTTAATTTTTTGATCATGTTTTGCCTTGGACCTTTTGATTAATTCATTTCGTTCATTATATTGCTCTGCATATTCATCATCGTTGGCCATTAATTTCTCGTGGGACTATCTTTTATTACGTGCAACAAGTATAGGAATCGAAATTCCAAGAACAAATAAACTTATAAATATAACCAATGGTATAAACAGTAAATATATACTCATATAATTAGTCATTCGGGATTTTCTCCAAATCCCCATTCGTTATTCCTAACCCCAAATATCTCATAATCTGATACGCAGTATTTCCATCTTTCATGTATATTATACGGCAGTTTTTGGGATAAACATAATATGCCTCACCATGCTGTTGAACTTGTAGCAAAATTTTACCCTTTAACTTATTTGCTAATGAGTTCGAAGTACAGACATTAGTGGCGTTTTTTATATCATCCGTATTATCGGAAAGTGGTATTTTATTCAAATCTACGTCTGTAATTCCCAAACCAAAAGAGCGCATCATCTGATATGCTGCTGAACCATCTTTCATGTAATAGCGTTTGTTATCTTTGGGGCTTAAATACCAAGCTTCGCCACGCTCTTCAACCTGAAGAAGAATATTGCCCGTAAGTCGGTTGACGAGGTTATTGTCTAACTTTTCGGGCTGATATGTGCCTACAGTTATATCAGAAACTATTTCATGTACCTCCATATCATTATTAGTATTTGTATCAATGTTATTTTCTGTAAGTGTAGTCAACTCCTCTTGTTTAAGATTGCAAAAGGTTTTATTAGCATTCCATTCGAATCCATCTTTGCAATAACAAATACTATGATCATTTTCCAACTCACCGACCACATTCTGGCCGTAAATATTAATACAGTCTTGGGTGGGTGTAATGCAGGTATTATTTTTCTGTAAGAAGCCATCATTACAAACGCATACGTCACCTACTAAAGTCGCATTGATCGCGCATGTTATTTTTACACAACCATCTTTATTCGTGTTCACTTTATAACCTGCATTACAATAACAATAACCGTCTGTTTGAGGTGTTGCGTTTGCAGGGCATTGATTTTGTTGTTCTAACAAATCATTTAAATAATCATAGTTGACCGAAGAATAACTTTCTTTTTCACAACTATATCCGTTCCATTTATAACCATAACTGCATTCACACTCATTAGTTAAGCTATTATATTTTGTATTGTAGCCAGCGATTTCCTCACAAAAATCATTATCACTGATACATTTTCCACCATATAAAATATAACCATATCTGCATTTACACTGATCTTTTAATGAATCCCACTGTGCATTGTACCCATATTCGTCTTTACAATAACTATCGGCACTAACACAAGCTTCTTGACCCAAGATATTTTTACCTACGATATAACCTGAATAGCACTTGCAATTTTTTGTTAAGGAGTCATAGTAGGACATTGAAGGACAGGTCGGTGTGGGTGGAGGTGTATAATAATTTGAATTAGATGAGTAACCAGATGAACAACTGGGATAATACGGTGCACAAGTTGCAGACAATGCAGTGCCATCACAGCAACCGCAGCCACAGACCCCTCCGTGCCAAGAGCAACAACCAGACCTCGCCTCGGTAGTTTTTGGAATTAGGATAATCGCTAAAATAGCAATTAGTAAAATTATTTTATTCATAATATAAATTTTTGAATATAGCTAAAGCTAATTATTTGTATTATCCCAGATACAGCTTAAAGAAAAAATAAAAACAGCCTTGCGGCTGTTTTTGTACTGGCGGGTCCGACCGGATTCGAACCGGCGATCTTCACAGTGACAGTGTGACGTGTTAACCAGGCTACACCACGAACCCATGGTTATTTGTGAGCCGTAATGTATCATATGGCTTTTAAATTGGCAAGATCTGGCTATGATTACGTGAAAATTTAATAATTCTTGGACTTGTCTATAGATCACATGTATCACCTTTATGATATAATTAATTCATGAGAGAAAAGTTCACAGATAACCCTTTTACTGAGACCGAAAAAGAGAAAATGCGTAAATATGCTGAAGAAGCGGTTTTTTTAGCATCCGGAGGTGAATCTGAAGTGTTTGAATTCGAAAATAGACCTAATATTGTTGCAAAAATATCCAGTAAACATTATAGACCTCATCAAGATTTTTACGAATACGAATCTTCCAGAGAGTATGATAAAGAAAGATTAAAACAACTTCACGAGCATGCGGAAAAAGAACAGAAATTATTTAATGATTTTAAGTCATATTTCGGAAATCATACTCTAGCACAACGTCGTAATGTTATTAAAATACCAACAGCAAAGTTACCTAAAAACGGAGCGTTGTATCGAGAGCTGGCTATGTTTTATGACAATAATAATGAAAACAATATCCCTACATGGATATGGGTTAATTCTTCAATACAAAGAAAAGTTGATACAACTGATGCCCAAGATATTATTAGTGTAAATTCTGGTTACTTGGATCGAGAAAAGCGCCTCGCGGAGTTTGAGTATATTTGCGCAGAAGACACAAAATTTAAAGAAGCACTTAAGGACTTTGTGTCACGAGCGATGGAATATACCATTAATACCGGAATGATGGTTGATTTGGTAGGCAGGAATAATGTTGTGTTTTTGAAAAAAGACTCTAATTGGGATTACAAAATTATTGATGGATTTTTTCCTTACGAGCCTGAAGAGTTTGTGAAAAGTGCCGAGGTTGGAAATTCGCCACTTTTGTACAATCTTGATCATTACCGTGAACTGATTAAGGCGTTAGCTCATCTCGTGGGATTAGAAGATAAATTGAAACTATTTTTGGAAAAGTACGACTATAATCCGATAAGCGCTCCTGCATATAAAAATTGGGTGTATCGTTCTCGTGGAATTTTTTTAGATCAGACTCGCACCGTAGCCTAATAACTAGTAATAATCTAAAATAGGGTTGAAAGAATCCCAAAATAGTAGTCTGCGTTAAAAACCTAGCCAAATTTTGTGAGCATGCTATGCTGTGGATATATGGCATATTGGCTAATGAAAACCAATCCAGAGCTATTTAGCTGGGAAATGCTGGAAAATGGCGGCAAAACCCGTTGGGATGGAGTCCGCAATTATCAAGCTAGAAATAATCTCCGAGAAATGAAACCCGGTGATTTAGCTTTTATGTATCATCATGGTCCTGAACCTGGTGTTGTTGGAATTATGAAAATCGTGTCAGAATCTTATGACGATCCAACATCTTCGGAAGGTAATTGGTCGGTTGTTGACGTTGAGCCAATTAAAAAATTCGAAAGACCTGTGAGTTTGGATGAAATTCGTTATACTCCTGTAATCTGTATTTTACCTTTGGTTAATCAACCGAAACTATCGGTCATGCCAGTAAGCCAGGATCAGTGGGATTTAATGTTAAAAATTGGCAAAACCAGTATTTAATTATTTTGGCTTTGCGTGTGATAAACGCTTTATAGTATCCATTACAGTGTCTGGAGTAAGTGAAATGGAATCTATTTTTTGTTTTATCAAGAAGTTCGCAATTTCTGGATAGTCTGATGGAGCTTGACCACAAATACCAATCGGTATTTTTTTGTTTCTGGCTGTTTTTATGACTTGTGATAAAAGATCTTTTACAGCCTGATTGCGTTCATCGTATATTTTACTTACTAATGCGGAATCACGATCAACTCCGAGTGTTAATTGTGTCAGATCATTTGATCCAATAGAAAAACCATCAAACAAATCTGCGAATTGATCAGCCAGAATTATATTAGATGGAATTTCTACCATCATATAAATCTTTAAACCTTTTCTACCTCTTGAGAGACCGTTTTGCTTCATTGTTTTTAAAACTTTTTTAGCCTCTTCTACTGTTCGGCAAAAAGGTATCATTATAATTATATTATCGAGACCCAAGGTTTCTCGTGCATGCCTTACAGCAGCGCACTCAAGCATAAAACCGGGAGCGTAATTTGGATCATAATATCTAGAAGCGCCGCGCCAACCAAGCATTGGGTTCGCTTCGTGTGGTTCGAAGATTTTACCACCAATCAGATTGGCGTATTCATTGGTTTTAAAATCAGACAAGCGAACAATAACGGTTTTGGGGTAAAAAGCTGCCGCTATTTTTGCCATACCCTCTGCCAAAGTATTAATTACATACTGCTTAGCATTAGGATAACCAGCAATCAACTTTGTAATCTGTTGCTTTGTTCTTGTGTCTAATTTTTGAGTTTTAATCGCGGCCATGGGATGAATTTTTACAGATTCTGTAAAGACAAATTCCATACGAGCAAGGCCCACACCATCCACAGGCAGTGCTGAATAGGAAAATGCCAAATCAGGATTACCGATATTCATCATGACTTTGCATGGTAATTTTTTTGGTTTTATTAACTTAACTTGTTTAATAGAATATTCAAGTTTTCCACGATACACGTGACCCACTTCCCCATCAGCGGCACTAACCGTAATAAACTCGCCATCACGCGTTTTTGTTAAGGCATTCGCCACACCAACGACGCAGGGAATACCCAGTTCTCTTGAGACTATTGCCGCATGACATGTACGGCCTCCTTGTTCAGTAACAATTGCAGAAGCCTGCTTCATAACTGCAACCCAATCAGGATCTGTCATTCGGGCAACTAGTACATCTCCGGGCTTAAACTTATGCATCTGTTTGGCGGAAGAGAGTTTGCGTACTGAACCGACTCCAATTTTTTGCCCTACTGCAACACCTGTTAAAATCGGCTTGATTGAAGTTTTTAGACTATAGATCTGGATTAAATTTTTGGTTTTTTGTGATGCTACAGTTTCTGGCCTCGCTTGAACAATATAAAGCTGCTTTGTTTTTCCATCGCGAGCCCATTCGATATCCATTGGTGTTGGGTTTTTATGAAGCTTGGAAAAATATTTTTCAATTTCAATCCCCCACTTAGCAAGCTGTAATATGTCTTGGTCTTGTAATGACCATTTTTCTTTGTCTTTATTCTCTACTGAGACTGTTTTGGTTATTCCTGATTTTGAACGAGCATCAATTCCATAGACAACCTTTTTTACTTTATTACCCATTCTATGCTCAATTATAGCTGGATAACCTTTGGACAAAAGCGGTTTGTGAACCAAAAATTGATCTGGATTAACCGCTCCTTTGACAACACTTTCACCTAATCCCCATGAAGAATTTATGAGCACAACATCACGAAACCCTGACTCAGTGTGTAAGGTAAACATAACCCCAGCAGAACCTACATCGGAACGCACCATATGTTGAACACCAGCGGAAAGCGCAACTTTAAGATGATTGAACTTATTATTAACACGATAAACTATCGCACGATCTGTAAAGAGTGACGCGAAACAATTACGAACTTTTTCTAAAAGCAAATCATTGCCCTGGACATGTAAAAAAGACTCTTGCTGACCAGCGAATGAAGCAGTAGGTAAATCTTCTGCCGTTGCACTTGATCTTACAGCCACATCTGCCCCCATGCTATGCGATTGGATGCCGATTCTTTTACCTAATTCTCTGTAAGCATTTAGAATTGACTTAGTTACATCATCCGGCATATTACCTTCTAAGAATGCATCACGAATATATTTACCACATTTGGCGAGTTCATCCGAATTGTTAACATCTAACCCTTTTAGGGTTTTTTGAATCAATGGTCTGAGTTTGTTAGCATCCACAAAAGCCCAGTATGCCTCTGTTGTTACGGCAAAACCGTCTGGCACTGGAATTTTTAACCTTTTAAGGTTGCAAAACATTTCGCCCAATGCAGCATTTTTGCCTCCTACTTTTTTAATATCTTTAAGATTTAGGCGACTAAAAGATTTTGTGTACTCCTTTTTTTTAATTGACATACAAAAACATTGTACATCTTATATGGATGACCGTATAGATAAAAAGTTAAAAAGATATAATTAAGTGACACCACCAACACGACGAATTTCGACAAAATTGATATGCCCAGTAACACCAACTGGTTCTCCGGCTATGACTACCATGTTATCAGATTTTTTTGCGAATTTATTTTGCATCAAATAAGCCGCCGATCTTTCTATAAGCTCCTCGATGGTGGAACAGGTTGGAAGCACGAAAGGTATAACACCCCAAGAAATGTTAAGTTGGCGATGAACACGCTCCTGATTTGTTGAAACAAATATAGGCAACTCAGGTCGATAACGACTAACTATGCGACCTGCAGAACCGGACAAAGAAGCTACAAGAATAAGTTTAGCGTCCGTGCTACGCGATAGTATTGACCCAACAGAAGAGATAGCCTCTTCTTCGGTGGCAAATTTTTTAATTTTTGGTGCTTCGACATCATCAAACTTTGAAGCTTCGGTTCTTTGAACAATTCTAGCCATGGTGGCAACAGTTTCAACTGGATATTTTCCGGTTGCGGTTTCACCAGAAAGCATAACCGCATCAGTATGATCGATCACGGCATTAGCCACATCACTAACTTCAGCGCGCGTCGGTCTTGGATTCCTAATCATTGAATCTAGCATCTGAGTGGCCACTATAACCGGTTTTGCAGCATCGCGTGCTTTATCAATCAGCATCTTTTGTACCAAGGGCACATCCTCCGCAGGAGTCTCAATCCCCAAATCACCACGCGCAACCATTATGCCATCCGTAGCTTCTATAATTTCATCGATTCTCTCAACAGCTTCACGCTTTTCTATTTTGGCGATAATCCTTATAGGCGTTTTAGTTTTTTTATTTAGCTGCTTTTCGTATTTTTTAATTAAATATCTTAAATCAATAATATCTTTAGCGGAACGAACAAATGATAGGGCAATAAAATCTACATCATTTTTAACTCCAAAAAAAGCATCCTTTTTATCTTTGTCCGATAAAGAAGATGCACTCACGTTTGTTTCTGGTAAGTTGATGCCTTTGTGGGAAAACAGAGTTCCCCCTGTACCTACAACACAATGAACATCACGACCATTTACTTTGGTCACAACCATGTCCATAAGGCCATCGTCGAGCAAGATTCTTTGACCTGCCAGCGCATCTTTATGAAGATTATTATATGTAACCGGTATTTTATTTTTAGCAGGTTTT
>Ga0180009_10003349_pt1 | contig 18268 bp, 11 predicted proteins | sample OS_PC_MetaG_FD_123537 | JGI IMG/M metagenome (GOLD analysis project Ga0180009, IMG submission 123537) | Groundwater microbial communities from the Aspo Hard Rock Laboratory (HRL) deep subsurface site, Sweden - OS_PC_MetaG | ecosystem: Environmental > Aquatic > Deep subsurface > Groundwater... | reverse complement strand
GACGCCAGGGCGCCGTTTCGCAACCGCCAGGCCAGCACCAGGGGGCCGAGCATGAAGATGAACGCCAGGAAGAAGATGTAACGCCAACGATTAAACAGCAGCACCCGGGTCTGAACCACCCACGGGCGGCCGCGGACGAGGGTGGTGCGGTTGAGCTCGAACAGCTCCCAGCTCGCCTTTTTGGAGAACTCCTTGGCATAGCGCCGGGCCAGGTCGAGGTGCCCCTTGCGCTTTAGCAGGCGCACCCGCTCGTCGGCCTGCTCCTTCATGGACTGGTACGATCTGACGTCGACGCCCGCGGGGTTGCCTTCGGGGTCGGTCCGCGCCTCGGGGAAGGCGTGTTGCCGAAAGGCCTTTTGGCAGCGGGCGCTGGGGTTCTTCGTCTCGCAGTCGTGATAGAAGTCCAGCGGCCGCTGCAATACGGCCATGCCCAGGGTGAACAGGAGCACGGTGCCGGCCACCGCGACGATCACCCAGGTCCACTCGATACGGCTGGGATGGATCGAGACCCGGCAGGTGGGGCACACGGGCGGCGGCTGGGGTCGGTGTCCGTAGCGCGTCCAGCAATGAGGACAGGTGCTCCGGCCGGTGATCTGTCTGACCACACTGTTGGCCAGGACGCTCCCGCCCCAGCCCATGCCCACGATTAGAAAGCCCACCAGCGTGAGAAACGCCCAGCCCGGAAAGAGCACAAAGGCGTGCCCGCTGGGGATGTAGATCGGCCCGAAGAGCAGCTTGACCTTCCAACCCAGTCCCGCGACCATGAGCACCATGAGCACCGCGAAGCTGAACAGTCCCCCCAACAACGCCTCTTTGGACACCCGGCGCCCGAGGAGCAGCGCCACCCCCGCGCCGGCCAGCAGAAAAAAGACCATCAGCCAGAAGATGCCGCTCCCACTTTTGAGATAGGCTGTGGGCTCGTACCGATAGACCTCCACGCCCTGCTTGGTCAGCCGCGCGAGCTGGGTTCCCCGGCGCAGGGTCGCCGCCCCCCGGCTGAACCCGTCACCCTTGCCGGAGCGCGAGTCCGCGAAGGCCATCCACTCGGCGGTCAGGGGGCGGCCGCGGTCCTTGGCGCGCTGAATGAGCTTACGCGCCTGTTGCCCATCGGCCACGCGCGGCCGGGCGACCTCCCGGGTCCGCGGCCGCAGGGTCGCGCCGTTCAGCGCCGGCCAGAAATGCGCGACCAGGAGGATGGGTACCAGCCACACCGCCAACAACCCCACCGCCGGCCACTGCGTGCGCACGGGCTGGGAGCGCACGGCCCGCTCGGCCAGCTCGCCCGCCAGGGACGCGCCGCACATGGCGCAGTCGTCCAGCTCCGTCGGGTTTTCGTGTCCACAGGCACCACAGAAGATGGTCTGCACCGGGTTCTCCCTCGCCAATCGCCCGTTCCATCGGACCGGGCCTGAACCTTGAATTACTTTCTGCGACTTGGCAAGGCGTCGATGCCACGAGGCGTGGCGCGCGCAGACGCGGCCGGAGACCGGGACGAGCCTATTTGAGCGTGCTGCCGATGAGGGCGCCGCCGGCGACGTAGGTGCCGGTGTCCGAGGCGGGGAGGATGTCGTAGGTGTGCCCGTGGAGGTACGGGACCTCGTCGAGGCGCGTGATGCGCTGCTCGCCCAGCGACTCGCCCACGGTGAGCTCGGCGAAGGGCCGGCCGTCGGCGGTGGGGTGACCCGCGCTGATGTGCAGCACGACCCCGTTGGACAACGTGAGCTTGCGGACCCGGTGGTGACGCACGGCGGTCCGGGACACGCGCACCAGGGGCACGGCCTGCATGCTGCCCTCGTGCAGGCTGTAGACGAGCTCGCCGACCCGCAGCGACGCGATGGCCCGGGTGCCCGCAGGCGTGGCGATGGGCGTGTCCGGCGCGGCGCAGATGGCCCCCCATGCGCAGCCGTAGCTCACCGCCGTACAGATCCCCTGGCTGGAGGGATCCGCCTGGTTGCAGTGGGGACGCGCCGCGTCCGTGCAGTCGCCGTCCGTGAGGCAGGTCGTCGTACAGAGACAGTTTTCCGCGGGTCCCCCGGCCGGGCAGCACAGGCAGTCGAGGTTCGCGTCGGTGCACGGTCCCATGTCCTGGGGTCCGCACAGGTTGCCGGCGTCCACGTGCCCCGCGTCACCGCCTCCGCCATCCCGGAGGCCCGCGTCCGTGGGGGCCGCGTCGCCCGCGGTCGTCCCGTCGGTGTTCTGCGCGGCGTCACCGCCCGGCGCGCTTTTGTCGGAACCACAGCCCAACAGGAGCAGACCGCTGCTCAGCATCGCGATGGTCGCCACCACTCGGAAACGTCTCATGAGCTCTCCTCCCGCTTACCCGGTGACCCCGGTTCGATCGTTTGATTATCCGTCAGGTGTCCCGTCCCACGCAAGGTTGCTTTGGGGCATGCTTTGGGGCACCGCGGGAATACGCTTTGCCGGTGCCCGAAACTGAGACACAATCACCTTGCCTCCCGTGAAGGGAATCGCCGCATGCCCGTAGGAGAAAACATGCCTGATCCGAAACGATGCGTGACGCGGACGCGACTCATCCGCGGCGTGGTCTCCGCGCTGACCCTGCTCCTCGCCCTGGGGTGGGGGGCCGACGCCCGGGCCCGCGCCGTGCGGTGGAACCGCGTGCTCAACGCGAGCCCATCGTCGCTCAACGCCAAAGACAAGCGCCGGGCCGCCCAGCTCATCAACGACATCTCTGTGTACTACGGCTGCGCGAACACGGTGGCCAATTGCCTGTCCAGCGACCCCAAAAGCCGCACCGCGCGCCACCTCGCCGGCCTCATCGTGCGCATGGTGAGCAAGGGGCGCTCCAACGACCAGGTCAAAGCGGCAGTGAAGCTCCGCAGCGTCTCGGCGCACCCTCCCCGACTATACCGGTTCAACCTCAAGCTGCGGCCCCGCGTGGGAGCGGCGTCGCCCAAGGTGACCATCGTGGAGTTCGCCGACTTCGAGTGCCCCATGTGCCGGGTGGTCTCCCCGATCCTCAAGCGACTCGTGAGCCAGCTCGCGGGTCAGGGTGTGGCCCTGTTCTTCAAGCACTACCCGGTCTCCACGCACAGGCGCGCCATCCCCAGCGCCCGGGCGGCCTATGCAGCCCACCAGCAAGGCAAGTTCTGGCAGCTCCATGACCTGCTGTACAAAAACTCGCCCCGGCTATCCGTGGCCCAGGTGGAGGGCTACGCCCGGTCCGTCGGTCTGGACATGGCGAAGTTCCGCGCCGCGCGGGACAACCGCCGCAGCCGCCTCGTGGTCGCGGCCGACAAACAATCGGGCCTCCGGGCCGGCATGACGGGCACCCCCGCGATCTTCATCAACGGCAAACGCTATCGGGGCCGCAAGGACCATACCGAGCTGCTGGACCGGCTCCAGGAGGAGCTGCACCTGGTCAAGGGCGGACACTAGCCCCGCGCGGGGGCACCAAGCAGGCGTCCGGCGGCTCACCGCGTGACGGAGAGATAGACCGGGTAGTCAGGGCCGCCGTTGTTGCCGGTGTACACGTCCTGAAAGGGGGCGCCGGTGTTGGGGTCCGTATCGTCGCTGGTGACGTCCGAAAGCGTCACAAAGAGCGGATAGCGGGCCGGCGGCAGGTCCGCGGGCACGGTCCAGGTGAACCGCACGGTGCGGGTGGCGGGCCAGCGGGGCACCGAGACCCACTGCTCGTCCACGGCCAGGTACGAGCCCCGATCGTCCGCGGCGAGACCTTCGTACTGCTCCAGGCCGTCGGGGTTGTCGGTCTCGTCCCAGGGGGTGGATTCGTAGTGCAGGCGAACGCGCACGTCGTTTGTATCCACCCGGCCGTAGTTCGTGAGCTCCACTGACACGGTGACCGACTCACCGGCCGCCGCCTTGCGCGGAGACACCGACAGGGTCGTGTAGCGCAGGGTGACGTCGGGCTGGGCATACCGGATCTCACCCGCGGAATCGAGGTCATCCGATAGGATGGCGCCGCAGCCCTCGTCGGCGCGCCGGGTCACGTAGTCGCGCAGGCTTTCCCACAGGGGGATGTGGGAGTCGAAATAATAGAGCTGGGACGCGGGATCCTGATTCACCAGGGGCTCGGCGTGCCCCGTGTCGGACCGCTCGGACCACACGAGCTGCTCCATGAGCGGTGCCGCCACCGACGCCAGGCTCTCCATGATGGCGATGCGATAGGTGCGCCCCAGGTCCACGGGCTCGCCGCCGATCAAGAAGGTCTCCGGGTCGACGCGGTGCATGGGCGGCGCCGTCATATCGATATCGAAGGACGCCCCTTCGAGCTGCACGATGGACACGTTGAGCTGTCGGCCCGCCGCCGGGTAGACAACGTCGAGCACCTCGAAGATGCCGTACATGAGCTCGACGAAGTACAGCACGGCCGGGACCCCGAGCCGCTCCGTTTCGTTCATGCCAAAGAAGCTCACGTCCCAGAGCCCCGGCTTGAGCTCGAGGTAGGTGATGGTGTCGTTCACCGTGCCGGTGTCGTCCACCTTGTGCAGGGGCAACACATCAAAGAGGTCCGACGCCGTGACCGCACCCACCTCGATGTCCGTGCGGTACAGCGACGGCACCGCCATGGCCAACCCGGCGTCGATGCCCGCGTCGTTGAGGGACTCCAGGAAGGACCGCGCGATGAGCCGCCCCAGGCCGCTGGGGGCCTCGATGCGGCTCGACAGCAGCCGATCGTTGTAGGCCAACTGGGTGTCAAAGGCCCCCGGGTGGCGCTGATCGGCACGCTGCACGAGGTCCGCCACCACCGCCGCCGCCGCGGAGTCCTCCTCCAGGTGTTGATCCACCTGCAGGAGCCGGGCGTCGATGAGCTCGGCGGTGTGGGTCGCGGTGTCCACCAGGAAATCCTGGCGCGCCAGGAGGATGCCGCCCTCATCGGCCTGGATGATGGTGGTCTTGCCGCCGGCCGGGTTGTCCCACAGAATGGCGTGGTTCACCTTCACGTGGGAGTGCGCGGACAACACCGTGTCCACCACCCGCCCCGAGGTCGCGCCCTGGGCATGCTCGGCGATGAGGTGATCGTAGCCGGGCGGCAGGTTCACGCGGTCCACCACGCCGAGCCCGGCGTGGGACGTCACCGCGATGAAGTCCACGTCGTGGGCGTCCAGATGGTCGAGCCCCTCGGCGAAGTAGTCCGACTCGCGCGGATCGGGCTCCAGAAAAGTCAGCCCCTGGGCATGGGGATTGGCGACCCCGAAGAACTGAAAAAAAGCCGGGTCGCCGGGCACCTGGGTGTAGATGGCCACGTCGGTGACCACGCCGATGACGCCCACGCGCAGGGCCCCGTCGTCGAGCACCCAGGTCCGCTTGAGAAACGCGTCCGTGGCGTCGAAGCTCTCGGCGATGGCCGACCCCGTCTGCGTGGCCACGGGCTCATAGAGCGTGGACGGGTCCACGTTGCCAAACAGGTATACCAGCGGGTGACCCGCCAGGCCGTCGGTGAACTCCGCCGCGGCGGGCTCGAGCACCGACAACAGGGTCGGGATGCCGAACATGTAGTCGTGGTTCCCCACCTGGAACACATCCACCCCCATGCGGTTCTGCGCCACGAGGACCTCCGCCAGGGCCCCCGGCACCTCGCCGATCAGGGTGTTCTCGAAGTCATCCCCGGAGTTGGCGGCGAGAAAAGTCACCCCGGCGGTCTCGGCGTTGGCGCGCAGGGTCTGCAGCAGCGTGGACAGCCGTGCGAGGCCCCCCTGGGGTCGCGGCTTGGACTTCCACGGACGCGCATGCGTGTGCAGATCATTGAAATGCACCACGGTGAGGGGCCGCTCCCCGGGGCCGAGCTGCGGATAACACGTCAACCGGAAGCGCACCGGCGGCGTAGACCGGTCCACCGGGCCCACCTCGAGGGTCACCCCACCCACGGCGTCGCAGGTGACCGCCCCGAGCTCCGCCTCGCCGGCTCCATCCGTGGTGCTGGTCCACGCGTCCGACGCCACCGTCACCGCGCCCGTGCCAAAGCGCGGCCCGGTCCGAGGCTCCCACGCCAGCTCCACGCCCGCCCGGGGCGCGCCGACCCCGTCCCCGTCCCGCAGCCGCACCCTCAGCGCCATCGCCAGGGGCTGTCCCACGAATCCGGTCTGGTGATTGCCCGCCACGTCCGTAAAAGCCGGCGCCACCTCCCCCAGCCCCGCGTCCGCGTCCACGTAGCACGGCGTCGCCCCGTCGTCGTCCCCGCAGCTCACCAGCGAGAGGCCCACGACAGCCAACGCCACGACGAACTTTGTCTTCGGCTTCCCAGCAGTATTCATCTTTGGTTCCCCAAGCATAGCTGCCAGAACATGACCACTGACGCCATAAGATCAACCACGCGCTGCCAGACTCCCCCGTAGAATTGCCATGTAGCTGACCGGGGGTGGCTCATGGGGGCTTCATGAATGGTGTCGGCGCACCGACTGGATCATCTCGTCGAGGCGCTGCAGGAACCGCGACCGATCGCGCTTCGTAAACGGCGGGGGGCCACCGGCCATGGTCCCCTGGTCCCGGAGATCCGACATCAGCTCCCGGGTGGCCAGGGCGTCGCCGATGTTGTCCTGGGTAAAGGGGCGCCCCGTGGTGCCGAGCACCTGGGCGTGCTTCTCGAGACACCGCGCCGCCAGGGGGATGTCCGCCGTCACCACGACGTCACCGTCACCCACGTGCTCTGCGATCCAGTCATCCGCCGCGTCGAGGTGCCCCTCCACCACCACCTGCCTCAGCCACTGCTCCTCGGGCGCGTGCATCCGCGAGTTGGAGACCAGAATGACCGCGAGCCCATACCGCTGCGCCACCCGATACACCTCCTGCTTCACCGGACAGGCATCGGCATCAATATAAACTTCGAGCATCTCCACCTCTGCGCACAAAACAGACAGGGTCGGACACCAGTATGGCGAGGCCGCAAGAGCAGGTCAACCAACTGCGGGTAACACTTGCTGGCCGACTTGCTGGCCGACTTGCTTGACCCCCTGTCGGCGCTTGTTGATACTGGTGGAGTGAGAGAGACCGGAGCGTGCATGAGAACCTTTGCTTCATTGTTGTTCGCAGCCGCAGTAGGGCTGGGATGCGGCCTGGTGACGTCGGGTTGCCAGGAGGACACCGTACCCACGGTGACCCTGTCCGGCTCGGTGGTGGACATCTTCTCGGCCCAACCCATCGATGGGGTCGTGTTGTGCCGGCTCGACTCGCCGGAAAAAGACTGTGCGGTGTCAGATGACGATGGCCGGTTCTCCCTCGCGCTGCCGCTGGACACGGAGAACTGGTTCACGGTGAGCCACGAAGACTACTATCCGTTTTTGCTGGCCATGCAGACCGAGGAGGCGGACATTCTCCTGCCCGGTCCCGTGAGCATTGGCTCCAGGGTGGTCATGGAGATCGTCCTCGGGCAGACGGGGGTGGACGTGGAGCCGGGCCTGGGGCATCTGCTGCTGTGGGTGGCAGACGAGACCGGCGCGCAGGGGCAGGCCGGGGCGACCATCGACATCTCACCGGACCCGGAGGGCCTGGTGGTGTATGTGAACGAGCAGGGAGCGTACTCCCTGGACGCCACAGCCACGAGCTCGGCGGGCGCCGCCGGCTACGGCAATATCCCGCCTGGGGACTACATCCTGACGGTGACGCATCCCGAGCTGGACTGTGAGCCCTACTCCTCCTTCTCCGCCGGCGCGGTGAATACATTCCAGCTCAAGACGATTCCGGACCACGCCACGGCCCTGTTCGTGAGGTGTAGGTAGGTCGATTCCGCCGGGGCCGGGCGTACGCAAGGCGTGATCAGTCGGTGCAACCCGACAGGTCGAGCCGACAGTCGCTGCGGCAAGCCAGCTCCCCACCGGTGAACCCCAACACCTCACAGCTCAGGCCGAACTCCGGGGCGATGTCGGTGCCGTCGCAGATCTCGTCCGCGCCCCGGATGGAGTCGCCGCACACCGAGTCGCCGGCCTGGTACTGTAGAAGCCAGGTGTCCGCGCTCGCGGTGGCGTCAGCGGTCTGCCCGCCAAAGAGCAGCGCCGCGCCCTGCAAGGGCAGGTACACCGCGGCGGAGTTGCGGGCGGAGGGGGCGTTGACACCCATCGTGAGGGCGGTCCACTGCTCGCCGTCGAACTCCCAGGGCGCTTCCAGCAGCTCACCCGTGGGCTGGGAGGTTCCGCCAAAGACAACCAACCGCTCGCGGAGCGGGTCGTAGAAGGCGGCTTGCGCCTCGCGGGCCGTGGGGACCGCATCCGAGCTGAGGGCCTGCCAGGTGCCGTCCCGGTAGAGCCAGGTGTCGTCGTAGCTCACCGGCACGGCGAGGGTTCGGCTGCCCCCGAAGAGCACCAGCCCCTGCCACGCCGGGGCCCACACCAGCGTGGGATAGCTCCGATCGGCCGGCGCCGTCTGGGGCATTTGCAACAGCCAATCCACACCGTCGAACTCCCAGGTGCCGAACTGATGCTGGCCGTTGTGGAGGCCGCCGAAGACCACCGTCACCCGGGCCAGCGGGTCGTAGGCTGCCACCACGCCGTAACGGTTGGTGGGGGCGTTGGTCGGGTGCACCTCGGTCCAATCTCCGCCATCAAACTCCCAGGTGTCCGAGACCCCCGCCGCGGCGGGGGTCGTTGGGGCGCCGCCGAACAGGACGGTCACGCCGCGCTCGGAGTCATGGGCCATGGCATGCCCGAACCGGGCCAGCGGAGCGTTCGCCGTGATCACTTCCTGCCAGGTGACGCCGTCATACTCCCAGGTGTCGTTGAGCAGGGTTGTGCCGGACCGTCCCCCGAAAAGCACAGCCACCTCACGGGTGTCGTCGAAGACCAGGGTGTGTCCGTCCCGCGCGCCTGGTGACGTCGCGGGATCCTGCTGGATCCACGTGGGACGCTCGACGCGGCAGTCTGGCGCGCATCCATCCCGGGCTTCGAGGTTCCCGTCGTCGCACTCCTCTCCTTCCCCAAAGGGCCCGGTCTCCACGGTGCCGTTTCCGCAGGCCGTGCACAGGGCGGTGCACAGGCTGGTGCACTGCAGATTGCCCGGGTTGAGGCCGTACTCGGCGCAGGTGCCCGGGATGTTCCCCGCGCCGTCGCACTGCTCTCCCGGCTCGATCGTCCCGTTCCCGCAGAGGTGGTTGTCCTCGGGGTGGCACTCGTAGGCGGTGCCCACGGCGAGGCAGGACCACCCAGCGGGGCAGACCCCTCCGGCCGCTGGATCACAGGCGTGCTTGCCGGCGTCCACCTTCACCTTGCACCCCCAGAGGCACGTCAGCAGCAGCGCCGTGAACAGCCAGGCATGAGCTCGCATTCGCCCCAACGTCGTCCCTCCTAGAATTGAAGCCTGAGGGTCATGCCGGCCTCCCCGGGGCCAATCGCCGGGAACACGGACACCGTGGGCTTCGACGCGCGGCCGGGCCAGGGGCGCTCTCTCCTGGCGCGGCGGTAGCTGAGCCACAGCAGAATTCCGCCGGTCGCCGCCGTGACGAGCCCGGAACCGATCCCCACCCAGGCCACCTTTCGCAGCAGCTCGGCGCGATCATAGCGCATCTTGAGCTCGGAGAAGAGCCGGCCCGCCTCGGCGCCCTCCACCCAGGCCCTGTCCACCAGGGAGACGATGCCCACCACCCCGCCGGCCAACCCCACGGCCAGCCCGGCGCCCACGGTGATCCAGCCGGCCAGACGGAGCTGCTTCCGCCGCCTGATCCGCTGCCGCAGGGCCCGGGCCTGCGCACGCTCCAGTCGCCGCTGCATCCGCCGGCGCTCGGCTTGCTCCCGGCGGAACTCCTCGCGCTGGGCCAGGGCCTTGGCCTCGCTGATGAGTGTGACCCGCTGGATCAGGTGCTGCCCCGCCCGTAGCCTTACCTTCAGGGTCTGGTCCACGTAGCCTGTCCGGGTGACCACGATGACAAAGAGGCGCCCCGGCTCGGGCTGGACCCGCACGGCTCGTACGTCAGGCGATACGCCAGCGTCGTGACCGGCCACGTTCACGGCGGCGCCGCCAACGTTCACCCGTACCCGCACCGTGGCGATCCTCCTTTTCAGGCGAGGGATCCAGACGCTTCGGGTAGCCTTCCAGTACTTGTGGGAGCGGTCTGAAAACCGACGCTCGAAGCGCTCGAAGTGAAAGAGCGACTCCACGTAGCGGCTCAGGTAGTTGTAGGCCAGCGCGATGTTATAGTCGATCTTCGGGCTCGGCACCAGTTTGTAGGCGGCCTTGAACCGGCTCAACGCCTCTACGTAGAGCCCGATCTCCATCTTCCCCGAGCCCGCCTTGAGCAGCATGTTGGCCTGGGCGCGCTTGGCGGCGATGAGCCTCGGGCGGGGAGCCGGGGGCCGGGGTGCAACGCGGAGCGGCGCCACGGGGAGCGGCGCTGCACGAGCGAAGGACGCGCCCGAGCCCGACAACACCAGCACGCAGCCCATGGCCACGAAGCTGCTCTCGGCACGACGCGCCTTGCCTGGCGGGCGCCTCGTGGCCACTGTGAGGCTGTTTGACTCAGTTTCCATGAGACCCTGGTTAGAGCATGTCAAAGCCGCCCATGGTGGGGCGGGCCTCGGGGCGCATGTCGTGCCTGACCGGGGGGCGCCTCCGGGGCCGCCAACGGGGGCGGACAGGAGCCACGCGCATGGGCTTCGGCTCGTCCAGCTTCACCAACGTCACTTGGATGGGCAGGTTTGTAAACGGCACCCAGTCGGCTTCGTAGGTGTGATAGCCCGGGGCCACGATCTTCACCTTGACGGCCCGGGTGCGGTGGCGCGGGACCTCGGGCAGTCGGTCCGTCACGAGCTTGCCGTTTAAAAAGAGCTGGTGCTTCACGCCCTGGGGCGACACCTGGAACTGCAGCGTCACCAGGTCCGGTTTGGGCCGGGCGGCCGCGGCGTCCGGCGCCTTCATGATGACCGGACCCGCCATGACCGCCGGCGTGGTCGGCCCCTGGGGCCCTGTCTCCCTCAAGTCCGGCTTCCGGAGCAGGATCGCCGCCGCCACAATCGACCCGGCCAGCACGATGCCGATCACTGCGTACAGCCCCGTGCGACCGCGCTGGATCACCACGGTGGCCTGCCCCGTGCCCGCGGTGGTCATGGCGAGCCGCGGGTCCGTGCCGCGCGCGCCAGTGGGGCCGTCGAGCTCATCGGGGAGCGCGGGAATGGGTACGGGCGCGGGGCCTTGCTGCGCGGCGAGCCCTTCGAGCACCGGCAGCAGCGCCTCCTTCAGCTCCGCCACGCTGCCCGGCCGCTGGGTCTTGTCCTTCTCCAGGCACCACAGGATGATGCGCTCCAGCGCCAGGGGAAACGCCACCAGGGTGGACGGCTTCACCGGAGGCGTGTGCACGTGGGAGTCCACGAGCTGGTACACCGACTTCGCCGAGAAGGGCGGCCGCCCGGTGAACATCTGGTACATGATCACGCCGAGGGAGTACAGGTCCGAGCGGTGGTCCACGTCCCGGCCGTAGCACTGCTCCGGCGACATGTACCGGGGCGTACCGATGGGCACCCCCGTGCGCGTGTGCCCTGTGGAGATGCCGTCCTCGGTGAACTTGGCGATGCCGAAGTCCAGCAGCTTCACGTTGAAACCGCCGCCGGGCAGCTCCCCCAGGTAGATGTTGTCGGGCTTGATGTCCCGGTGCACGATGCCGCGGTCGTGCGCCGCCTGTAGCGCGTCGAGCACCTGCCGCAGGATCGCCAGCCCATCGGGGTAGGCGACGGTCTCGACGTCCTCCACGTACTGCGCCAGGCTCTGCCCGGCCACGTGCTCCATGACGAAGTACTGGGACTCGTCCTCGAGCGTGCCAAAAGCGAAGATGTCGACGATGTTGGGGTGGCGGATGGTGTTGACCGCCTTGGCCTCCGCCACGAACCGCTCCACCACGTCGCTGTCGTCCGACAGGGACCGCTTGAGCACCTTGATGGCCACTTCCTTGCCGATCAAGGGGTGCTCCCCGGCGAACACCGTGCCCATACCGCCCTCGCCGATGACCCGCTTCACCCTGTACTCGCCCACCATGGTGCCGATGAGCTTGTGTTCCTGCAGGCGGAAGGGCGCACCGTCAGCGCTGCCGTCGATGGTGTCCTCATTGGAGACATCGGCGCCCGGGTGCTCCGACGGCGTTACTTCGCCGGGGACCATCAACGCGGCCCCGGCTCCGCTCTGCAGCGTCACGTCCACGGTGAGCAGGCGGCTTCCGCAGGAGCCGCAGCGCTCCGCTTGGCTGACGTTGCTAGCGCCACATTCCTGGCACTCGACTTCCGCCTTCAGCAAAACGCAAATCCTACCGATTTTATATACTCTTGGACGACAACATTCGAGTCTATGGACGAATCAGAGCGGGTGTCAAGGGTGGCCCACGGCACGCCCATGGCTATCGAATTCTGACTCACTGGGCTGTGACACAGTAACATCCCACGAGAGTACCTCACGAGAGTACCTCACGAGCGACAGATGACGCAGCTGCACCCCATGGCGAGCCATTCCACCTACCGCTTGACCCCCGGGCAGGAGCGCAGGATACTGCGGATTCACGGAGGATTCCCGCATGAGAGCTACGACGACCCTGGTAGGCCTGCTGTGCTTCGGACTGATCAGCACGGGCAGCCCCGGCTGCAAGGGGGGCGAGGGCGAGCCCTGCCAGACCACCACTGACTGCAAGGGCGACCTGGTCTGCTGCTTCGATGTGAACGATCCGTCGCAGGAGCTGGGAGAGTGCGCGCCCACCTCGCAATGCCGCCCCTGCGGCAACGGGGTGCTGGACGGGGACGAGGAGTGCGACGATGGGAACGTCGGCGACGGCGACGGCTGCAGCGCGGCCTGCTTGATCGAATCGGGTTACACCTGCATCGGCGAGCCCTCGGAATGTATCGACACCTGCGGCAACGGGGTGGTCGAGGTGTACGAGGAGTGTGACGACGGCAACACGAGCAACGGCGACGGCTGCAGCAGCAGCTGCGCCATCGAGCCCGAGTGCGGCGATGGCGACGTGGGCGCCGGCGAGGATTGTGACGACGGCAACACGGTGAGCGGCGACGGCTGCAGCGCCGACTGCGTGCTGGAGGTTCTGCCGGGCTGCGGCAACGGCGTGCTCGAGGCCGGGGAGCAGTGCGACGGGAGCGTCGACCCGAGCGACACCTGCGAGGCCGCGGGCTACCTCTCGGGTGAGGTGGTGTGCAACAGCCTTTGCGAGCTGGACCACTCCGACTGCGCGAACCACCCCGACCTGGTGGCATGGTATCGCCTGGACAGCAGCGCCGGGCTGGTGGCGGACAGCGGCCTGTGGAGCAACGACTGCGTGGACGCGGGCGGCCTCGTGCGGGACGCCACGGGCGTCATGGGCCGGGCCGCGACGTTCAACGGCACCAGCGCCTTCGTGGACTGCGGCACGGGCACCAACCTCGACGGCATGCTGGCCCTGACCGTGGAGACCTGGGTGTACCTGTCGGGCTACGGCGCCGAGAACATGTTTGTGTCGCGCGCCGCCAGCGGCGACGCCACCGGGTTGGTCTACGCCCTCGGCGTGGCCGGCGGTCCCTCCTGGGGCGCCAATCAGAACCACGCCTTCTTCGCCACCGAAGACCTCGCCTCGGCGGTCTTCTCCACGGATCCGCTCCCGCTGGACGAGTGGCACCACGTGGCGGGCGTCTACGAGGCGGGCGAGCTCACGATCTACGTCGACGGCGTGGCCGGAGGCACCGCCAGCCTCGCCACCACGTCCCTGCCCTCCCCGGACGGCGCCCGGCTCTACCTGGGCCACCTCTATGACGGCAGCGGTCTGTCGACCTGGGACACCTGGCTGAACGGCACCCTCGACGACGTACGCATCTGGCGCGCCGCCCGGGACGCACCCGGCATTTGCACGGACGCCGGCGGCACCCTGGACGCCACGGGCATCTGCCAACTCTAGCTGCCAGAGCCCCCGGTTTCTGGCCGCCTACCCGCGCCGGGGTGACACCCGCGCAAGCCCACCACGGTTGACCGCCGCGCGGCGACCTTTTATCCTCCCACCATGTTCAAAGACAAGCTACGCTTCGGACTCATCGTCGGCGCCATCACGGGTATCATCGGGGCTTTCTTCAGCTACTGCCGCCCCGACGCAGCGGAGGACTACGAAGCCGTCACCTATGACATGCGCGCCAAGTGGTCAGCCAATCCGGAGCGCGCCGACCCGCGCATCGTGCTTGTGGACATCTCGGACCGTGACATTGAATGGTTGGACAACAAGACAAACGTGTCCTGGCCCTGGCCTCGCGCCATCCACGCGGCCATCACGAAGTACCTGCTGGACCGCGGCGCCAGGGCGGTCATCTTCGACCTTGTGTTCCTCGATCGCAGCACCGCCGGTCCAGAGGACGACGAGCAATTCGGCAAGGTCCTCAAGGAGACGAAGCGCGGAGTCGTTGGGTTGAGCCTCACCTCATACAAATCCAATCGTCGCCCCCCCGGGCCCTGGGCGGCGCGGATCAATGATTTTGATACCTGCAATACCGCCCAGAACGAGGCCACCCGGTACTTTGGAAACAAATTCCGCACATTCCTGCTACCCGGCAAGAAGAAAAATGGCTGCGTGCTGTGGATCGGCGGCGAGGAGACCCTGTCGGAGCTGAACCGGCTCCTCGCAGACCTCGGCCAGGTAACCCAGTTCGAAAAAACCGTCCAATCCATTACCACAAAGCGCAAGCTCAACAAGTGGGAGCGAAGCCGGGAGCTCACACCGACACAGCTGGTGTTCCAGCATGCGGCGCTACCGCTCCAAGGCGGGGGCAATCTGGTGGCCCCGCACTACCCGTATCTAAACGTGCCCCAGTCCCCCATCGCCTTGGGAGCGACGCTGGGGGTGGTGACGCAGCGCGAGGAGCGGGACGGCATCTTCCGACGCTACGCGCCTGCCATGATCCACAAGAACAAGCTCCTCCCCTCCCTCGCCCTCGCGGGCGTCATTCGCGCCTTTCCGGAACGGAAGCTGAGGATCAAAAAAGGCAGCCTGTATTGGGGGGAAACCCGGCTACCCGTGGATGGCGATGGGCGCATCCCCGTGCGCTTTCACGGCAGCGGAAAACGGACCTACTCGACCTTCGGGTACCGGCAAATTGTCGACGTCATTGCCCAGGGCAGCGAGCACAAGCAATATCTCAAGGACCTGACAGCGGTACGCAAGGCGCTCGTGGAGTCCGTGCGCGATGAGCAGCGACTCCCTGCAGCGATCCGCGGCGCGCTTTTTGACCTGTGGGCAAAGCTCAATAATGACGACTGTGGAATCCAACTCAAGCACAAGCGTCTGCGCATTCTTGCGGACCTCGGAGCAAAACATACCTGGCACACCCTGCGGGTGCTCTGGGCCGCCCAGGAACTGGCCAAGGCCAAGGCCAAACACAGAGCCTGCAACGAAACGGCCGCCGCCGTCGTGCCCAAAATCAAAGCGCTTCGCAAGAAGTTCAACACCAACTTCAAATCGGTACAGGCCCACATCCTAACCGCCCGGGGCTTGAAGTACACGGTGGCATGCCGCAAACCCGCCGAGAGGGCGCTGGTCGCGCTCCAAAAAACCATGTCCGCGAAAAAGGCGATGCCCGGGCTCGCCCTGACGCAAACCCTGGCATGGGAACAGCTGGTTCAGACCAAGAAGTGTCAGCACAAAGTGGTCGACCGCGTGCGCGAAGAGCTGCTAAAGTCGGACCGCAGCCGCGCCGATCGCTTCAAACGGTTCAAGGACATCAAACCGGGCGACGTTCGCGGACGGATCTTCCTGGTACACGCCGCCGCCACGGCCCTGCGGGATCTCAAACCGTCCCCCGTGGATCGAAACCATCTGGGCGGGGAGATCAACGCCAACTTCCTGGACAACCTCCTCAACGGAAAGTTCATCCGCCGATCCCCCGCCTGGGTGTCTGCCATCACCGCGTTGCTCCTGTGCCTGCTGCTCAGTGTGGGCGTCTTCCTGGTGTCAGCAGTGACGCGATCGGCAGGGTGGGTGTCGGCGCTCTCCATGTTCATCAGCGCCCTGGTGGTGTCGGTCTACGGATTCATCGCCTATACCATGTACGACGCCTCGGGCGTGTGGATCGATGTCTTCCAACCCTGCCTTTGGGGGCTAATCGCCTGGGGTGGTGCGCTGGGTACGAACTTCTATCAGGAAGGCAAAAGTCGACGCTTCATACAGGACGCCCTGGGACGGTACACCGCGCCGGCGCTGGTCAAGGAGCTCATGGCCAACCCCAAGGCGTTGACGCTCGGCTGGGGAGATAAGCGGGAGCTGACCGTATTCTTCTCTGACCTGCAGAACTTCACCAGCATCTCGGAGCGACTCACCCCCGAGCAGCTGGTGCGTCTGCTGAACGATTATCTGACGGAGATGACCGATATCGTGCTGGCGTCGGGCGGGATTGTGGACAAGTACATCGGCGACGCGATCATGGCCTTTTGGGGCGCGCCCTACGACGACCCTGACCACACCATGAACGCCTGTCGGGCCACACTGAAAATGCAACAGCGCATCAAAGAGCTACATCCCAAATGGATCGAGGAGTACGGCGAAGACATCCTCGCCCGCTGCGGCTTGAACACCGGTGTGGCCGTCGCCGGGAACATGGGCTCCAAGCACAAATTCAACTACACGCTCATGGGTGACACCGTGAACCTCGCCTCGCGCTTCGAGGGCGCAAACAAACCCTATGGAACGCTGGTGATGATCGGCGAGGGCACGTACAAGGTCGCAAAGGACTATGTGATTACCCGGGAGCTGGACTTCCTCGCCGTCAAGGGCAAGGAGCGCCCCGTACGTGTGTACGAGCTCATGGGACTCGAAGAAGACAAGGATGAGCGCAAGGTCGAGCTGGCGGATCGATTCAACCGAGCGATGGATATCTACCGCCAGACAAAATTCGAGGAGGCGATGGCGGAATTCCTCAAAATCATAGATGATTATGATGGCGACGGTCCGAGTAAGCTCTACGTAGCCCGCTGTCGGGAGTACCTCCGGAATCCACCGCCCCTGGACTGGGATGGCGTGTATCGGATGAAAACGAAGTAGATGTGGACTATAGTACGTTCGAATATCGTCGAAGACCTGAGGGAGCAACCACTCAGGCAAGGAGGAGCAAAGTGAAGAAGACCCTATTGACCGGTGCAGTCGCCGGCGGTCTGATGGCGCTGGCGCTGACATTGGGTTCGGTGCAGTCCGCGCCGGCCGCCGGAACCTCGTTGTCGGTGCGCGCGCTCAAGGCGCGACTGATGGCGTCGCCGCAATTTCTGGGCGCGTCGGTAACCACCATGCGGCGCGGGGCCCGGGTGAAGGTGATCCAGAGCAAGGGCTCCTGGATCGAGGTCAACTACCGCGGACGCACGGGGTGGGTACACCAGAACCGTATCACCCAGAAGGTGATCAAGCTCTCCTCGGGCGGCACGGGCAGCGGCACGAGCCGCGGCGAGGCCGAGCTGGCGGGTCGCGGCTTCAGTCCTAAAACCGAGGCGTCATTCAAGAGCAAGAATCCCAATTTTGACTACTCCCACGTGGACAACATGCAGTCCCTCGAGGTGGATCCCGCCTCGGTAGGTCTTTTTGTCCAGGAGGGCGGCGTCACCGGTCCGACGACAAAGGGAGGTGCGAAATGACCCGGAACATCGCACGAAAAATCCTGGTCTTCGGCCTGGCGGCAACGATCTCCTTTGGCACGCTCATGGGCTGTCGCACGATCATGGGGCTGCTCTCGGGTGACCTGAGCCTGGAGGACATCGACAAGGACATCCGCGGCATGCGGGCGCTGGCGCACGCCATGTCCCGGGCAAACCAGGCCATCACCCCCGAGGACGAGTACTACCTGGGCCGAGCGGTGGCCGTGAGTGTGCTGAGCCAGCACCGGTACCAGTACGTGGACGCAAACCAGGTCCAGGCCCAGCAGCTGTCTCCCGGATTGACGAACTACCTGTTCCACATCGGCAAGATCCTGGTGAACGCAGCGGAGGGAAAACCCTTGAAGGGAGATCGCACGACGCCGTTGGCGGGCTACCACTTCATCGTGCTCAACTCTCCGGAGATCAACGCCTTCGCGGCGCCGGGGGGCTACATCTTCCTGACCACGGGGATCCTGCGCCTCGCCCGCAACGAGGACGAGGTGGCGGGGATCCTGGCCCACGAGATGTGTCACGTGCTCCGCGGCCACGGCATCAACGCCATTCAGAAGGCCCGTTGGAACAATGTGAAGAAGATCTTCTGGTCCGAGGCGGCGGCCGGTGTGTTTGGGGACTCCGCCGCGGCGACGCAATTCCTGAACGCGGCGGTGAGCGACATCCTCAAGCGCATGGTCATGGAGGGCTACAGCCAGAAGGCCGAGTTCGAAGCCGACGGCTGCGGCAT
>Ga0180009_10003348_pt1:2500-18269 | contig 18269 bp, 17 predicted proteins | sample OS_PC_MetaG_FD_123537 | JGI IMG/M metagenome (GOLD analysis project Ga0180009, IMG submission 123537) | Groundwater microbial communities from the Aspo Hard Rock Laboratory (HRL) deep subsurface site, Sweden - OS_PC_MetaG | ecosystem: Environmental > Aquatic > Deep subsurface >... | reverse complement strand
TCGATTTTCGGATTTTTAGGCGGCATTATTTTCGCCACCCAGAGCGGCCTTTACTGGTTGGATATCGTTGACCATTTTCTTACTCAATACGGGTTAGTGGTGGGGGCAATTTTTGAATGTATTTTGATCGGTTGGATTTACAAAGCCCAAAGGTTAAAAGAACACATAAACCATTACAGCAGTTGGAAGCTTAACCGCTGGTGGAATGTTTGTGTGAAAATAGTGATCCCTTTATCGTTGTTGGTAATCCTTATTTCTTCTTTGATCGAGGAGTTGACTGCCGCTTACGGGGGCTACCCCCGGTTATCGATAGTTCTGATCGGCCGCGACTGGCTCATCTACACCTTGTTTTTTGCCATAATCGTTGCTTCGCATCCTTGGAAAATAGAGCCCGGGGAAAGAAATCTGACTTAAAAGATAATATCCCGGCGTAATTTAATTCAGGAATAAAATGGTGATCAAGATGATAAAAATAAAATTTATCGCTATAGGAATTTTTGCGGTTTTGTTAGTTAGCGTATTTTTTTTCGCCGGGTTTACTGTTTTTGAGTTTCATCAGAAAAATAAACTATTGGCTGATCTGGGAGGCAAGATCTCCGACGAAGCCGTCAAAGAGAAAATCAGCTATTCACTGATAGTAAAAGACCTGACCTTTCCCAGGGTCCAGCTAAGCTATCGTCAGGATAAAGCGGTTGTTGCGGCAAGCTTGATGAAATTGCCGATCCTGGGAGCAGCCTTTAAAGCCGCGGAAGAAGGAAAAGTATCACTTGACCAGATAGTTACTATCGAAGTTAAAGATATAACCGGAGGTTCTGGTGTGCTAAAAACTATGCCTATGCCTCATAAACTAACTTTAGAAAGTTTGCTCGAAACCATGATCAGTGCAAGCGATAACACCGCGACCAATAAACTGATCGATCTTTTAGGCTTCGACTATCTTAACAAAGTTTTTGGCGAGCTAAACTTAACCGAAACTGTCTTGCGGCGGAAAATGATGGATTTTTCTAAGCGTAGGCAAGGGGTGGATAATTATACCAGCGCCGCCGACATCAGCGTTATTTTAGAATCGATTTACGATAAGAAATTTATTAATTGCCAGTTTTCGGATTTGGCGCTTAAGTTTCTAAAGAAACAAAAAGTCAATGACCGGATACCGCGTTATCTGCCTAAAGATTTAACTATTGCTCATAAAACCGGTTTAGAACGGGGGGTTGTTCACGATGCGGGAATTGTTTTTTTACCCGGAGGAGACTACATCATTACAGTATTAGTTGATAAGGCTAAAGGTTATGTTAAGCCTAAGAAATTTATTGCTCAAATATCACGCTTAGCGTATAATCTTTACACTGGGTATAGTGATTAGATGACGATTACAGTATTTGAACAATGGTTGGTTAACAGGGAGTAGTAAAATGGAAGTTTTAGCTGCCGCTTTACCGGTAATAATAATTATCGTAATTTTCTTTTTGATTGTTAGGATAGCCACAGCGGTATTAAAGCTTACCGGGATGGATGAAAGAACCGCACGCTTCCAGGCGATTTCAGCTTTTACCGGAACCGGATTCACCACTAAAGAAGCCGAGACGATCTTGGAGGATCAAAACCGCAGAAAGACCATAGTAGTTTTGATGATCATGGGTAAGGTCGGGATAGTATCGGTGATCGGCGGTTTATTCTTTTCTTTCGGCCAGGGCGATGCTCATTCTGATGTTTGGAAAGCAGTTGTGATCCTGGCTTTTATCTTTATCTTGTATAAGATTACTTCTTTAGGAAGTTTTAACCGGGCTCTCAATAAATTTATTGAAAAAAGAATCCTGGCCAGGGGAATTACCCGCCAGAAAACTCTTGAAGAGTTGTTCCATTTGCCTAAAGGGTATGGTTTGGCCCAGCTGACCATAACCAGCGATAGCAAGGAAAGCGGGCTTAGCCTGGCTGAAGCCGGGTTTATCAAGAAAGACATATTGGTTTTGTCGATCGAACGCAAGAATAAGCTGATTTCTTTCCCCCATGCTCAGGATGTGATCGAGGATGGCGACCGGCTTCTTTGTTACGGGCTTATCAAAAATATAAAATTGTATGCAGCTTAAGAGATGAATTATGAGCAGGATTTCCCGGGATAATGTTTTAGCTTTTGTTTTAGCCGGAGGTAAAGGCCGGAGGCTTTTTCCTCTGACCGAAGAAAGGACCAAGCCCTCGGTTTCTTTTGGCGGTAAATACCGGATTATCGATTTTACCTTAAGTAACTTGGTTAATTCCGGGATTTATTCTATCTATGTTTTAGTCCAATACAAATCTCAGTCTTTAATCGAGCACATCCGTACCAGCTGGCGTAAGTTTGGAGTTTTGCCCAAGCATTTTATTACCGTGGTGCCTCCTCAGATGCGAAAAGAGGCGGTGGGAGAATGGTACCGGGGGACTGCTGATTCGATAAACCACAATATTAACCTTATTCATGATTTTAAACCCCGTTTTGTCGTTGTCTTGGGGGGGGACCATGTTTACCGGATGAACATCAAGGAGATGATTGATTATCATATCCGTAAAAAAGCCCAGTGCACCATAGCAGTGACTCCGGCTCATTCCAGCCAGTCTTATCAGTTGGGGATTGCTGATGTCGACTCCAACTTCAGGATTAAAAAATTCAGGGAAAAGCCTTCTTTTTCGGGAAAGAAAATGATTTTTGCTTCGATGGGAAATTATGTATTCAACTCTGATTTTCTGGTAGACCTGTTGAGCACTAAACCTTTGAGCGATTTTGGCCGGGATGTCATCCCTTATCTGGCTAAACGTAAAGATGGAGTTTTTGCTTATGATTTTTCAAAAAACAAGATCCCTTCTTTAAAAGAATACGAAGCAGCTTATTACTGGAAAGATATCGGCACTATCAGTTCTTACTGGCAGGCAAATATGGATCTTTTAGGTAAACAGCCGATCTTTGATCTGGATAACCGCCAGTGGCCGATTTATGCTTCTGATTTTGATTGCCCTCCGGTCTATACTGCTGCTTCGCGTATCGAGAATACCCTTCTTTCTGAAGGGGCCAGAGTTTGTGGTTCCGAGATTAGGAATTCCATTCTTGGGCGTTCGGTAACCGTGGACGAAGGCTGTTTTATAGAAGATTCAATAATCATGGATTTCACCCATGTCAAGAAATCATCAAAGATCAGAAAAGCGATTATCGACCGGTTTAATACTATTGAACCAAAAACTTCCATCGGCTATAATGCTAAAAGTGATTCCCGGCAATATCATCTAGATCCTTCAGGGATCGTAGTGGTCAAGCGGGGATCCCGGGATGTGTCCTATATCGGCCTCTAAACCGCATGCCCCAAAGGGTAAACCAGACCAATGTTTGAACTATCATTGCTTGAAGAGATAGAACAGCTTATCGAAGCGAAAAAGTATTCGGAGATTAAAAAACTCCTTCCGCTTCACCCTGCTGATATCGCTGACCTTATCAGCCAGCTGGCTCGCCCGGCGCATAAACTTTTTGTTTTCCGTTTAGTTTCCTATGATAAGGCGGTTGATGTTTTCGAATACCTTTCTACTGACCAGGAAGAAGAGATACTTAAGACTTTAAACAGTCAGGAGATACAGGATATTCTTAACGAAATGTCTCCTGATGACCGGACCGAGCTTTTTGAGGAGATGCCGGCAGAATTAGCTAAGCGTTTTATCAATTTACTTTCCCCCCAGGAGCGTAAAATCGCTATTGAAATCCTCAATTATCCTTCGGAATCAGTCGGCCGTCTGGTTACCCCTGATTTTGTCCAGCTTTACCAAGATATGACTGTAGCCGAAGCTCTGGCACATATCCGGCAGGTGGGCATACAGAAAGAAACCGTATACCATTGTTATGTATTGGATAACGAAAAGCGACTCATCGGAATAGTCTCTCTTAAGAAGTTGGTTCTTTCTGAACTGACAACTATGATTTCTGAGGTAATGTCCAAGAAAGATGTAATTAAAGTAACAGCGGTAACCGACAGAGAAGTGGCGGCTAATATATTCAAGCATCACGATCTTTTAGTGCTTCCGGTTGTTGATAATGACAATAAATTATTAGGGATTGTTACTTTCGATGATTTAGTCGATGTTTTAGAAGAGGAGGCCACTGAGGATTTTGAAAAAATGGCGGCGGTGCTTCCGGTAGAAAAGCCGTATTTAGAGGCTAATTTTTTTGAACTGATCTGGAAACGAAGTTTTTGGTTGATTGTTTTAGTGGTCTTGGAATCGGCCTCCAGCATAGTTATGAAAAAGTACGGCGGAGTCATCCAGCATTGGGTAGCTTTAAGCTTTTATCTACCGATCCTTATTGCTACCGGAGGCAATGCCGGTATGCAGTCGGCGATGATGGTTATCCGCGGCCTGACTATAGGCGACATCAGTACCAAAGATTTTTTTAAGGTTATTTTTCGGGAATCGCTGCTTGGTTTTTCTATCGGAGCGATACTGGCTCTGGTGGGATTGGCCAGGGTTATCCTTCAGGAAAGAGGCGATTGGCTGCTTAGCGTTTCAGTGGGGGTAGCGATGGGGGTTACAGTAATGTTCGCTGCGGTAACCGGAGCTACCCTTCCGATTATATTTAGAAAACTTAAACTTGACCCGGCTTTGATGAGTGGGCCGTTGATCACGACTATAGTTGATGTTTTGGGTGTATTTGTTTATTTTGAAATAGCCCTTTTGATATTGGGATTATGAAAAGAGCCTTTGGAAATCTTACCGGATTATTATTATTTTTTAGTTTATTTTTTAGCGGTTGTGCAACCACTGCCCAGCGGCGTAGCGGCATGCCGGCTTCAGTAAACAATTACCTTAGCCTGGATGAGTTTTGCAAAAAATATAATTTTGAATATAGTTTTGATACTCTTGATGATGTCATCAGTTTGAATTCTCCGGATAAGGAGATGAAACTGCTTTTAAATTCAACTGTAGTTCTTTATAACGGTTCAGCGGTTTTTTTAAAAGTCGAGCCGCTTTATTACAACGGCAGGATCCTATTGCCGCCGCAATTGGTTGAACTTGTTTCTCGGGGGCCCTTAGCCTCTTTTAAGCCTACTTTCAACTTTAAGACTATAGTCATTGATCCCGGCCACGGAGGCAAAGATCCGGGAGCTATATCCTGTAATGGCCTTCAGGAGAAAAAAATCAATCTTATTGTTGCCGGATACCTGAAAGAGGACTTGGAGCGCCAGGGTTTTAAAGTCATCATGACCCGCACCAGCGATAGCTATCTTACTTTAGCCCAACGTACCAATATTGCTAAAAAATACCATGCTGATCTTTTTGTCAGCATTCACGCTAATTCTAACCGTTCTTCAAGCGTACAAGGCTGTGAAATTTACTATTTATCGCCTTCGCGGCTTAATAGCTTGGAGCGGGCTTTAAAATTAGCTAAATCCGAAAGTTTTCGTTCAAAGAAACTTGATTCTGATACTGAGACAATTCTCTGGGATCTTTTGATTGCCAGAAATCATGCTTTATCTTCGGAGATCTCTAACATGCTATATTTTACTTTTAAAAATTTAGGATTTTCGGTGAAGCCGCCCAAGCAAGCCCCTTTTTATGTTTTGCGATTTGCCTATGTGCCGGCGGTTTTAGTGGAAATGGGATATTTAAGCAATAGCTATGAAGAAAAGGCTTTAAGAAAGAAATATTACCAGAAGCAGGTAGCTCAGGCTATCGCTTTAGGGATAGTGTCTTTAAATAAACACTACGCCGAGCTTCCCAAAAAATAATATGGATAAACGGCCGATTGGTATTTTTGATTCCGGCGTAGGCGGGCTTACGGTTTTGCGGCAGGTAGAAAAACTTTTACCCAAAGAAGATATTATCTATTTCGGGGATACAGCCAGGGTTCCCTACGGTAATAAATCCCGGGATACGATTATAAAATTTACCACCCAAAGTATTTTGTTTTTATTGCGAAAAAAAGTAAAGATGATCATCATTGCCTGCAATACTTCTTCATCTCTAGCTTTAGACAGCCTAAAAATTGCTTTTAGCCTGCCGATCATCGGAGTTATTGAATCCGGAGTAAGAAAGGCCCTGGAAAGTTCAACTAATAATAAAATTGCCGTAATCGGGACTAAATCGACAATCTTAAGCCGCAGTTACCAGAAAGAGATCAGAAAGGTAAATAAAAATGTAAAAGTTTATGTTCAGAGCTGCCCCTTATTCGTTCCTTTAGCTGAAGAAGGGTTGCTGAGAGGTAAAATCGTAGAGGCAACGATAAAGATGTATTTAAAAAAGATCAAAGATAAAAAGCCCGGCGCGGTGATCTTAGGCTGCACCCATTACCCTTTGCTTAAAAAACCGATAGCCGACTATTTAGCTGGTGTTGATATTATTGATTCAGCTCAGCAAGTGGCTTTACAAGCCAAGGCTCTTCTCCAAAACAAAAGCTTGCTTAGCCAGCGCGGCGGTAATAAAGAGTTCTATGTTTCTGATGAGCCGGCTGGGTTTATCAAATTGGCAAAGTTGTTTTTGAAAAGAGAAATCTCCGGCCCAAAGGTGGTCAATGTATAAGGTAAAAGTACTTTCTAATTTCAGTGCTGCCCATTTTTTACGGAACTACAAAGGCAAATGTGAAAATCTTCACGGTCACAACTGGAAGGTTGAAGTTGTGGTGGCTAGCCTTAAGCTTAATTCTTTAGGAATGGTAATGGACTTTTCAGATTTAAAAAAGCTTACTAAAAATATGCTTGAAGAATTGGATCATGCTTGTCTTAATGATTTAGAATATTTTTCCGCCAAAGGCGGAAAACATAACCCCAGCTCCGAAGAGATCGCCAGGTATATTTTCGATAAGCTTAAAACGCTGATCGCCGAAAAAAACTGCCAGTTAGAGGAAATCCTGGTTTGGGAAACCGAAAGCTCATGCGCAACCTACCGGGAATAAAAAAAGGGGTTATTCTTCTTTCCGGAGGTCTTGATTCGGTAACTACGCTTTATTGCGCTAAAAGTAAAGGATATAGATTAACCGCTTTGGTATTTGATTACGGCCAACGCCATGGTAAAGAGATCAAATTGGCAAAAAAAATAGCCCGGATCAATAACCTTAACTATTTCGTTAAAAAAATAGATTTATCCTGGACGAAGTCGAGCTTAACTAATAGAAGAATAAAAATGCCTTCGGGGCGTAATTTAAAAAGCAAAAGTATACCTTCAACCTATGTTGCTGGAAGGAATATAATTTTTTTAACTTATGCTTTCTCTTTAGCTGAAAGTATCGGGGCTAGGAAAATATTTATCGGTGCTCATGTCCAGGATTATTCAGGATACCCGGATTGCCGGCCGGAATTTATTTACAGTTTTCAGGAGTCAGCCAACCTGGGTTTAAAATCATCTAAGATCAAAATCGTCGCCCCCTTAATCGATAAAAGCAAGACCGAAATTATTGAATTAGGTTTGGAGCTGAAAGTTCCTTTTCACGATACCTGGTCGTGTTATAATGGAGGCAAAAGGCCTTGTCTTAGATGTGACAGCTGCCGTTTTCGTATGCGTGCTTTTAAACAGTTAGGATTAATTGACCCTATTTTAAAAAGGAATAAGCCATGAAAATTAAAACAATAGCTTTGTTCAGTTGTTTATTTTTTTCTTTAATCGGGCCGGGGCTTCTTTTAGCCCAAGAGATAAACCAAGTGATAGCTAAATCCAAAGAAGCTCAAAAGTCGGTTAACAGCGTAAAAATAGAGGGTAAGACTATAACCGGCTCAATCGATGTTACTGATAACCAGGGCCTGATCGATTATTCTAACCAGCAATTTTTTGCCGCTGAAGAAAAGGACTCGCAGCTTTTAAGGTCAGTTTATGTCAAAGACGGCATCGCCTACATGTATAACGGGTTTGTTGATTCCTGGCTTAGGTTCGGATCTGACATCAATCCGGTTGGCGATGTTTTTAACAAAGATAAGGTTTTTTCCCAATTTCCCGATAATTTCTCGGAAGCCGGCTTCCAGGTCGAATTTTTAGAAGAAGAGACTGTAGACGGAAAACCCTGTTATGTTATTGAAAGTAAAGTCATCGACTCTGAAAAAGCCGCTCGATTTGCTTATGAGTTTTTAGACCGGTTTGTCTCGCCGCAGATCGCAGTAATGCTTAAGGAGAACAAACAAATGCTTGGAGATTACTTAAAGGCCTACATGCAGGATTCTCAATCCCGGATTTGGATAGCTAAAAACAGCTTTTTGATTTTAAAAGTTATTTCCCGGCATGACCAGCTGGCCGGCCCGGGTGAGTCAGTATCTATCGAAAAGGAAACTTCATTTTACGATTTTAACCAGCCGGTGAATATTGAAATTCCCCAGGAAGCTTTGGAGGCCCCTTTGGTTTCAGCTGAAGAACTGGGTTTGAAAGCGAAATAGGTATAATTATGAAGGCAAAGATTTCAGAAATTTTTAAAAGCATTCAGGGTGAAGGCCTTTATCAGGGTAGGGAGCAGGTATTTGTGCGCTTCTTTGGTTGTAATTTAAATTGTCGGTTTTGTGATACCCGGTTTGAGTTTTTTAAGGAAGCTACCCTTGAAGATCTCGTTGTAGAAATTAATTCCTTTGGTAGTGGTCATTCAGTATCGCTCACCGGAGGAGAACCGTTGTTACAGGTAGGTTTTTTAGGCGATCTGATTAAGGAACTTAAAAAGCAGGGCCAAACAACTTATCTGGAGGCTAACGGGACTTTACCGGATAAATTAAGTCAGGTTATCGATAATATTGATATAGTGGCGATGGATTTCAAGCTTCCTTCATCAACCGGGGATAGACGCTTCTGGAGTGAGCATAGGAAGTTTTTAGAAATAGCCAGAAGCAAAAAAGTTTTTGTTAAGGTGGTTATCGGCAAAAATACTCAAATCAGTGATTTGGAGAAAGCTATAGAGATAGTTGGAGAGACGGATAGAGAAGTACCTTTTATTTTACAACCAGAAAATCCTTTCGAGGATGAGCTCGAAGATAAGTTGGATAATTTTAAGAAAATATGTCAGAAAGGCTTAGCTGATGTTAGGGTTATTCCCCAACTACATAAAATAATCGGAGTAAGGTGAATATAGTTAAACTAAAAAATCAGGTAGAGAAGGCAGTGGCTAGGGCTAGTTTTAATTTACGGCCGGATGTAAAAAAGCTGCTTAAGCGGGCTTACCGGTTTGAAAAAAATACCCGAGCTAGAAAAGCTCTGGGATGGATTTTGGAAAATGCCAGGATTGCCGAAAAAGAAAAGCTAGCCATTTGCCAGGATACTGGATTGCCGATAATTTTTATTGAAGCCGGTAAAGATGTTAATTTATCCGGACGGTTGATCCGGGAGATTGAGAAGGCAGTTGAATCCGGCTACCGGAAAAACTGCTTGCGGCCTTCCTCGACTGAGCCTTTAATTCGGAAAGCATCTTACCAAGGGGTGATATTTCATGTTGAGTTTTCCAATGCCAAAGGCTTATGGATAACTATTTTTCCTAAAGGTTTTGGTAGTGAAAATAAGTCTCAGCTTAAAATGTTTAAGCCTACCGTTTCAATTGCGGAGATAGAGGAGTTTGTAGTTTCAGCAGCAAAAGAAGCCGGTCCAGAGAGTTGTCCGCCGTTTATCGTTGGTGTCGGTATCGGCGGAACTTCCGATAAAGCCTTGCTTTTAGCTAAAAAGGCTTTGATTGGAAAAGTAGATAGGCCCAACTCAGATAAAGTTCTTAATGGTTTGGAGAAAAGATTATTTAAAAAAATAAATAGTTTGAATATCGGCCCTATGGGTTTTAGCGGAAAAACTACTTGTTTGTCAGTCAAGGTGAAGAAAGCACCTACGCATATCGCCGGTCTTCCGGTGGGAGTAAATATCAGCTGCCACGCTTTACGCAGCGCAACCATCAAGGTATGAATATTAAAAGTTTAAAATCCGGACAGGAAATCTTATTTTCTGGAGTAATCTATACTGCCCGGGACCAGGCCCATAAGCGGCTGGTTGATATTATAAATAATGCAGGGGCACAAAATTTTGTGCCCCTACCATTTGATTTAAAAGGACAGTTCATCTATTATTGCGGCCCGACTGCTACTCCTAAAAATAAAGTAATTGGTTCTTGCGGCCCGACTACCAGTTCGCGGATGGATGAGTTTGTTGAACCTTTACTGAAAAAAGGCTTGCTGGGGATGATCGGTAAAGGTAGAAGAAGTAAGAAAGTCAGGAATCTGATTAAAAAATATAAGGCAGTTTATCTTTTGGCCCCGGCCGGCTGCGGCGCCCTGCTAGCCAAAAAAGTTTTATCGAAAAAACTGGTGGCTTTCAAAGATTTAGGTCCGGAAGCGATCTATCGGCTGGAAGTCAAAGATTTCCCGGTAATCGTAGGGATAGATTCTTTGGGAAAAGATACCTATGAGGATTTATGCGATTGATCGTTGCCACCAAAAATAACCATAAATTAAAGGAGATCAAAAAGATCCTTAAAGGTATTAAACTGCCGATTATTTCTTTAGTCGATCTTGACCGGACATTTCGGATAGTGGAGAATGGAAAGACTTTCCGGGAAAATGCTTTAAAAAAGGCCATACCGGTTTCAAAAATCTATAAACAGGATTATTTGCTGGGTGAAGATTCAGGCATCATGGTTGATCATCTTAAGGGGGGGCCGGGTGTTTATTCTAAGCGTTATGCCGGCCCTGATGGAAACCAGGAGAAAAATAACCAAAAGATACTTAAAACTCTTTCGGGAGTCAGTTTTAAAAACCGTGGCGCCAGTTTTATCTGCTGTTTGGCCTTAGCTAAGGCTGGTAAAGCCATAAAAGTTTTCAAAGGTAGCTTAGAGGGAAAAATTAGCCTGAAGCCGAAAGGAATTAATGGTTTTGGCTATGACCCGGTAATGTATCTTCCGGCTTATAGAAAAACCGTAGCTGAACTGTCTTTGGTCCAAAAGAATCTGATCAGCCACAGAGCCCAAGCTTTTCGGCAACTTAAGAAATATCTGGCCAGCAAAAACATTTGACATTTACCCCTTTTTCTATTATTTTATTAACCTATGCCTAAGAGAAGAAAGAGAAAATTACGCTGGAGAAGGCGGATAAAGAAGAATAAAGGTAGAAAGCCTAACCACGGCAAATAAGCGGTTTTTAACTAAAAGCCTAGGGCCGCGATTATTTTGTTTTCTGCCTGTTTTTCCACCTTGATACCCCATTATGTTTAAGCGAATACGAGAAGATATCAAAACGGTTTTTCGTGAAGACCCGGCTGCCCGCAGCACCCTGGAGGTGCTTTTGTGCTATCCGGGGTTACATGCAATTCTAGTGCATCGGGTTTCCCATTGGTTTTGGAATAAGGAACTGAATACTTTGGCCCGGGTTCTATCTCATTGGGGGCGTTTCTTTACCGGAGTAGAGATTCATCCCGGAGCAAAAATCGGCCGGCGTTTCTTTATTGACCATGGCATGGGGGTAGTTATCGGCGAGACGGCTGAAATCGGAAATGATGTTTTAGTTTATCAGGGGGTTGTTCTAGGAGGCGTATCGCATGAAAAGGTCAAGCGCCATCCGACTATCGGCAACAAGGTTGTTATTGGTGCCGGAGCAATCCTGTTGGGGCCGATAGATGTCGGAGCCGGGGCCAGGGTCGGTGCTGGTTCAGTAGTGGTCAGCGATGTTCCTGACGGGGCTACGGTGGTCGGTGTTCCGGGAAGAGTAGTTTTGCCCAAAGCTACTAAAAAAGTCAGTGGTGTTGAGTTGGATCACAATAAACTTCCTGATCCGGTGATCGAAGTCTTACACCGTTTGGAAAAGCGGATCGAGGAATTAGAAACAAAGTGCAGGGAAAAATGCGAGTCTTAGTAACCGGCGGAGCCGGATTCATCGGCTCTAACGTAGTCAAAATATTAGAAGATCAGGGAGATAAAGTAATTGTTCTGGATAATTTCTCTCATTCCAGCTATAAAAACCTTATGGATTTGGAAGCTGAGGTAATCGCTTCGGATATTACTGATGGGTCGATTTATAAAAAACTTCCCAAAGTTGATGCAGTAATCCATGAGGCAGCAATCACTGATACGACTTTGGCCGATGACACCAAGATGATGACAGTCAATTATGAAGGTTCCAAGAAAGTATTGGACTTTTGTTTAGCTAAAAATATACCTTTAGTTTATGCTTCCAGCGCCGGAGTTTATGGCGAAACTAAATCTTTAGCCAGCGAGGACCAAAAATTAACTCCTCATAATACGTATGGTTACTCAAAGTATCTTTTTGATTGTCGAGTCAGTAAACTGATTGCTAAGAAAAGTTCGCCGCGAATAGTGGGCTTGCGTTACTTTAATGTTTATGGCCCCAGAGAATACCATAAGGGCTCGGCAGCCAGTATGACTTATCAACTTTATCTTCAGATGAATTCAGGTAAACGTCCGAGAGTGTTTAAGTATGGCGAGCAAAAAAGAGATTTTATTTACGTCAAAGACGTAGCTCGGATAACCGTTGAGGCTTTAAAATCAAAAACCAGCGCTATTCTGAATCTGGGGACCGGAACCCCCAGGAGTTTTAATGATATAATTTCTTCATTAAATCAGGCGTTGAAAACCAAGCTAGAACCCGATTATTTCGATAATCCCTATGGTGATAAATACCAAAATTTCACCCAAGCCGACACCGCACTTTTAGAAAAAACTTTGAAAACCAGCGCTCAATTTTCGCTGGAGAAGGGTATCCAAGATTACGTTAACGAATACCTATAATTTTTAGAAATTTAAGCCAGGAGGCAGTTATGAGAAAAAGCTTTACTTTGATTGAGCTGATCGTAGTTATTGCCATCATTGCCATTCTAGCTGCTATAATCGCCCCCAATGCTTTTAAGGCTATCGAGAAGGCCAGAGTTTCCAAGACAGTAGCTGATCTACAGGCTATAAAATCTGCTATAACAATGTTATATGTTGATACCGGAAAGTTTCCCGGAGGTTGCCCGGCTTTTGCTGCTGATGAACGTCAGACTAGCTTGGGTGGGCAGCAAGGAGGCTTGGTAATGAGGATTAGGGTTGATGCTGCTCCAGTTGGTAATTGTCAGTGGACTCAAACAGATGTTGATGCTTGGGATGGCCCTTACTTAGAAAGCGGTAATGTTCAAGATATCTGGAAAAGAGATTATTTATTCACTGATTATTCCTATTGTGATGCGCCTGAAGATGTCTACAATGATTGTGAGACCGATGTAATACCAAGAGTTTTATGTGAGGCTGCTTGCTGTAGCGGTGGTACATGTGCAGCTCCGCCGGTATCTGGAGATTGCCAACCCATGGTTTTAGTTTCCTTAGGGCCGGATGCCACTATGTATACCTGCGATGATGTTGTGGTGAAGATGTCGCTTAATTGATAGTTCTAAGATTTAATTTAAAAAATACTTGACAAAAATTAACCTTGGTGTATAAATAATAAGCCTTGTAAATAAGGTATATTCGGAATGGGGAATCAATCTTTTTGATAAGTAACAAACGATAAATATCGGCAGAGGAAGAGGCATCCTTTGGGATGCTTTTTTTATTCTGCTGTAAATTACTGCGAAGTCCTTACCGACTCTAAGGGAAGGTTTAGGGCCAAGCAGAATTGTTCTCTGATAAAACCCGCAATATTTAAAAGCCTTTGGAGGGTTTGATCCTGGCTCAGAGTGAACGCTGGCGGCGTGGATTAGGCATGCAAGTCGAGCGATCTTATTTTTCTTTTGTTTCGGGGTAACCTGAGGCAGAAGAAAAATGCGATAGCGGCAAACGGGTGAGTAACGCGTTGGTAACCTACCTTGAGGAGGAGGGCAGCCCCGTGAAAACGGGGGTAATACTCCATGATCTCGTGGATCGCAAGATTCATGAGCAAAGATGGCCTCTATTTATAAGCTGTCGCCTTAAGAGGGGCCTGCGTCCTATCAGGTAGTTGGTGAGGTAATAGCTCACCAAGCCAAAGACGGGTAGCTGGCGTAAGAGCGTGACCAGCCACATCGGGACTGAGACACTGCCCGGACTCCTACGGGAGGCTGCAGTCGAGAATCTTTCACAATGGACGAAAGTCTGATGATGCGACGCCGCGTGGGGGATGACGGTCTTCGGATTGTAAACCCATTTTATTAAGGAGGAACGCTGAAGAGTTAATAGCTTTTCAGTCTGACTGTACTTGATGAATAAGCCACGGCTAACTCCGTGCCAGCAGCCGCGGTAATACGGAGGTGGCGAGCGTTACTCGGTTTGACTGGGTGTAAAGGGTCCGTAGGCGGCCTTGTAAGTGGAAGGTGAAATCTTTCGGCTTAACCGAAAAACTGCCTTTTAGACTGCATGGCTTGAGGATGGAAGAGGAGAGTGGAACTGTCAGTGTAAAGGTGAAATTTGTGGATATTGACAGGAACGCCCGTGGAGAAGTCGGCTCTCTGGTCCATATCTGACGCTGAGGGACGAAAGCTAGGGGAGTGAACAGGATTAGATACCCTGGTAATCCTAGCCGTAAACGATGGGCACTAGGTGTTCGTCCGTAAGGATGGGCGCCGCAGCTAACGCATTAAGTGCCCCACCTGGGGACTACGGCCGCAAGGCTAAAACTCAAAGGAATTGACGGGGACCCGCACAAGCGGTGGAACACGTGGTTTAATTCGATGCTACGCGAGAAACCTTATCCAAGGCTTGACATGCATGATGTAATGCCGATGAAAATCGGGATGACCGGTATCCAATCCGGAGCTTGCACAGGTGCTGCATGGCTGTCGTCAGCTCGTGCCGTGAGGTGTTCCCTTAAGTGGGAGAACGAGCGCAACCCTCGCTCTTTGTTGCCACCTCTCCAGCTTGTCTGGAGGGAGCACTCTAAGAGGACTGCCCGCGTTAAGTGGGAGGAAGGTGGGGATGACGTCAAGTCCGCATGGCCTTTATGCCTTGGGCTACACACGTGTTACAATGCCTGTTACAAAGGGACGCCAAACCGCGAGGTGGAGCAAATCCCAAAAAAGCAGGCTCAGTTCGGATTGTAGGCTGCAATTCGCCTACATGAAGCTGGAATCGCTAGTAATGGCGCATCATCACGGCGCCGTGAATACGTTCCCGGGTCTTGTACACACCGCCCGTCAAGCGCTGAAAATGGGGGGCGCCCGAAGCTCTAGTCTTAGATTGGAGTCACGGTGAATTTCATAATTGGCGCTAAGTCGTAACAAGGTAGCCGTACGGGAACGTGCGGCTGGATCACCTCCTTTCGTCTTTTTCTTTGAAAAAGAAAAGACGATCCTGAGCGCAAGCGAAGGATCTATACTTTCGAAGTCAAAGACGTAAGCTCGAAGGTCAGCGAGTAAACTGACCAAACAAACGAAGGAAGACCCTTCCAAAGGCTTTTTGTTTTCTTAGGGCTCATAGCTCAGTTGGCTAGAGCACCGTGCTGATAACGCGGGGGTCGGTGGTTCAATTCCACCTGAGCCCACTAACCCGACTGAGCTTTGACAAAGTATTAATTCTATGGCGGGTTTTTTTCATTTAGGGCCCGTAGTTCAGTTGGGAGAATGCCTGCTTTGCAAGCAGGAGGTCAGGAGTTCGACCCTCCTCGGGTCCACCAGATAAAACAAATTGAATTATTCATCCAAACTTTTCAGGTTTGGATGATTTAAGATAAAATCGTGTTCATTGATAATTAGGTTGGGTATCAAGCTACAAAGAGCTTATGGTGAATGGCTTGGTTGATACAGACGATGAAGGGCGTGGCAAGCTGCGATAAGCTGCGGTGAGGCGCAAGCAGCCTTTGATCCGCAGATGCCCGAATGAGAAAACTCTTTGGAGGTAATACTCCAAAACTCTGGCGCAAGC
>Ga0180009_10003347_pt1 | contig 18271 bp, 35 predicted proteins | sample OS_PC_MetaG_FD_123537 | JGI IMG/M metagenome (GOLD analysis project Ga0180009, IMG submission 123537) | Groundwater microbial communities from the Aspo Hard Rock Laboratory (HRL) deep subsurface site, Sweden - OS_PC_MetaG | ecosystem: Environmental > Aquatic > Deep subsurface > Groundwater... | reverse complement strand
GGTTTTGTGACTACGATATTTTTAAAAAAAATGTACCATACACGGGAAACACAGTCAAAAAAGAGTATTCGGCCAGATTTAATAGGCCGGTTAAACATCTGGCTATCCGTCATACCAGGAAAGGAGACTACCATGTGGACAACAAAAAAGGATGATCTGATTAAGGCGTTAAATGAAATGTCCGATCTGGTCTATGACAGCCACGGCCCGTATCATGAATGGGTAGACGAGGCATACGAGCAAATCGGAAAGCTTAGGAGCCTGGTTGATCATTTGGCAGAGGAAAACACAGCAAAAAAGGAGGTGTAAAATGCCCTGGACAACAACAAAACAAATGCTGATAGCCGCGATTGATGAGCTGTCAAAACACACTTTTGAGGAAATCGGTAAATTACAGAGACTAATTGACCATCTGCCAGAGGATAAGGGGGGGGGCACGATGAAAGTAATTCTTAATACATACCCTAAATTCCCGAATTGTCCCCATGCAGAGGCGGGAGATGAAGTCAGATGGGAACGTGGAAGACTGGGCTTTAGTCTAATCCGTTTATCAGATGGAAAATGTGTATTCACAACTGCTCCCGTTGATAGAGACGGGAGCCGATATTCTAATGGTAAGCCGCCGATACTTATCGGTGTAATTGCTGAGGTAAAAAGTAAAGGCTGGGTGTTGGAGGTCGAGTATGAAAAAGCTCTGTAACAACTGTGACTACATGAGTGATAAGGGCCACGAGCTTGATCCATTGGGCCAGACAGGCCGGTGTTTTTTGCATAAAAAAGATGTTCACGAAGATACGGAAACTTGCCCTTCATGGATAGAACGGGTTTTGACCTGGCCGCCGGAGAAGGTTGAAGATGATCCACGTTTAGATAGATAGAGGAGATTATTTTGAAGAGCTGCCGAGACATATATGATATTATCCTAATTACAGCATTTATTGTAACTGCACTTTTATTTGTAATAAGCTGGTTTATCCCCAGTAGTGAACCATTCCGTTTATGGTAGAGGAGGCTATTTTGATGAAAATAGAAGACAAATATCAAGTTACAGAAGGGATATCAGGTTATTGGCATTATCACCTAAGCCCAAAATCTAATCTATCGAGAGTCCTGTGCGGTGCCCGTACTATGCACTGTTATCTGCCTTTTGATAGATGGGGGTTTGTGGGACATTTGAATGAAAAGTATTGTGATGAGTGCTTAAAGATAGCGGAATCGAAATTGATCGAGAAAGGAGAATAACATGCCTAAGCCAAAACCACCAACTAAGACAGAAATCTTCGGGATACCATATAGGATAACCTGGTGTAAAACGTCAGAGGTTGACATCCGAGGCCAGAACCCATTATGGGGCCAGATAGATTATAATTCAAGAGAAATCAGGGTGTCTAACGAAATTAGCAATCGAGATAAATTTGTAACTTTGTTTGAAGAGATATTGCATGGCGTATTTGAGGAAATGGAATATGGCCATTTAAACGAGGATCATAAGTTTATAAGCCCATTAATCAATGGCTTTTTCACCGCTTTGGAAAAGGTTGGGATGATTAGAGGATTAAATGAAAAGTAAATCTTTTTACGGAAGGAGAATAAAATGGAAAATTTAGATAAACCATGCGTTTACTGCGGGGATCCTATTTACAAATTCCAGGAAGCCTATCATGAGGGGTGTGCTGTTATTAAGTTCCAAGAAAAAATAATAACATTAAAGGAACAGATAAAGAAATTAAAAGCAAAATGATTGAGAAATCAGAGGGATAATTATGGAAGGCGAAAAATTAGACAGGCTCGTTAAAGCTATGAATACCTGGGCGACCTCTGGCCCGGTCTGCGATGCGATATTTAAATGTGAAGGATGGGAAATAGGTTTAAGATTTTCATCGCACTTTTCTATGATGTTAAAGGGAATTAATTTTACGGGCCTGCCCTTTAAATTCTGCCCGTGGTGTGGCAAGGAAATATTTGTTGAGAAATCAGATAGTTAGGGTACTTACAACATTTGACAACATTTTTATCAATCCTGACAACATGCTTTTTTCTGTTCGCACTGTATACCGAAATGGCCCCTCGTGGTCATTGACAACATAAATAAGGGGTTTAATGTCTTTTATACACGATAAAGCAATTGAATGGCAGATTATAGGATGTGTCCTAAAAAAACCTGAATTAGCTAAAATCGTAGTAGCCCAATTATCTCCCCCAGATTTTTATGTTCCCAGAATGAAGTTATTCTTGCGGCTCGTAACGGAAACATACGAAGAAAATAAAAACATAGAAACCTTCCTGGATGAATTCTTCACCCGACTTAAATCTCAAAATCTGTTAGATCAAAAAACAATTGTATTAATTCATGACCTCATTGATAAGGTGATCACAACCGCAGGCATTAAGAACTATATTGATGAAGTTAAAGAGACTAAAATACGTTGGCGTATGGGTGAGCTTATAACCACACTTACAAATAATCTTGCCTCTACACACATCCCAGTCGCTGACTCTATACAAGCTATCATCGACTGTCTTAATTCCCTGGATGGCGCGGCAAAATTGGTTAAGGCGCCATCCAATTTGGTCAAAGAGTATGTGGAAGAATCCGAGGGCATATTCAGCCTTGACGATGTTTGTAAACAATACCGAATATTTGATAGACCTGGACGGCAGGCCATTTCAAGGGTTTTATGCAGGATGGCAGAAGATGACATTATAAAGAGGGAGAGCAACCGGAATGCTGTATTTCGTAGGATAGAGAAAGAGGCCCCCAGCATGGATTGGGAAAACGCAACAGGGGAACCTATTGCATTTGCCTGTCCTTTAGGCAGCGATAGATATGCAAGAATACACACAAAGAGCATTGTTATTATAGGGGGCAGCAAGGATGCAGGAAAAACCACATACGCCCTGAATTCGGCACTGATGAATATTAAAAACTTTAAGCAAATTCGGTATGTTTGCTCTGAAATGGGGGCTAATGAGCTTCGAGACAGGCTGGAATTATTTGATATGGATATGGATATCTGGAAACAAATTGATTTTAAGAGCAGGAATAGAGATTTTGCAGATGTTACCCTGCCAGATGGATTGACCATAATTGATTTTTTGAAAATACAGGACAATTTCTATTTAATCGGCAAAATGATTGACGAAATTTATGATCAGCTTGATACGGGAGTGGCCCTGATTTGTATTCAGAAAGATCCTAAAAGTGAATATGCCCGTGGAGGCCCATTTAGTGAAGAGACTGCCAGAATTGCAATAACCTTAGATCCTGATTATCCGGGGGCTGTGGCTAAGATCAATGTGGGGAAGATATTTGCTCAAAAAGCTATAAATCCTAAAGGGTTTACCAGGCATTATAAGATAGTAAATGGATCAAAATTCATCTGTACTGGAGGATGGTGTTCACCATGAACCCCCCTGGCTGGTTTGGTTTGTCCCGAAGGTTAAGGCGATATTTATATTGTAATGATCTTATTTTTGGCTGCAAGTGGTCAAAACAAGGTGGGCAGTGGGTTATGCTAATAATTAAGAAAAAAGATGCGTATTTGGAGGTAGACTCATGACACACACAGGTCAACAACTATGGGATAATATATATGATTTTGACCATTATGAGGTTTCAGAAGTGAAAAAGATTGTAACAAGATGGAGGCTGACTTATGACCCGCTGGACTGCTGATCAATTAGCCGAGTATATGGCATCTATGGCCCCCTGTATGCCACGAGGTTCAACGCTACTCGAAGACAAGGCAGATAGTGGCCCTGAATCTGTTTTAAGTAGGAAAATCGTTAAATATTGCTCTGAGTATGGTTATCCAACTTTCCATGACCGAAGTAGGGGTAAAAATAAAGCCGGTTGGCCCGATGTCACTCTCTGCCTTTCAAATGGTGTTGTGCTGTTTCTGGAACTCAAGAGTGCAAAAGGCGTTCTGCGTAAAGAACAGGCTGAAATAAGACAGCAGATGCTTTTTTTAGGGCATCATCATTATGTAATTAAATCATATAAAGAATTCCTGGGCGTTATAGCAGATATGGGGGAAAAATGAAAATCTTTAGACTACACAAGCTTTGCCCTGCCTGGAAATGGCATGTGACTAAATTATGGAGCGCAAGACCAATTAAGATCCATTGGTTCTGTAAGTGGTGTCCTTTGCCACAGTTTAATAGCTCAGCAAGGGCATACAGAAGAACATTGGGGAAAGATAAATGACCATTAAATGCAAAATATGTGGAGAATTTTTCCCCGATACTAAAGTGGGCTCAGCAGGCCAACGAGCAAAAATCTGTCGCAAACCAGAGTGTGCCAAAATCAGGAGCCGAAAGTATTATCTGAAATGGAAAGCATCCCACCCGGACCAGTTTAAAAGACATCAACATGCCCAATATGAGCGCAGGAAAAAGAAGAAAAAACCGGAATATATCGCTATTGACACGCCTAGGCCAGCAATAAAGCGGTGGTGTCAGCGGTGTGGGCGGAAAACAATCAATTATTTTCACTGTCCGAGCTGCTTGAATATTTTAACAGAAGGGATTAGCCAGGAATATGAAAATTTCATCTATACTGATATTAAGGATATTAGCTTGACAGGAAGAGGATAATTTGATACAGTAAATACACTGTGAAAATCCATTTTATAAATCCAATTCAAAGCTCAGGCCTCCCATATCGTGAGAATGGGACATCAGGGATGATGACAGTGGCCTGGGCTTTTTTTGTTGGAGGGTATTATGACAAAAGCATTGGAATTAATAGGAAAAAAGTTCGGCAGATGGACAGTTATCAGGAGGGTTGAAAATTCCAAGAAGGGCAGAACATGTTGGTTTTGTGAATGCGAATGTGGTACTACATCAAAAGTTTTAGGGACTACTTTAGTTTCAGAGGATAGTAAGTCTTGCGGATGCTTAGGAAAAGAAAAGATAACCAATCGGAATTTTAAACATGGACATGCTACAAGAAAATTTACGACAAGGACATACCAAATATGGTGTGCAATGTATGAACGTTGTACTACCCCAGCACAAAATAATTATAAATGGTATGGTGGGAGGGGTATTTCTGTCTGTAAACGCTGGGATATATTTGAAAATTTTCTCTCTGACATGGGTGAAGCTCCTGAAGGATTGACTATTGACAGAAAAAACAATGATGGAAATTATGAGTTAGATAACTGCCGTTGGGCTACTTATGTTGAACAAGCAAGAAATAGAAGCGATAATAAATTAACCCAATCAAAAGTCAAAACAATTAAAAAATTACTTAAAAATTCAAGATATTTACAGAGAGAAATAGGTGAGATCTTTAATGTTACCCAAACAATGATATCTGCTATAAAAACAGGTAAGACATGGAAAGATATAAACTATCCGCAAACCCCTCCTTACTTTAACAAGGAGGGGTCATGAGGTTAATCAACTATTTTTTTGTGTTCTACCCAAATAAGCTCAGATATGGCCCTAAGTGTGTATTTATACACCTCAGGCTCGTCTTCCAAGCTCCTGTAAAGATTAATTAAATTTGCTATTTCCATTGTTTTTACCTCACTTTTTATATGTCTCAAATCCTTGAGCCCACATATATAATATACTTGTAGGCAGAAATAAAAAAACAAACTCAAATCTTTCCCATTGAATAGGTAATGGTAATATATCAATTGCACAACATAGATAAATCAACCAGGTAAATTCTTTTATATACTTTTTAATCGATAACGTCATTATCTTTTACCTCCTTTTTAATATTCAAAAAGCCTTTATAAAACACTCTACGGACACGTTGTCCCGTCTCATAGTTGATTTCAAAATCTTTTATTTCAATGACAGGAAGCATCCCATCGTAACAAGCTCTCCCCACCCAACTATCTAAGCAGTAAACCGCTAATTGTATTTGTTTGAGTATTTCCTCTTTGGTCATTATTTAACACCTCCTTTCGTCTTTAACAAATACCCTCTCATAGATCCGTACATTAGGATCTTCGGTAACACTAACCCGGAGTTGGTACTCATCCGGGGCTTTTCTACCAGTGCCAGTTGAGAAATACTCAAAATGCAGTCCCCTACCCTTTGGTTTTTTTGTGTTGTGAAATATTAATGTCATTGTCTTTTACCTCCGTTTAGTATTTTAATTTAAGCCATACGCCATTTACTTCCACCATCAAACGCCCATCAGCTAAGATTTTATAGTTTTTGTCAGGCCCCATTTTGTAAATAGATTTTTTGATGTTATCAGGACACAGTTTTGCAACCCCTGGTTGCACCCGGTATTCGGCAAAGTTCCACCACCAGACCGCCGCAAGGCCAAGGATTAGTATGGATATATATTTAATCATGTCTTTGCCTCATTAAATTTAAATCCGCACTCCGGGCAAACAGGCCTTTTCTTCCATACAATCCCGTCCAGGTAATAACCCTGGCCTGTCATAAACTCCAAGTAACATGGTTCGCACAGATCCCGGTAAGCATCTATTTCCATCAAACCCCAGGCTGGCACATCGCATCTATGAGCCCTGTTAATTTCTGTCTTGCAAAAATAGCATCTCATGACTTAGACCTCCTTCCTATGTTATTTCTTCATTAGCCACAAATAAAGCCCTTTTAGATGCCTGTAAAAACGCTTGTGTTATTACGTCATGAGTATAGCCACTTAGGCAATCCCATACTCTGCAATTATTATCATGCTGGCATTCTAACCAAAAATAAAACATGTCTTTAGACCTCCTTCCCTTCGGTTTTGGCAATAGCTGCTTTGGCAATTTTAATAAAACCCAGCGCATCACTCTTATTGACATAGCTAAGGTCACGATCACAAGCAGCAATTGTTTTTAAGGCCCTAACCAAATCATCATGGTTATTGCAGGCCCTGACTATAAACTCGGCCTTGGCTTTACCTTCCTCCCCAGAATCGAAGATATTCGCAATAGGTATATGATCTACATCTTCTATCCAATGTTTATCATTTTCATGTCGAGCTATCCATTTTTGTGTATGTTCCATTTCAAACCTTCCTTTCTGCCGAGATATGGCCCCCGGCAATGGCATCAATTATAATATTACGATTATCAAACCATTTCTCATCAACCTCACAATCATCAGCGATTATACCGTTTGCCGCTTCCAGGTAATAATCGCCATTTGATAATTGCCCCTGATAAATATACTCGACCGGCTGTGATTGTATTTTTGATTGTGACGTAAAGTGTTGGCCTTTCTCTAAGTTTATCATTGCTTTAGGCCTCCTTCCCTCCCCTTTAAAGTGTTTATAGTTACCATTCTTTTACGGATATAAGCCTGAAATTCTTACCATAATTCAATATTGTTGTGTCCCCTTCTCTTATAATAATATTAGAATATGCTTCTTTGGCATTTTCAGCGATACCCTCCCAACTTTCCCCGGTTATTAAGTTTCTCACTCTGTAATCCATAGATCCCTCCCCTTTCGTTTAATGTCCTTATTCCTGCCGTCTCTCACCCAGCAGGGTAAAGAAATTAAGCCCAGTCGGTTACTGACATTGCCTTGCTATTGTCAATACTAATATCGGAACACAAGAAAGAAAATATGTCCTGCCCAAACTCCAACCCGGACAAAGTCCTAATTGTAACAGTATCGCAAGAAATACCTCTTTCTTTCATCGCATCGGATGTGTTATTCCTATATATTTTAATGTCTTTGATCCCATCTAACAGCATTGTTGCGTTATGAAATACTAACCTGCCTTTAAAAGGGCCCTCCCCATTGCTATTATGGATATAGACCTTGATTTCACCCGGTACGCTGTAGATCTTTTCTTTTTCAAATCTTTCCCCTTTGTAACGATGTGTTTCCATATCCCGGATCACAACCCCATCCTTGTAAACGTATCCACAGGTATGTCGGAATTCATCCTTCCTGATCACTCTTTTTATTTTGGCGTCTAATTTCATGTCCCGCCCTCCCCTTTAAATTGTTAATATTTAATAAACAAGCTGTACAAAATTTTCTGCCCTGTATAGCCTCTGTTTCAGCAGGATTATATGACTTGCACAGATAAGACCTTTCCTCAACATCCCAGGACGTAACTGGTGCACCACAAAGAGTTTCTACAGGGGCAGAGTATCTATCTGATTTATAATACTGGTTCCCACCGACCTTGACCCTCCGTTTCCTGATGTGTATTACTTCAGTCATTTTTAATCCCTCCCCGTTTAATGTTTGCGTTTCGATGTATTTCAAAATTGACCCTGCAAAAGGCCATATTGACCGGGTGCTGAATAGAAAAACTTGAACATATGGATCACCCTTACAGTGATCGCCTCTGAAGCCCTTTATAATTCCTTCTCTATTATGGTAAAGACTACCTTCAGAGGCTATTTTAACTCTTTTACCGATATTTCTTTTGTTTCGTTTTACCATTCTTCTCTCTTTTATGTTTCGATGTTACCTATATTTAAAGCAATGTTCGTGCCATAAATAAGCACCGCGTAAGCTATTGATATTATTATTAGATCAAAATTGATATAAGGTAGGCTTGTTAAAAAATCTTAACACGTTTTACTGCAAGTATTACTATAAGTGTGGTATTTTATATGGATATCAACTATTTATCCTTGTTAAAAAATCTTAACAAATAATAAGCGATTGTTAAAATATTTTAACATGGCATAATCCTTGCACCCTTTACCCCTCCTGCCAGCTAAATTATCCCTTGACAGACAGCCCCAGATAGGATACATTGATAATACCTCACCAGCCATGAGCTGGAGGAGATGAGATCCCGTGTAAGTCGCCGCGATCCCCAGAAACTTGGAGGACTCAATAGAGTCCAGGAGCAGGCCCATCAAAGCCTGCACATTAAACCCGGTAGAATCCCCATTTGATGGGCAAGATATACCGGGTTTTCTCCCATCTATAACCTCAGGTTATACATAACTCATTATCCATAACTATTATTACCTTGACTTTTATATAAGGATAGGGTAAAGGATATGATATATTATAATTAAATATCGGTAAAGAAACCATGTTGGGATTGACCCGATCCTACCCAGTGGCCTGACACAGCAGCAAAGGGGATGAAGCGATCCTGGCTATAAATGCCTCGCTCCAAACAGCATGGGAATAACTGTAAATATACGCTACATAAAGACCGGGTCCCGAAAACTGTACTCTCCCTATGAGTTAACAAAACTCAGTAGTTGCAAGTTGCTCTCTTACATTTAGCTTGTTATTCCCCTATCTCATTTCATATCCAATCCTTGCAGACCTATAAGGAATAAAGACCAACCTTAAGTAAAGACACCTACTCGGTGTCTAAGAGCGGGAAACAAACAACCATTTCCCTTCATCATTAAAAAAGAAGAGTTTCATCAGACTTTATGAGATAGTGTTATATAGAGGGGAGTTTCACTGAAAAGAGAGTATAATGGAAAGAAAACCGATAGTTCTTAGTAAAAACGATATAGCACTCATTCAAATATTCCATAAATCAGATGATCTTTTAGATATATCAATTGGTGCATGGGATCATTTCGTTGTTAAGGAAGCCGCCCACGATGCAGCTAAACAATTTATTTCTCAATTAAAAGGTAGGGCAACCCCACGATTTTTGAAAGCATTGAGAGATGAAATTGAGTTACTACTGAGATAGGTCAGCTTAACCTTTCACTTAAGGAAGTCCTTTCTTTGCTCTTCCCCAGGCCAGAACTCGTGCTTGGCGCCTATATCACATGACTTATCATACACTATATCACCCTTTATAGGCCCTGACTTATCATGCTTTATATTATTTCCTTGACAAGACCATATCAGGTGTGATATGAGACTAATAACCATTACTAATAAGGAATTAATACATGGGTAGAGCAATACCAGGTTCTAATCTTATAAATGACGACCCAAAGGTTTATGCTGCACTTATAGACAGCTTTAGTAAGGGCTTTACCGATAAAGAGGCATGTTTTGCCGCTGGGATATCAAATGGCACATTGTATGCTTATTGTGATATGTTTCCAGAGTTTACAGATCATAAGGAAAATCTCAAACAAACTCCAATACTTAACGCTAAGTCACGAGTTACCAGTGTGCTTCATGAAGATACAAATACCGCTAAATGGCTTTTGGAGAGACTAACTAAAGAGTTCAAGCCACCCGATAGACAGGGTAACAATACGCTTAACACATTGATAATAGGCACAAATTTACAACTACAAGAGAAATTGGCACATAAGCTGACTAAATGGCTGACACGAGGTGATCAAGGCAGTGACGATAACGTGACTGATGCCGATTACGCTGAGGATATGAGCAAAACAGGGCAGGATAGTTGAGTATAACCTCAATGTATGTAGTTATATAGTAGTGATAGGCCAACATGTGCCAGGTCATAATGATAACGTGTTGATATCACATAGTAATATGGTGTCAGTGTCTGATAATGTTTATTATGTCAACCAATAGTATGTTGGTATACATATATACTATATAAATAAAAAGCATGCTTAATACCCTAAACCCCCGGCAGCCTTCGAATGGAAATCGGCCTTAAGGGACGTTAGATGGTACCTTACCATGTATATAATTAAATTTAATGAGTATTATCATTCTACCTGGTATTGTAGGTCGTTAAGTATATTAGGTATTTTACATATTCATTGGCATGTTGGGTATCATGATGCTTGTGAAATCAGTTGGCCGAGGTGTAGGTTGAGGGATATTCGGTTATTTAATTGGAGTCTCCCTTTTATTTATTACAGTTCATAGGATGGGTACCTTAACATGTATAGATTAACCCCCGGAAGTCCTGATGCGAGGACAGGTAGCTAACACGTGTAACCTGAAAACTGTTTATATAGCAGCGCAGAGTTAAAATCCTGTCTTCTGGGAATGATGATACCTTCCATTTGGTATGTAAAAAGGTATCTCTTGCCAAGAAAAAAGAAAATAAAGGCTGATCCTGAAGTAGTCAGGAAGACGTTTGAGGATTTAACTAAGTTACGCCGTGAGATCACGCCTGCTGATTTAGATGGGATACCGCGGGCGGAGCTTGAGAGCATTCTACAGACTGTAACTGAGCTGGAGAATCGGCTGCGTTATAATAAGGCTGACACCTTTTACCCAGATACCGGGCCTCTCAGGAGGGAATTGTATGGACCTCAGATGGAGTTTTTTAAAGCTGGGATAAAGGCCAGGGAGAGGGCTGTAGTCGGGGCAAACGGTATTGGCAAAACTGAGGGAATTGGGGGGTATGAGTTAAAGTGTCATATGACAGGTATATACCCCGATTGGTGGGAAGGTAGAAGGTTCAGGGATCCTATTCATGCTTGGCTCGTTGGGGATACGGGTCAAACTGTAAAAGAGGGTATACAGGCAAAAATCATTGGTGCACCCGGAGAAGAAGGTACGGGGATGATACCTGGTGAATTTTTGCCTTTAGAGCATATTAAATCAAAGGCCGGGAATGTTGCTGATGCGATCGATGTTTTCAGGGTCAAACATATAAGTGGTGGTTATTCTCATGGCACATTTAAGTCATACGATCAGAAAAGAAGGAGCTTCCAGGCAGTAGAGAGGGAAGTTATTTGGCTTGATGAGGAGTGTCCTGTAACCATATATGATGAATGTTTAATGAGAACACGTAATGTAAATGGTATGGTTATGCTTACCTTTACGCCTCTTATGGGTATTACGCAAGTTGTTGAAGGTTTTATGCCTAATGGCATTATTCCTGAAGGAGGATGGGTTTCACCATCAAAATTTACGGTTAATGCTACATGGGACCATGCACCTCATTTAACTGATAAAGAAAAAGAGGAGATTTTATCAGGGACTTTACCTTATCTGAGGGATGCGAGGTCAAAAGGTCAACCTAATCTTGGGTCAGGGGTTATATACCCAATTTTACCACAAGATATCACGGTTGATGACTTCGAGATCCCCATTTGGTATCCAAAGGCTTATGCCCTGGATGTTGGTTGGAGCAACACGGCGGCTTTATGGGGGGCCTGGAACAGGGAAACAGATGTTGTTTATGTTTGGTCGGCATATAAACAACCTCAAGCAGAACCAGCTACCCATGCACAGGCTATTTTATCTCGTGGTTCATGGATACCTGGTTGTACCGATCCTGCGTCGAGGGCGTCAAGCCAAGCAGACGGAAAATCTCTATTTAATCAATATTGTGATCTTCTCGGTTCGACTCTTTCACTTGCTGATAATAGGGTAAGTGGTGATGAAAGTGGAATATTTGCTGTATGGCAGAGGCTTGTATCAGGAAGATTGAAGATATTCAGGTCATTAACGGAATTTTTCAATGAATTTAGGACATATCATAGGGATGAAACCGGTAAGATCGTAAAACGAAATGATCATTTAATGGATTGTTTGAGATATTTGGTAATGACTGGCATGAAAATTGCTATTCAAATGCCGGTGGAGGAGCTTTATGGGCCTCCTTTTAGTCATTATGGTTTTCCGAAAATAGCGGCTAATAGTGGAAGGGATATGCACACGGGGTATTAGAAATTAAATAAAGACATCCCGCCGGTTGATCGCTGGTGGGTAGAGAATGAGCGGCTTACATGGGGCCATGTACCTTATGTATAGCCGCTTTTCTCGTTTTAAGGGGAAATATGCCTGATAGCATAAATAAATTACTGGATTCAACAAATATTGCCGCAGAACTCGATGACGATGATCTTGCCCAGATAGGCTCTGAAGCTTTTTTAGGCTATGAGATTGATGAAGATAGCCGGTCTGAGTGGAAAACATCTCAAGATGAGGCTATCGAGCTTGCTGCCCAGGTCTTAGAGGCCAAGAACACGCCCTTTCAGAATGCGGCTAATGTCAAATACCCCTTATTGTCTATTGTTGCTGTGCAATTTGCTGCCAGGGCTTATTCGGCGATCATTCCTGGTGGGAGAATTGTTAAGGGTAAGGTTATTGGTAGGGATGAGGACGGACAGAAGGCTGCATCTGCGGAAAGAAGATCTACTCATATGTCTTGGCAACTCACGGAAGAGATGGAAGAGTGGGAGCCGGACATGGACAAGGCCCTTACTATTATGCCGGTTACTGGTGGGTTTTTCAAGAAAACCTATTTCAGCGGTAATCTTGGCCGTAATGTCTCTGAATATTGTAGTTTAAAAGAAGTGGTAGTTAATCAGAACGCCCGATCTCTTCAAAGGGCATCTCGTATTACCCATATCATGTCCTTTACTCCCAATGAAATCAAAGAACGCTTCCTAAGCGGTATATGGAAGGAATTTGAGTTTGGTCAAGCATCTGAGGAAGATGGTTCAGATAGTCGTGACCCTGAAGCACATCATATTTTCCTTGAGCAACATACCTATCTTGACCTTGATGGAGATGGGTACAAAGAGCCTTACATCGTGACTTTTCACCGTGACATGAAGAAAGTTATCAGAATAGTCGCACGTTTTGATGGGGAAGGGCTTGAAATCAATCAAAAGACCTCAAAGGTGAAATATATTAGACCAGTTGACTATTTTACGCTCTTCCCCTTCATGCCGTCTATTGATGGTACTTTTTATCCTACGGGTTTTGGTAGGCTCTTACAGCCTATCAATAGAACCATTAACACCTGTATCAGCCAGGTACTTGACGCAACCACGTCAAATAATAGTGGGGGCGGTTTTATATCTAAGGAAGCTGCAAATGTTTTGCCTGCTGGGGAAATAAAGTTCGAATTAGGCGAATGGAAGCCGATAAATACCCGTAGTGAAGATATTAAAAAATCTATCCTGCCAAAACCTGAGATCAAAGTTTCCAGGGAAACCTTTGAATTAATTGGCCTGATGATAGAGGGAGGCCAGAAATTAGCGTCTATGGCTAACCTAATGACGGGTGATCCACCTCCAGCAAACACTCCTGCGGCAAGCGTATATAAGCTTATAGATGAAGGGTTAAAGGTTTTCGGGTCTGTCTATAAGAGAATTTTCAGGTCTCTTAAAGAAGAATTTAAGAAAATTCAACGACTTAATAAGCTATATCTTGATAAGAATAAGGATTTTGAGTTTGAGGGTAAGTTCTTTTCTATCTCTCCCGAGGACTATGAAGACACCTTGAGTATGATCCCTATAGGAGATCCTTCAGAAGTATCTGATGGTCAGAAGATAGCTAAGGCTCAGGCACTTATGGAGTTGTTAGGCCAGGGATTTAATGACGATGCTATCAAGAGGCGGTACTTAGAGGCCCTTAATATCCCGGATATTGATGCGCTTATACCAAAAGAACCCCCGACACCGCCACCGGATCCAAAGGTTATGGTTGACCTTCAGAAGCTTGAGCTTGACCGTGACAAACATGAACTCAAGCTCTTTATGGCACAGTTTGATGTAGCTAAGATTCAGGCCGATGTTATCCTTAAATTAGCCGATGCCGAGAGTAAGGAACTGGGACCACAGTTAGAACAGTATAAGGCTCAAATGGATTCACTTACAAAACAGTCAATAGCAATGATGCAGAAAAAGGAGTAAGCCAATGCAGCAAGCAAGAAGCCCAGTGGAGGTGCTAAGTAAGGATGATTTAGTTGAATGGTTTATGCACCCGATTACTAAGAAGGTTAGATATAAGATAGAACAAACTTTACTACAAGCCAAAGGAAACCTGGGTGCTGGTTGGACGCTAAACTTAACGAGCGTTGAAGAAACGGCCATGAGAACAGCGAGGGATGTGGGTTACATAGAAGGTTTAGAGTTTATTTTCAATATAGAGGCAGATGAGTAAAGGAGAGAGATTATGGAAAACAGATCAGGGATACAACCGATTGAGTATAAGGTCTTGGTATTACCGGATACGTTAAGTGATGTGACAGCAGGTGGAATAATTAGACCTGATAGGGTTAAAGAAATGGAACAGGCAGCAGCAGTTAGAGGATATCTGGTTGCGTTTGGTGGTAAAGCATTTGAGGACTTTGGAGATCCGGTACCAAAGATAGGGGACAGGGTTCAATACGCTAAATATTCCGGCGTTCATCAAGTCCCAGGCGCGGATGGAAAGCAATATATCTTGTGTAATGACAAGGACATTGCTGCCATTATCACAGAAGAGGAATTGATAGTTAAGATGTCAAAAGACTGGGATTATGTAACGAATAAGGAGCGGACAATAATAGAAAAATATAGGTTCAAACCTGAGACAGCAAACTACGAAAGAGAGGAATAGGCTATGGAAAAAGTTAAATCGAATGAACAATTAGGCATCTTAGTTGATTTATCTCTTTGTATGTCTACATTTATGTTTGGCTTATTAGTTAGTAAAGAAAAGTCAGATGAGTTTTTTGGAGAAATCAAAGGAAGATATAAAAGACAAGGAATGGATGAAAATATAACAAATGAAACAATAAATGAAATGAAAGAAATTGTAGATGTATTTAGAAAAGGAGAATAAGTCATGACTGAAGAAGCAATAGAAATACAAGCAAAAGCAATGGGATGGGTGCCGCAAGAGGACTTCAAGGGTAATGTTGATATGTGGAAGGATGCCGAATCCTTTGTCAAAGACGGGTATGAGATTTTACCTATACTCAGGGAGCGCACAAAGAATCTGTCTGTCAAGTTTGATGAGGTTAATACCAAACTTGCAAATACGGAAGGTCTACTTAAGACGCTCACAGAGCATCATAAGAAGACAGATAAAAGGGCGTATGAGAGGGCTATGGCTGATTTGAAGGCAGAACAGCGTAGGGCAGTTGAAGACAATGATCTTGAGAAATTTGATAAGGTTAACAAGGAAATCGCTGATCTCGACAAGCCAGAAGAAGTAGTTGATAACCCTCAAGATGCCCCTGAGTTTAAATCTTGGAAGGGTGAAAATTCATGGTATTCGGATCGTGTTGACATGGCCATGTTTGCTGATTCGATAGCTGAATATGTCAAACTACGAAACCCTCTACTTAAAGGGAAAGCCTTTTATGACAAAGTAACTGAAGAGGTCAAGGTGAAGTTCCCGAATGAGTTTGAAAATCCTAACAGGACAAAAGCGGATGCTGTTGAGGGCAGTGGCAGTGGTGGTGATAACGATACTGGTGGAAGTAAAGGCAAGAAAAAAACATACAACGATATGCCCCAGGATGCGAAGGATGCCTGTGATAATCTGGTAAGGGGCGAGATTATGAAGAAAGATCAGTTTGTTAAAGAATATTGGGAATTAGAAAACGATTAAGGAGATAATCATGACTAATATAAGAGAAGATAGAACAAAACGTGTGCCGCTTGGTGCACTTAGATCTAAGTTGACCATACCGAAAGATTTAATTGATGATGCAAGATTTCAAGGAAGATGGGTAGTTGACAGACCTGGAAGATTAGAGAGTGCCCAGGCAGGTGGTTATAATTTTGTTCAAGATTCTACAATGACTGTCGAAGTAGGCGAAGGAACGGATGGCAGGGATAAAATGTCAACTGCTATCTGCCGGACAGTGGGAACACATGAGGGTGGTGTGCCAATGAAAGCATATCTCATGAAGATTAGAAGGGAATGGTTTGAGAAAGACCAACGTGAGAAACAGGCAGAAGTTGATAGAACAGATAAGGCCATACAGGAAGGTGCAATAGCCAGTCAGCCAGGAGATAAGCGTTATATAGGATCACAAGGCATTACTTATAAGCCTTAATATATTAACTTTTTAAACTAACGGAGAATTAAAATGGCAAATGATACTAATTTCTGGGGGCTTCGTCCTGTTAAGCATTACAGCGGATCACCCTGGAACGGTGTAACTGAAAAATGTTATGTCGGTGCAACATACGGAACGGCCATGTATATCGGCGACAATGTTATGATAAATAACTTGTCTGCTGATTCAGACGCTACAGCTCTGTATACAAGCGTTGAGCGGGCTGCACTTACCGCTGCATCCCTTCAGTATGGTGTAATCGTTTCTTTTGATGAGATTGATGGAGTGGATCACAAAAAGGTTTACAATCCTGCATCAACGGAGCGGTATATTAACGTGTGTGTTGATCCGACTGTTATTTATCATATTCGTGATGATGGTAGTGGAACCCCTGGCAGAACATGGCCTTTCTTAAATGCCACAATGGTTGCAGGGACATCAAGCACTATAACTGGATTATCGGGTATTGGACTCGACGCAACTACTCCTGCGGTAGATCAAACTGCGCCGCTGCTTATTATAAGGCTGGCAAATCTGCCGAATAATGCACTGGGAGATTATGCGATTTGGGAAGTTATGTTAAACACACATCAATTGATGGGCGGAGCTGCCGGACAGGTGCTTGGCGTCGCTAAAGCCTAATAAGGAGGGTGTAAAATGGCTGTTATAACAACTGGAAATCACCCGAAGGCTTTAGTGCCGGGTGTAAAAGCGTGGTGGGGTAGGAGCTACAATGAGCATACTACCGAGTATACCGATCTATATGATACGGATACATCAAGTAAACATTATGAGGAAGACGTGTTACATACCGCCTTTCCTCTTGCGCCAGTTAAGCCGGAAGGCGAGCCTGGAACGTATGGTTCTCATTCCCAGGGTTTTACGACACGATATACGCATGTTGCGTATGCCCTTGGGTTTATGATCACATTTGAGGAGAATAGGGACAACCTGTATGCCGAAGTTTCAGGCAAAAGGGCCTCTTCCCTGGCCTTCTCGTTCCGTCAGACCAAAGAAATTATTGCGGCTCAGATTTATAACCGTGCATTTACCGCCGGATATACTGGTGGGGATGGTTCGATTCTCTGTGTTGCAACCCATCCGTCAAAGGGTGGTAACTGGTCTAATGTGATGGGTACTCCGATTGACCTATGTGAAGCCGGTCTTGAGGATATGTGTATCCAGATCATGGGATTTACAGATGATTATGGACATAAAATTAATCTTATGCCTCAGTCGCTCCATATTCACCGGAACGATTTTTATGAGGCTCACCGTATATTGAAGTCGGTTCTTCAGACTGGTACAGCGAACAACGACCCCAATGCTCTAAGGGCGACAAACTCGCTACCGAAGGGTGTTAAGATGAATCATTATTTTACCAATACGGACGATCATTTCATTAGAACCAACGCGCCGCGCGGTATGATTCATTATCAGAGGGACGGTATTATGTTCGATATGGACAATGACTTTGATACCAAAAACCTTAAATGGTTGGGCTATGAGCGTTATAGCTTCGGTTGGACAGATCCACGCGGAATTATGGGGAACGCCGGAGCGTAACTTATTGAATTTATTACACAATTCAGAATATGTCAAAAGAACTATTGGCGAAAGCGATTGAATATTTACAACATTAACCTTTTAAAAGCTGCTGGGGGGTT
>Ga0180009_10003346_pt1 | contig 18271 bp, 16 predicted proteins | sample OS_PC_MetaG_FD_123537 | JGI IMG/M metagenome (GOLD analysis project Ga0180009, IMG submission 123537) | Groundwater microbial communities from the Aspo Hard Rock Laboratory (HRL) deep subsurface site, Sweden - OS_PC_MetaG | ecosystem: Environmental > Aquatic > Deep subsurface > Groundwater... | reverse complement strand
TACTGCCTCATAAACAAAGAGGAAAAAGAATTGACAGAAGATCCGTTGATAAATGGCACAACATATTAAAAAAATGAATATTTTTATATTTTTTGGTGACGATATTATATCCTCAAGAAAAGCTTTTCTTTTTGAGCTTGATGGATTGAGGGAAAAGGGTTATGAAATAACTAAAATTCCCGGCAAGGAACTGAATGAAGAATTTCTTGAAAATTCACTTGGCGCAAAAACTCTTTTTGGAGAAAAAAGAGCTTTGGCAATTGAAGGCTTTTTGTCTTTAACAAAGTCTAAAGATAAAGAAAAAATCTTTGAAAAAATTTCCTCATTTAAAGATACGGAAGCGGTTCTGGCCTTTTGGGAAAGCAAAGAATTTTCCAAGGCAGACCAGCAAAAATACCCAAAGGAGTATGTTTTTAAAAACTTTAAACTTCCGGGAAGCCTTTTTACATTCCTTGACTCGCTCAAAAAAAATCAAAAAAAATCAAACATCGAAAACTTCAGAATAGTAACTGAAGCAGTTGACGAGTTTTTCTTGTTTTCAATGCTGGTAAGGCAAGTTAGGCTTCTTATCTTAACTAAAGAAAAGGCTTTAGGAAGTGTACCTTCCTGGCAAAAAGCAAAGCTGGAAAAGCAGGCCAGTGAATTTGAACTTGAGGGCTTTTTATACCTTTATAAGAAAATGCTTGACATGGACTACCGGCAAAAAACTTCTCAAACTCCTTTTTCTTTTAAAGCCTCACTTGAACTTTTAATCTCTGAAATATAGAATTAATTTATGAGCATTTCTCGGGACATCTTCAGAACTTATGACATAAGGGGCATATATGGCGAAGAACTGACCGGGGAGACGGCAAAAATTATCGGAAAAGCCTCAGGAACATATTTTCTTCAAAACCAGTTAAGAAGTGTAGTTGTTGGCATGGATAACCGGGTAAGCAGCCCTCTGGTTTTTGAAGCATTTTGCAAAGGCCTTTTAGAAGTCGGCTGCGATGTTTTAGATGCCGGCCTTAGCCAAAGCCCGCTTATTTATTATTCCTGGTATGGTTTTGACGCTAATGCCGCGGTAATGGTAACCGCTTCCCATAATCCGTCTCAATACAACGGCTTTAAGATATCCATGAACAAAAAACCTTTGTCAGGAGATGACTACCAAAAAATTTACCAGATTTGTTTAAGGGACAAATTTGTTGAAGGGACCGGGCAAAGACAAAAAATTGATCTTTGGTCTAAATACAAAGAAGAGATAAAGAAAAACATTAAGCTCCAAAAAAAATTAAAAGTGGTAGTTGACTGCGGAAACGGCGGGGCCGCTGCTTTTGCTCCGGAACTCCTTAAAGAACTTGGCTGCGAAGTGATTCCAATTTATTGTGAGCTTGACGGCAGATTTCCGAACCACGACCCCTATCCTCAAAAAGTTGAGTACTATACCGAACTTATTAAAACAATTAAAGAGCAGGGTGCTGATATTGGTCTTTCTTTTGACGGAGACGGGGACAGACTTGGCGTTTATGATGAAAAGGGGAATTTTGTGGAAAACGACAGACTGGCAATGATCTTTACTGAAGATATTTGCCTTAAACATCCTCACCCAAAAATAGTGATGAATATTTCCACTTCGCTTTCCGTGATTGAGCACATTGAAAATTGCGGCGGTAATCTTATCCTCTGGAAAACCGGATACCCCAACATTACCGAAAAAATGAGAGAAGAAGAGGCTATATTCGGAGGAGAAATAAGCGGTCACTTCTTTTTTAGAGACAGATATTTTGGCTATGATGATGCTTTATATGCTTCCTTTAGAGCTTTAGAAATTATTTCGGCTTCAAACGAGTCTTTTTCTTCTTTAATTGAAAAACTCCCCAAATATTTCGAAACCAGGGAAACAAGGGTAGAGGTTCCTGAAGGAAAAGACAAATTTGCAATTACTAAGAAAATTGCAGAGGAAATAAAAAAAGAGCATCCTGAAGCTAGGATTTATGACTTTGACGGCATCAGGTTTGATTTTGGCGATGCTTGGGGCTTAATCAGACCTTCTAACACTGAGCCGGTAATCGGAACCAGGGCTGAAGCTAAATCTGCTTCCGGTCTTGAAGAAGTAAAAAACTTAATCAAAGATAAATTAAAAAAATATGAAGTTAACCTTTCCTGGTAACTATGAATACAAATAAAGCTTACCTCATGAAAGTAGAAAAGCCCTGGGGATATGAGCTTATTCTCTCTCCTCCGGAGGCACCTGCTGTCGCAAAAATCCTTCACCTTAATAAAGGCTGCCGTTTTTCCCTGCAATATCATGAAATAAAAGAAGAGACCCTTATTCTTGTTAATGGAGAAGCAAATATTATCCGGGGAAGCGATGAACAAAATCTCTTAACAGAGCAAATGGAAAAAAATAAAGGCTATTTCATCTCTAAAGGAACAATCCACCGTTGCCAGGCTATTTCTGATTGTGATATCTTTGAATCATCCACGCAGGAGCTGGGAACAACAGTTAGACTGGAGGATGACTATAGCCGGAAGGATGAAACAGAAAAAGACAGGGAATTGCGTAATTAATTATTAACGAATTAACGGATTAACGAACTTTAAATAAATAATAAACAATCCGTTAATAAATAATTTGAACCATGCCTGCCCAAAAAAACAAATTTGTTTACTGGTTTAAGGAAATTAACAAAAAAGACGGCAATTTAGTCGGCGGAAAGGGTGCTAATCTGGGCGAGATGTATAACCTTGGCATCCCGGTCCCTCCCGGCTTTATTATCTCCTCCAGTGCCTATTTTCATTTTATTGAAAACAGTAATCTTTTTCCCAAGATAAAAGAGTATCTTTCTGAAACAAATAAAAACAGGCCGGAAACATATACCGCTGCCTCAGATAAAATTAAAAGACTCGTTAACAATGCTCCCATTCCAAAAGATATTTCTTTTGAAGTGCTTAAGGCTTATGTAAAGCTTGGAGGTGTTTTTAAAAACCCGCTGGTGGCGGTTAGGTCTTCGGCCACGGCAGAGGACTTACCGAACGCTTCTTTTGCCGGCCAGCAAAGAACTTTTCTAAATATAAAAGGTGAAACCCAGCTAATGGAGAGCGTAAGGGAATGCTGGGCTTCTTTGTTTGAGGCAAGGGCAATCTTTTACCGTGAAGAAAAAGGCTTTGACCATTTTAAAGTCGGACTTGCTATTCCGGTTCAGGAAATGGTCCAGTCGGTTGCTTCCGGGATAATGTTCACCTGTGACCCGGTTACGAGCGAGAAAAACAGGATTGTCGTGGATGCCATTTACGGTTTGGGAGAATTGATAGTGCAGGGTGAAGTAACCCCTGATCATTTTATCATTGACAAAAAAGATTTTAAAATAATTAATAAAATCATTTCAAAACAAAAGATTCAGCTGATTAAAAAAGACGGTTTAACTAAGAAGTTTACCGTTCCCTTTGCAAAGCAGGAAAAGCAAAAAATCTCGGATGAAGAAGTCATAAAAATTGCAAAGCTTGGTGCAAAACTTCATAAACATTATTATTTTCCCCAAGACTGTGAATTTGCCGTTGACAGAAAGAGAAAAATCCATATTGTTCAAACCAGACCGGTTACGGCTTTAAAAGAAGCAGATGAAACAAAAGAGCTTAAAGAGGAAAAAAGGGAAATAAAAGAAGCGGTAAGCGAAATTAAGGAGAAAAAAGAATTGCTTAAAGGCTCCCCGGCCAGCCCCGGAATCGGTTGGGGTCCGGTTGTAAAGGTTAAATCTAAACATGAAATCGCCAAGGTTAAAAACGGAGAAGTGTTGGTCACTTCAATGACTACACCGGATTTTGTTCCGGCGATGAAAAAAGTATCGGCAATCATTACCGATAAGGGCGGCATTACCTCCCACGCCGCCATTGTTTCAAGGGAGCTGGGCGTACCTTGTGTAGTTGGCACGGAAATCGCCACTCAAATTTTAAAAGAAAAAGAAACGGTTACCGTAGACGGTACCAAAGGAGTTGTCTACAAAGGCGGACTTAACATTAAGTCAAAAATTATTGAGCCCCACCTGGTTCACCATTCTCTAAAAGAAAGCCGACTGCTTCAGACTGCCACCAAACTATATGTAAACTTGGCTGATCATTCTTTGGCCAAAGAAGTCGGCCAGAAAAATGTGGACGGAGTCGGGCTTTTAAGGGCTGAGTTTATGATGGCGGAAATTGGCGAGCATCCCAAGAAAATGATTAAAGAAAAGAGGGAAAAAGAATTTATTGATAAACTCTCGGAAAGAATGGCTGTTTTTTGTGAAGCTTTTGACCCGAGGCCGGTCATTTACCGGGCCAATGACTTTAAAACAAATGAATACAGAAGTTTAAAAGGCGGTGATCTTTATGAACCCAAAGAATCCAATCCAATGCTTGGTTATCGGGGCGCTTACCGCTATATTGTTGATGAAAAAGTCTTTGAAATGGAACTTTCTGCCATCAAAAAGGTCAGGAACCAAAAGGGGCTTAAAAATCTCTGGCTGATGATTCCTTTTGTAAGAACGCCCCAGGAGCTTTTGGGGGTTAAAAAAATCGTGACTTCAAACGGGCTTTTCCGTTCCGGCACTTTTAAGCTGCTTATGATGGTAGAGATTCCTTCAAACGTGATTCTTCTTGAAGAATTCCTAAAAGTCGGCATTGACGGCGTTTCTATTGGCTCAAACGACTTAACCATGCTTGTTATGGGCACCGACCGTGATAACAGCGAGGTTGCCTCGGTTTTTGATGAAAGAAATCCGGCAGTGCTCTGGGCCTTGGAAAAAACAGTGAGAACCTGTAAAAAAGAAGGAGTTACTTGTTCGATTTGCGGCCAGGGACCAAGTCAGTATCCTGATTTAGTGGAAAAACTGGTTGAATACGGCATTACCAGCATTTCCGTGAACCCGGATGCCATTGAAAGAACCAGAGAATTAATCTATAAAGCAGAATCAAAAAAGATAGAAAAGAATGATTAGCTAACAGCTTTAGGGTTAAATAAAACTACAAATTCTCCCTTAGGCTCTTTTGTCTGATATAAAGAGGAAAAATAAGAAACCTTTTCTCTTTTTACTTCCTCATAAATTTTGGTTAATTCCCTGGCAATAACTATTTCAATATCGCCAAAAACTTCTTGTAGGTCTTTAAGCGTTTTTGCAATTCTAAAAGGAGACTCCATAAAAATTACAGTTGAGGGCAGCGCTTCCAGACTTTCTTTTATTTTTTTAAGCAAACTAAGCCTTTGGCCTTGTTTGGGAGATAAAAAACCGACAAACAAAAACTTATCAGTCGGCAAGCCTGAGGAAGAAAGAGCGGCAATAGGAGAAGAGGGACCGGGGATAGGGAAAACTTTTATTCCCTCCCTGACACATTCCCTAACCAGTTTAAACCCGGGGTCGCTTATGGTAGGAGTGCCGGCATTGGTAACCAAGGCAATTTCCTTGCCTTCTTTTAGCTTGTTTATTACCTCCGGAATTCTTTCCAATTCATTTTCTTCATAATAAGAAACAAGCTCAGGAATCGTTAAAGCCTCTTTTTGAAAATTTTTAAGAAGATTAAAAGTTTTTCTGGTATCTTCGCAATAAATTGAGTCCATGCCAAAAAGAGTGTTTAAAGCACGCAGGGTAATGTCTTCCAAATTGCCGATCGGAGTAGATACAAGGTAAAGCATTTTATTAAAACCTTCTGATTACTCCGACAACTTTACCCTGGATTCTAACATCAGTGGCGTAAATTGGCTGCATGGAACTGTTGGCCGGAGCAAGCTTTATCCTGGTTGCTTCCCGGAAGTATCGCTTCAGGGTGGCCAGCCCGTTTTCTAAGAGGGCAACCACAATATCGCCGTTCTTAGCCTCATTTTGCTCTTCCACAACGACAAAATCTCCATCTAGAATGCCTTCTTCAATCATTGATTCGCCTTTTACCTGAAGTACAAATGATCTTTTTTTACCTGAAAGCATTCCCGGAGCAACATGAATAGTGGCATTAGGATCGGTGTGGGGTTCGATCGGAGAACCGGCAGCAATAAATCCTAAAATCGGAAGCTCAACTCCGCCAGCCGCTCCGGTTTGGGCTCCGGAAATAACCTCAATACCTCTGACAGACCCTTCAAATTTTTTAACGACACCTTTTTTGACCATGGAATTTATATGCTCATGAACAGTGGCCAGGGAAGAAACTCCGATAGCATCTGCGATTTGCTGCAAAGTAGGCGAATAGCCGTTTTTTTGGATATATTGCTTAATAAAATCAAGAACTTGTTTTTGTCTTTTATAAAGCGTAACCGGCATGTTTTAAGACTACACCAAACAAAACCCGAATGTCAACAATTAATTTACATTTAAACTCTTTTTATCTTAAAATGGATTTAATGAAAAGGATTAATACCTTAATTTTTTTAATCTTCTTTTGTTTTTTGTCGCTTTTGGAAGCTAAACCGTCATTTGCTAAAGATTTTGATACTTTTTTCCACACCTCATATAAATTTGACAAAGACGGTGTGGGACATGTTACACACGAAATCTCTTTAGTAAACAAAACCACCAACTATTATGTTTCCGAATACACTTTAAGCGTTGTCGGCGGAGACATCTCGGACATTGAGTCATACGACAAAATCGGCCCTGTTAAGGCCGAAAAATGGATTAAAGACAAAACCACCCTGATCACGCTTTCTTTTAATGAAAAGGTGGTGGGCGAGGAGAAAGTGCTTTCTTTTATTTTGAAATACAAAGTCTCTGACATTGCCAAAAAAGAGGGTAACTTGTGGCAGGTATCCTTACCTAAATTGGCAAATTACGATCCCACCGACGACTATAGTCTTGATTTGTTTATTCCTTCTTCAATGGGAAAAATCGCTTTTGTTAACCCAAGCCCAAAATCAGAGGAAAAACAAGGCGAATATCATAAATTAAGCTTTGAAAGGGATCGCCTTCTTAAATACGGAGTTGTGGTTACTATCGGCCAATATCAAACATTTAATTTTGAAATCAGTTATGATTTGGAAAATCCTACTTCCTCTTTGGCTTATACAAAAATTGCACTGCCGCCGGATACTTCCAATCAAACGATTTATTATTCTTCACTTGAGCCAAATCCTTCCAATGTTGAGCAGGATGAAGATGGAAACTGGCTGGCTACCTATAACCTTAAGCCAAAGGAAAAATTTTCGGTAAAAGCAAACGGTGTTGCAAATATTTTTTCAAAGCCGGTAAGAAAAACGCTGATTTCGGGCGAAGAAACAAAAAAATACTTAAAAGAAACCCAATATTGGCAAAATGAAGATGAAAAAATTAAATCCTTGGCAAATACTTTAAAAACACCTGAAAATATCTATAACTATGTGGTTTCCACTTTGAGTTATGATTATTCACAACTGGAAAATACTTCTTCCCGAAAAGGAGCGCTTAAGTCTTTGGAAAACCCGGGAAGCGCTATTTGCACTGATTTTACGGACCTTTTTATCAGTATTGCCAGATCGGCAGGAATTCCTGCCAGACAAATCAACGGATATGCTTATTCGGACGATCCCAAGTTAAATGAACTTGCCGAAAAGACGGATACGCTTCATTCCTGGGCAGAATATTATGATTTTCAAAGGAATGAATGGATCATGGTTGACCCTACCTGGGGAAACACTTCGGGAGGGCTTGATTATTTCAATAAGTTTGATATGTCCCATTTCGCTTTTGTGATTCACGGAACAGAAGATGATTTTCCCTTAACCCCCGGCTCATACAAGGCCGAAAATGATAATAAAAAACAAGTTTTTGTTTCTTTAGGAAAGGACGATTTTATTAATAGTCCTGAATACTTTGAAATAAGAACAATAAAGCCCGGTTCAATTTTTTCAATTATCAACAATCATCTTGAAGTTGAGTTTGTTAATACCAGCGGCTTTGCCTTTTACGACAAAAAATTAATTATTGAATCAGGCGAAAAAACATTCCCATCCTCCAAGCCGATTAGTTTTTCTCCCCCTTTTTCCAGGTTTAATCTAAATTTCGTGATTAAACCCGAAGAAAGGCTGAAAGACTATAAAACACACCTTAATTTTTCTATCGGAGACTCTACCCTTGAAAACAGTCTTTTGGTTAATTCAATTATCATAAGGCTAAGCATCATCTTTGGCGTCTTTTTTTCAGCACTTATTGTTTTGCTTCTTTACCGACTTAAAAAGAAGAAGTCTTGCAATGAAAGCAAAAGTAATGATACTGTTTTATTAAAGGATCAGGGTGCATGAGGTCACTAATTAGAAATATTTCCATAAATTTCGTCTCTATCTTTCTTGTTTCCAGAATTGCCGGTGCCATTGATTTTTCGGAAAACCTGGTTATTCTTTTTTGGGCAGCTTTAAGCCTGACTCTTTTAAACCTTATCGTGAAGCCTGTTCTCAACCTTCTTCTTACCCCGATAAATCTGGTTACCTTGGGAGCGTTTCGGTGGGTGGTAAATGTAGTTGTTCTTTTTGCCGTTTCAATTTTTATTTCAGAATTTAAGATCACCGGATTTACCTTCGAAGGTCTTAACTTTGCCGGTTTTGTGATACCGCAAATTAAGTTCACTTTCTTTTGGGCTCTTGTTTTGGTATCATTCCTAATTGAAATAGTCTCAGCAGGTGTATCCTGGATTTTTACCAGTAAATGAAAAGTATTTTACTTATAATTCAAATTCTTTTAAGTGTTACCCTTATTGTCCTTATTCTTTTACAAACAAGAAGCGGGGGATTGGGCAACGCTTTTGGCTTTAATATGGACGCATATTCAACCAGAAGAGGAGTTGAAAAAGTTATTTTTAAAACAACAATTGTTTTAACCGTTCTCTTTTTCATTTCCTCGATCATTCAGCTTGTCATTTAACACACAAAGGATGAATTTAACAAAGAGACTTCGATTTGTTATCAGATTTCTTTCTGCTATGTTTAAAAAACAATTTAGGATTGTTTTGGTGGGATTAATGCTCGGGATTACCTCCTTTCTTGTTGTTCCCCGTATAATTAGCGCCGTTCCTAAACCGCTGGGAACGCAAAAAATTGGAATAGTCGGCCAATTTACAACCAATGATCTTCCGGAGAGGGTTTTAAATGAGTTGTCTTACGGACTGACTAAATTTGAAAGCAACGGAGGAATACAGCCGTCTTTGGCGCAAAAGTGGACTACTCTGGACGAAGGAAAGACATACATTTTTGACATTAAAAAAGACGAAATTTATTGGCATGACGGAGAAAAGTTTAAAGTTTCCGATATTAATTACAACTTTAAGGAAATCGGCTTCACCGCAAATGATGAACAAGTTACTTTTTCTTTAAAAGAGCCATATTCTCCCTTCCCGGGCATTGTTTCAAAACCCCTTTTTAAAAAGGGCTTGATCGGACTGGGAGATTACAAGATCAAAAGAATTGAAAGAATCGGCAAATATGTTAAAAGTGTGCATCTTGTCCCTGTCTGGGATAACAGCCTTCCCAAAAAGGTCTTTAAATTTTATCGCACCGAAAACGAACTTAAAACAGCCTTTAATTTAGGAGAAATCGACATAATCGAACGTGCCTTTGACATTGAAAATATGTATTTTTCCGACTCTGTCAATGTTATCAAAAACGTCATGAATGAAGCATATTTAGGAATATTTTTTGATACCAGGAAAGCTCCTTTTTCTGAAAAAACTTTCCGCCAAGCGCTGGCATATGCCATTCCCAAAGACACTTCAGTACTTAGGGCATTAGGGCCAATTGACCCCGATTCTTGGGCATATAATCCTGATGTTAAACCTTATAACCAAGATATTGCCAGAGCAAAAGAGTTATTGGGAGATGGCGAATCTTTAAAGAATATTATGATCAAAATATTAACTCTCCCCCAATATGAACAAGTTGCCAACATGGTTAAAGAAAGCTGGAACCAAATCGGAATTGAGTCGACCATCCAAATTGTTACTTTTATTCCGGAAAACTTTGATGTGCTAATCGCGGCCAGGGAAGTTCCTAAAGACCCCGATCAATATATTCTTTGGCATTCGAACCAGGAAGCCAATCTTTCCGGTTTTTCCAGCCTAAGAATTGACAAACTTCTTGAAGACGGAAGAATTATGACCGACAAAGAACAAAGGAAAGATATTTATTTTGATTTTCAAAGATTTCTTGTTGAAGAATCGCCGGTAATTTTTTTGTCTCACCCCACAACCTTCATAATTGAAAGAAAATAATGTTATCATTTATATGAGAAAAGGAGATTTTTATGAAAATAACTGATTTAACCGCCCGGGAAATACTGGACTCAAAAGGAATCCCTGCTGTTGAAGCCGAAGTTCATCTTGAAGACGGAACCGTTGCTTTGGGAGGAGTTCCCTCAGGCACTTCAACCGGTTCTTCCGAAGCCTTGGAGCTTAGAGACAACGATAAACAAAGATACTTCGGAAAAGGAGTTCTTAAAGCCGTTGACAACATTAAGGGTCTCATCAGAGAGGCGCTATTGGGCCAAGAGAGCAGTGACCAAAAAAATGTTGACCGGATCATGATTAACCTTGACGGAACTGAAAACAAGTCGAATTTAGGCGGAAATGCCATTATCGGAGTTTCAATGGCAGTTTGCCGCGCAGCGGCAAGGTCGCAAAAAATCCCTCTTTATGAATATTTTGGCAAATTAACCCAAAATAGTAAGTTTGAGCTTCCACAACCTCTCGTGCTGGTTCTTGAAGGCGGAAAGCATGGTAATTGGTCAACCGATTGCCAGGAATATTTTATTATTCCCAAAAAAGAAGCCTTTAGCTCCTTTAAAGAGAGCCTTCGGGTTGGGGCGGAAATATTTCACCAGCTTGAAAAGATTCTTGAAGAAAGAGGATATGCGACCGGAGTTGGTTTTGAAGGCGCTTTTATGCCTAAAGAAATTAAATCTAACGAAGAAGCTTTTCAGTTGATGATTGAGGCGACGCAAAAAGCAGGCTACAGATTACCGGAGCAAGTGGTTCTTGGCCTTGATGCCGCTTCTTCTGAATTTTATAAAGACGGCAAGTATATTCTTAAAAGCGAGGGGAATCTTAGTTTAGACAAAGATATGTGGCTAAAAAAGGTAGTTGATTGGACTAACAAGTATCCGATCTGGTCAATGGAAGATATGTTTGCCGAAGAAGACTGGGAAACTTGGGTTGAATTTACCCGTCAAGTTGGTAACAGGATTCAAATTGTCGGCGATGATCTTTTAACCACTAATGTTAAAAGAATTCAAAAAGCAATTGACTTAAAAGCGGTAAACAGCGTGCTTATTAAACTTAACCAAATCGGAACCGTTTCCGAGACTATTGATGCAATTAATCTTTCCGAAAAAGCTGGGTTCACCACCGTTATTTCCCACCGGGGAGGAGAGACCAATGATGACATGATTGCTGATTTGGTAGTTGGTTCATCATCCTGGCAAAGCAAATTCGGCGGTCCTGACCGGGGAGAGAGGGTAGCCAAATATAACCGGCTTCTAAGAATTGAAGAAAAACTAGGAATTAAATGAGTAAATATCTCTTAATTATCTGCGACGGCATGGGAGATCTTCCGGTATCAAGCTTTGGCGATAAAACTCCCCTGGAAGCGGCGGAAACTCCCAACTTGGATGAATTATCAAAAAAAGGAGTAAACGGACTTATTCATGTTTTAGGAAAAGGCGTAAGGCCTAACAGCGACGAAGCCCATCTGGTACTTTTTGGATATAACCTTAAGTCCGATCATCCGGGCAGGGGCCCAATTGAGGCAAGCGGTGTTGGAATCAAGCTGGAAGAAGGCGATGTTGCCATCAGGGGAAACCTGGCTACTGTCGACCATAATCTTAGGGTATTGGACCGTAGGGCCGGCCGAATAGAAGATACCGGCGGCTTTGTGAACGAGCTTAATAACATGGAGATAGAAGGAATTAGATTTTTGATTGCACCCGGAACCGGACATCGTTTAGCCATTGTCATGAGAGGAAAAGGGCTTTCCGACAAAATAACTAATTCCGATGTTCATTATGTCACCGAAAAGCAGATTGTTTCAGGCTGGGAAGACAGAAGCGTCAATGGAATTAAGGCCTTGGATGACTCAGGAGAGGCAAAGTTTACCGCCAGGGTTCTAGAAGAGTTTCTTAAAAGAAGCCATCGGATACTTGAAAACAACCAACTCAACAAGCAAAGAAGAGAGCTTGGGCTTCCCAAGGGAAACTACATTTTAACCAGAGGCCCCGGCCACTTTAAAAAGCTTGAAAGCTTTCAGGATAAATATGGGCTTAAAGCGGCTTGCATTGCCGGAGGCGGGCTTTATAAAGGTTTAGGGTCCATGTTCGGGATGGATGTTTTGGAGGTTGAAGGAGCAACCGGTATGCCTGATACCGATGTTTCGGCAAAAATTATTGCCTCTAAAGAAGCTTTAAAATCATATGATTTTGTTTTTACGCATATAAAAGCAACTGATATTTTTGGCGAAAATGGTGACTTTGAAGGTAAGAAGAAATTTATTGAAAAAATTGACCAAGCTCTTAATGGGCTTTGTGGCCTGGAAGTCACTATTGCTGTAACCGCCGACCATTCAACTCCCTGCAGCTTAAAAGACCATTCAAGTGATCCCGTTCCTCTTTTAATCTATAACAAAGCTACTGAAGCCGACAGGGTTGAAAAGTTCGGAGAAAGATATGCTAAGGAAGGAAAACTCGGAGAATTAGAAGGAAAAGACTTTATGAATCTTTTTTTAGGCTTCAAATAAAAATTCTTCATTAAAGGCATAAACTTATTTTTCAATTATTTCAACCGAGTCGATTGTTGCCGGATTTTTTGGCTTTGACATTTCTCCCATTGAATTTTGAGTAACCGGAGCCTCTGCAATTTTGTCAACAACTTCAATTCCTTCAGATACTTTTCCAAAAATCACATAATCTTTAGGCAACGGATAGTCGGTGTGCATAATAAAAAACTGGCTGCCATTTGTATTCGGGCCGGAGTTGGCCATTGCCACAATTCCTTTTTCATATTCTTCTTCGAACGGCTCATCATCAAACCTGTACCCAGGCCCGCCGGTCCCATCACCGCGGGGGTCTCCGCCCTGGATCATAAAGCCACTGATTACTCGGTGAAAAATGGTGCTGTCATAAAATTTGTTTTTGGCAAGATGGACAAAATTATTAACCGTGACCGGAGTTTTATCTGCATAAAGAGTTATTGTTAATTTTCCGGCTGAAGTATTTAAAACCGCCAGATACTGCCTTTTGCTGTCTATTTGCATCTCGGGGACCTGAAGTTTGGGAGAAAGGGTGGCTTGTGCTTGGTTTTTATCTTCAGTATTCATAATTTCCATATTACTTTCTTTAGTATCTTTTTTGGTACATCCGGAAATAATTAATAAAGTTGGTAATAGTAAAATTAAATAAAAAAACTTCTTCATCTTATCTCTTTGAAGAACCCTTAACCAGCCTGGCGGAGTTAACAATAATCATTGTCTCTCCATCTCCAAGGTCAATTTCATTAAACCCGGTCATTTTCTGGTACTGCACTAAATAGTCTGATAAATTAGTTTGGAGCTCTTTAAGCTGTTCTTTCATTTCTTCAATTTTTTCCGCCAGTGCCGCAAGAGTAGTCTGTTTTAAAATCTGCTGCTTTGTTTCTGCCTTAATTTTGGCCGCTTCCCTGGCTTTTTCCTCGTGCTCTTTATAAACCATGTCGCTTTCAAAAGAATCCTCAAACAAATCTTTCTGTTTTTTAATCTCTTTTTTAATATTTTCAATCTGGGAAGAGTAGTTTTTGATTAAATCTTCAAGATTAAAAAGTTCATTCACCTTTTCGTTTATGGGCTCATCAATTGGATTGTTTTGGTTATCCATGTTTTTAACTATACAAAATAAATTAGTGTTTGGTCAAGAGTGTTTTTACAATCCTCTTACCAATTTATGTACCTCCAGTGAATCTGTCTGACTATCTTGTTATCACTATTATTCCAATATTCCAAAATAATATAGCAATGAAAAATGCCTTATCAATTGTAATCGCTTCCGTTAGGAATGAAGAAGGCTTCGATAAATATGTCAAAAAAATATCTAAAATTTTAATAAAAAGGGAAATAAACTACGAAATTATTGTTCACAAACAAGACGTCGGCGAAAAAAATCTAAACAGAATAAAAGAGATTAATAAAAATATTCACTTCAGGGTTATCACTGAAAACAAAGAAAAAGATTACCTTCTTTATTCTCTTAAGAGCGCTAAAAATGAAGATATTATTTTAATTGATTTTGAAAGAAATTTTGATCCTGAAATAATTCCCTTAATCATTAACTTAAGAGAAAAGGGCGCTGAAATTGTTATCACTGACGGAGTTGGCTACCGGGACAAGTCGATAATTAACAGATATTATTGTAAATTTATTAAATTATTCTATGTAAAACTTGGCCACAACCTTGATATTGATCCGTTTTCAGGCATAAGGTTTTTTACAAAAGAAATTATAGAAAGACTGGAGTTAAATCCTAAAGAAAAGTTTTTCAATTTACAACTGGCAATAGAAGGCATAAATGCCGGCTACAACCTTAAGGTTGTTGAGAATAAAATTAAAGGCCCTATAAAAAAGGGCAGATCATGGGAATGGGCCCAGACAATTAAAAAGTTTTCCAAATTTTCTTTTGTTAATCTTTTTAGCCCTTCAAAAATTATCCCATTCCACCGCAAAGTACAAAAGGATAAAGGCATTGGTTTTCACTATAAAGGCATGGAGTTTATTCTCCATACCGATCTCCCTAATCGTGAAAGTGCTTTTATCTCTGCTTTATTACCTCAAAGATTACTGATTCTCTCTATATTTTTACTGTTAATCACAACTCTTATATGCGATTGGCACACAACTTTAACTTATGTTATCGGCTCAATTACCGTCTTTTACTTTGCCGATTTGTTTTTTGGCATATTTTTGATAGTTAGAAGTTTTATTAAAAACCCTGAAATTAAAATAACCAGAAATGAAATAGAAAGTATAAAAAATAAGGATTTGCCAAAATATACTGTTTTTTGCCCGCTTTATAAAGAGTGGCAGGTTTTAAGACAATTTGTGAATGCCATTAGTAAGCTTGATTATCCTAAAAATAAACTTCAGGTTCTTTTGTTGCTGGAAGAAAACGACGAGAGAACAATTGAAAAGGCAAAGAATATTAATTTACCAAAATACTTTAAAATAGTTGTTGTTCCCCACTCGCAGCCTAAAACAAAACCCAAGGCCTTAAATTACGGACTTGGGTTTGCAAAAGGGGAATATGCGGTTATCTATGATGCCGAGGATATCCCGGAAAAAGATCAGCTTAAAAAAGCGTTCCTTGCCTTTAATAAAATCGACAAAGAAACTATCTGCGTCCAGGCAAAGCTTAATTATTATAATCCCAATCAAAATCTTCTTACCAAACTGTTTACGGCCGAATATTCCCTTTGGTTTGATTTAACTTTAACCGGACTGCAATCCATTGATGCCCCCATTCCTCTGGGAGGAACTTCGAACCATTTTCGAGTTACTGAATTAAAAAAATTAAAAGGTTGGGACCCTTTTAATGTTACCGAAGACTGTGATTTGGGCATTAGGCTAGCCAAAAGGGGGTATAAAACCAAGATCATAAACTCAACCACCTACGAAGAAGCTAACAGTAATCTCCTTAATTGGATAAGGCAAAGAAGCAGATGGATAAAGGGATACATTCAAACATATTTTGTCCATATGAGGAAACCCGGTGAATTTATCGCTACCTTAAAAAAACCGGATGTTTTAACTTTTCAGTTAATTGTAGGAACAAAGGTTCTTTCCGTGTTTATAAACCCGTTCATGTGGCTTACCACAATCTCATATTTTCTTTTTAGGCCAGAAGTAGGAACAATTATTGAATCTTTTTATCCTTCTTATATTTTATATCTGGGTGTGTTCTGTCTTATTTTTGGTAACTTTATTTACATTTATTACTACATGATTGGTTTGGCTAAAAGAAACCACTTTGAAATTATAAAATATGTTTTTCTTATTCCTTTTTATTGGTGGGGGATGAGTATTGCCGCCTGGAAAGCACTTTATGAAATGGTTTACCGGCCTCATTACTGGGCAAAAACTGTTCACGGACTTCATTTTGAAAACAGGAAAAAAATCATTTTAAGCAGGAGTCTCGGCCCTGAAGGAAAAAGAGAACAAATACTTGTTCCAAAAGAATCAGTTTCAGTTAATTAAGCATGAACAATATTTTTAAATTTTCAGAAAACAAACCTAAAACAATAAATCAAGCCTTTAATCTTGCTAAAAAAAGAAAACAATATTCTTTTTTAGGTTTAGAAAAGATTTCGTTTGTTAAAAATACCTTAGGTTTCTTTGCCAGATTTGTTTCAAAAATTTCTTGGGAAAAAACTACTTTCATCCTGTCAATAATCTTAAGCGTTTCAAGTACAATTTTTTTTTATCAAACCGGTGATATCATCGCTTACGGAGACGCGGAATCTCACTTAAATATCGCCAAAAGGGTTGTTCATGGACTAACACCCGGGGCGGCACAGCTTGGGGGAGTGTGGCTTCCTCTACCGCACATCTTAATGATTCCTTTTGTTTACTTTGACATTCTTTGGCGAACAGGACTGGCCGGCTCAATTATTTCAGGTCTCTCCTATATAATTTCCGCCATATTTATTTATAAACTCTCTAATCTTCTTGTTAAAAATAATTTTCTATCTTTTGTCTCCTCTTTTATTTTTATGTCTAATCCCAATATCTTATACATGCAATCAACACCAATGACAGAACTGGTTTTAATTGTTTTTTTTGTTTTAAACACCTTCTTTTTTATTAAATTCTTAAAAAAAGAAGGAGACATTGTTTCCTTAATGCTAGCGGCATTTTTTGGTTTTTGTGCCACTTTATCACGATATGACGGCTGGTTTTTAGTTTTAACCGAAGCAGTTATTATTATTCTTTATAATTTTATTAATAAAAGGCCCTTTAAAAAGCTGGAAGGAAAATTAATCCTGTTCTCAACCCCGGCCTTTTATGGAATATTACTTTGGTTTGCCTGGAATATTATGATTTTCAGCAACCCCTTATACTTTAACAAAAGCGAGTTTTCCGCCAGGTCTCAACAGCTTGCCTGGATGGCCAGGAATGAACTGCCGGCAGCAGGCAATGTTGTGTTGTCCTTTGCTTACTATCTGGTTACCTCGGTAGCAAATGTCGGAATAATTTTTTTTGCGCTAGGGGTTTTAGGTTTAATTTATTTTCTGATTAAGAAAGGAGAAAAACAAAAATATTTTATCTTCCTGGTTTTAGTTGCTCCTTTTATCTTTCATGTAACTTCATTATATTTGGGCCAGTCGATAATATTTATTCCGTTATTAACTCCGGAAAGTTTTGAATGGAAGCTTTTTAACGTAAGATACGGAATTATGATGGTACCTGTAGCAGCTTTGGTAATTCCTTATCTTTTTAAAAATATTTTTAATAAAACAAAGATACTGACGGTTTTTGTTCTTTTGCTTTTATTTTACTTTCAGTTTTCCCTGTTTTCCAGAGAAAAGCCTTCGATTATTACCCTATCTGACGGAATAGTCGGTCTTTCCTCGGCCAAAAAAGTAGATGCCCAGGACTGGCTTAAAGAAAACTATGACGGAGGCCTTGTTCTTCTTGATGACTATGCCAGAACCATGAGCATAATAAATACAAACATAAAAATGAATGATGTTATTTACATCGGAACAAAACCATACTGGGAAGAATCTTTTGAAGAACCGGAAAAACATGCAACCTGGATAATCACGCAAAGAGATGACCAGGTTTGGAAAAATATTCTTGAGAACAAAACAAATGAAGCAAGGCTTTATAAATACTTTAACAAGGTTTATACTTCAGATGAAATTCTTATCTTTAAAAGAATGGACAATTAAAAAGCCCCGCCGATTTGGCGGGGCATTTTAGCGTGTGCGACCTTATTTTGCGACCCTGAAATCGTTTGTATGGATACAGTAGTCTCCTGGCTCCAGGTCTAGATAGTCTCCCCAGAAATTACTCCCACTCTTTTCCGTAACTGTCATTTCAAACCAATTGGGAGGACACCCGTCCTTTGATTGTTTCCAAACGCTATGATGCCCATGGTCGCCCTCATAGTCTTGTCCTTCTCCGTAAACCATTGCTGAAAAACACCGCTCTTGCCTGCCCGCGTCACAAGGTCTTCTCCCTCATGATACCCGCTATCCTGAACAGGAATACCATGGACTCCTTCTTCATAATGAGCAACTACATTAGGATTTTTGTCAGCAGCTTTAAAGGGAACGGCTTCGGCCACAGAAG
>Ga0180009_10003345_pt1 | contig 18273 bp, 21 predicted proteins | sample OS_PC_MetaG_FD_123537 | JGI IMG/M metagenome (GOLD analysis project Ga0180009, IMG submission 123537) | Groundwater microbial communities from the Aspo Hard Rock Laboratory (HRL) deep subsurface site, Sweden - OS_PC_MetaG | ecosystem: Environmental > Aquatic > Deep subsurface > Groundwater... | reverse complement strand
CTTCCGCCCGCACTTGCAACACCTCTGGCAGGCACGCTGGAAACTTGTCATCTTCAACTCCATAGTTTTACTACTTACTATTTTCTACTTACTATTTCTAACCGAGCCCTACTACGAAAGCACAGTTACTATTCTACCCGAATACGGCAGTAAATCAACATTTAGCGGATTATCAGAACTAGCATCAATGGCAGGAGTGAAAGTTGGTGAAGGTGCGCCTACAGAAATTTACCAAAACTTAATATTAAGTGAATCGGTACTTGAACCTGTCGTATATGCAAAGTATAAAACAAAAGAGTTTAAAGACCCGGTTAATTTGATCGAATATTTTGAAATAGAAATTAAAGAATCGCTACCTAAAAATTTGCAAGAAAGACAGATGTTTTTAGATATTTACAAAGCTCTCACTAATTCACGGATAAAAACAGACGTTGAGCGATTGACCAAAATTTTAACTATAACAGTTACGATGCCTGAATCAAAGTTATCTGCCGATGTGGTTAATAAAATAGCCGAATCGTTAGATGAATATGTAAGAACGAAACGTAAATCCTACGCATCTGAGCAAAGGTTTTATATTGAAAAAAGAATCCAGCAAGTAAAAGATTCCTTAACTAATGCTGAAGAAAAGCTGAAGAGCTTTAGGGAACAGAATAGAGTCGTAGCGCAATCGCCACAGCTTTTAATGGAACAGCTAAGATTACAACGAAATGTTGAAATTCAGCAAGCAGTATATGTTGAACTAAACAAACAACTTGAAATTGCACGAATTGATGAAATTAGAGATACACCGGTTTTGAATGTTAAAGAGAAAGTCGCAGAGCCAATATTAAAAGCGGGACCGAAACGAAAGAACACTTTAATTGTTATGTTATTCCTTTCGGTCTTATTCTCTGCTGGGTACTTTGCATTTCAGAATAACATTAAAAAATATACCGGTTATTTAGGAATTAAACCCAATAAAATTTGAAAGATAATAACAGTAAACAAAAATAAATGAGAACTGCACAATTCTAAAAAGAAATAATAATACCCAAAACACAAAAAACAAACAATATTTAATAATAAAAATCTCAAACGTTTAGAATTTGGAAAATTGAAATTTAGATATTGTTTGTAATTTGATGCTTGTAATTTGTAATTTAATAAACCCTTATGAAAGAAACCGAACCCAAAGCTACTCCACCCCTGAAAAAAATACTTGGAGCTATTTGTACAAAGGAAAGCAAAAATCTTAAATGATGTTCCAAAATTTACTTTTACCTTTTTCCTCGAAAACCATGCAACCAATCAACTTTACCCTCCGATTTATCCACCGACGCTTTAGCAAAGGTGGAAGTTTTAACGAAGGAGGATCATTCAATCATTCAAACATACAATCATGCAGCAAAAAATACTTTTTCCTTTTATCTTTTTACTTTATACTTAACATTACTAATGAATAATAATTCCAAACTCTACTTCGCCGTCATACCGGCATGTTTACCCGTCTCCGACGGGGTCGGTTCTGCTATAAACCGAAAATTCTTAAGCGAAGGATATTCCAACATAATAACAGCAGATTATCCCGGACTTGATCTAACAAGACAAACTGAGGTTGAAAAATTTTTTGAAAAAGAAAAACCTAAAGGATGACCTGAAGCCTAGACTGTTGATAGGTAGTTTGTGTATAAAAATATTAGTGAATAATATTTTTGTTGGAAGTATATTGTCAAAAAAATGACTAAACGAACTTAACTACAAAATTTTTTTTGTTTAAAAAGGAGATATATGAAAACGGCATTTATTTCTGGAATATCTGGACAGGATGGAGCTTATCTTGCTAAACATCTTTTAGAAAACGGATATAAAGTAATTGGTGGAGATAGAAGAACTTCGAGCGGTTCTCTCTGGCGATTGGAAGAATTGGAAATTCTTAATGATGTTGAAATAGTTGATTTTGAATTAGCTGAATTTACTAACATAATGAGACAGATTGAGAAAAATGATATACAAGAGTTTTACAATCTGGCTTCTCAGTCATTTGTAGCTGCATCTTTTGAAATGCCACTCATGACCAGTGACATTACAGGAATGAGTGTTATCCGAATATTGGAAGCAATACGAAAAATCCACCCTACGATAAAATTTTATCAAGCTTCTTCTTCTGAGATGTTTGGGAAAGCTCAAGAAACACCACAGAATGAGAAAACTCCATTCTATCCAAGAAGCCCATATGGTGTTGCTAAGTTGTTTGGACATTGGACGACAGTAAACTATCGCGAAGCTTATAATTTATTTGCATGTTCTGGAATTTTGTTTAATCATGAATCACCTTTAAGGGGCGATGAATTTGTGACTAGGAAAATTTCCAAGTCATTATCTAAAATAAAGCTTGGAAAACTTGATTTACTAGAATTAGGCAACTTAGAAGCGAAGAGAGATTGGGGCTTTGCCGGAGATTATGTTAAGGCAATGTGGTTAATGCTTCAACAAGAAAAAGCTGATGATTATGTTGTGGCTACTGGGGAAGCACATTCGGTATTAGAATTTATTAATCTAGCTTCATCTTTCTTAGGCATTCAATTAGTTTGGGATGGTGAAAAAGAAAACATTGTTGGCATCGATAAAAGTACAAACAAAATTATTATAAGAGTGAATAAGAAATTTTATCGGCCTTCAGAGGTTGACCACTTAGTAGGAGACTCCTCTAAGGCAAGAGATATTTTAGGTTGGTCTGATTCTGTTAACTTCGAGAATTTGGTTGCAATGATGGTTGAAACGGAATTTAATAGAATTAAGAAAGCAGATTAGTAATACGCAGCCATTACTTTTTATACGAAGATCTGATGTTCACGCGCGAATCTTGTTGAATCGATTTTTAGTTTTCGTAATTTGGTTTGTAGAGTGTAGTCTACTATTAGAGTTTTTCTTTATTCAAGTTATCACTTTAGTTGTTTATTTTAAAGGAATGAATGTGCATAAATTATATACACCAGGGTTATTTTAAATTTAACATTCAAAATTGCTAAAATGAAAGTAGTAATTCTTGCCGGCGGGCTTGGTACGCGAATAAACGAAGAATCCCATCTTAAACCAAAACCTATGATCGAAATTGGTGATAGGCCGATAATTTGGCTCATTATGAAAATTTATTCCCATTACGGTTTCGATGATTTTGTTATTTGCTTTGGTTATAAAGGATATTTTATTAAAGAGTATTTTGCAAATTATTTTTTACATGAATCTGATGTAACATTTGATTTTAAAGATGATAATAAAATTACATTTCATCATAAATTTGCAGAGCCATGGAAGGTTACATTTTTTGATACTGGGCTTAATACTATGACTGGCGGTAGAATAAAAAGAATAAAAGAGTTTGTTGGAAATAAAACTTTTTTTATGACTTATGGCATATGGCATTTCTAAAGTTACCGGTTTTGATCTTACTAGAAAAATATCTAGTCATGTTGCAGTAATTAAAAAGGGGAAAATCCAAGAATTAAAACTTGGGAATTTAGAAGCAAAGCGAGATTGGGGACATGCGAAGGACTATGTTGAGGCCATGTGGTTGATGCTCCAGCAGAATGTGCCAGATGATTTCGTGGTCGCCACGGGCGAAACTCACAGTGTGCGCGAGTTCTGTAAAGTTGCGTTTGAGCATGTCGGTCTGGAATACGAGAATTATGTCGTCGTTGATCCTATGTTTTACCGTCCCTCTGAAGTCGATCATTTACTCGGGAACGCGAAGAAAGCGGAAACAGTTCTTGGATGGAAGCCCACGGTCAGATTTCACGAGCTGGTTTCAGAAATGGTAGAGTCTGATATCCAACTCGAAAAGAAGCGATAGCAAGTATGAGGGTTGCATTAGTCCATGATGCGCTCGTAAATCGTGGCGGTGCCGAGCGTGTCTTTCAGATGCTTTGTGAAATGTATCCGACAGCGACGATTTATACTTCAATATATCTACCCGATCAAACCTTGCCGTATTTTAGGACCAGAACCATTAAGACTACTCCGCTGCAGAGGTTGGCACGTAGTGAAGGACACTTGAAAATGTTGTTCCCATTAGCAAACTACTACATGCAACAGATGAAGATTGATGACTGCGATCTTATTTTAAGTTAAGTTCGTCGACCTATGCTGCCAAATATGTTCACCTAGACGGGGTCAAGCATGTTTGCTTGTTATACTCCCTTTCGATTGCTGTGGCTCCCAAAGGCATATTTTGGAGGTCTGAGGCCTACTCTGAAGGCGGCTCTAACGATGCCGGCTTTACCGTTTCTCAGGAAATGGGATTATTCTGCCGCGCAATGCGTCTCACAATTTATAACGATGACGGCAGAGACTCAGAAGAGAATTAGAAATTTCTACGGAAGAGATTCGGTAATTGTCCCACCACCTATAGATTTGAGAAAATTTCAGGTGAGCGACCTTCAGGGCGATTACTATCTCATCGTTTCCAGATTGGAGCCATATAAGAAAGTCGATTTGGCCGTGGAAGCATTCAATTTATTTAAAGCGTTAAGCTATTGTGAGGTTTTTGGAACAACGCAGAACGGAAATTGCGCTAAATGCTAGTGCGACAATATGAGCGGTTCTAAAAAGGATAGTAATCAAACTACATGGATATTTTGAAGAAGCTTCTAAAAAAACTTGGAATAGATAAAGCGGTATCATATGTCTTGGCAGGCAAAGGAATATCTTTTGCTGCACAGCCAATCACACTATTTTTGATCGCGACATATTTTACAAGTGCAGAACAAGGATATTATTATACTTTTGGGAGTATTCTTTCGGCATCTATGTTTCTTGAGTTGGGGTTAGGTATGGTCTTGACTCAATATGCAAGTCATGAGTTCGCCTTAATGAATTGGGGGGATCATGGAAGTCTAAAAGGCGATACAATAGCATTATCACGATTAATCTCTTTGATGAAAAAATCGGTTACATGGTATGGGGTATTGTCCATTTTAGTTGTAATTATTTTCATCCCGGGTGGTATAGCGTTTCTAAGTTCGAATTCTATTTCCGCGGAAGTTCATTTTGCGATGCCTTGGATTATTCTGGTAATCTTCAGTTCCTTAACATTATTTGTATCTCCATTACTAGCTATACTTGAGGGTTGTGGGAGAGTGGCAGATATACAAAAGATGAAACTGTATCAAATAGGTTTTGGTGCTCTCTTTATTTGGATCGTAATTTTATCAAACGGTAATTTGTTTGCAGCATCTTCATTGGCTATCACAAATTTTATTATTTCAATATTCTGGATTTTAGCAAACTATAAAGGATTATTAAATCAGTTGAGGGGCAACGGATATGTGATTCAAAGTCATCAAATATCCTGGAAAAATGAACTCTTCCCGATGCAGTGGAAAATTGGAATAAGCTATGTTAGTGGTTATCTTGCCTTTCAGATATCTACACCTCTTTTATTTCATTATCAAAATGTTACAGTAGCAGGTCAAATGGGAATGACTCTCTATATTTCCAATATTGTCTTGAGCACGGGAATGGTATGGCTTTCGACACAATTTCCAACCTATGGAGCAATAATAAAGAAGAAAAATTATACTTTGTTGGATCGGATAGCATTAAAAAACACATCATATTCTTTAATGTTTACAGTAGTATTCTCGTTTTTCAGTTTAGCGATTATTTATCTTATAAAGCTATATTATCCGCACATCGGTGAGAGATTGCTTTCCTTAGGCGCCTTTGGTGCATTATTATTTTCTAACTTTATTATTATTCTCACGACCTCTATGGCCGCATATTTGAGAGCGCATAAAGAAGAGCCTCTTCTTATATCTTCAATAATTCATGCTATTGTGACAGTGGTTGTTGCACTGGTAGCCGCAAAATATTACAATGCAGACGTATTAACGTATTCTATTGCGTTCGTCAACTTGTTCATAAGTTTGCCCATGATCACCTATATATTCATAGTTAAAAGAAATCATTGGCACAATCAAACGTACTCAGCACCGATAAAAAATGAATTCTAAATAATAATAATATAAGCGATCCCAATAACAAATATGATACTCAACATAAATGGTTTTTTTTTGAAATACTTAAATGTCGGTCTGGGAAAATATTCATATGAATTAATTAAGCACTTTAATAAGTATGGAAAGGACATCCATCTATTTATTCCAGATGATAGTACTTATGACGCTAGTAAATTATCTACTTTAAAAGATATCCATATTCACAAGCATGGTTCAATCCGAAAGATCGGTAATGAATATTTTGACGGGAGACTGTGGGAACTTTCTCTTTATAGAAAGTTGAGACTTGAAAAAGATTCAATTATGTTTTCTCCTTACTTCGCATGCTCACCAAATCTGATTCAGCATGAAATAGTTACCGTGGGAGATATAATACAATATCTTTTGCCACAATATATAGGAAGTACGCAGTATATGTTTAATCTTTACAATAAGCATTATATAAAATATACTAAGAAAATAATTACATTTTCTGAGTACTCAAAAAAGGACATCATAAAATATCTTCACTATAAATCTGATAATATTTATTCAATTCCTCTCGGTGTCTCAGATATTTACAAGCCGGTTACAAATGAAAAAGAGAAGTACTCTATAAGACAAAAATATTCGCTCCCTGATAATTATATCCTTTATTTAGGTGGCTATGACTATAGAAAAAACGTGATCGAATTGATAAATGCATTTAAGAAATTGAAAAGTTATCAAAGTCAAAAAGATATTTATTTATTATTGGTTGGTACAATACCTCCCAAAACGAAAAAGATTATCCCAGACATAAAAAAAGCAATCATTGAGGTTGGTTTAGGTAAATATATAAAGGAACTTGGATATATTCCTGAAGAGGATTTACCAGGTCTCTATTCATTAGCCAACCTTTTTGTTTATCCATCAATATATGAAGGATTCGGGCTTCCGGTTTTAGAAGCGATTGCTTGTGGAACTCCTACAATTGCTTGTAATACTACATCTATCCCGGAGATCTTGAACCGGGAAGATATTTTGTACAATCCTGGTAATTCTAATGTGTTAGCTCAAAGAATAAAAGAAGTTTTAGAGAATGATTCTTACCGAAAAGAATTAAGTATCTGGGGAATTGCCAGAAGCAAAGAATTTACATGGAACAAGACAGCTTTGCTTACAGAAGAAGTTATTAATTATTAAATTAATTGTTGTTTGTGATTTAATAATCTTCACCTAAATGTTGAGATTGAAAGAAAAGGAAATGATAGGATGTCAGTTGTTATTTCGAGATGTTACACCGCCAATTTGAAACACGAATAGTTTTGTTCAAAGTATATAAAAGATAAAGATTTGACAGAATTCAAGAAATATGAAGTCGTTGAGACCTGCGATTTATGCGGATCAAAGGATATAAGAGAATACTTTAAACCTAGCGATATAGTTATGTGTGTTAATTGCCATTTTATTTTTGTAAGTCCGCGCCCTAGTTTGGTAGACATTCAAAATTCTTATTCTGATGAAAATTTTTATGATAGTTGGTTAAGCGAAAGTGAAGGGCGGCTGAAGATGTGGCAGAAGCGATATAGAAGGATAAAACAATATATTGGGTCCGCTATTAATATTCTTGATTACAGCGCCGGTATTGGAACATTTATGCAGCTTGCGAAATTAGATGGGCAAAATGTATTTGGAACGGAATTTTCTGCTTCAGCCAAAAAGATTTGTGCTAAAGACTATAACATAGAATTGTATGATACGGACCATTTTTTTAGACAAGAATACCAAAACTATTTTGATGCTATAACTGGATGGCATGTAGTTGAACATGTTATTTCACCAAAGTTACTTGTAGAAAACTTTTACAAAATTTAAAAACCTAATGGATTGCTTTTTATTGCTGTCCCGAATGCGCAAGCCAAATCACTTAAGGGCCTGTTCTTCGAGCAGAACAAGGAACAGACTTTCCCTAAACTTATGGTAGGTCAAGAAATTCATTTATCACAATTTACTTCTGAAACTCTCAGTAAATTATTAAAATCAGTTGGATTTTCTATTATTGAATTTGGTATAGATGATCATCACCCAAAACCTAACTATAAAAGCGCATTAAAGTATTATTTATATTTATGTATCTATATACTGACAAAACAAAATTTTTCTCCTACAATATTCATGATAGTGCGCAAATAATAATTATTTTAAAAAAGCATTCTTTTTTATAAATAGCATGTATTATGGTCTTTTAGACCACCTTTAAAAAGACATTTAACAAAGTTAAATATAGAGTTATAGCTTGATAAAAATGCGAATTGGATTTGATGCTTCTACGATTCAATTAACCAAGGGAGGGACAACTGTTTATTTTAATAATTTATTGACTGCATTACGAAATGTTGCACCTGAAAACGATTATATTTTATTTTCCACGGGGAATCCCACCTCAAGGAATAAATTATTGTTAAGACAGATTGACACGCTGTACAGATTATATTGGCAACAATATAAATTACCTAAACTGGCAAAAGAAAATAATTTAGATGTATTACATTCTCCTGCTCCTTTTGCGCCTCTGCGTGCTGAAGTTCCTCGAGTTGTTACATTTCATGATATTTATATTTTAAAGGATCCAAGTTCTTTTCACATTTGGCAATCTCAAATTTCGAACTATATTTACCCTAAAATTATTAATTCTGGTTGCAAAATTATTGCTGATACAAATTTTACAAAAAAAGAAATGACTTCTCGATTTAATATTGAGGACGATCAAATTAGTGTTATCCACCTTGGTATAGATAATCGTTTTAGAGTAAATTCTAATAAAGACGAATTAGAGTTAGTAAAAGCAAAATATAAATTACCATCCGAATTTATTTTGTATGTCGGTGCAATTGAACCAAGGAAAAATATGCAACGTTTGGTGGATGCCATGAGTATAGTTCATAACACTGAAAATATACCGTTAGTCATAGTAAGTTTTGGAGGGTGGAAAAACAAGCAAATCTACCAAGCCATCAAAAAACTTGGCAATAATATAATGTTGCTAACTAATATTAATGATATTGAACTACCAGCGTTTTATAATTTAGCTACATTATTTGTTTTCCCATCTCTTTATGAAGGTTTTGGCCTGCCTGTTTTAGAAGCAATGGCATGTGGTTGCCCAGTTGCAATTTCTAATTGCGGGGCGCATATGGAAATTGGTGATGATTCTGCTTTATTTTTTAATCCTACCAATGTAGAAGACATCGCAGATAAAATTTTAACAATTATTAACTCTTCGGAGCTTACACAATTGCTAATTTCGAAAGGAATTTATAATTCTCAAAAATATAGTTGGGAAAAATGTGCAATTAAAACATTGGATGTATACAAATCATTAATTTAAAATAACAATATTTTTGATTTTTTACTTGTTGTTTTAACATTTTTCATATCACACAGCGATATTAATTTTTCATTTTACAACCTAAATATTATGTTAGACCAGTTGACTGTTTCTATCCTTTTTGTCGGATTTATATTTAGAACAAGAATAAAAAAATTAAATGGGGTATTCAATACTGTCCAGTAATTTTGTATTTTTACTGGTATGGAAATACCTGAGCACCAAATTAGTTTTGAGAAAATGTTTAATACCGAAGAGCAATGCATGCAATATCTAATGGGACTAAGATGGGCTGAAGGGTACGAATGTTCGCGTTGTAAGAATAAATCCTTTTGGATTGGAAGTAAAAAACGGATTATATGCACAAGATGTGAATTTCAAACAACAGCTATAGCGGGAACCATATTTGAACAAACCAATAAACCATTGGTATTGTGGTTTAGGGCAATTTGGTGGATGATAGCTCAAAAAAATGGAGTAAGTGCAAGTGGTTTGCAAAAAATACTTGGATTTGGCAGTTATCAAACAGCATGGACTTGGCTGCAAAAATTGAGATTATTAACAGTAGCTCCCGATAGGAAAAAATTAAGCGGAGAAGTTGAAGTGGATAAAACATTCGTAGGAGGAAAAAAGAAAGGTAAAAGAGGGAGAGGTTCCGAGAATAAAAGCTTGGTTGTCATTGCTGTTGAAGTGTTAAAAGAAGGTACTGGAAGAATAAGATTACAAATAGTTCCTTCCGCCACTGCAAAAAGTTTGACGCATTTTATAACTACTCATATACAAATAGGCAGCACGATAATAACAGATGGTTGGACAGGATATAGCAACGTTTCTAAAAAAGGATATGAACACCAAGTACAAAAGTTGGAGGAGAAAGTAAATGATGAACAAATGCTGCCTAATGCTCATAGGGTTGCATCTTTGTTAAAAAGATGGTTGATCGGAACGCACCAAAATTATGTTAGTCCACATCGGTTACAAAATTATTTAGAGGAATTTGTTTTTCGGTATAATAGACGAAAATCAAATAGTAGAGGGTTGCTGTTCCAAAGAATTATGGAGCAAGCAGTAAAGCATAAACCTGTGAAGTATCAAGAAATTATGCATAATTCAATGGCTGGAGAGAAGTGAATACCCCATTAAAAATTATTATTGATAGCTCAAAAGAAATTTTGATAGTTATGGACACTGGTACGCAGCACAATTTTTTGTGGAAAAAAGAATATTATGTCAAATTGTGTCGACTAATTAATCAATATTATAAAGCTAAAATAATTTTTATCGGAATAAAAAATTTTGAATCGTATGTACAAGAGATACAGAATCATCTAAATTTTAAGGCATATTCTTTAGTTGGTAAAACCACATTAAATGAATTAGCTTCAGTTTTAGAAAAGATTGACCTGTTAATTACGGTAGATAATGGTGTATGTTATATTGAAAGCTCAGTTGGTTTGAGAACAATAGTATTAAGGCACCGTGCTGACTCTTCTATTGAATTCGGTAAGCATGTTGAAACTGAAATTATCGTTTTACACAGCGTTCCATGTTCACCTTGCGGGAATAATATTTGCCCGCTTGATTTAATTGAGTGCATGGTTGGGATCACTCCTCAAAGGGTATTTAGCGAAATCAAGTATTATTTATCAAACTCATTTAATGGTTTTAAAATAGTATGACCAATCGTTTGTTATTTTTAATTCCATTCCTAGCTGCTCTAAATGGGGTTAACTTTGTTTTTTTTGAATTAAATATACGCTTGGATCAAGTCATTGTTGTAATTCTAATGCTTATTCTTATCTGGAATCATATATTTAGACAAATTAAAATTAAAATAGATTTTGTTGGAAAATTACTTATTGCCTATTTAGTAATCAGCTTTATTTCAACTTTTATGTTTGCACCTGATCTAAAATACAGCATTATTCAAACAATAAATATTTCATCGTCTGCATCTGTGTATTTTGTATTAATTAATTTTCTTAATAATGATTATATAAAAAGAAAATACTTAAGATACTTTTTATTCTCTGGGATTATATTTATTGGATATGGAGTTGTTATATTTTTTTTATCCTTGTTAGGAATGAATATATATGGTGTAAATTTAGCAGATAATCTTAGTTCTGAGTATGGAGTGTTTGCAACAATGCGAGAACCAAATATTTATGGAAGTTTCAGCCTCGTTTATTTTATGTTATCTTTAACAATTCTCGTTACAGTGCAAAAAGAGTTAATTAAGTTTAAACGAATAATTACATATTGCTTCATCATTTCTATGTTAGGCGTTTTTTTAAGTTTTACACGTGGTGTATGGATAGGTGCTCTAATTGGTACTGCAATTCTATTGCTTACTAGTATAAAGTATAATTTCTCAACTAAATTTAGAACTAAATTAGGTTTATATATATTGGTAATTATTGGAGTTTTTTTTATTGTAAATAATTTAGTCCCAAATTTTTATTTTACTCATAGGTTATCCATTTTAACCGATTATCAAGGGGGTACTGGTGCATACAGATTATTATTGTGGGAGGAAGCATTACATAATTTTCTTAGCTCACCAATTCTGGGTAACGGCACATATAGTTTTGCAAGTTTGTGCGCTACTTCAATTGGCGGGGAGAGTGCATGGATCGGTAATTTTATTTTAATATTATTACATGATACCGGTGTAATTGGTACGGTTCTTTTTTTGATAATGATTTTGGTTTTATTAAAAAATAACCTATCTAAGCTAAAAAATGCTATATTAATTAATCATTTTAATGCATCGGTATTATTGGGTTTTTGTATTGCTTTAGTATCTATGTTAATTGCTTTCATTTTCACCACAGCATTTTCATATGTATACTCCTGGAGCATCTTTGGTTTAATCAGTGTATATGGTAGTTTATATAAGATTAAATGAATATCTTTTTGTGATAATCATAACAATTTTATGCGAATAGGTATTGACGCACATGCAATCGGGGCAAAAAGCCCTCAAGGAGGAAACGAAACCTTTTGGAGGAATTTGCTGCTAAAGTTAGGTGAAATTGATGGTAAGAACGAATACTTCATTTTCACCTCGGGGCAGAGTTGGTTAGAAACACAACTTTGTGGGTGCTCAAATTTTCACTTTCAAACCATTTCAGAGTCAGCGAGTAAGCGCGTCTTTTATGAGATTAACTATTTCAGTAAACATTTCAGGCTTGATTTATTCCATGGAACCTATTACGGTCCTTTAGTAAATATCATCCCGATGATTCTCACTGTTCACGATGCTTCTTATTTTAGAATGAAGGAACTTTATCCTTCTCTACGATATACGTTACTGCGTACCTTGATAAAAAAATCACTTCGAGCAGCCAGGGCTATAGTTACAATTTCCAATTTTAGCAAAGAAGAAATTATTCAATTAACAGGAATTACTGAGGAAAAAGTGAAGGTTATTCACTGTGGTGTGGACAATTTTAGTATTTCAGACGAAAGTACATCTTCTAATCATCCGGTTACGGATGAGTTTTCCATAGACCAAAACTGGAAACCTTATATCTTATTTCTGGGAAATATTGAGCCAAGAAAGAATTTGAGTACTTTTATCAAAGCGTTTTCAATATTGCAACATCGTTGTGATAGTCGATATAAGCTCATCATTGCTGGTATGCCGCACGAAGGTTATATTGGTTATTTAGTTGAACTTGTGAGTCAACTCAAATTGAACAACAAAGTAATATTCACAGGTTACGTTCCTGAATTGAAACGCCAGCTAATCATTTCTGGAGCATCTTTGTTCGTCTATCCTTCCCTTTATGAAGGATTTGGGTTTCCCCCATTTGAGGCTTTTAGTCTGGGTGTGCCAGTTGTGGTAGCTCAAGCAGGCGCTATGCCGGAAGTTTTAGGAGATGCAGCGATTTTTTTTCACCCTTTAGATTATGATGATCTCGCTGATAAAATGTTTGAACTATTGACAAACCAAGCTCTTCGTAGCGACTTGGTGATAAAAGGATATTCGCAAATTAGCAAGTTTTCTTGGCTGGAGGCGGCAAAGAAACTCATAAGAGTATATGAGGAGATTATTTAATGAAAGAGCGTAACCAAATAGCAGAATTAATTGGTCATGTGGGACCTGACAGGTTTTTATGCATTTATGACGAAGTTAACAAATTAGGAAATCGTGATGAAGTAGATACTGTTCTGGATGTTGGGGGGGAAGAAGATACCTCTACTTTCCTTAAGTTGTTATTTCCTCGTGCCACGAGCATGACTTTGAATCTCCAAAAGATCAAACTTCCTTCGTTAATTGTCGGAGATGCACACTTGATCCCTTTTAAGGACAATTCTTTTGATGTGATTTTAAGTGGGGAAATCATTGAACATCTATTAAACCCACTTAAGTTTATACGTGAGGCGAAGCGTGTTTTGAAACCCCAGGGAGTATTCATAATAACTACCCCTAACCTTGCCTCTATTTTTAATCGGCTGTTAATAGTGTTTGGATATTCTCCATTAAACTATACAGTCGTTCCAGGCCAAAGGATAGGGTTACCCCGTTGGTTTGAAGTACGAGATTTCGGAAATCAAGATCATCTAAGAGTTTTTACACCTCGCGCTCTAAAACAACTTGCAGTCCATAATGGGATGCAGTGCATCGGTTTTCGAGGTGTTAATGTTACCAATCCTTCAGCAAAGTGGAAGGTGCTGAGAAAGTTTCTTTCTCATCTGCTTCCCTCAGGTATGAGAGAGGACATAATTGCATTCTTTAGGAAACCGGCTTAACGCTTGTACTGCGATCACCATCTGAGGAAGATTAAATGTCTGAAATAAGCTTAAGAGGTAGGAAAATCCTACACCTCGTGAATCATGACGCTATGGTATACCAGTTTCTGTTGCCTCATTTAAGTTGGCAAATCTCTGAAGGTGCTGATGTCCACCTTGGCTGTGCAGATTGGGGGCGATCTGATTTTTTGAAAGGTATCGGTCTTAAAATCACTCACATTCCATTTTCACTTTCGCCTGTAAAGTTTATATCGGCATTTCTTAAGATACGTAAACTTGTCACTTCTGAACAATTTGATATTATTATCACACATACGAATGTTGCCGGTTGGATAAGTCGGTTGGCTCTTATGAGTGTTGGGCGCAAGTGTGATTTTCACATGCTTCATGCTAGTTTCTTCGACCCAAAGGTTCCTTTCTTGAAAAGATCTATATTTATTGTGATGGAGAAGTTCTTTTCATCGATCACACGAGCTTACATTACACCGAACAGTTTTGACAAGCAATATTTGGTAAAACAGGGTTTTACAGCAGCCAATAATGTTTGTGTAACCCTTGGTGTTGGCGTTGATCCCTTGCGGATGCAAGTTGTGGAAGGGAATCGTATTTTCGAAACTGATCTGTACAAAGCGGAGAAGCAATTCATAGTTGGTTATTTAGGCCGAATAATTAGAAAAAAAGGTGTTGCCGAATTAGTGAAGGCATTGTATATAGCAAACAAAAACTCTAAAAAGCGTATCAAACTTATAGTTGCTGGTGAGTTTTACTCAAGGTATTTTAAGTTTAAACTCTGGCTTTTGATCTTAAGATATAACTTAGTTGACAAAGTACACTTCTTAGGTCGGCTTGAAAACCCATCATCATTTTTCTCGTGGATTGATGTGCTTATTTTACCTTCCCGTGGAGAGGGAGAGGGGTTCGGCATGGTAATAGCTGAAGCCGCATTTGCTAGGAAGCCTGTGATAGTTACAGACGTACCCTGCTTTCGCGACATTGTCACTAACGGTGAGACCGGTTTAGTAGTACCCCGTAGAAATTCTTTAGCACTTGCGCTCGCCATCGTAAAATTATCTAAGGACAAAGTGCTATGTGAAAAATTAAGCGCTTCTCTCTATAGTACAAAACATAGATACTCAGTTGACGAAGTACTGAATAGAATTAAGGGATTCTATTACTTGTATCTTGCCAATCATGAATAACAAACGGCTGAGAATCGCCATTATCGGTTCCCGCGGTTATCCATATGTTTATAGTGGCTATGAAACTTTTGTAAAAGAATTATCCGAAAGATTAGTAAAACAAAATATTGATGTTACTGTATATTGCCATAAAAATTTATTTAAAGAGTCCCCTCCCCAAGTCAATGGAATAAACCTTGTTTATATAAAGACAATAGAAAAAAAATCACTAAGTCAATTCATTCATTCCTTTCAATCAATTCTTAATGCTTGTTTTTTAAATTATGATATTATTTTGGTTGTTAATTCTGCTAACGGTCCTTTTGGTTTAATAAGTAAAGTATTCAGGAAAAAAACCGCTATAAATGTTGATGGCTTAGAATGGTTAAGACCCAAATGGAAAGGTTTGGGTGCTAAATATTTTTATTGGGCATCAAAGCTATCTACCAAATTTTATAATGAAATTATTACCGATTCATTTGAAATGGCTAAGATTTATAAAAAAGAATTTAATGCTGATTCAACTGTTATAGCGTATGGAGCTAATATAAGATACTCCTCAAAACCTGAACTGATAAAAAAATGGGATTTAGAGAAAAATGATTATTATTTAATAGTTGGACGCTTAGTTCCCGATAATAATGCAGACTTAATTGTTAATGAATTTGTAAAAAGTGACTCGAAAAAGAAATTGGTTATTATTGGCGATGTTCCATATCAAGATGAATATGCAGCAAAAATTAAAAAAGTAGAAGATGATAGGATATTATTTACAGGTTATGTAAATGATCAGGACGAACTTGCCGAATTATATCATAATTGTTTTGCTTATTTTCACGGTCATGAGTTTGGCGGAACAAATCCCACTATGTTAACAGCAATGGCTTATGGCTGTGCTGTAATAGCTTTAGATACTCCTTTTACAAGAGAAATGTGTGATAATGAAAAACATGCAATTTATTTTACAAAAGAAATGGGATATCTCAAAAGAATTATTGAAGAAGTCGAGAAAAACGATTCGATTATAAATTCATTAAAAGCAATTTCTCGCAATAGAATTGCTGAAAATTATACTTGGGAGAAAATTACTAATCAATATATATCTTTGTTCAATAAAATGATGGGGAAATGACCTCCTCAAATTTTGTACTTATACATTTATAAGAGTTGGTCGCATGTAGCCTTCCATAAAAAGATTAGGTGTTAAGGCTGTAAGATAAAGTATCTTACTTTTATTAAAAACGAAACATAGTCTGCAGAAGAAATAAATTTTTAATAATAAACAAGAAGAAAAAATTATGGATAATCAAAAAACAGCATTAGTTCTTGGAGCCGGTGGATTTACCGGCGGTCATTTATCAAATAAACTTAAAAAAGAAAGGATTTTGGGTTAGAGGCGTTGATCTTAAACATAATGAACACAAAGGTTTATTAGTTGATGATTTTGTTATTGGCGACTTACGTGATCTGGTATGCAAAAATATATTAGATATATCTTTTGATGAAGTATATCAGCTCGCTGCAGACATGGGGGTGCAGGTTATATCTTCACCGGTGAACACGATGCGGATGTAATGCATAACTCTCCTACCATAAATTTAAACATGGCATATTACTGTCAAAAAGTAGGTGTGAAAAAAATATTTTATTCTTCTTCGGCATGTATGTATCCGGAATATAACCAGTTAGATCCGGATAATCCTAATTTAGCTGAAGACTCAGCTTATCCGGCAGCACCGGATAGTGAATACGGTTGGGAAAAACTTTTTAGTGAAAGATTATTTTTTGCATTCCAAAGAAATTATAACTTAAATGTTAGAGTTGCCCGCTTTCATAATATTTTTGGACCCCAAGGTACATGGACAGGTGGAAAAGAAAAAGCTCCGGCAGCAATGTGTCGTAAAGTTGCAGAAGCTTTAGACGGCAGTGAAATAGAAATTTGGGGAGATGGGAAACAGACGAGATCATTTTTGTTCATTGATGAATGCTTAATTGCCATAAGAAAATTAATGGACTCAGAAAATTTCAATGGTCCGGTTAACATTGGCTCTGATGAAATGGTAACAATTAACCAGTTAGCTGAATACGCTATGGAAATAGCAGGGAAGAAGTTAACTATTAAACATATTGATGGACCATTAGGCGTTAGAGGAAGAAATTCAGACAATAAATTAATTAAAGATAAACTCGGGTGGGCACCTTCGTTGCCGCTTAAGGAAGGGCTGGCAGTTACGTATGGGTGGATAAGTGAAAAAGTGGGAAAGAAGTAAGAAGTAAGCAGTAAGGAGTGGGGAGAAATGAGTAGGGAGGCGAGTGACCCGGCAAAGAGCAGAGTGCAAAGAGCAGAGAGGAAAAGGCGGGTAGGAGGAAGGTGGGAAAATAGGAAGTTCCCGCTGGAATAGTAAAATTGTATTCCACGGGACAGGTAAGAAGATAGGAAATTTGGAAAAGAGGAAAATTCCTATGAAGTAGCAAACACCTCACTTCACGGGACAGGTTGTAAGATTATAGGTATAATAATTTGTGAATTAAATATCATTTTACTATATTCATTTGTGATTTCTACAATAAAAGAACTAAAAGATGCCGCTAAATAAAGAGTTAATACCCCGCAAACTAACAGAAAGCATTAAAACTAAATTATTCCGAAATAAAGCAATAATTATTTACGGACCACGCCAGGTAGGAAAAACCACGCTTGTTAATTCTATTATATCGGGCATTGAAATAGATAATTCTTCACTTCTCGAAAAGTCTGCTTACGTAAATGGAGATGATTCCGATGTACGGGAAATATTATCAAATCCAAATATTGTAAAATTGGAAGGAATTATCGGAAAAGCTAAAATACTTTTTATAGATGAAGCACAGCGGATACCTGAAATAGGTATTATTATAAAAATAATAGTTGATAGAATTAAAGATGTTCAGGTAATAGCAACGGGTTCTTCATCTTTTCTTTTATCCCAAAGTATTAGGGAACCAT
>Ga0180009_10003344_pt1 | contig 18273 bp, 17 predicted proteins | sample OS_PC_MetaG_FD_123537 | JGI IMG/M metagenome (GOLD analysis project Ga0180009, IMG submission 123537) | Groundwater microbial communities from the Aspo Hard Rock Laboratory (HRL) deep subsurface site, Sweden - OS_PC_MetaG | ecosystem: Environmental > Aquatic > Deep subsurface > Groundwater... | reverse complement strand
GGCCTCAAATGGGGTCTCATTCTCACCGTCGTGCTCGGCGCCCTGTTCACCACCGTCCAGGCCATCGAGTATTCGACCGCGGGCTTTGCCTATTCGGGCAATGTCTACGGCGCCGCTTTCTTCATGGCGACGGGCTTTCACGGCTTCCACGTCCTCATCGGCACGATCTTTTTGACCGTGAACCTGTTCCGGGCGCTGGCCGGCCAGTTCGACGCCAAGAACCATCTCGGCTTCGAGTTCGCCGCCTGGTACTGGCATTTCGTCGATGTGGTCTGGCTGTTCCTGTTCGCCTGCATCTATGTCTGGGGGAGCTGGGGCGGCGCCCTGGCGGTCCATCACGGCTAGCGACTTCACAATCCGGGGCCGCAAGGCCCCGGAGTTCTTTTGGCGGGTTGCCTGGTCTGATCCGCCGCAAGCGGGCCGTCATTGCGAGCGCCCAACGGGCGCGCGGCAATCCACAAGGCAACGAACGCCGGCGCCCATTGCCTTGTGGATTGCTTCGTCGCTACGCTCCTTCCAATGACGCATGAACAAAAACCTGCGCGACAAATACTCTTGTTGGAGGGCAAGCATGCCCGAAACCAGTCACCATCATCATGTTTCGCCCTTTGCGGCCGGCCTCAAAAGCCGTTGCCCGCGCTGCGGCGAGGGACACCTCTTCGCCGGCTTCCTGACGATCGGTACGTCCTGCGAAAGCTGCGGGCTCGATTATGATTTCGCCGACAGCGGCGACGGGCCGGCGGTGTTCATCATCCTCATTGCCGGCGCCGTGGTCGTCCTGCTCTGGGCCATTGTCGACGCGCTGTTCCACCCGCCGGTCTTTGTTCACCTGGCCTTGTGGATTCCGGTGACTGTGGTCCTGTGCCTTCTCTTGCTCCGGCCGTTCAAGGCGACCATGATCGCGCTGCAATATGCCAATGGCGCAAGGGAAGGCCGCTCTGAGTGAGGGTTTCGACAAGGTAGCCGAGGAAATGGCACGGCTGAACGCGCCGCGCCGCGAGAAGCCGCGCCTCGGATTCGTGCTTCTTATCCTCACCCTCGCCGCCATCTGCGCCGGCCTCGGCACCTGGCAGGTCATGCGCCTTGAGCAAAAACAGGCCGAGATCGCCCGCATCGCCGAAAGGGCGGAGCGCCCGCCCCAACCGCTGCCGCGCGTCGCCGAATGGGTCGGCTTCGATCCCGACATCTGGGACTATCGCAGCGTCGCGCTGACCGGCACCTTCCGCCACGATGAGACAATTCTTGTCTTCACCAGCCTCGGCGAGCCGCGCGGCAGCCAGTCCGGCCCCGGATACTGGGTCGTCGCGCCGCTGGTGCTCAGCGATGGCGGTGTCGTCTGGGTCAACCGTGGTTTCGTGCCCGAACGGCTCAAGTCGGTCTTTGCCGATGGCGGCGCGGCCGAAAGCGGCGCGGTCGCCGTGACCGGCATCCTGCGCCGGCCCGAAGCCGCCAACGCCTTCACCCCCGGCACCGACCGAGTCGACCGGGTGGAATGGATCCGCGATCCGGCCCGCTTCGCGGCCATTTCCGATCCGGCGCTCATGCCGGTCCTGCCCGCCTATATCGATGCCGACGCCCATGCCGAGGGCGGGCTGCCGCAGGGCGGCGAGACCAAATTCGCCCTGCCCAACCGCCATTTCGAATACGCCTTGACCTGGTACGGGCTGGCCGCAATGGCACTGGTGATGCTCGGCGTCTGGCTTTTCGCCCGGCGCAAGGGCTGAACGCTTGCGTCATAACCGGCCAAACACTAGGTTAGCCGCCGCTTCCAGAGGCAAAAGACCATGAAATACATCTCCACGCGCGGTCGCGCGCCGACGCTTGGTTTTTGCGACACCGTCATGACCGGCCTTGCCAGCGACGGCGGACTGTACCTGCCCGAGCGCTGGCCGGAGGTCTCGCCCGACGAGATCGCCGGCTTCGCCAACCGGCCCTTCGCCGAAGTCGCCACCGACCTGATCGCCCGCTTCACGGGCGGCGAGATTGCCGATGCCGATCTCGGCGCGATCGCCGAGGCCGCCTATGGCACCTTCCGCCACCCCTCGACCACGCCGCTGGTCGAGCTGTCCCCCGGCCTGTTCGTGCTCGAGCTGTTCCACGGGCCGACCCTGGCCTTCAAGGACGTGGCCATGCAGTTCCTGGCGCGGGTGATGGACCATATCCTGACCGCCCGCGGCAAACGGGCCACCATTGTCGGCGCCACCTCCGGCGATACCGGCTCGGCCGCCATCGAGGCCTTTCGCGGCCGCGACAACATCGACATCTTCATCATGCACCCCAGGGACCGGACCTCCGAGGTGCAGCGCCGCCAGATGACAACGGTTCTGGCCGACAATGTTCACAACATCGCCATCGAAGGCACGTTCGACGATTGTCAGGCGCTGCTCAAGGGGTTGTTCAACAACAAGGACTTTCGCGAACGCGCCTCGCTCGGTGCCGTCAACTCGATCAACTGGGGCCGCATCGTCGCCCAGACCGTCTACTATTTCACCGCCGCCGCGGCGCTGGGATCGCCCTGGCGCAAGGTCGATTTCACCGTGCCGACCGGCAATTTCGGCGACATCTTCGCCGGCGAAGTCGCCCGCCGCATGGGCCTGCCGATCGGCAAGCTCGTCATTGCCACCAACGAGAACGACATCCTCAAGCGCACACTCGACACCGGCCGCTACGAGGTCGATGGCGTCCGTCCGACCATGAGTCCGTCCATGGACATTCAGGTTTCGTCCAATTTCGAGCGGCTGGTGTTCGAAAGCTGCGGGCGCGACGGCGCGGAAACGGCGCGCCTCATCGCCTCGCTCGGCCAGTCGGGCAGCTTCGCCCTGCCGGAAAAGGCGCTTGCCCAGATCCGCGCCGGCTTTGCCGCCGGCACCACGAACGAGGCGGAAACGGCCGCCGCGATGAAGGCGGCGCTCGACCTCTCCCTCTATCTTGCCGACCCGCATACCGCGGTCGGGCTCGGGGTTGCCACAAGGTTCCGCGACGCGGCGCGGCCGATGATCGCCCTTTCGACGGCGCATCCGGCCAAGTTTCCGGCGGCCGTGGCCAGCGCGACGGGAGTTGAACCGGCCCTGCCGGTGTGGTTGGCTGGCCTGATGGATCGCGAGGAACGGTTGACCTTGCTCCCGAATGATCTGAAAACACTCGAGGACTTTGTCAGCGGCAAAAGCCGCGCCTGGGAGGAATGAGTTGAGCGTAGAATCGACGACACTCGACAACGGCATGACCGTGCTCACGCACAACATGCCGCATCTCGAAAGTGCCTCGCTCGGCGTGTGGGTCAAGTCCGGCTCCCGTTCCGAGCACGCTAACGAGCATGGCATCTCCCACCTGCTCGAACACATGGCTTTCAAGGGGACGAAAACCCGTTCGGCCCGCGCCATCGCCGAGGCGATCGAGGGGGTCGGGGGTGAGGTCAATGCCGCGACCTCGGTCGAACACACCGGCTATTTCGCCCGCGTGCTCAAGGAGGATGTCGGCATGGCCGCCGACATCATCGCCGATATCCTGCAGAATTCCGCCTTCGACGAAAACGAACTGGCCCGCGAGCAGCAGGTCATCGTCCAGGAGATCGGCGCCGCCCGCGACGACCCGGACGATCACGTCTTCGACCTGTTCCAGGGCGTTTCCTTTCCCGACCAGCCGATCGGACGGACGATCCTGGGCACGGCGGAATCGGTGCGCGGCTTCTCGCCGGCCGCCATTCGCGGCTATCTCGACCGCAACTATACCGGCGACCGCATGATCCTCGCCGCAGCCGGCAATGTCGATCACGACAAGCTCGTGCGCGTCGCCGAGCGCCAGTTTACTGCGCTCGAACCGGCCTCGAGAAGCGAGCCGCAGGCGGCGCGCTATATCGGCGGCGAAGAGCAGCTTGAGACCGAGCACGAACAGGCCCACATCATACTCGGCCTCGAAGGCCGACCCTACAATTCGGACGGCTTCTATACCGTCCAGGTGCTGTCTTCGATCCTCGGCGGCGGCATGAGCTCGCGGCTGTTCCAGGAGGTCCGCGAGAAGCGCGGCCTGTGCTATTCGGTCTATGCCTTTCACTGGGCCTTCGCCGACAGCGGCGTCTTCGGCGTCGCGGCGGCGACCGGGCGCGACGAGGTCGGCGATCTCGTGCAGGTGGTGCTCGACGAATTGCGCCGCGCCGCCGATACCATCACCGACGACGAAGTGACACGCGTGCGCAACCAGATCCGCGCCGGCCTGTTGATGTCGCTTGAAAGCCCGTCCTCGCGCGCCGGCCAGATCGCCCGCCAGCAGATCCTGTGGGGCCGCGTCATTCCGCTCGAGGAGACGGTCGAGCGCATCAACCGCATCACCGCCGAACGCGTCAAACAGGTCGCGCATCAGCTCTTCGAGACCGATCGCGTCTCGATCGCCGGGATCGGACCCGTCGCCCATTTGCCGGACCACGACTTCGTGGTGTCGCGGCTGAGGGCCTGAGCATCATGCGAAATTCCGGCGAGCGACATCCGGCAGGCATTTTGCCGCCCCGAAAAAACGGGTCGCCCGTTCCGATGTCGCCAGAACGCCGCGGGCGCTAGGCACGCCAGTGGATATGCTCGACCGCATCTTTGCCCCGGACCGGACGCCCGAACTGATCCGCGGCGAACTTCTGCTGCGGGCCGCCCGGCCGTCAGACTACGCCGAGTGGCGCGACGTAAGGCTCGCCAGCCATGCGTTCCTCAAGCCCTTCGAGCCGCGCTGGAGCGAGGTCGACCTGTCGCCCGCCGTGTTCCGCGAGCGTTTGAGGCGCAACCGCCGCGAGGCCGAAGCCGGCACCGAGTTTTCGTTCTTCATCTTCAACCGGGCATGCGGGCAGCATGGACTGTGCGGTGGCCTGACATTGTCCAATATCCGCCGCCGCGCCGCCATGCACGGCAATCTCGGCTACTGGATGAACGTCGACAGCGCCGGCAAGGGCATCATGACCGAGGCGGTCCACATGCTCCTGCCCTTCGCCTTCAACGATCTGGAGCTTCGGCGCCTGAACGCCGCCTGCCTGCCCGACAACACCGCCTCGCGTCGCGTGCTCGAGAAGAACGGCTTCCGCGAGGAGGGATTTGCCGAGGCCTATCTGCAGATCGACGGCATCTGGCGCGATCATGTGCTTTACGGGCTGACGCGGGACCGTTACCTCAAGAGCCGGGGATGAACGGGGCCGGAAAAGGCTCCCGCGCTTGTGGGGCGCGCCGAACCGCTTTACCAAAGGGTTCTGCGGCATGTTAAAAGTCAGGATTGTACCGCCGATAATGCGTTTCGTGCTGCGCCTTTTGCTTGCCCTGCTGTTGACTGCGTTCGCCGCCTCCGGGGCGCGGGCATTCGAGATCATCACTGTCCCCGACAGCGTCAACGCCATCAACCTGCGCGCCGGCATCGATATCATGCCCGGCGAGAACGGGCGTGTGCAATTGTCGACGGCACCCGGTGCCGACGGCATCATCAGGCGCATCGAGGTTCTGGCCGAAAAGGCGAGTACCAATCCCAACTGGGCCCTGTTCGCGCTCGCCAACGAGAGCGACACCCAGATGCAGCGGCTGCTGGTGGCGCCGTTCCATCGCCTGCCGGGCTCCGGATTGATCGAACCCGATCTCGGCTCGGACCGCATCGCGGTCCTGACCGTCAATGCCGGCATCCGCCCCGAACGCGTTCCCGACCCGGAAGCCGACGTCTTCGAGATCACCCTTGATCCGGGCGCCACCGTCACCTTCGTTGCCGAACTGGTCGAGGGCGAGCTGCCCGAACTCTATTTGTGGAAGCCCGACGCCTATCGCGACTACGTCAACTCCTTCACCCTGTTCCGGGGAACGGTGCTCGGCATCGCCAGCCTCGCCGCCGTGTTCCTGACCATCATGTTCGTCGTCAAGGGCCGCGGCGTCTTTCCGGCGACGGCGGCGCTGGCCTGGGCGGTGCTTGCCTACCTCCTCGTCGATTTCGGCGTGCTCGGCCGGCTTCTCGGGGTCGGCAACGGTGCCATCCAGCCCTATCGCGCCGCGGCGGAGGCGGCGCTGGCGACGACCCTTTTCGGCTTTCTGTTCATCTATTTGAACCTGCACCGCTGGCACCTGAGATTCCTGCACCTGGCGCTGGCGCTCATCGCGGTGTTCCTCGGCCTGTTCGCCTATTCCTTCGTCCAGCCCGAGCTTGCGGCCACTATTGCCCGCGTCGCCATGATGGTGCTCGGCTTCCTCGGGCTGTTCATCATCGTGCTTCTGGCCTTGCGGGGCTACGACCGAGCCGTGTTCCTGGTGCCGACCTGGATCATCTACATCGCCTGGCTCTTCTATGCCTGGCTGGTCATTTCCGGCCGCGTCACCAATGACATCGCCCAGCCGGCCGTCGCCGGCGGCCTTGTCCTTCTCGTCATGCTGATCGGCTTCACCACGGTGCAGCACGCCTTTTCCGAAGGGCAGGTGTCGATCGGCGCGCTTTCCGAGGTCGAGCGCCGGGCCCTGGCCCTGACCGGCTGCGGCGATTTCGTCTTCGACTGGAATGTCGACCGCGACCGCGTGCAGGTCAGCGAAGAGCTGGCGTCGCGCCTCGGCGTCTCCAATCCGAGCCTGCGCGGCCCGATCAAGGCCTGGCTCGAACGCATCCATCCCGAGGACCAGGACCGTTTTCGCACCGCCCTCGACACGCTGGTCGAGATGCGGCGCGGCAAGGTCAGCCTCGATCTGCGCATTCAGGCGCAGGACGCCAGCTACCGCGCCTTCCGCCTGCGCGCCAAGCCGGTCCTGGCCGGCGACGGTCAGGTCTCCCGCGTCGTCGGGACGTTGCAGGACGTGACCTCCGACCGGGCGGCGCGCCAGCGGCTCCTGCACGATTCGGTCAATGACAGCCTGACCGGCCTGCCCAACAGGGAATTGTTCCTCGACCGGCTCGATAGCGCCCTCGAACGCTCGCGCCACGGCGAGGGCGCCAAGCCGGCGGTGTTTTTCATCGACATCGACAAGTTCTCCGGCGTCGTCGAACGGCTCGGCCAGGCCGGTGCCGATTCCGTTCTTCTGGCCATTGCCCGCCGCATCGCCCGGCAGATGCGGCCGCTCGATTCGGTGGCGCGGCTCAATGCCGACCAGTTCGGCGTCGTCCTGTGCTCGGAACAGACCGCCGACCGCATCGCCGAGGTCTCCGACCAGCTGCGCAAGGCTATCCGCGCCCCGTTCACCTTCGGCGAGCGCGACATCGCCGTCTCGGCGTCGCTCGGCGTCACCATCTTCGACAACGGCCCGGCCCAGGCGGCCGACGTGCTGCGCGACGCCGAACTGGCCATGCTCTACGCCAAGCGCCACGGCGGCGACCGCATCGAGGCCTATCGCGCCGCCGCGCGTTCCATTGCCGCTCTCGCCAAGGCGACCGAGGAAGACCTTTCCCGGGCGATGAAGAACGACCAGATCCGCATGTATTACCAGCCGATCTGCGAGTTGACTTCCGGGCGGATCGTCGGCGCCGAGGCGCTTGTGCGCTGGCGCCACCCGATCCGCGGCCTGATCGGGCCCGAGGAATTCGTTCCCCTGGCCGAGCGTTCCGGGCAGATCGAGGAGCTGGGGCGCCTGATCTTCGAGCAGTCGGCCGGCCAGCTCGAGACCTGGCAAAACGGCGGTCACCTGCCCGAAGGCTTCTTCGTCTCGGTCAACCTGTCGCCGCGACAGCTGGCCAAGGAGACGCTCCTGGCCGACATGCGCAGCTATCTCGACGAGCACAAGTCGGTGGCCAGCCATATCAAGCTCGAAATCACCGAGGGCCAGCTGATGCTCAATCCCGAGCACTCGGCCTATGTGCTGGCCAATCTCAAGGCGATGGGCCTGGGGATCGCGCTCGACGATTTCGGCACCGGACACTCCTCGTTCGGCTATCTGCACCGCTTTCCGGCCGACACCATCAAGATCGCCGCCGATTTCGTCCGGTTGTCGGGGGACAGCGGCCTGGTCCACACCCAGGCGCCGATCATGCGCGCCATCGTGGCGCTCGCCGCCGAACTCGACCTCATGGTCATTGGCGAGGGCATCGAGACCGAGGCCGAGCGCGACCGGCTGATGCAGCTCTCCTGCCATTACGGCCAGGGCTATCTGTTCGCCGAACCGATGGACGCCGATGCGTTGCACAAGCGGCTCATGCACAACGCGCCCGCCCGTGCCGCCGCCCCCAAGCCGGCGCCGACGAGCGGCGCGGCCTGAAGGGCCGGCCTTAGAGCTTGTCAGGTTTCGTCTGAAGCGTCGACCTGCCTCCCTGCCCCTTTGTGGGGAGGGATTGAGGGTGGGGGTATTACGCCGGCGTATGTTGCTCCACCCCACCCGACCCGGCTTCGCCGGGCCTTCTTGCCTTCAATGGTGCCACCGGCACCATTGACCCTTCGGGACGGCGCGAAGTCCCCATCAAGGGGAGGGAAGCAGATGGCGATTCCGTCAGAAAAGACCTGCTTCAGGCGTTGCCGATATCGCCCGACAGGGCGGCGCGATTGACACCGATCGAGGCAAGGGCTGCCTCATAGCGGCGTTCAACCGGCACCTCGAACAGGATGTCGCGCGAATGCGGCGCGGTCAGCCAGCCATTGCCGCGCAGCTCGTGCTCGAGCTGGCCGGGGGCCCAGCCGCAATAGCCGAGTGCCAAAAGCGACTGTGCCGGGCCGGAGCCGAAGGCGATGGCCCTCAACACGTCGAGCGTCGCGGTCAGGCCGATCTCGTCATTGACCTCGTAGGAGTTCTCGGCGCGGAAATAGTCGCGGGAATGCAGCACGAAGCCGCGCCCGGTCTCGACCGGTCCGCCCAACAGCACGGCGCGCTTGCGGATGCGCTCCGGCACGCGGATCAGCTCGTCGGGCGGCCCGAGTTCGAGCTCGCCGAAAATGTCGCCGGCACTGAGATTGGGAAGCCGGTGATTGACAACAAGGCCCATGGCGCCATCCTCGCCGTGACCGACCAGATAGACGACGCTTTCGGAAAAGCGCTCATCGGCCATTCCCGGCGTGGCGATCAGGAAATGTCCCTTGAGCGACGACATTGGCATTTCTGCCTCCTTGCGCTTGTCTCCGGTCCATTCCGCTGCCCGCGGCCCAAGTTTAGGGTTTTCGGCGAAAAGTGCAAATCCCCTGCGAACACGAAGTCCTGAAAACCGGTGACTTGGGTTCGCCGCAAATCCGGTTTATCCCCGATTGCATGAAACACGCCGCCGCTTTCGCCCTTGTTGTCGCCCTTGCCCCCGCCGCCGCGGCTTCCGCCGAGACCGGATGGTCCGAAATCATGCCCGGAGCCCGTCTGCGCGCGCTCTCGGCCGGCACCGAAGCCGAGGGCAGGGCGCTTGTCGGCATCGAGATCGAACTGGGCGCCGGCATCAACACCTATTGGCGCCTGCCCGGAGAGACCGGCCTGCCCACGACCGTCGCCGCCAGTGGCGGCGATGGTCCGGTCGATCTCGAAATGCGCTGGCCTCTGCCGGAATGGGACCTGTCTGAGGGCTATGTCGACCTGGTCTATCGCGACACGATCATTCTGCCGGCGCTGGTCGACGCGCCCGCCGCCGCGCCGCTGACGCTCGAAATCGTCATGGGCGTGTGCTCGGATATCTGCGTGCCGTTTCGCGCGACGCTGTCGCTGCCCGGCGACGCCCGCACCGATCCCGGCAATTCCTTGAGGCTGCGCCAGGCCCTCAACCTGACGCCGATCCCGTTCGAGGGTGTCGACCCGCCGCTCGGCGAGATGGAATTCGACCGGACGACCGGCGCGCTGTCCATGCTCTTCGATCCGCAAAGAATCGACCCGATGCAGGTGTTTCCGAGCCTTGACGGCACCGCAAGCATGTTCGGCGCACCCGAGGTCGACGAGGCGCGGAACAGGCTGCAATTCGCGCTTCTCGCCCCCGGGGGCGACACGTCCTGGCAGGCGGCGGCGCTGCGCTTAACCTTCGCTACGGATGACGGCCCATACGAGATTGTCCGGAAACTGGAAAGCCGTTAGGGTTTGTTTCACCAAGACATGCGAAGCCTCAAGTCGAGCGCCTGATCCAAGTTCCAAAGAGAATGTGCCTCATGATCGCACCGGGCGACGACATCCCCTCGGTTCCCGTCAAGCTGGTGGACGCGGCCGGATCCGCCGATGCCGATGCCCGCGATGTCCTTTCGGCCGACAGGGTGGTGTTCTTCACGGTTCCGGGTGCCTTCACCCCGACCTGCCACACCAATCACCTGCCCGGCTATATCGAACTGGCGGACCAGATCAGGGCAAGGGGCGTCAGCCGCATCGTCTGTGGCACGGTCAACGACCACCACGTCGTCAAGGCCTGGGCCAAGGCCAGCGGGGCGCTCGATGCCGTCGTGTTCATCGCCGACGGCAATGCCGCCCTGTGCCGGGCGCTGGGGCTCGACAAGGACATGTCCGCGAGCGGCATGGGGACGCGCTATATTCGCGCCGCAATTGTGATAGATAGAGGCAAAGTCGAGGCGGTCTACGCCGAGCAGGCGCCGGGCGAGGTCACCACCTCGGGCGCTCATGCGGTTCTGGCGTCGCTGTGAAGCGCCATGCGTTGTGTTGTGGGGAAGGGCATGTCTGAGTTCAAGTTCGCGGCACACAGCGGTGTGGCGCTCAAATCCGTCTTTGGCGTTGCCCTGGCTGTCGCCCTTTCGGCCTGTTCAATGGGGTCGATGTTCGGCTCAAGCGCTTCGCCGACCACGACCGGCAGCACCGGCGCCCTCGCCAACGCCTCCCCCTCCCAGGAACAGATCGACATGACGGCCCTCGCCACGGCGCCGGCCATCGCCACCGAATGCCCGCCGATCAGGGTGCGCAATGGCGGCGAGGCGATCTATGCCTACCAGAACGACCGCTTCGGCGATGCCCGTTCCCTGCAGTTCGAGGCCGTCATCGACAAGCAGTCGCGTGCCTGCACCGCCTCCAACGGGTTGATCACCGTCGACATGGGCGTGGTCGGCCGCGTCCTGCTCGGCCCGGCCGGCGAGAACAAGGAATATATCATTCCCGTCCGCTTCGCCGTCGAACGCGACGATCTGGCGGTGTTCTCGGAAAAATACGACATTCCGGTCAGCCTTGTCGGCGGCGAGCAGAGCCAGAGCTTCGTCAAGGTGGTCGACAACGTCGCCATTCCCTTTGTCGGCGGCGAGAACATTGTCATCTGGGTCGGCTTCGATACCAGGTCCTGAGCGTTTTCGAGCGAACCGCGCGCTACGCCCGATTGACGCGTCGCGTCGGATCGCGCACAGTCGCGGGCGCGGGAGAGATCGGCCTTGAGTAGCGGGCCGGCGCCGAAGGAGCAACCGCCCCGGAAACTCTCAGGCAAACGGACCGCGCCAAACTAAATCTCTGGAAAGCGGGTTTCGCTCATCTGTGGTCGCGTGTTCGAACCGGAAAACCGGTAGCCACTTTTCCTGAACACGCTTCCGAGCGGCATCACACCGAAGGAGCAGCCGGCTGAATACGCGTTCTCGAGGCCGGGAAATCTCTCAGGTTTTTGGACAGAGGGGGCATGCGGTGCGGAATGGTCCGCGCCTGCCTTCGTCCAGCCTGTGGAGCCCGCATGGCGCAATCCGACGACCTTGAGACTTTAAACCCCCGATCCGTTCCGCTCGCCGCCATCCATGTCGCTCTTCGCGGCCGCATGGTGCCGTTTGCCGGCTATGCCCTGCCCGTGCAGTACAGGACCGGCATCGTCGCCGAGCACAACTGGACGCGCCAGCATGCCGGCCTGTTCGACGTGTCGCATATGGGGCCGAGCTTTGTCGGGCTGACCGATCCGAGCGGCGAACCGGAAGCCGACCACGCCGCCATCGCGGCGCTGATCGAACCGCTCGTTTGCGGCGACATCGCCGGGCTCAAACCCGGCCAGATCCGCTACACGCTGCTGCTCAACGACGCCGGCGGCACCCGCGACGACCTGATGATCGCCCGCCCGTCCCGTGCCGAAGGCGCCGGCTGGCTCTATGTGGTGGTCAATGCCGGCACCAAAGAGGCCGACTTCGCTCATATCGCCGGAGCGCTCGGCGACCGGGCCATGTTAAGGCGGCTGGACGACAACGTCCTTCTCGCCCTGCAGGGTCCGGAAGCGGTGGCCGTGATGAATGGCATCGTCCCCGGCGTCGCCGAGCTCGGCTTCATGCATTACCGCCCGTTCGACTGGCGCGGCGAGGAACTGATCGTCTCGCGCTCCGGCTATACCGGCGAAGACGGCTTCGAAATCCTCGTTTCGCCTGAGCGCGCCGCCGAATTCTGGCAAGCGCTGACCGCCGACGAGCGGGTCAGGCCGATCGGCCTCGGCGCCCGCGATTCCCTGCGCCTCGAGGCGGCGCTGCCGCTCTATGGGCACGAACTGGACGAGACCATCTCGCCGGTCGAGGCCGGGCTCGATTTCGCCCTGTCCAAGGCCCGCCGCACCCGCGCCGATTTCCCCGGCGCGACACGCATCCTGTCCGAACTGGCGCACGGCCCGTCGCGCATTCGCGTCGGCCTGTTGGTCGAGGGCGCGCCGGCCCGCGAGGGCGCCGAAATCCTCGATGCCGACGGCCATGTCGTCGGCATCGTCACATCGGGTGGTTTTTCCCCGACGCTTCAGCGCGCTGTCGCCCTCGGTCTGGTGCCGCCGGCGCTGTCGGCGCCCGGTCAGGTGCTCGGCGTCGCCCTGCGCGGCCGCGTGCAGAAGGCGATCGTCACCGAACTGCCCTTCGTTCCCCACAATTATTTCCGCAAGCCCCGCTGAGGGAGTTCCGAGATGACCACGCGCTACACCAACGATCACGAATACATCCGCATCGATGACGAGACCGGCATCGTCGGCATCACCAATTACGCCCAGGAACAGCTCGGCGACATCGTCTTCGTCGAACTGCCCGAGATCGGCAAGGTTCTCAAGAAGGGCGACGAGGCGGCGGTGATCGAATCGGTCAAGGCCGCCTCCGAGGTCTATTCCCCGGTTTCCGGCGAGGTCGTCGAGGTCAATGAGACCCTGACCGGCGAGCCCGGCCTCGTCAATGTCGAGGCGGAAGCCGGCGGCTGGCTGTTCAAGCTAAGGCCGTCCGATACCGCCGAACTCGACACGCTGATGGACGAAACCGCCTATCGGGCCATTCTCGACTAAGGGAGGCGCGCGTGCGCTATCTGCCCGTCGGCGCCGCCGACAAATCCGCCATGCTCGCGACCATCGGCGTCGCCGATATCGACGCCCTGTTCCGCACCGTACCGAAATCGGTGTTCCGCACCGCCGATTCCGGCCTGCCGGACCACCAGCCCGAATATGTCGTCGAGGCGCATATGCGGGCGCTGGCGGCGAAGAACCATGCGGCCGGTTCCGGTCCGTTCTTCATCGGCGCCGGTGCCTACCGTCATCACGTTCCGGCCAGTGTCGATCACCTGATCCAGCGCTCCGAATGGCTGACCGCCTATACGCCCTACCAGCCGGAAATATCGCAGGGCACCCTGCAGATGCTCTTCGAGTTCCAGACCCAGGTGGCGCGGCTCACGGGCATGGAGGTCGCCAATGCCTCGATGTATGACGGCTCGACCGCCACCGCCGAGGCGGCGCTGATGGCCCGCCGCCTGACCCGGCGGCAAAAGATCGTCATCTCCGGGGGCCTCCACCCGCATTATCGCGACGTGGTGCGCACCTATGCCGGCGAGGCCGATCTTGTCTGCCTGTCGCCGTCGCCCGAGGGACAGGGCGACATCACCGATCACATCGATGCAACCACTGCCGCCATTATCGTGCAGACACCGGACTTCTACGGCCATCTGCGCGATGTCAAATCGCTCGGCGAGGCGGCCCACGCCGCCGGGGCCCTCCTGATCGTCGTTGTCACCGAGATCGTCTCATTGGGGCTTGTCGAGGCGCCCGGCGCGCTCGGGGCCGACATCGTCGTCTGCGAGGGCCAATCGCTCGGCAATGCCCTGAACTTTGGCGGACCCTATGTCGGCCTGTTCGCGACGCGCGAGAAATTCATCCGCCAGATGCCCGGCCGCATCGCCGGCGAAACCATCGACGCCGCCGGTCGGCGCGGCTTCGTTCTGACCCTTTCGACCCGCGAGCAGCATATCCGCCGCGAAAAGGCGACCAGCAACATCTGCACCAATTCCGGGCTCGGAGCGCTGGCCTTCTCGATCCATCTGTCGCTGCTCGGCGAAACGGGACTGACCCGCCTCGCCCGGCTCAACCACGCCCGCGCGACGGCGCTGGCCGAGGCGCTCGCCGCGGTGCCCGGCGCGACGCTTCTCAACAAGACGTTTTTCAACGAGATGACGCTGCGCCTGCCCGTGCCGGCGGCGCCCGTGGTCGAGCGTCTGGCCCGACGCGGCATCCTTGCCGGCGTCCCGGCCTTCCGGCTCGAACCGGAGGTGCCCGAGGCGGAAAATCTCCTCGTCCTTGCCGCCACCGAACTGACCGGCGACGACGACATCGCCGCGCTTGTCGAAGGACTGAAGGAGGAGCTGAAATGAGCCTCAATGCGCAAGGCCGCCCGACCGCTTCGGGCGAGGCCGAGAGCTTTTTGACCGCCGCCCTCCTGCCCGACGAGCCGCTCCTCTTCGAGATCGGCGACCGCGACGAAACCGGGGTCGACCTGCCCGAGGTTGAGATCGACACCGCGCGCCTCGGCGGCTTCGCCCGCAAGACGCCGCTCGACCTGCCCGGCCTGTCCGAGCCGGAAGCCATGCGCCACTATGTGCGGATGAGCCGGCTCAACTATTCGATCGACAGCGGCATGTATCCGCTCGGCTCGTGCACGATGAAGCACAATCCGCGCCTCAACGAGAAGACGGCGCGCCTCGCCGGGTTTGCCGATATCCATCCGCTGCAGCCCGTTTCGACAGTTCAGGGCGCCCTCGGCGTCCTCGATGAATTGAGCGACTGGCTTCTCGCCCTGACCGGCATGACGGCCGTGGCCTTGAGCCCCAAGGCCGGCGCCCATGGCGAACTCTGCGGCATGATGGCCATCAAGGCGGCCCACGCGGCGCGGGGCCAGGGCCATCGCGACGTCGTCCTCGTCCCCGAGGCGGCGCATGGCACCAATCCGGCGACGGCCGCCTTCCTCGGCTATACGGTCCGGGTCCTTCCCGCCGGCGACAAGGGCACGGTCGATGCCGAAGCGGTGCGTCAGGCGCTCGGCCCGGAGGTTGCCGCCATCATGCTGACCAATCCGAACACGCTCGGCCTGTTCGAGCCGGAAATCATAGAGATCGCCGCGGCGGTACACGAGGCCGGGGCGTATTTTTACTGCGACGGCGCCAATTTCAACGCCATCATGGGCTTGGTGCGGCCCGGCGATCTCGGCGTCGATGCCATGCATCTCAACCTGCACAAGACCTTCTCGACCCCGCATGGCGGCGGCGGGCCGGGAGCGGGCCCGGTCGTGCTGTCCGAGAGCCTGGCGCCCTTCGCGCCGGTGCCGTTCCTGACGCGCGGCGGCGGCGATCTTGGCCTCGAGGAGAAGATGGGCGCCGGCGAAAGCTTCGGACGCCTGACCGCCTTTCATGGCCAGATGGGCATGTTCATGCGCGCCCTGACCTATATGCTGAGCCATGGCGGCGACGGGCTGGCGGAGGCGGCGGGCATCGCGGTGCTCAACGCCAACTACGTCAAGGCCCGGCTCGAAGGTCATTTCTCGGCCCCCTTCGGCGACAGGCCCTGCATGCATGAGGTGCTGTTCGACGACAGCTTCTTGAAGGACACCGGCGTCCAGACGCTCGATTTCGCCAAGGCGATGATCGACAAGGGCTATCACCCGATGACCATGTATTTCCCGCTGGTCGTGCATGGCGCCATGCTGATTGAACCGACCGAATCGGAGAGCCGGCAATCGCTCGACGCCTTCTGCGACGCCATGCTCGACCTGGCACGGGCGGCCAAATCCGGCGAGACCGAAATGTTCACGAAGGCACCGCTGACGGCGCCACGCCGGCGCCTTGACGAGACCCGCGCCGCCCGGTCGCCTCGCCTCACATACTCCCCGCCCGAAGACCGCCAGCAGGCGGCACAGTAGATGGCGTCGCCGCTCGACGCTTTCGAGAGACAGGCTCTGGGCTGCGAACGGATCGGCTCGCCGTTCACCGCCGCCCTCTGCCGCGCCATCCCGGTCGCCATGGGCCGGAGCCGGCTGGCGGACCGCCTCGGCGGCTGGCCCGGCGACGCTGCCGCCGATGCGCTGGCGCTGCGCGTCTGCGGCGGGCTGCACGCGCTGGTCCTGACCGGTGCCTCCTCGGAGCTGAAGGCGGTCTATCCGCCGCACGACTGCAACGAGACGGCCCTCATTGCCGCGCTGCGGGCGGCGATTGCCGAGCATGACGCGTTTTTGTGCGCCTATCTCGACCAGCCGCCGCAGACCAACGAGACCGCCCGGTCCTCGATGATCCTTGGCGCGGCGCTGATCGTCGCGGACAGGACCGGCCTGCCGCTCACGACCTTTGAGATCGGCGCCAGCGCCGGCCTCAATCTCTGGTTTTCCCGCTATGGCTTCGAGCTCGGCGACGGCCTGAAATGGGGCCGGGCGGATGCGCCGCTGATTGTCGCCTCCGACTGGTCCGGCGCCTGCCCGAGGCGCGACGTCCGGCTCGACGTGGTGTCGCGGCGCGGCTGCGACCGCAACCCGCTCGATCCGCGCAATCCCGACGACCGGCTGCGGCTCTTGTCCTATATCTGGCCCGACCAGCCGGCGCGGCTCGACCGCATGCGGCGCGCGCTCGACTATGCCGCCCACCGCCCGCCGGTGCTCGACAGGCAGGATGCCGGGACATGGCTGAAGCGCCAGCTCGAGGCCGCGCCCGAGCCGGGCCTTGCCCGCATGGTCTATCACACCGTCGTCTGGCAATACCTGCCTACGGAGACGCAAATGGAGCTGACGGCAACGCTCGGGACCGCCGGCGCCGCCGCCAGCCCGCAGACGCCGCTCGCCTGGTTCCGCTTCGAGACCGACAATCTTGCCAATGGCAGCGATGGCGGGCTGATGCAGCTAACGCTCTGGCCGGGCGGCGAGACCGAGGTGCTCGGCCGCGCCGATTTCCACGGCCGCTGGGTCAGGTGGGCATGAGCGCGGCCGGGTCTACGGAACGCCGCGAACCTGTGCTAAGGACCTGATATCCATGTGCCGATCCGCCCGGAGCCGGTTGCCGTGAACCGCAACACAATCATCATCCTCGGCGTCAACGCCGTCTTCGTCTTCGGCGCGCTGGCCATCGCCTTTTTCGGCACCGGCGGTTTCGGCGGCGCCGACCCCATGCCTGCGCCCGGCGACATGCCGACCGGCGGCTTCGTGCTGGCGCTGAGCTGGGAGCCGGCCTTCTGCGAAACCCAGCCGCGCCTGCCCGAATGCCGCGAGCAGACCCCGGACAGTCCAGACGCGAGCCGATTCTCGCTGCATGGGCTGTGGCCGGAGGGCAGCTATTGCGGCGTCGATGCCGATCTGCGCGCGGCCGACGAGCGCCACGACTGGCAGGCGCTGCCCGAGGTCGAGCTGTCCGAACAAGCCCGCGCCGCGCTCGACCGCGCCATGCCCGGCACGCGCTCGCTGCTCGATCGGCACGAATGGATCAAGCATGGCACCTGCGCCAATGTCGACATGGAAACCTATTACGCCGCCTCGGTGGCGCTGACCGACGCGGTCAACGCCTCGAGCCTGCCGACGCTGTTTGTCGCAAACCTGGGCAGGTCCCTGTCGGCCGTCGCCGTCGCCAAGGCGCTCGACGCGGATTTCGGAGCCGGCACCGGCGCCCGCATGTCGCTCGAATGCATCACCGACGGTTCTCGCCGCCTCGTCTCCGGCTTGCGCATCGGCCTTTCCGGTGCCATCGGCAACGAGCCCGATCTCGGCGCCCTCGCCGCCGGCGCCGCGCCACGCGGCGCCGACTGCAAGAGCGGCGTCATCGACCCGGCCGGGCCGCAATAGGAGATGCAAGGCTTGCCGCGCGAAAGACCGGACTCTGAAAGCCGGACCCGCGACAGCAAAAAAAGGCGCCCAAAGGCGCCCTCGTTCGTTCCGGTGGACTCGGAGGGGTAGCCCCTGGAGCGTTTCACGTTTTGTTGGAAGCGGGTGCTTCTTTCACCTCTCCCTTGGGGGAGAGGTCGACGCGAAGCGGCGGGTGAGGGGGCCTGCCTGCAAACTCGGCGAAGGCCCCCTCACCCGGACCTTCGCTCCGCTGCGGTCCGACCTCTCCCCCCAAGGGGGGAGCGACTGTCTTGGAGGTCAAGCGTTTTGCCATGGTTTGTTGTCCCGGACGATAGCGTTGAGGATGGTGATGAGCTTGCGCATGACGGCGATGACGGCGACGATTTTGGGCTTGCCGT
>Ga0180009_10003343_pt1 | contig 18284 bp, 15 predicted proteins | sample OS_PC_MetaG_FD_123537 | JGI IMG/M metagenome (GOLD analysis project Ga0180009, IMG submission 123537) | Groundwater microbial communities from the Aspo Hard Rock Laboratory (HRL) deep subsurface site, Sweden - OS_PC_MetaG | ecosystem: Environmental > Aquatic > Deep subsurface > Groundwater... | reverse complement strand
TCAATCCAGAACCAGCTCAACTTCAGCCGCGACTACGAGCGTGAAGCCGATCGATTAGGCTATGACATGCTGGCCCGTGCCGATTTCGACCCCCGCGGAATGAGCGGTTTTTTCAAGCGACTGCAACGCGCCAGCCGCTTCTATGACAGCAGCGCACCGGCCTATCTGCGCACCCACCCGCTCACCAGCGACCGTATCGCCGACATGGAATCCCGTAGCGAATCCGCGCCCTATCAACAAGTACAGGACAGCCTCGACTTTCACCTGATACGAGCGCGCTTGCGTGCCCAGGAAAACAGTCCTGCCGACGCCGTGATCGCGCAACGTAACACGCTGAAAGAGAAGCGTTATAGCAACGAGGCGGCTGCCCGCTACGGATTGGTCACCGCGCTGTTGCGCGCGCGGCAATTCAGGGAAGCCGAAGCCGAAGCACAAAAACTGACTTCCGGAAAAAGCAGCAGTCCCATGATCCCGCAATTGCTCGCCCATGTTGCGCTGGCGTCGGGCAACCAGACGCTGGCCGTGCAGCGCTACCAAAGCGGAAGCTCAACCTATCCGGGCTACCGCCCGTTGCAATACGGATATATCAGCGCCTTGCTGGCTGCGGGACGCAGCAACGATGCGCTGGTACAGGTCGACAAACAACAAGCACTCTATCCGCTTGATCGTCGCCTGTGGCAACTCGCAGCCCAAACCCATGCCCAACTCGGGCATCGCCTGCTCAGTCACCGCGCCCAAGCCGAGGCATCGGCATTAAGTGGCAATCTGGTGGCGGCAATCGAACAAATCACGCTGGGCATCAAGGCGGGAGACGGCAGTTTCTACGAAATGTCGGCGGCAGAAGCGCGGCGGCGCGAGTGGCAAGAGACCGAGAAAGCCCAGCGCAAGGGATGATTTACATAGGCTTAACGCTATAGCTGGCGCGGCTGGTAACAATTTACCCTGCATGTTTAGCCCTAAAAACTCCGGTTTGGCCTTGCAAGACAAAAACTAATTCCACTATGCTATGCCTCATCCATCACTGGATAGCGTTTTCTGAAGGCAACCCCTCACAGCGAACGCTTTCATCACCACGTTCAAATAATTAGGAGGATGACAATGCGAAAATTGCATCAGGTAGCGGTAGCAACAGCCTGCGCGATCAGCGCCATCATGCTGTCGGGTAGCGTTCTGGCAGCCGAGGGCGGTGCAAAGAAAGAGTTGACCGGCAAAGATCTCGCGTTCGACCGGAAAAAAGGCAACTGCCTGGCATGTCATGCCATGCCGACCCAGCCCGACGCGGTATCTGCCGGTTTGTATGGCCCACCCCTGATCGCCATGAGCGCGCGCTACCCCGACAAGGCCAAGATGCGCGCCCAGATTTGGGATGCGACCGTGGCCAACCCGTCCTCCACCATGATTCCGTTTGGCAAGCATGGTGTGTTGTCGGAAAAAGAAATCGATAAGATCACAGATTTTGTTTACGGTCTGTAAAACCCCGTTGTAACTGTTCAAGCTAAGGAGACATGCCCATGAACGCACTTCGTAGAAATGTACTTAAAAGCGCCGCTGGCGCGGGTACCGTGGCCGTGGCTGTCGCTGCCGGTCTGTTAAAACCCACCATGGCCCTGGCCAGCGCACCGCGCAGTGCCTATGATGCCAAAAACGTCGGCGACGTCCTGAAAAACATGGGCGCAACCGCACCTGTCGATTCCAAGGACATCACCATCAAGGCACCGGACATCGCTGAAAACGGCGCCGTTGTGCCGGTGGAAGTGACCAGCGGAATCGCCGGCACCTCCTCAATCGCCATCATCGCCGAGAAAAACGCGTCCCCGCTGGCTGCCGACTTCGATCTGATGGGCGGCGCTCAGGGCTTTATTTCCACCCGCATCAAAATGGGTCAAACCTCGCTGATTCGCGCAGTGGTGAAAGCTGGTGGCAAAACCTACACGGCTGCCAAAGAAGTCAAGGTCACCATCGGCGGTTGCGGCGGTTAATTCGCCCCGTCCTTGCACAGCGTTTTTTGAACTGATTAATTTTTAGGAAAGGAAAGCCAAATGGCTGAACCGATGCGTATCCGAGCCACGATGGCCGGCGATGTTGCCGATGTCAAAGTGCTGATGAACCACATTATGGAAACCGGCGTTCGTAAAGACTCCAAAACCGGTCAACTGATACCCGCCCACTACATCACCGACGTGAACGCCAGCGTCAATGGCGTCAAAGTGCTGGACGGCAGCCTCTCCGGCGGCGTTTCCAAGAACCCCTACCTGGGATTCAAGGTCAAAGGCCCCAAGGCAGGCGACAAGGTCGTAGTCAACTGGGTTGACAACAAAGGCGACAAAAACACCGCAGAAGCCACCATCGGCTAAAACGGGCAGCACACGAGCGGGGCGTCAGGCCCCGCTCTCGCTTTAATTCATCTGGTTTCTGGAGGACGGCATGAAACAAAAAATCATTACGAAACTGCTGACAGGCATGGCTGGTTTGGGTATTGCACTCGGTGCCGCAACGGCATACGCAACACCTGAGTCTGACAGGCAGGAACTTATCAAGTATTACACTACAAAATACCCGAACGTGAAGGTGGAAGATTACGTCTACGGCGCGCTGGCATTCGATGCCGACAGCAAATCCCAGTACGACGCGATCATGGAATTCCCACCTTACTTAGGCGAGATTGATAAAGGCCGCAAGATGTGGGAAACCCCGTTGAAGAGCGGCAAGACCTATGCGCAGTGCGTGCCGAATGGCGGCGAGAATATTGCCGGCAACTACCCCATGTTCGACGAAGCCAAAGGTAAGGTCGTGACATTGGACAATGTCATCAACGACTGCCGGGTCGCCAACGGCGAAGCAGCCTACAAGATCGACGACGCCAAGACGATGGGCTTGCTCATGTCTTATCTGCGCACCCTGTCCGACGGCATGCTGTCAAACGTCAAGGTTGAAGGTCCCAAAGCCACGGCCGCGTATGAAGATGGCAAGAACAGCTTCTACAGCCGCAAGGGTCAGCTCAATTTTGCTTGTGCCAGCTGCCACGTCCAGAACGGTGGTAATCGACTGCGTTCCGAGTTGATCTCGCCGGCTATCGGCCACACTGTTCACTGGCCGGTGTTCCGTGGTGGCGACAAGCTGTTCACGCTGCAAAAACGCTATCAGGGTTGCCTGAAATCGGTTCGTGCCGTTTCGCCACCGGCGGACAGCGTAACACTGAACAACCTGGAGTATTTCCACTCCGCGATGTCCAACGGGTTGCCTTTGAAAGCTTCGGTATTCCGTAAATAAGCAATTCCGCAAATTAGCGGCCTGCTGTATGAAAAAGCCCGGGCAACCGGGCTTTTTCGTTTTTTATACCTGGTCAAAATGAGCCGGAGCTACTATTTACCGGCACCGCGCACAGCGCAACAATATGACCATACGCACCACTTAATAATTTCGTACTCCGAGGAGAGCCACATGCACATGAATCGTCGTGAATTTCTACAATTGCTCGCTGTCGCCGCAGCGTCCGGTATGGCGCTGGACAGCAAGTCCGTCCTGGCGGGCGGCGCAGCACCCGCCAATTTCTACGACGTGCCGCGTCACGGCAACGTGTCGTTCCTGCACTTTACCGACTGCCATGCGCAATTGCTGCCGGTATGGTTCCGCGAACCTAACGTCAATCTTGGCGTCGGCGGCGCGCTAGGCAAAGTGCCGCACCTGGTCGGCCAGCACCTGCTGAAGGCGTACGGCGTCAAGCCCGGCGGTGCCGAGGCCCATGCGTTCAGCTACCTCGACTTTACCGAGGCGGCCAAGGTCTACGGCAAAGTCGGCGGCTTTGCCCACCTGAAAACCCTGGTCGACAAAATGCGTGCCCAGCGCCCCGGCGCACTGCTGCTTGACGGCGGCGACACCTGGCAAGGCTCGGCCACCTCGCTGTGGACCAATGCACAGGACATGGTCGACGCCTGCATCAAGCTGGGTGTCGACGTCATGACCCCGCACTGGGAATCGACTTTCGGCGCCGAACGGGTGGTGGAAATTGTCAACAAGGACTTCAAGAAAGCCAATGTCGACTTCGTCGCGCAGAACATTGTCACCAACGACTTCGGCGACCAGGTGTTCAAGCCCTACACCATGAAGGAAATGAACGGCGTGAAAGTCGCCGTAATCGGCCAGGCCTTCCCCTACACACCGATCGCCAACCCGCGCCACATGACACCGGACTGGAGCTTCGGCATCCGCGACGACGGCATGCAGAAATGGGTCGACGACGCCCGCGCCAAAGGCGCCAAGGTCGTGATCGTGTTATCGCACAACGGCATGGACGTCGACCTGAAAATGGCGTCACGCGTTACCGGCATCGATGCCATCTTCGGCGGCCACACCCATGACGGCGTGCCGCAACCGGTACAGGTCAAGAATGCCAAGGGCATCACGCTTGTCACCAACGCAGGCTCCAACGGCAAGTTCCTCGGCGTGATGGATTTCGAAGTCAAGGGCAACCGCGTTGCCAGCTTCAAATATCGGCTGCTGCCGGTATTCTCGAACCTGCTGCCAGCAGATCCGACCATGGCCGCTTACATCAACAAGGTGCGTGCGCCTTACGAATCCAAGCTCAACGAAAAGCTCGCCGTCACCGACGACTTCCTGTATCGCCGCGGCAACTTCAACGGCACCTGGGATCAACTGCTGGTCGACGCGATGATGGAAGTCAAGGGCGCGGATGCGGCCTTCTCGCCCGGCTTCCGCTGGGGCACCACGCTGCTGCCAGGCGATCCCATCACGATGGAGCGCCTGATGGACCAGACGGCGATCACCTATCCGCAAACCACGCTGACCAACATGACAGGCGAAACCATCAAGACCATTCTGGAGGACGTCGGCGACAACCTGTTCAATGCCGACCCCTACTTCCAGCAGGGTGGCGACATGGTGCGGGTGGGCGGTATCGAATACACCATCAACCCGAATCAGAAAATCGGCAAGCGTATCGCTGACATGCGCATCAAAGGCAAGCTGATCGACCCCAAGAAGACCTACAAGGTCGCTGGCTGGGCGCCGGTGGCTGAAGGCGCGACCGGCGAGCCGATTTGGGATGTGGTGGCCAGCTACCTGCGCGACAAGAAGGTGATCAAAGGCTTGAAGCTGAATACGCCGAAGATCGTCGGCATCGGCAAATCCAATCCGGGTATTGCCGATTACGAAGGCGGCGTATCCTGAAGGATTCTTTTCAATACCCCCTTGCGGGGTACTCCGATCCACCATGGGCCGAAGCCCATGTGGAATCGTATGTCGTGGGCAATGCTCAGGACTGAAAAAGGGGCGAAAGCCCCTTTTTTACGTCTGTAATTTCAGCCCGGCAGCGCTGTAGCCGGTCTCTCAGATCGACGACCGGGGACGCACCCGCGCCAGCACCTGCACAAATGTCTGCTGCAATGCGGCCAGTGTGAACGCCGCCTGCCCAAACTGTTGCTGTTCCAATTGATCGATCGCCCCGGCCACATCGCAGGCCAGGTTTTCCTGCTTACAGCGGCTGGCCCAGTCACCAAGGCTGGATGCAGTAGATAGTCCCGATAAGGAAAACTGCCTGACCGCCAGCGCCAACGCATCGACTGTCGTTGCCTGCCGAATGCGGTGCAGGCCGCGCCGCCGCGCCAATCGCCAACGGGTCATCCGGCGCACTTGCCAAACCAGTCCGCCCAACAACAGTACCCCCGTGGCCCCGCCCACTATTTGCACCATCTCTTTCCAGCGCGTATCAAATACCGTCAGCGGCATTGCCTTTAATTCAATGTTTGCCAATTGGCCGCGTGTGGTGTCGTACCACGGCAACCGTAAAACAGGCAGGTTCAATAGACCACGCTTGCGGGGTTGAAAAAACAAGGTGACGTCATAGCGCGACAGCGGCGAAGCGGGGTCGTCCAGCGCGACTGCCTCGATCAGCGGTGGATAGATGCCCAGTTCCGGCGTGTCACGGAGTTGCAATTCGAGCAGCGACTTCAGGCCTTCCACGCTGTAGCCACCGGTGACCTGAAAGCGCCAGTTCAACGGGCGGTTCACGGGCCAGCGCGAGGGCAGCGATTCAGCCCGCACCTGGGGTTCAACCGGCGGCGTGGCGCCAGGCAACCATGCCGGCAATGCACGGGCCTGATACGCCGCCACCGGCCCGGGGAAGCGCAGCCGCTGACCAAAGCGGTTGGCGTCGATCATGGGAATGGCCAGTGAAGCGGGCCCGCTTTGTGTGGCTATCAGCGACCAATGAAACTGATGCAGGGTGCAGGATTCATCTCCGCGCGTGCCCTCGCCCTCCTCCTCGCCCAGTGCTCGCAGCAGACGCCCGGTGGCAGTGGGCAAACCGGGACGCTGCCACTGCAGGCTGCCGTCGTCGCAAATCGATAATGTCAGGCGCGTGGGCTGGTTCACGAGCGGTGAAGCCGGCGTCAGCGACCAGGAAGCGGTCACACGCGATACGGCTTCGCTTCCATCCGTCACTTTCAAAGCCAGCACGGCCGTACGCAACGCGTTCACTTGCAGCGAGGGGACGCTCAATACGCCTGACCCGCGCGGATACAAGGTCAGCACCAGCGTTTCGGTGTCCGTGCCTCGACTCAGGGTGCGCGCGGCCACATAGAAGTGTGAAGTGATCGGCGTGATATCGAGGTTATCCAGGCTCAAGCCTTTACTTTCAAGCGTCAGGCTGACCGGCTCACCCAGCGTAATGGCGGGTTTGTCCAGGCGTGCGGTAAATGAAGCCGCATGAGCCATGCCGTTCGCCAGCAGTGCCAGGAACAGCAGTTTCCTCACCATGGCGCACGCTCCGTACTGTCGTGCCGCGCATCCTGCTTCAGCAGGTTTTTCAGCATGGCATCGGGGCGGTCTTCCAGCCGATCCAGTTTTTTCAGACCAGACACAGCCAAACGCGAATTGACTGTAACGGATTGCTTGGTGCCCATACCGGTCGACGCGCGTGCATCGCCTGCCGCCCGCGATTGCCGATCAACCTCCACCCCTATCGGGTCAGTCTGCGTATCTTCACGGCGCCAACCCGGTTCGCCATCCAGCGCAATCTGGCCTTCGGCAAGCATCCCCCGCCGCCCGCGCAAATCGCTTTGCATCGGCGTTTCGGCCGGCTGACGGCTCAGACGCTGTTTGGCCCATCCCAGATTGGTTTGCGCTTTCGCATCCTTGGGGCGCAACCGCAACACCGCTTCGTAGGCCTCGACGGTGATGGCGTATTGCCCCCGGCCGTAATGCGCATTGCCCAGGTTGTAGAGCGCGTCGGCACGCTGACTATCGTTGGCCGCCAGCAACAAGGCCGCGCCAAAGTGTTGCGCGGCAACGGAATAATCCGCCAGCCGCCAGGCCGACGCGCCTGCGCCCATCTGGCCGGAGTAACCGCCAACTTGCGTGTAAAGCGTTTGTGCACTGCCGTATTGTTTTTGTTGCCAGGCCTGCCAGGCAGAAGCCTCGTTGGCCCATGCAGACGAAGGCGTCAGGGCGCCAACCCACACCACCAGCGCCACGATGGCGACCACGCGGCGCGGCAAGGAAACCGCCATGAACAGTGCCAGCGCAGGCACCAGAAACCAGGCATAGCGTTCGTTCCAGGCCGCCGACTCGCCCGCTGCAACCGGATCCCCCGGCAAGTCGGCCATTCCCCGATCATGCAACGCGGTCCAATCCGCATCACTGTCACTCACTTCGGCGAAGTGCCCCCCCGATGTTTGCGCCCACTGACGGTATGGCGCAACAACCATGCGGCTTTGCACCTGCACGCCGTCCTGCTCGGCAAAACCGCCTTCGGGCAGCGGCACCGGTGCGCCCGCTTCGCTGCCGACGCCCAAAATAAACAGCGGCATCCCGGCTTTGCTGAGCGCCTGAACCGCCTGTTCAGCAGCTGCGTCCGCGCTGCCAGATTCGGCATCGGTGACCAGCAACACCGCACGGGCCTTGCCGGGTGCCGCTTCCAGTTGCGTGCGTGCCAGATCCAGCGCGGCCCCGAGGTTGCTGCCCTGCGCATCGATCAGGCGCGGATCGGCCTGTTCGATGGCACGTTGCAGCAGCGCCACATCATTAGTCGGTGGCAGCAGCACCCCGGCTTCGCCGGCATAGACAATCAAGCCCACCCGCTCGCCCTGCAGACGCGGCAGCCAGTCGAGCAGTTCGAGGCGTGCACGGGTGAGTCGATCCGGAACGATGTCGGTGGCGCGCATCGAAGCGGACACATCGAGCGCAACCATCACGGTCAACAGATGGCGCGGTGCGGGCTGGCCATCGCGTAGATCAAGTGGCGTGCGCGGCCCGGCTGCCGCCAGCGCGAGCAGCAGCCAGGCCAGCGCGTGTGCCAGTGTCGGCAACCACGCCGCCTGTTGCGCGACGGCGGATTGCGCCGCCCACGGCAGCAACGCGGCGTCGGCGTAGCGCAGCAAGCGGGCACGCCGCCGCCAACGCCACCCGGCAAACAGCAGCGGCACCGCCGCCAGCGCCAGCCACAGCGGTTCGCGCCAATGCAGATTCAGCAGCGTGTCGATCATGCTGAGTGCCGCAAGCTGAGCCAGCGTGCGCCCGCCAGCGCGACTGCCGCCAGCGCGAGCAAGACCCAATACCATTCACGCACCTGCCGCTGCTGCGCCGGGTTCGCGAGTGTGGGCTCGAGCTGGTCGATGGCACGGATCACGCGCGCGGCGTCGTCCGCGCTGCCGATGGCGAAGTGCTGCCCCTGCGTCAGGCGCGACAAGTCGGCCAGATCGGGTTGCGGCTCAGAGTTGTTCGGCTGCGATCCCAGGCTAGCCGCCCGCCCTGCGGCAAACGGATCGCTGCCGAATTGCAGAGTGTGAATGGCCACTCCGGTCTGGCGGGCCACGGCGAGTGACTCGGCGGGTGTCAGTGAACCGGCATTGTTGTCGGCGCCGTCACTCACCAGAATGATGGCCGGCCGCAAGCGGCGGGTTTGCACCTGCTTGAGCGCCATGCCCAGCGCATCGCCGAGCGCGGTATCGGGGCCAGCCATCCCAACCTGCAAGCGCTGGATCTGGGCGATGGCGTGCGCACGATCAAACGTCGGCGGCGTCAGCGTGGCCACTTCGCTGCCGAACACGATGACGCCAAAGCGGTCGCCTGAGCGCCCCTCGATGAAACGTGAAAGGGTTGCTTTCAGCACGGTCATGCGTTCGACTTCGCGCCCGGCCTGGGTAAAGTCACGGATGCTCATGGTGAGCGAAGTATCGATCAGCAGCACCATGTCGCGCCCCTCGGGAGGCGGCGTAATCCAATCGCCCATTTCGCGCGGCTGCGTCAGCGCCAGCACCAGCAAGGCCATTGCCGTGCCGCGCAACATGAGCGGCACGCGCAGGCTGGGTGCGGGCAATCGGCCGACCTCGGCCAGGGGCAAGGCCGGGTGATTGAGTATCACCGCAGGGGCTTCGCCTTGCGTACGCCGCCAAGCCAGCCAGGTCCAGCCGGCGACCGGCAGCAGCAGCATCAACCAAAGCGGCTGCGCCAGTTCAAGCATGGGATTTCCACTGACGCGCGCTCGCACACAAGGCTGCCAAGGCTTCCATGCCATCGGCCGGGGACGGTGCAAACCGCAGCTGCGTCAGCGCATTCACCCAGCCAGACCAGCTTTCCGGATCGAGGCCTTGCGGACAGTGTGCCGCTTCCAGCCGACTTAACTTGAATCGGCCGCGCACCCAGGCGTCGAGCAGACGGGAAAGTTCTACCGGCGTGCCCTGCTGACGGGCGACCGCGGCAGAGATCGCCCGCAAGCTGCGCGCAAAACGACGCCGACGCCATTGGCAAACCATCAGCATCACTCCGGCCACCCCCAGCAAGCCAGCGGCCCACACCCACCACGGCAATCCGCCCGCGCTTGCCGTCATCGCCGGCGCAACCGGCACGACGATATCCGCCAGTTCGCTGCGCGGATCAGCCATGCGCCAACAGCGCGACCAGATCGTCGGCCTCGCTTGCGATGCGTTGATGGTGGATGCCCGCGCGCGCCAGGCTGGCCGCCTGCGCGTCAAGCCGCCGGGAAAATGCAGCCTGACAGGCACTGCGCACGCTGGCCTGCGCGGTATCCAGCCAGACGTCCTGGCGGCTGGCCATGTCATGAAAACGCACCAGACTCATCGCCGGCAAAACCTGTTCTGCGGCATCGACGATCTGAATCGCCCAGACATCGAAACGGGCAGCCAGTTGCGCCAGCGATGACTCGTGCCCGGCGCTCAACCAGGCGAAATCGCTGATCAGCACCAGCCGCGCGCCGCGCGGCAGACTTTCTTCCAGCATGGCCAGACGATCGGTCTGGCGCAACGCGTCGGTCGGTGCAGGATCGGTCTGCGGCGGGCACGCAGCGGCCGCCTGATCTATCAAGTCGATCGCAGCCAATCGACCATGGCGCGCCGGCAGCGTCTCGTCCGCACGGCTCCACAGCGTGGCGCCCACCACGCCGTTTTGTCCGGTGGCGGCAAACGCCAGTATTGCCGCCACCCGCGCAGCCTGCGTTACCTTGAGCCGCTTGCGGGTGCCAAAGCGCATCGTTGCGCCGCGATCCACCACCAGATGCACCGCCGGCTGACGTTCTTCGCGGTAGATTTTGAGATGCGGGCGTCCGGTACGCGCAGTGGTGCGCCAGTCCATGTCGCGGGTGTCGTCGCCGGGGCTGTACAAGCGCGACTCCTCGAAATCCAGCCCGCGCCCGAGCCAACGCGATGCCCAGTCACCCGCATGGTGATCGTGCACTTCGCGCACCGGCAGCTGCGCCAACAAACTGGCCTGCCCGGCCAGCGCAGCAATTTCGTTAGCGGAAATCAGCGGTGCGTGTATGCCCGCATCGGCAGGAAGCGGTTGGGTGCGGCTGCGCGCAAATGCTTTAAACCATTCCAGATTAAACCTGCGCGCAAGCTGTGCAGCATGCGGCATCACGGCGCGGGCACCGCCTCGATCAACCCGGCAATAAACGCATCGCGACTGAGTTTTTGCAGGCGTGCGTCGAGGCTCAAGGTGATGCGATGGCGCAGGCAATCGGCGGCCAGCTCGCGCACATCGTCCGGCGTCACAAAATTGCGTCCGCGCAAATAGGCTGCGGCGGATGAAGCGTGCAGCAGCGCAAGCGAAGCGCGCGGACTGGCGCCCACCTCCACCGCCTGCGCCCAGTCGGCGCGCCACGCGCCGGGGGTGCGGGTGGCGCGAACCAGTTCCACGATATAAGCCTCCACCGCATCGGCTACATGTACCTGCCGCACCTCCTCGCGTGCCGCCAGCACTGTCGCCGCATCGATCACGGCCGGCAACGGCTTGCGCCCAGCCAGCGCAGGCTGCGCACGATCACGCCGCAAGATATCGAGTTCTTCGGTGGGGCTGGGATAGTCCAGCGAAACATGCAATAAAAAGCGGTCCAGCTGCGCTTCCGGCAGCGGATAGGTACCCGCCTGCTCGAGCGGATTTTGTGTCGCCATCACCATGAACAGCGGCGGCAGCGGCCGCGTCACCCCGCCCACCGTAATCTGATGTTCCTGCATGGCCTCCAGCAGCGCCGCCTGCACCTTGGCCGGCGCGCGGTTGATCTCGTCGGCCAGAATGATTTCGTGAAACAGCGGCCCTTCGATGAACTCGAACTGCCCCTCGTGATACACGTCAGTCCCGGTCAGATCGCCCGGCAACAAATCCGGCGTGAACTGAATGCGACGGAAACTGCCATGAATCGCCGCCGCCAAGGTTTTCACCGCCGTCGTCTTCGCCAGCCCCGGCAGCCCCTCCACCAGCACATGGCCGTCAGCCAGCAGGCCAATCACCAGCCGGTCGAGCAGGCCCGCCTGACCAACAATGACACGCGACAAAGCCTGGCGCAGTTCAAGGATGCGGGATTGATTCGACATGGGGGTTCCAGCCGTGGAAAGATGCCACCTTAGCCGGGCGGCCCGGCGGCGGCAATGGGTGCTAAGGCCTAATGGGTGGAAGTCCGGATCTTGGCTAGCCGGCAAAGGACTATTAGTGCGCCTTAAGGTCTCTGTTCGACCCAAAACGGAAGCTGGTCAGTTTGAAAAGCAGACGTACAACGTCCAAGCCAAGCTACTCTGCTGACACTACGAAGCGGTGACAGCGAGATCGGCTTGAGCGCATTGTTGGGCGCCAATCTACGAGTCGAGGTACTCACGGCTTTTTTCAATATCATTAACGAAGGAGGCCAAGACATCCGTTACGCCAAGTTTAGTATCGATGTGGCCGCAATCCTTGCGCATAGCCAACCACAGTTGGCCCCAATTTTTCATCATGCTTAGAGATTCGCCTGGATCTGTTGCACCATTCCTTGCTCTATTCCAAGCATTCACGACTTCATCCGATCCGATGAGCGTCAGTCGTAGACTCCACATACGTAACTCTTCAATAGAGATTGATTTCTTTTGCTTTGGCCTTTGTCCCTTTATTACAGGCTCATCGTCCGTGGTTCCCAAGAACCCCGCCAGGAATTCTAAAAACTGGAGATAGTGTTCTCGTTTCCGATCTGCCAACAACTTCTCATATTCACGCTTTTGCTCAACATTGCTGCGTATTGCCCAAGCAGCAGCGCCAATGATCGCTGTCCACAGTAATGACGCCTGCAAGCCAGCGTACTGAACCAGAGCCCAGATGGCTGCAATTCCAACAAGCGCGACTATTCCTCCAACTGCAATATCTTTCTTTCGATTCATGGCGCTCAACAGTTATTTACTAGGCCCATCGGTCTGTTTATTAAATTCGCAGAACATGCCGGTGAACCGTAACTACTTAATTCATGGTCGGCCCATCGAGGCTGTCTGTCCGCATATGTAATGATAATCCGGACGGAATGTCTGCTGTTGGAGAAATGTTGAAATGACGGCTTTTGGCCGGCTGCTGACCCACAAGCTACGGCCAGATTCTGTGCTGTCTGTCAGCGATCAGGTTGAGCCATCACAGCTTGCGCCACAACCCCTGCCATCCCGCCGGCCCCAGCTTTTCCAGCGTCTCGATATTGCGTTCAAAAATCGTTTCAGCTTCGGGAAACGCCGCCACGGCGCGTTCGATGCTGGCCTCCCGCAGCAGATGCAGGGTGGGGAACGGCGCGCGGTTGGTGTAGTTGCCCATGTCGTCGGGCTCGGTGCCTTCGAACTGGAACTGCGGGTGGAAGCTGGCGACCTGGATCACACCTTCCAGTTCATGCTCTTCCACGGCCGCTTCGACCAGTTGCAGAAAATCGTTGAAGTCGAGAAAGTCCGGCAGCAACGTGGGGTGGATCAGCAGCGTGGTGTCGACTTCATCGGGACTGGCCGCGGCCAGAAAATCCAGTTCGCGGTCGAGATCTTCCAGCAGGCCGTCCAGGTGTTTGGCATGGCTCACGACGATGCGCACCTGATTCTTGACGTAGACCGCCTTGGCGAACGGACACAAATTGAGCCCAATCACGGCTTTTTCGAGCCATTCCCGGGTGGCTGCGATGACGGATTCGTCGTCCATTTTTCCTCCTGATGCTGCCTGTAAGGCCGGAACTTTAACGGATACAATGCCTTATTGTTCGACGTTAACGCACTTAACCCCCGCCCACACCATGAAAAGCAGCGCGATTCGCCAGAGTTTCCTCGATTATTTTGCCTCCAAGGGCCACACCATCGTCGCCAGCAGTCCGCTGGTGCCGGGCAACGATCCGACGCTGTTGTTTACCAACGCGGGGATGGTGCAGTTCAAGGATGTGTTCACAGGACAGGACAAGCGCGCTTACACCCGCGCGGTGTCGTCGCAGCGTTGCGTACGCGCCGGCGGCAAGCACAACGATCTGGAAAACGTCGGCTATACCGCGCGCCACCACACCTTTTTCGAGATGCTGGGCAACTTCAGCTTCGGCGATTATTTCAAGCAGGACGCGATCAAGTACGCGTGGGAATACCTGACGGTGGTGTTGAAGCTGCCGACCGAGAAGCTGTGGGTCACGGTCTACGCTGAAGACGACGAAGCCTTCGACATCTGGCACAACGATATCGGCGTGCCGAAAGATCGCATCGTGCGCATTGGCGACAACAAGGGCGCGCGCTACGCCTCCGACAACTTCTGGGCAATGGGCGATACCGGTCCATGCGGTCCGTGCACCGAGATTTTCTACGACCACGGCGCGGAAATCGCCGGCGGACCACCCGGTTCACCCGACGAGGATGGCGACCGCTACATCGAAATCTGGAACAACGTGTTCATGCAGTTCAACCGCGACGAGGCCGGCGTGATGCATCCGCTCCCCAAGCCCAGCGTTGACACCGGCATGGGGCTGGAGCGCATTTCGGCGGTGATGCAGCATGTGCATTCCAATTACGAAATCGATCTGTTTCAGGCGCTGATTCACGCTGCCGCACGCGAAACCCAAACGACTGATCTCGGCATCAATTCGCTCAAGGTGATTGCCGACCATATCCGCGCCTGCTCGTTCCTGATCGTCGACGGCATCATCCCCGGCAACGAAGGGCGCGGCTATGTGCTGCGCCGCATCATCCGCCGCGCGATTCGTCACGGCTACAAGCTGGGCGTGCGTTCGGCTTTCTTCAACCGCATGGTGCCCGACCTGGTCGCGGTGATGGGCGAGGCCTACCCGGAACTCGTCAAGGCCCAGGATCGGGTAATCGATATTCTGCGGCAGGAAGAAGAACGCTTTTTCGAGACCATCGAACACGGCATGGGCATCCTTGAAGCCACGCTGAAAACCCTGCCTGCCGGTGGCACCTTCGACGGCGAACTGGCATTCAAGCTGCACGACACCTACGGCTTTCCGCTCGACCTCACCGCCGACATCTGCCGCGAGGCCGGCATGACTGTCGACACGGCGGCTTTCGACACCGCCATGCAGCGGCAAAAGACGCAGGCGCGCGCAGCCGGCAAGTTCAAGCTCGGTGCAGGGCTGGAATATGCCGGCACGGCGACCACCTTCCACGGCTACGACATGCTGGCGCACGACGGCACCATCCTCGCGCTTTACAAGGACGGCACCGCAGTCAACCAGCTGAACGAAGGCGAACTCGGCGTGGTGGTGCTCGACCACACGCCGTTCTACGCCGAGTCCGGCGGCCAGGCGGGCGACTGCGGGGTGATGCAGGCCGCAAGCGGCACCTTCGCGGTGGAAGACACCTTGAAAATCCAGTCGCAGGTATTCGGCCACCACGGCGTGGTCAAGACCGGCACGCTCAAGCTCGGCGCAGCGGTTTCGGCCAAGGTCGATGAGCTGGCACGCGCGCGCATCATGCGCAACCACTCGGTCACCCACCTGATGCACAAGGCCTTGCGCGATGTGCTGGGCGAACACGTGCAGCAAAAAGGCTCGCTGGTCGACAGCGAAAAAACCCGCTTTGACTTTGTGCAACCGAGTCCGATGACCGATGCGCAGATCCGCGAAGTGGAGATCAGGGTCAACGCCGAGATCCTGGCCAACCAGGCCACGCAGGCGCGTGTGATGGCGATTGAAGACGCGCAGAAAACCGGCGCGACGATGCTGTTTGGCGAAAAATACGGCGACGAAGTCCGCGTGCTCGATATCGGCAACTCGCGCGAACTGTGCGGCGGCACCCACGTGGCACGCACCGGGGACATTGGCCTGTTCCTGGTCATAGGCGAGTCCGGCGTCGCGGCTGGCGTACGACGGATCGAGGCGGTGACCGGCGACATCGCACTGGCGTACGTGCAGACTCGCGAGCAGGAAATACGTCAGGCGGCAGCTGCATTAAAAGCGCAACCGTCTGAACTCGGCACCAAACTGACCCAGATGCTCGACAACGTGCGTACGCTGGAAAAAGAACTCGATCGCATGAAATCCAAACTCGCCGCCAGCGCCGGCGATGAACTGGTGCAGCGGGCCGTTGACGTCGGCGGCGTGCAGGTGCTGGCGGCGCAACTCGATGGCGTCGATGCCAAGGGCCTGCGCGAAACCGCCGACAAGCTACGCGACAAACTGAAGTCGTGTGCGCTGGTCCTCGGCACGGTTATCGACGGGAAAGTCAGCCTGATTGCTGCCGTCACCCCTGACGTCATTGGCAAGATCAAGGCCGGTGAGCTGGTCAATTTTGTCGCCACCCAGGTCGGCGGCAAAGGCGGCGGAAAACCCGATCTGGCGATGGCGGGCGGAACGGAGCCCGCACAACTGCCAGCCGCCCTGGAATCCGTTCCTGACTGGGTGAAAAACAAGCTGGGATAATCGCCGGATACAGATTTTTCACAATCAACCGTATAGTGCTTGAGAACATGTTGACCTGATCGCTGAAACCATGAATTCACTCGCTGAAAAGCTTGCTTCTGGAATTGCCCGTCTGCTGCCAACCGGCAAGCCGGCTGATGATCCGCTTGTCAGTCTCAAGGCGGCCACAAGCTGGGTCGCGGGGCTGCCAGCCGGTGATGCCTACAAGAGCCAGCAGGCCATCTATACCGAACTCAAGCGCTTCAACGAAACCTCAACGGACTTTACCAAAGACCGTCTGGCTATCTTCATGCTGCTGGACGAAAGGTCGCGAGACCTGCAGGACACGCTGGTTCGCCAATATTTGCGCAATCCGCGCATGTCCCGGCAGGTGGAAAGCCAGCTCTGGCATGCAGTGTATGGCCTGAACTGGGAAGTTGCCCGGGGCTATCACTCCTTTGTGTTGCATATTTCCCACGAAACCAGAAATAACCAGCTCGATGCGTCGATTCCGCTCATTACCCTGCGGGCCATTCGCGCATTTGGCCAGTTGCTGAAATGGCGCGCCATTCGCTATTTACCCGCCAGCGAAAAACTCTGGCTCAGATTGCATAACCTGTACCGGATCGCCGAAACCCATGATTTCCAGGGGCAGCTGCAGCGCGCCTATCCTGAAGAAACAACCGAATGCAGCTGCCAATCGGCTTATCTGCATATCCTGATGCTGAACCTGGCCAATTCCGGCACGCTCTATCCCAAGCAGCTCGATCTGCTGGATCGCTGGCTGAGCCTGTGGCACGCACAGCTCAAACTCGACAGCCAGCTGGATGCTGAAACCCACACGTTTTCCGTTGATATGTCAGCCGATCAGGGGCCACGCCGGGTTCGCAAACCCGACACGGACAAACCCATACGATTCTGGTCCACGACCGACCTCTTGACCGTGGTGCAAGCCCTCCGCAACGCACTGAAAAAAGGCGGCACCCCCGCACAATCCGGTCTGGGTGACAACGCCCGCACAGCCGAAAGCATCGAACTCCTGGATCATCTTCAGCACCAATGGGCGTCACTGGAGGAGCGCGAACAACGCCGGGCTCCCCGTTCCCCCATCAAACGCCTGGTCGATGTTGCGCACGGTCTGAATGCCATTTTCGGTCAACTCAAGGTGACAAATTCGCCTCCCCGGGTGTCGCCCTACGGTGCCGGACTCAACTACCAGGAAGAAGATGATGTTCGGGTATATGGCTTTATCACCGAGCGCACCCGTGAACACGTCGACTCCACGCAGACTCAAGCCGTAACTGCCGCCTTCAACGCCCCCGATGTCGAACGTTGGGTAATGCACGACGAAAGTGAATGCGGCTTTGGCGCAGTCGTCGAATCACGCAACAAGGACTGGCTGCGGGTGGGCGCCCTGATCGGGATCAAAACGCACGCGTCCGACACGTGGCAGCTCGGCATGGTGCGCCGTTTATCGCGTATCAATAGCGATACCAGTTCGGTCGGGATTGAAACGTTGGCCGAAACCCCGGCGCTGATATCCCTGCAAGATGCCGGCACGGCTGGTTACACCGTCAAAGGCTCAGCCAACAAGCCTACATCGTTGCCAAGTTCAGGCCTGATACTGGCGGACAGCGAAGGCAACCACACCCTCATTCTCGATCCCGTTCATTACCTGTCCGGAAAAGTGTGCCAGATCAACGGCGCAACCGACCTCAAGCTCATTTTGCTGGGCAAGCCCATTGAGAGCAGCGAAGGCTGGATTCGCGTCACGACCCAGCCTGTGGAGGGCTAAACAGACGCCACCCGACGCGACCACGCAGCGTAATTCGCCATCCTGGCTGCCAGCCTGGTTTAACTTTAGTCGGGTCTCTGGCACAATCGCCGAAAATCCGACACGCGTAAAACATAATGACGCATCCACAGATGCAGGCGCGATTTCGCATTTATGCCCCGAAGGGGTACCACTCGACCTGGAGGACATGTGGCCCAAACCAACAAGCCTAGTTTGTTGATCGTTGATGACGATCCACTGATTTCCGATACGCTCACCTATGTATTGAGCAAGGATTTCGAAATCTCGGCCGCCGAGTCACGTGCCCAGGTAAAAAGCCTGCTGATGCAACTGGACGAGCCGCCCCAGTTAGCCCTGGTT
>Ga0180009_10003342_pt1 | contig 18284 bp, 13 predicted proteins | sample OS_PC_MetaG_FD_123537 | JGI IMG/M metagenome (GOLD analysis project Ga0180009, IMG submission 123537) | Groundwater microbial communities from the Aspo Hard Rock Laboratory (HRL) deep subsurface site, Sweden - OS_PC_MetaG | ecosystem: Environmental > Aquatic > Deep subsurface > Groundwater... | reverse complement strand
TTTGGGGACTTTCTTTGCCTTGATTTTAATTTCTTCCCCGGTCTGGGGATTCCTTCCCTTCCTTGCTTTTCTGTTACTCACCCTAAAAGTTCCGAAACCAACCAATGAAACCGTATCATTTTTTTTTAGTGCCTTGGTTATGCTGGAAAAAATACAATCCACCGCCGCCCGGGCCTCCCTTTTTGAGCTCACCACATCTGCAACTTCGTTGATTAAGTCTGCCTTGTTCATGCTCTACCCTCCTTTTTTCTAAATTAATGGATACTCTTGCCATAATCGCTTGTGGTAATTTATCACAAACCGTTATCACTTACAAACACAAATCATTAATATTTCAGTTTCTTATCACTAATATTTCATAGTAAGAATAAGTTTTGGCTGAATTGTTGAAGCCACAAGATATGGAAGTTTGAGTTATCGGTAAAAGGGGAACCTGTTCTCATGATTTGTCTTAGGATAAATTCACTGTGGACTCTGCAATATTTGACTTAACAAGATTAGCGTGTTTATGTTTATCGAAAGTCTTTGCCAAGTCTTGATAAATATTAAAAAATGGGAACCAGAGTCTAGGAGAAGTGTGCTGGTTAGTTATGGCACCGGGTTACCTGAAATCTTAATCCCAATATTTAAATCGTCGGCTTCTGACCACTTTCGGGTGGTCATAGTAATCTCAGTGTTTATTGCATAATCCGGGTCTAATTGTAGGAATTGTAGGGGCACAACTACCAACTAAGGTCTCTATTGTTAAGCCACCGCCAATTGCCAATATGACTTGTCCGCTTTTCTTCAAGAAATCTCTTCTGGTTAATCCGTCAGTTATAGAATCATTAGAAACTATGTGTTCACCTCATTTGGGATTACTATTATGTCAATAGGTGGATTAATCTTTGTAGGGAAAAATAATAGGTCAAAAGTTCATCCTAACTTGCCATATCAGATAATAGGACCAAATGTGATCTTATGCTATGATAAGTTTGGTAATGGAAAATTTTTCGGCCTTCTGAGTTGCGAGGAGTATAGTAATGAATTCTCCTTAAACTTTGTTTTTTCTTTAAGAGAACGAGTCACCGAGTTTCAATAAGATTGATGCTTTTGTGCCAACGCCTTTTGTGCTCTCAATCTGTATATCTCCTTCACAGTACTTTGCTGACTCACACGCAATATATGCCCCGAGACCAAATCGTGCTGACTTTTTCATACCAGGAATTTTGAAAAAAGGCAGCTGAGATTTTTCCTTCTCGTCATGGCTCATTCCTCTACCCTTATCTGCGATCTCTAATATCAATTGATGATCTTCCTTTTTCGCCGACACCATCACCTCTCCGCCTCTATTGGGATCATAGGATTCTACTGCATTGATTAGGGTCTCTTGAAGGGCTGTTTCTATTGCAATCTCACTCCCTAACACAGGGGGTAACTCCTCCCAGGTTAGCTCCCCTCCCTGTTTTGGATCGTAAACGAACCGCAACTTTACATTGGGATCTATGGGAAGCTCTTCTTCTCCGTATGTCTTCAAAGACTGTCCGGAGAGCAACGGACGCAGTATAGATCTGATATCCACTGAGCTTATTCTCCCTAAATAGCCTTCTCCTGATTTAGCGAACTTCCTGAATGTGTTGATACCTGTTAAGAGCTCTGTAATTCCTCTCTCTGTATCCCCGATTTCACTCTTTATTTGGTCAATATTATCTCTCATTTGACACAATTGAATGCGACTATAGATAGGCGTGAGAAGGTTGCCCAAAGAGTCACTGATAAAGTTTTCCAGGACAGTGGTTAATGTCTCAAGAGCGGCTGCTTGTCTCAAAGCTTCCTCCCTCATCTTGCGTTCGGTGACATCCCTCGCAATACCCTGAAATCCTATTGGTTTACCTGATAAGTCTCGCATGAGGGAAGTTGACATCTCAAGAACAATTGTATTTCCATCTTTCCCAATGATTTCATGATCCGTCACTTTTACTGGTTTTCCTGTCTGGTAGACCTGGTTGAATATCTGGTACATCCTCTTGGCGTTTTCCGGAGTGGTATATTCTCGATTATTCATACCCATTAATTCGTCCCTGGAATACCCCGATATTCTAACGAGTGAATCATTAACGAAAGTGAGGTTTCCTGAAAGATCAACTTCAAAGTAACCATCTTCGATGCTTTCAAGAATTATTCGGTATTTTTTTTCACTCGCTTTCAGGACTTCCTCCCCTAGCTTACGCTCTGTGATGTCACGGGCAATTCCCTGTATTAAAAAAGGGTTCCCATCACGAAAAATCATAGATGATTTAGCTTCCACCCATACATAATGACCATATTTGTCTTGAAGCCTAAATTCTCGGAGTTTTGGGTCATATCCCAATTTTTTAACTTCTCTTAGTACCTCCAAAGCATTTGGAAATTGATCTGGGCTCAATAGTGTTGCAAAATTAACAGAAGAAATCTCTTCTTTATTGTATCCAAGCAGGTCAAGGGCAGCAGGATTTGCGTCAATAAAATTGCCTTCAAAATCATGAAGATAGACACAATCAAGAGATCTATGGAACAAAGCATTATATCTTGCTTCACTCTCCTGTAATACCCTCTCTATTTCCCTGTGTTCTCTGATTTCCCCCTCTAAATCCTTCACTTTTTGTTCTAATTCTTTATATGTCGGTTTATTAGCCATGAAAAAATCCTCGAATTGTCCTTAAAATGAAAAACCCCTAATCCGGATAAACCGGAAAAGTTTAAAGTGAACTAAAGTTTGAAGTGAGCTAAAGTTAATGAGTCGCTTCGCTTCATCCGTTTACATAAAATAGATAGAATTCCACAATTTTAGGCACTTTAGATCACTTTAGGCACTTCACACTTTTGTAATGCTGAAATTTTCTGCACGTTTTGCGCAGAATTCTATGTCTAAGGTACTAATCAGGATAAAATGATATTTTTCCCAAACCAGCATTATCTCTTTCTTATACTTTTTGTTTGTGGCGGAGTTACTTCAACTGCAACTTCCCCGCTGGTGTGTTTCCCTTCTCCCCATTTAATTGAATGTGACCGGTGACCGGCTGTTCTTTTCTTTCCATCTTTAAACTCCCATGGTGGCATGGGATTTTCTTTCGACCACAATCCGATCTTTTCTGATCTGGCATTCTGTTCTAATCTTTCCCATTCCTTCTCTGATGAATCATCAACAAGGTACCAAGCATAACCAGCCTTTAAAAGCTCTTTGTTGAGGCATCTATCTCCAATATAAACCATATACTTGATATTGCCTTCCTTAACCACAGGGACAACCCTGATCCTTTTCCCCGACACTAATCCCATTGTAAAACCTTTAGCTTCCAAGCCGAAGGATTGCGTTATTTCCGGACAATCAATGCCATAAAGCCTAACTATTTTTGCCAAACCATCCCTTGAAACAACTAAAGTATCGCCATCAAAAACATGCACAACTTTTGCTTCCCACTCTGCTGAGTCTGCTGAGACAGGCAAAGGGGACAAAAAAACAAAAAATGCTACCCAAAATAGAATAAACCATTCTTTCAAAACGCTATCTCTATACATTCTCAAATGATGCCAAAAATCCATCTTTTCATCAGATGGTTATTCTTCCACCTATTTATGAGCTTCAACATAAGAAAAAACAATGAATTTCTTAAATTAATCAGATTGTATTACTCCTTAGAATCATGCTACAAACCAAGGAATTATTAGATTTTTGTTAATATGAAATAAAGAATTGATTTAAATTAGACTGTAATAATGGGAAAATCGTGATTTAAGGTTGTCAGCGAAATTGTTACTCCAAAGATGACAGAGCTTCCTTTGCCTGTTTCATTAATACTTCAGATTCGCATTTCTCAAGGATCTCTATGGCCTCTATGAGGCAGTCCCGTGCCTGGTCTGATCTACCTTTTGCCTTGTGAAGACGACCCATATCGAGACAGGCTTGCCCCTGAAGTCCATTAGATCCAATCTCTTTAGCGACCTCAATGGCTTTTTTGAAATGTTCTTCAGCCTTTTTGGCAGCGGAGGGGACATTTTTCAGGATAAAACCAACATTTTTGGCCATGGTGACCAGACTGACTTTAGCTGATTTATCTACGATCTGCAAATAGACCTCCCCCAAGCCACACTCTGATACGCCATATATGGTTCTTCTCTTATTTTCAAGATGAGTTCGTATCGTCTCCTCTGCCAATTTCAAGCCCTCGTTCATGCGCCCTGTAGCTATTGAAACCAGACCGAGGGTAAAATGGGCAACGGATACGAGATGTTCACAACCGAATTTTTGGCCAAAAGACACAACTTTTTTAAGATGCTCTTCAGCGTCCTGGAATTGGCCGTTAAGGGCATAGGCCATACCGAGCATCAACCTTGGGAATTGGGAATAGAAAGGATCCTCTGAAATCTTTAGGGCCTTCTTATTGTATTCAATAGCCGCCGGAAAATCACCATCAAAAAAATGATTGAACCCTATGACCCAGTGTCCGATGAGCATGCTTCTTATATTAGAATGCTTCTCACCATAATCAAGAATGGCCATTCCCGCTTCCCTGGCCCTTTTTCTGTCTCCTTTGAAGGAACATGCAAAACCGATTCCTCCCAAGGATTTGAAATGGAGGTATTGATCCGAAGGGATGACCCTTGCTATCTCTTGCGCCCTTTCACCAAAGCTTATGGCCTCATCCAAAAGGCCCATCTCAGGAGCAGTCCATGAGAGCCAGGTGCAAGCATACCCGATGACCTGCTGATCACCGATCTCTTCCCCAAGTTTGAGTGCCTTGAGGAGGTATTCATAAGAATCCTCATATTGCTCAAGGGGGTAAAGGGAAAACCCGAGCCATGCATAGAACATCCCAAGCATCGGCAAGTCATCCTGAGCCTCGGCAAGATCTTTATGATCATTTAATAGATCGACAAGCCCCTTGAAATCCCCGAGATAATAGAAAACCAAGGCCCATCTGATAAGGAGATCTATGAGAAGCCTATCTTCTTCCTTTGCCCTTTCCGGTTTATCCCTCAGCAGGTCAAATGCCTCTTTGAAGTACTGATGGGATTCCTCCACGGAATATCTTCCCAGGCTCTTCTCGCCCGACTTTATCAGATAGTCGACAGCCTTAAGGACCGACAGCCCCTGTTTGAAGTGAAAGGCCAGGGTTTCGTAGAATTCGGGAAGCCTGTCTTGAAACAACTGCTCCATCACAAGGGCAATCCGCTCATGGATTGCCCGGCGCTCTTTCTTGAGAAGACCGTTGTAAACCACTTCCTGGGTTAGGGCACTCTTGAACACATACTCCAGATCCGGTTCAAGGGACTTTGCGTGGATCAGATCCATACGCTCCAGTCCGGTCAGATGCATGTCAAGCTGTTCTTTTAACTGCGTGCAACTCTTGAGTATATCGTAGAGGAAAGCCCGTCCGATGACCGAGGCTTCCTGAAGAACTCGCTTTGACGCGGTCTCCAGATGATCGAGCCTGGCTAAGATAATACCATTGATTGTCGAGGGCATTTCTGCCTGGCTGATGGGGCGACTGAGGACCCAGGTGCCGTCGTCACGGGTAAGGGTTCCTGAATCAGTCAAGGCATTGATGACCTCTTCCATATAAAAGGGATTTCCCCCCACATTCTCCTGGATGAACTGCCGTAAGTCCTTGGGAATGGTCTTGGTCTTGAGAAGAGACTCCACCATTATTTGCGCCTCTGATGATGACAGATCATGAAGTTGGATCTCCTGATATTGCGCCCTAAGGCTACTTAGCTGGTGGCTGGTAAAGAGAGTGAAGGTGGGTCTGCACACACAAAGAAAAAGGGCTGGATATCTTAATTCTGATAAGACGAAACGAAGAAGATTCATGAAAGAAGGATCAGCCCAATGAAGATCTTCCAAACAGATGATCGTTGGCGACCTTTGGGCCAGTCCTGAGAGAATCGCATGAATTGCCTCTTGGAGTCGAATTTTCCAAAACTCAGGGCTCACATCCGCTACTTCCGGATAGCTGAGGGCATAGAGACTTCCCACATACGGGATAATATTCTCTCTCTCCCCAACCAGAGAACCTATACCAGACTCCACTTTCTCTCTGACCTTTTCTGGAGGATCGCCTTCTTTAATTTGAAATCCCCGATTGAATAGATCTATTAAAGGGAAATATGGGGTGTTTTGAGAATATGCATAGGCCTGTCCGTCCAGCCATTGAATCTCCTCAAGATCCAAGGTGGCTTTGAACTCCTCCACGAGTCGCGTCTTTCCTATGCCGGTCTCCCCACAGATAGAGAAGATGGATCCTTTTCCCTCACGGAGCATCTGGGCGGCTTCTTCAAGTTGTGCAAGCTCCACCGCCCTCCCTATGAGTTCAGCCCTAAAACCGTGGTAACGGCGGGTCGTACTTGGCTGCTCCTTTGGGGATAGAGCTTTATAGATCCGAATGGGCTCTTCCTTGCCCTTGACCTTGGTCGGTTCTAAGGCTTCGAAAACAAAATATCCCTCAGCCTGGTGATAGGTGTCCGGACCCACAATGATCTCATTCGCCTTGGCCAGGCTACTCAACCGGGCGGCCACGTTGATGGTGTCCCCTGCAACACCGTGTGTCCCTCTTTCCAGGTCCACTTGACCGGTTACCACAAGGCCCGTATTGATACCGGTGTGCATGGAAAGTGGCTTCCCGATCTTTTCTTCAAGTTCAGGGCTTATGGCTTTGACCAGATCATGTATCTCCCTTGCCGTCCTGATGGCCCTAACCGGATCATCCTCGTGGGCTTTCGGTACACCGAAAAGGGCCATGACCGCATCCCCAATGAATTTTTCAATGAACCCATCGTAATTTCTCACGATCCGGGAAATTTCTCCAAAGATTCGACTCGTGATCTCTTTGACCTCTTCCGGGTCGAGCCTCTCTGACATGGCAGTATATCCGGACATGTCTGAGAAAAGAGCGGTGACATATTTTCTCTCTCCTTCAATGGCGCCAGGGGTGGTTAGGATTTCTTCGGCTGATGGTGTAGGGGGATGAGATTTGATTTCTGAATCACTTTTGGGAGGAGCTTCTTTGGGCCCCCTTAAATCGAAGCCGCATTCACCACAAAACTTAAAATTTGGTGGGTTCGAGAAATTGCATTTTGGGCAAATCTTTTCTAATTTAGCCCCACATTCGCCGCAAAATTTCATGCCCTCTGGATTTTCAAATTGGCAGGATGGACACTTCATTCTATCCCCCGAATGGATGGAAGCAAATTATTTGAAGAGATCACCTAAATTGGATCATTAAAGGATAAAATTCAGAAAGAATTGCCTATTGAAACAGATCAAATTTAGAAGATTGGGGTAGTATTTGTCAAGGATTCATATTTTCTTGATTTCCATATCCTTAACTCATATAATGATAATATAAAAATATTTATCATACTTTTCCATTTTCAAACTAATCATATAAAAATAGATGGAACTTTTTCTATGCTATAATGGTAATATCAAACACTTTTTTCCATCTATCCAGGCGTTAGCCGAACAGATATCATAAAGGAAAATTTCAAGTGATAGTAAAGTTCTCACGCCATGCAAAACGAAGAGCAAAGCTTTATGATATCCTTCAATTTTTCTGGAGTAATTCATACCTTTTCTGGATCAATCTGGTCCAATTCTTTCTGTACTCTTTGGATAAATCCTCCTGTTCCAGGATGTAGGGTATCTATTTAGAGATCATTACAGTAAAAAATGTGATTCCTGCTTATCTCGACGAATGGAGCACTTGTTACTGACTTTTCATACGACTATCAGGTATATTCCACCAACACAAATAAAAATACCTGCTATGGTAAAAAGCGTTGGTTTCTCCTTAAGAATAAAGATTGAGAAAGGCAGGACAAAAAGGGGCGCAGTAGTTGTCAAGAGTACCGTCCTCCCAGCTCCAATCATTTGAATAGCCTTCACATAACAAACAGCTGCCACACCATAAGTCAGTATCCCTGCTGTTGCGGCAAGGATTATGCTTCGAAGACCATTTTCTTTAAATTGTAATATCCCTTTCTTTCCACGGGGAAAAGTTATGAAAGAAAGCAAAATAGCCGAAGTCGATATTCTGAATCCTGCGGCAACAAAGGCATCCATGTCTTTAACCCCTATTTTCAGGGTGATGGTGGCGGCTGTCCACATTATGGCTGCCACAAGAGTGAGTATGACGCCTCTTCCGGTCACAGAACTTTCTCCCGAGGGCTTCTCTGTGCTATTTCCCATAGCAGCGATCAGATAGATGCCGAACACTACAAGACCTGCACCCACACCATTGAGCCAAGTGAATGGTTCTCCCATGATGAAGACAGCTACAATCACAGTCAGAATAACAAAAGAGCACTGTGCTATTGGAAATGCAATGGAAGCATCAAGAATGGATAGGCTCTTAATATATACCGAGTCTCCTACAGCCATGGCCATGATACCGGAGGAAATCACATAAAGCAGAGGCAGTAAAGGCGTGTGAATGAACTCCGCATATCTACCTGTGACAGAAATAATTGTGAGCAATATAAGAGATCCAACCCAAAGACGTAGTGTGTTGATGGAGAGTGTATCTATCTTAACCGTTAGTAATTTAAGAATGACGCTGCTACCGGCCCAAGCCAGGGCACAGAGTAGAGCGATGCTGGCACCAAGAATGTTATTATCCCCCTTAAAAAAGCTTTCTCGCCTCCTCCGCAAGTTCATCCCTAAACTTGGGATGGGCGATATTTATAAGTGCATCAGCCCTTTCCTGCAAAGATCGTCCCCAGATCTCTGCCACGCCGTATTCCGTGACGATATATTGTGCCGAATGCCTCGGGGTGGTGACGGCTGATCCCAGGGCGAGTTGTGGGATAATTCGGGAGATCTTCTCGTCGGGTGTGGCCGACGCCATGGCAATGATCGAGCAACCTTCCTCAGAAAAGAGGGCCCCCTGAACAAAATCGAAACTGCCCCCGATGGCGCTAAACTGCTTCCCCCTAATAGTCTCTGCATTAATCTGCCCGGTAAGATCAACTTCGAGGGCTGAGATAATGGAACAGAATCTGGGAATCTTGCCCGTCACCCTGGGGTTAATGGTCTCGGGCAGTGTCCGCCCTTCCACCATGGGATTGTCGTGGACAAAATCAAAAAGCTTTTTGGTGCCCCCCATCTCCGTAACCCTGATGGACGGACCTTCCCCGATCCTCACAGCTCCCTTCTCCACCATTTCCACAATCTTGTCATTTGCCGTGCCGAAAAATTGAAGATCCTTTTTATCCGTTAGGCTGTCCAGGACGGCTTCAGGTATGGCGCCGATGCCGATCTGAAGGGTGGCCCCATCAGGGATGAGCGCTGCTGCATGTGCCCCAACAGCCAACTCCTTTTCACCGGGCTTTCCACCCGAAGAAAACTCCGGGAGATCCCTCTCCGACTCCACCACAAAATCGATCTGGGATAGATGAATAAAACTGTTCCCCAGGACACGCGGCATACGGGGATTGACCTCAGCAATGACCATATCCGACTCTAGGGCCAAGGGCAGGGTGTGGCCAATGGAGACCCCCATGCTGCAGTAACCATGCCGATCCGGCGGACTGACATGAATCATGGCCACATCCACAGGCCACGGGCCGCGTTTGGAGAAGACATTGACCGCATCTCCCTGTCGCATGGGAATAAACTTAACGGTCCCTTTTTTGAGATGATGACGTATTGCCGGTGTACACTGCCATGTTCTGAAAGTAAATGACTCTTCAAGACCATCCTCCAAGTATGGATAAATCATCTGAATGCCGCTTACTATCTCCACATCCCTGAGTCGCCCATGGTCTGCCACAAGGGCCTCAATGAGGGTCTGAGGAAGTCCGCTACCGAGGGGGATCACAATACGTTGACCGGATCTCACATTTCCAATGGCTTCTTCCGCCTTGACCCTTTTGGTTCCATTCCTTTTGTTCATGATCATGCTCCTTTCTCATTTGAGCCTGATTATTGAAGGAGATCGTCCAGCCTAGATCATTTGATGTGCTGGATAACTTTAGAAAATTAGGGTAAATTTTGTCAAGCGGATTGATATCTCACCCATGTCCGGTTTATAAATGTGTATTAAAAAGGGTTAAGCTGATCGCTTATGGCTGAATGCTGGTAGCTCCCAATTATTGGGGTTACATTACAGGCTCCAAGCATATCTAGAAGCCTATTGGGCCTCATAAATGACCACTAAGGAGATATATAAATGAAGTGGGAAACCTCGATAACCAAACTATTAGATTGCAAGTATCCTATTATGCAAGGCGCTATGGCCGGGTATGGCACCTGGAAATTTGCTGCGGCGGTCGCTGAGGCTGGCGGTCATGGCATACTCACTTCCTCGGTTTCTCCAAACACGGAAAGACTGTGGGAGGATATCAGAAGGTGTCGTGATGCCACAGCGAGTTTCCATGGGTCATTTGGAGTGAACTTGAGCATAGGGGTAGGCGTTTCTCGGATTGAAAAAGTGCTGGAGGTGTGCATTGAGGAGGGAGTCCAGGTAGAGACATCTGCCTACAAGCCTGATTTCCTGGCTCCCCGCATTAAGGAGTCCGGGGTCACCTGGATACATAAAGTCGCCAGAGTGGGTGATGCGATACATGCTGAAAAGCTCGGGGCAGATGCTGTAATCATCGTCGGACTGGAAGGCGCTGGTTTGAAGAACCCGGAACAGTTGCCCACTATGATTAGTACCATCTGGGCAAAGAGAGAAGTAAAGGTTCCCGTTATCGCAGCTGGAGGGATAAGAGATGCTCGAGGTTTTCTTGGAGCCCTCTTTGTGGGTGCTGATGGCATCATGATGGGTACGGCCTTTATGGCTACCAAGGAGTGCCCAGGAGGCATAGACAGTCTGTGCACGGTAAAGGAGTTTATTGATAATATCATCCAAGAAGCTGAAGCACTTTTAGATAGATACCAATTTTTAAAATAGGGTGATTACTTAGATAATGCTTTTATCATTCTGTTCACCTGGGTTTCTGTAGCAACGGGATGTACTTTGAATTTAACAAAAGGAACATATCGTTGGAGTGTAGTCATTACATCTAGCTCAGCTCCGTCAAAGACAATATAACCGCTCGTTTCCCCAACGAATGCCCCCCAATCTTTTGTTAGTCCCTTTTTGCGATCTTTTTTAACCATATTCATCAAAACACTCCATCCACTTGTTCTTTCTTTTGGGTCCATAGATATTTTCGTCTGGTCAATTTCCCAAAGGATTAGATACTTTCCCATGATCTTACTCCTCCTTTCTTTTACGTTTTTATAATAAACTAAAAATTCTTCACACCAGTGTGGATCATTAAAAGGGTCCACATCATCCAAATACAAATTATTGGTTATATTGAGTGTATTTGTGTTATTATAAATAGAATTTATCATAATATTATTATTTTGTCAAGACATATTAATTCTTAGAAGGCATTGAGAATCTTTTAGAAAAACGTACATTTAAAAAGAAAGTGTTTGGTTGAATAATTAAATGGCCTTTTTACTACCTGATGGCCAATTCCACCATGATTCCGAAGAAATCCTTGGGATGCATGAAACAATAGGGGGTGTGAACCTTGTCATCAGGCCTTCCCCTTTTCTCTTTATAAAGTTTGCAATATTCCCATCTTCATCAGTGGGGGACATCAGTTCAATCTGGAGTCCCCCCATGGTCAAGTAATAGGACTTCAATCCTTCCGAGGGAATTTCGTCCTCTACCATCTCATAGCTTTTGGTTTCGTCCCTTTGGAAGACTATTCCTCTTTTTGCTCCTAAAACATTGATAAAAAAATCCTTTGCCTTTTCCAGATCCTTTACTGCAATTCCTATTCTGGGGATTTTTTCTACCTGCATGGCAATGACCTCCTAATCCAATATTATTGTAATCAGTTAATATTGAAAACCTGTTCCAAAATTCTCACTCTTACTCAATATGAGAGGCAGACAACATCCAGGTCAGCCTAAACAAAATTTAGAAGAGGTATTCACCTCCCAGATAGTCTCAACTGCTCCTCTAAAGTCAATTCTGCCGAAATGACACAACGACCTTTTTCATCTGAGATCATTGAAGGCATATGAACTTCAATCAGGTTCCCGACATCAGTGTTGTCGCAGATCCTTCTGTTTAGTTCCGTGCATAGATGGCGGCATGGAACCCTGCCGGCAACCTCAGGACCAATCTCTTCAGCCAACTGCCGGTTGAGCACACAGTCGCCCACTTCATAGGCCAATCGTTTAAAGGATATCTCCTGGAACTGGATCTTATTCTCATTCATAGTCGCCAGATAGGCGATCTCCAGCAATCGCTGCTGGATGGATGGAAAGGGATGACCGGTCTTTTGGGCGATCATGTATACGATCTCCGCATTTCGGTCACGATAGCCCGATTCCACCTCGCAGAGCCGGTCGGCCAGGTTGAGGCCGAATGTTCCAAAAATCTCTTTATCAACGTCCTTTTCTCCGGTCCCTCCGGAGCTCTCCAAGGCTTCCTTATATTGGGTTACTAATGGCTCAAGGGGAAACTCTTGCTCCAATAACTCCATCAATTCAGCGCTCAAGCTGTATGAATATTTCTTGCTCATACTCAAGCCACCTCCTTGTTCTGGCCCTTAAGAGGTTTTACTTTAATAGCGTTTTCAGGACATACCTTGACGCACTCCATACACCCCACACAAAGATCAGAGTATGAAACCCGAAGCTTCCAATTTTCCGGGGGGATCTCCTCGAATCTCTTGATTCCGGTTGGATGAAGCTGGAAGACACACTGAGGGCATATTTTTAAACACATACGACAATTTAAAGGTATCGTACATCTCTCTTTATTGATAAGGATCTCCATTAACATGATGTTCTCCTTTCATCAGGTCATCCTATGTTACCAATTGTCATGGAGGCCTAGCATTTTCGTCCTTTCTTTCATTATGATGGCTGAATTGGGACAGTGCTCGGCACATTGACCACAGCCAAAGCATTTCTGCAGATTGATGGTGAGTTTATTCATACTGCGGCTTATGTTGAGGGCTCCGAACTGGCAGTATTGGACGCATTCACCACATCCGGTACAGTTTTCACTGACCGGAAGGACAATTTCATGACCTTTACCAAAAATGTCCAGGCCATAATCCAATCGTCCACGAATTCCAAGACAGGCAGGGTATTCACAATTGCACAGTCCACCGATGTACGGTGTATAGAAAGTGGTCAGAGAATGCACACAACCTTTCTTATGGAGATATTCCAGCCTTTCCTTCGCTTCTTTCACGGAAAGGAAGGTCAGACCCCGGAAAGTCTCGGGCCAGCGTTCGAATTTATATAGCCCCACACCAAGGGAAAAACATACCCATGCTTGGGGATCATTGTACATGCCGCGACGCTCCCGGCGGCAGATACATTCCATTAATGCGATTGGCCAAGACATCTCCAGTACCTTCTGCGCCTCTTGATAGGTAATCACATGGTTCATATGGTACTTGTTTGTAAAGCTATTCACTTTCTTTTTAATAAAGGGAAGGTCTTCTGCCCCCATACTGGTGGCATCCACCACTTCCTGGACTAATTCTGCCCCCACTATGTCCAAATCTATGGCGCCTCCCGGGATCGCATGAAATTCCCCTGATGAATCCACATACCATCCTTCCCCGTTCTCAATGATTCTTCCTTGTTCCATCATCTCTTTTACTTCGGCCATCTTCTTTTCGATAAACTCAGCTCGTTTTTTTCGGGCCTCTTCCTTCTGATAATTATACATTTTCATTGCATAATTCCGGGCCACTTCATACCACTTGCCGCCTTCTCCATGCGTTATGCAAAATTTGCACATCTTTTTGTCTCCTTTTCTTAAGACTCCAACGTGTCTTTGAGTTTATTACTCAAGTCAGGCGATCATCAAATGTACATCTTTTAGCTTAATAGAATAACCTGTTTCAGTTCACTTATAAGTAGCTGTCATCAAGACTAAATTTAATTTAATATTAATTAGTCGTTAGTATCATCGTGCCATCTTGTCAAGAACAAATTTATGTTCATGGGGTATGATATGGTCAAGACAAAGTTTTTACTGCTAATCCCTGACCCTAAGCCGCTAATAAATGAGATAATAGGTCCCATCATATGGCTCCAACCCTTTGTATCCCTATCCCATGACTGCCCTATCATGAACTGGACAAACTGGAAATTTTATTCAATACTTCCAGAATCACTGCTGTAAGCATAACGGTTGCGCTAAAGGGGTGGTTTTGGCAAACCAGTAGGTCTAATTTTTGATGAATTACCATTTTCAGGAGGAATTATGCTTAGAACAAATCATAATCGCGTCGTGGAAGTATTAGTTCAATGTCAGCCAGGGCCTCCGGTAGTTGGAAGAGGGTGGAGAGTTGATCATGAAGGGAAACCTTTTCAGCTTCCAGGGATTGGTGGGATCACAACAAATATACAGGCGGGTGATCCTGCGTTTGGGTGGGCAGGGGATCATCTGGAACCCGGGGTTAGCTGTACGGCCAATACAAAAAGACCATTATCTCATCCTAATCCAGGCCTCCAGTTTTACGCCTGTACTGGCAACCAAGCATCTATTGTTTCAGGGAAAGCAAAGGGGGCCAAGGGTATCGTTCTCGGTCATCATGGAGGTTCTGAGCATGTCATCATTGATTTTGCCCGATCAGTAAAAGAGAAATTGACCTATGATGATAAGATAATCATTAAGGCCAAAGGCCAAGGTCTCGAATTGCTGGACTACCCTAAGATAAAACTTTTGAACCTGGATCCTAAGTTTCTTACAAAAATGAAGATAAAAGAGATAGATAAGAAAAAGATATCCGTTCCTGTAACAACCGTTGTTCCGGCAGAATGTATGGGCTCAGGGATTGGGGCGAGCGACCCTAGGAGGGGAGACTACGATATCATGACCAGTGACAAGGAGACCGTAGAAAAATACAAGATTGATAAGATAAGATTCGGAGATTTTGTGGCGATTCTAGATCATGATAACTCCTATGGGAGAGGCTTTAAGAAAGGGGCCATTACAATCGGTATAGTGATTCACAGCAATTGTCTTCTCGCTGGACATGGCCCGGGAGTGACAGGTCTTATCACCTGTCCCGAAAGACTTGTTGAACCAGTGATTGATAAGAATGCCAATATCGCCGATTACCTCAAAATAGGAACAAAAAAAACTAAAAAATAGCGTATCGCACAACTCATGAGGGTATAGGGTTTATTTCAGCCGCATAAAACTCCAGACTCCTGTCTGGAGATGTAGCGGCTCGGCTGAAGGCCGCCAAGCTTGCTTGTAACATTGAAGATGCCCCCGGCTCCTGCCGGGGGAATTTCACTTTTATCAGATGTAACCCGTTTTTTTGCCGTTTGACGGCTAATTTAAAATGAGGGTCACTGTGACCACCGCGTTTTCGCCACTTTTCAGCTTCGGAAACCTCAATCTTTTAAGCTTCTCCGTCATACATTTTTCCATTGAACCTTTCCGTTTTCCGCCTTTGTTCAGCTTCACATTAATAACTTTACCCTGGACATCTATCAGCATGCTGATCACCAGTTTTTTAGTGATTGACTGATGTCTTCCTTGAACGTTATTAAAACAGGCTTCAATTGATCTGAGATGTCTATTCAGAATGCGACGAACCTCATGTTCAGATAACTCGCCTTTGATAATCATGTCTCCCAGTTGAATGCCAATCCCCCCTTTGGATTCAGAAGGGGCGGCGGAAGCAGGATATTCACCTTCTCTCACCCCTTGCTTCTGAAGCGCCATCATGGGCGTGCGGGAAAATCTATCAAGGGCAGTCTTGGAGAATGAGCGTCCCCCCACCGCATAATCGGAAACACCCTGCGGTAGCGGAAGGGGCTGTTTGATGGTAACCATCTCACCATTCTTTTGGCGAACCCGGTTGTCTACGGCAATAAACGAAGTATAAGCGGTCAGCAGATTGTAAGTCAGTCCCAGACTCGTCACCTCCTTGACCCTTTCATCATCAAACTTGAGTCGGTTGTAGTCAGATAGCAGCGCAATTCTGTGCCGGGCCCAGAGATAGCGAAGTGGGGCGTTGGTCTCGAGGGGCTTGGTTTTGGAAATGTCCAATCTTGTCACAAAGGGATGGTTTCCCGAAAATCCTCGAAGGGTGATTTTACCTCGGGGTTTGCTTTTCCATTTGCCAAACACAAGGATTGGTCGATCAGCCATGACATCTGGAATACTGAGAGGTTCCACATCATAGACATGAAACTTCCCGAAGTCCACTTTGATTCCCGTGAGCACCGGTGAGGCGATGAGTCTTCTGAATTTTTCCGCCTGCTGAGGGGCCTCTTCAGGTTTTGTGATGACATAGGGTTCTCCCATTCCCACCCTTGCCATGCCTTCGATGAGGTGGCGATTAACGCTGGAACCTATGCCGAAGGCAAATATATTGGCACGGCCCAGGTTTTTGCGGATCAGGTCAAAGGTCTCTTCTTCAACGGCCACATATCCGTCCGTGGCAATGACAACTGTTCTGGAGTACCCTTCGGTCTTGGGTAGATCAAGGGCCCTTCTGAGGGCCGGTAGGAGCCTGGTACCGCCTCCGCCACGCTGTCTATCAATGGTATCCGCGGCTAATTGGATGTTGCTCGGGGTGGCAGGGAGGGAATGCGCGGAAAGGAGATGAGACCCTCCGGCAAAGAGCAACACATTGAAACGGTCCCTGGGGCTGAGTTTGCTGATTAGGTCCTTGAGGAGTTTTTTTGAGATGTTCAGAGGAAACCCATGCATGGACCCCGACACGTCAACGATGAAGATATACTCTCTAGGTGGAATCTGGTTCTCGACCACCCGTTTGGGGGGTTGCAGCATGAGTAGGAAGAAGTTCTCTTCATCTCCTTTGAAAAGAAGGAGCCCTGTCTCTATTCTCTTACCCGCAAGACGGTACTTCAGGATGAAATCCCGGTTACCGCCCTGCTTCTCTGAAGGATCGAGCTTTATTGAGGCCAGATCGGGTCCCTGATAATCCACATGGATATTATGGGATGTGCAGGTCACCTCTTTGATGGGGAGACCTGCGGAGATGTCCACAGAGATGTTAAAGGTGTATGTGGGTAGTTTTCCTTCGTGCAGATAAGGATTCCCTGTCCAGTGTTCTGAAAATCCGGATTCGTTAGCAGGTTGATCCACATAACGGGGTCCCACAACAGTGGGGTAAACAAATCCATAAACCGCATCTGTGGGTACCAGAAGCTCCGTGTACTTGAGTTCTACCTCGATCAGATCCCCGGGCATAATGTTGGCCACATTCATCTGAAACACATTGGGTCTTTGCTGCTCCAGAAGAGAAGCGCTTTTACCCGCCTTTTTGGCTTGATTATATTCCTTCCTGGCCTTTTCCCGTTCACAAATCTTGGCGGTAATGATTCGCTCTCCGATGGTCATTCTCATACCGTAAACAGCAGCCCTTGTGGATGCGGGAAAGATATAGATGGCCTCTAATGGCCTCTTACCCTCGTTCTTGTAAACTTGCGTCACCCTGACATCTGCAATGACCCCTGAAATAGATACATCTGCCCGGGTGGATTTTAGGGGAAGTTGATCCACTTCCGGGTCATCGCTCTTCACAAAAAAGTAGGGGGAAAGGGTCGTATCGGTATTACCCTCAGTCTGCGCCTTCAAAGGCCCTGCAAGCATCACCAACAGGGCGACTATCCATATTCCCAGTATTCCTTTCTTGTAATTCATTTTTCATACCTCCCTTGTTTTTTGGTTTTCTTTTGTGGGTGTTAGACAAGGGAGAGCCGAAAAAGTTCCCGAAATTTTCAATACCTCATAAGAAAATACCCGTTCCATGAAGAAGTCTTAGATCCAAAAACTTGATGAGATGATTGTTGTTTGAAAGCGTGATAGGCGGGATAACCTAGCGAAGCTCCGCCTCAAACCCTGGCCCAGACCTGGCACGCAAGGACGTGTGTTTAAAAGCCAATGCCTCATGAACCTGAAGCATTAATAAGGGACACAATTGCCTCGCGCCTCCCGATCCCGTCCCGGTCTCGGGACGGGGAGGGCAGGCCGACGAGTTGAGAAAAAACATAATCCATTGCTTGCCCGTCCCGGACCGGTACGGGCCGGGGAGGCCAAGCGATGCTGGATCCTGGATGCTAGATTCTGGATAAATCAAAAAAGAATTCCTTTTAAATCCAGTATCCAGAGACATTTATTCAGTATCTGTTTGAACTAAGAACCACAATATATAGAAACCCTGGCCCAGCGCTGGCTTTCATTGATTTACTCCAAAACGAATGCTTCGTAAATGAGACATCGGCAATAGCATAAAAAATATAA
>Ga0180009_10003341_pt1 | contig 18288 bp, 21 predicted proteins | sample OS_PC_MetaG_FD_123537 | JGI IMG/M metagenome (GOLD analysis project Ga0180009, IMG submission 123537) | Groundwater microbial communities from the Aspo Hard Rock Laboratory (HRL) deep subsurface site, Sweden - OS_PC_MetaG | ecosystem: Environmental > Aquatic > Deep subsurface > Groundwater... | reverse complement strand
ATTACATTTTTAAAACATTCAGAACCGAACAAGCTAGTTGATAAAACATGAAGATAGTAAAACCACCCTCTTAATTGTCCGGTGTACTCAATTATAAAATCAGCAGGAAAATTTTTGTCAAAATGTTTTTGTCTTTCAAAAGGATAATGCCACTGTCCAAAAGGCATAGAACCAGATTCAAACCAACAATCTAAAATTTCTGGGACTCTTTTCATTTTCCCTCCGCATTTGCATTTTAATGTTGGTTTGTCAATTGCAGGGCGATGCAAATCATTTAATTTTTTTCCACTTAATTTTTCAAGTTCTTTTATTGAACCAATCACCTTTATCTCTTCGCACTTTTCACATCTCCATACTGGTATTGGAGAACCCCAGTATCTTGAACGAGATAAACACCAGTGAGGAGCATTTTCTAGATTATATTTAAATCTTCCTTGCTTAAAATGCTCTGGAACCCAATTTATTTTTTCATTTGTTTTAATCATTTGTTTTCGTACTTTATCAATATCCAAATACCATGCTTTTTGAGTTTTGTAAATCAGAGGAGTTTCACATCTGTGACAAAAAGGATAAGGATGAGTATAATTAAAACTTGAGAATAATTTTTCTTTTAGCTCTTGCATTACTTTTTTCCCTGCATCTTTAAAATAAATTCCTGCCCATTCTCCTGCTTCACTAGTATAAGCTCCTTCTTCGTCCATTAAATCTATTATTGGCAACCCATATTTTTTCCCTGTTTCAAAATCTTCTTCACCAAAATTAGGGGCAATATGAACAACTCCTGTTCCATCCTCAACTGTTACAAAATCTTCTTCATAAATTTTGTAAACTTTTTTATTCTGGTTTAGTTCATCATTTCTTAAATTAAATAATGGTTCATATTCAAGTCCAATTAGTTCTTTTCCTAAAAATTCTTTTAAAATTTTATACTCTTTTCCTTTTAAAATCTCTTTTACTCTTTCTTTTGCTAGAATATATGTTTCTTTTTCTTTTGATATTTTTACAAGAACATATTTAATTTTCTTATTAACTGCTAGTGCTAGATTTCCTGGAAGAGTCCATGGAGTAGTTGTCCAAGCTAATACATAAGTATTTTCTTTAGAAAATTTTCCAGAATTTTTTAACTTGAATTTAATTACAACTGATGGTTCTGTCACATCTTTATATGATCCTGCATCCATTGTTAATTCAAACTTTGATAAGGGAGTTGCACAACGTGGACAGTGAGGAGAAGTTCTATATCCTTCATAAATAAGGCCTTTTTCATATAATTGTTTAAAAGCCCAGATTACACTTTCCATGAATTTTAAATCCATTGTTCTATAAGCATCATCCATATTAACCCATCTAGCAATTTTATCAATATACCATTTCCACTGTTCAGAAACATTATTTACATAAGATTTGCAAGAGCCAACAAATTTTCCTACACCCAATTTCTCAATATCTTTTTTATTCTTTAATCCCATTTCTTTTTCAACCTGGTTTTCAGCAGGAAGTCCGTGACAATCCCAGCCCCAGACCCTCTCAACACTATATCCTTTCATTGTCCAGTATCTCGGGACAGTGTCTTTAACAATACTTGGCAAAAGCGTAGCATAATGAGGCAGTCCTGTGATAAAAGGAGGACCATCATAAAAAACATAATCTCCTTTAGGTTTACTCAATCCAGCGGGATTTTTCACAGATTTTTCAAATATCTTATTTTTCTTCCAGAATTTCAATATTTCTTCTTCATATTTTAAATCCATTTTATTTGTAATGTTTTTTTATTTTTTATACTTTGCCTCTCTGAAGAAAGGTTAGCCATCCTTCCCAATGATATGAATCAAAAATACCAACAATTTCCTCTCCTTTTTTAGGATTTTCCCACGCAATCCTTACAACCGCCTGATGACAGGCATAATTTAGATCTGTTCGAGGAACTCCGTTTACTAATAACTGGTCTGCAACTTTTCTTGCTTGAAGATACATTCCTTGCTCTAGCAATCTTACGACTCTCTTTTCTCTTTCATCAGAGGTTGTTTGATATTTATCACTAATCATAATGTTTTCCTGACAAACCAAGACGATTTGCCAATTTTAGATAATAATAGCTATAGAAATAATTCCGCTGATTAATTCAGTTTTTATAGCCATGATTAGTGTAGAATATAAATCTTTAAAAACTTTTTTGTTCGTGTTATCAGATGAGAGAAATGGAAGAATTTATGAGGAAATATTTAGGAGGAGTAATTATTTATAACAAGATGAGAGATATTGGAGAGTTTAGGAATTTATGTATAATGCGTGGTTTAGATGAGATTAATCCTGATATGGGCAAATTAAGGAGAATTGCACATTCTTTGTGTAGTAATTTTTTCCTTGATTATGGAGATTAAATTTTCCTACTCAAAATCTTTCAAGAATTCTTTTTCCACAAAATGCAACTTTGAAGGAATAATTATACAATAAGGTTTTCTAACTCCTGTATATCCTCTTAAGTCATTAATCTCCTTATAAAAAATCTTTGAATTTTTTGTTCCAAGTGTCTGGCAGACAAGCAATTTTTTTAATTTTATCTTATTGTTTTCAGAAGCTTTTTCAAGTTGGTTTAAAGCATCCTGAAAGTCTAATCCAATATCAATTAAAATTAAACTATGCGCGTGTATTGATGAATTCTCTAAAACAATTTTCATAAAACTATCTGGTTCAAATTTTTTCTCTTTGTCCCATTTTGGCATACTCGCTATTTTTCCAAATTTGTATAATTGTAAGCCTGTTCCTGCAACAGCGTCTAAAATAGAAGCACTATAAATTACTTTGCATTTTACTCCGCATCTTTTTGCCTCCTGAAGAATAGATATGTGGGTGGTGGCTGTGAGAGGACTTCCATAAATAAGTAGTGCAACATCTTTTTTACTTGCTTCATCAACTATTTTTAATCCCTCTACAAATTCCCTATCTGCAGAAATTACCTTTTTCCCAATAACTGCTTTTAACTCTCCTTCAGAATAAGGAAAATTTACTGTATAATTTTCAAGATAAACTGTCTTACATCTTTTTGCAACTTCTAATCCATATGTAGAAATTCCATCTACATTTAAACCCAATCCTATTAAATATAACATAAAAACACGAGAAAAAGCAAGTTTATTAACATTTCTTCTTCAAACTTCTACTTGTTACAATTGCTATAAAAAGAAAACTAAAAAGTAATGTATCATTTCTATAAATCACGCTTATAATTGCTCCGATAAAACTTAAAACTATTATTCTCTGAAACCACTTTTGTCCTGATTTTAGCTCTTCTTTTGTTTGTCTTGCAAGATAAGTTCCGATTGGAATTCCAATCAAAAGAACGAGTACTCCAATTCCAAATTTAAGCATTTCTTGCATGTTATAAACTTTCTAAAGGAGATTTAGTATTTATAAGATTTGGTGATGCAATATGTGTATAAATTAATGTTGTTTCTGGGCTTTTATGACCGAGTAATGCTTGCACATTAGTTATATCATACCCATTTTCAATTAAATGCGTAGCAAAAGAATGTCTTAATGTATGTGGGGATATTTCTTTTTTGATTTTTGCATTTTGTGAGGCTTTTTTTACAATTTTTTGAACTGTTTTAGGATGGTATTTCCTTCCTCTCATACTTTTGAAAAGATAACCCTTTTCATCCAATTTTTCTTTTTCAATTAACTTCTTTAGTGCTGGAATTAAATTTTTAGATAATGTTATCAATCTATCTTTTCCTCCTTTTCCGTTTCTGACATAACCGTAATTTTTGTTTAATTCCAGCTCCCTAACTTTTAGATTAATTAATTCACTAACTCTTAAACCAGAGGAGTAAAGTAAGCAAATCATTAACTGGTGTTTTGGATTTTTAATTACATCAATTAATCTTTTTACTTCCTCTTTTGATAAAACTTCTGGGAATTTTTTCGGAATTTTTGAATATTTAATATCTATCCACATTTTCTTCTCAAGGACTTGTGTGAATAAAAATCTAAGTGCCATGTGGTAAACATTCATTGTATTTCCAGAAAGATTTTTTCTAGATAAATTCTCAAGAAACAAGCGAACATCTTTTTTAGAGATATATCTTAAATCTTTCTTAGACCAGTTTAGGAATCTGTGAATACAAAATAAATAAGTCTTAGTTGTTCGTGGGCTTAATCTTCTCCGGTTGCATTCTTTTCTTATTTTAGAATCAAGATCTTGAAAAGATTTCATAGTTAAAATCAGAAAATTTAGCTTAAATAGATGATTTAAAACTTAAAAGTAAAAACAAAAAAGTTTTAGACTGGATGAAAATAAGGCTCTTTCAAACCTTAATACGAATGAATTTGAAGGAGTTCGTATAAAGTCTGTTATATCCAATTTGCTCAAACAGAATTTGGTGCTAACTCACAAACTTTCTCAAACAAAACACTGAACAACTCGAATTTTTTATTAACATAAAAAAGAATATAACAGCGATTATCTGTAATTGTGAGTCCGCGCTAAAACGTCTAATTCAGCTTCAATGTCTATTATAAAAATCCCCTTTTTGTTTCCAGAAACATGTGGGTAAATTGATGTTGGTTGCATGAATGATGACTTGCAATCTTCCATCGCTGGAAATTGGGATAATTCTTTTGGGCAGTTTGGAATTAAAATATTCTCTCCTTTAGAAAAAATTATCCTGTTGTTGTCTAAATTTCCAAAATAAAATTCATAATTCATTGGATTCTTTATTTTCTTCATGAATTTAACAAATTCTTTGTCTTTCTTGTTTTTCAATCCTTCAGCAACTGAAGAATCTACTGGAATCCAACCAACACCTTCCAAATAAAATTCTGCCCAAGCGTGATAACCTTGTTTTTCCTTTGGAATTGCCCACATACCAAGAACTGATCTTGCAGGAATTCCTAAAATTCTACAAAGTGCAATGAATACATGATTGAATTCTCCGCAATCTCCACATTTGTTTTTTAGTGTGGGTATCACTCCCCTTATTTCTGGAGGATATTTGTAATTTATATTTTCTATAATCCAGTCAAATAGTTTTCTTGCTTGTTTGAAAAAATTACTTTCTTCACCAACAATGCTTTTGGCTAATTTCGTTATTTCTTTTGTTTGCTCTAAATATTTTTCAGATTTTGTATATTGTTGGTACAATTTAGAATTTTTATTGTATGGTTTAGTTTTATTTGAATTAACTTCCAAGATTGTTTCATGGCAATCAAAACTGAAATCAATTTTCAACTGAAATTTTTTATTCAATTTGTTTGAAAAATCAAAAAAATCTATTACATTCTCATTTTCTTTATCTTTATTTGATTTTTTTGGTTCAATAGAAAATTTTGTTTTAACGTTCTTTTGATTAGCCCATTGTTTAATTCTTGAAAACCATACAAAAAATTCATCTTTCTTCCTGCTTCCAGACGCAAGAAACAATTTATTGCCGTATTTCTTAACTAATTTGTCCAGCAAATTTTTATCATTTAAATCACTCTTCAATTTTGATTTCAAATCTTCTTCTGATAAAAATTTAGTATCGGCTTTCCAAATATAAGAACCTCTTACTTTTTTGGGATTTTTATAATGAAGCTTCATACTGAATTAGAATTTTATGAAGTATATAAAAGTTCTAGTACGCGCGGACTCACAACTCAAAATCCTTCGGATTTTGCCACGCCTTGCAGGCTCTCGCTATCGCTCGGGACAGATAACAGCGATTATAAGAAATTGGCTCTTGGGCTTATTTAGGTTTAGTTTGGGCTATTCTGTCTTTTGCCATTATAGAATATCAATCATATAAAGAAAATGAATTAACTTGGTTAGTTTCACACATTTTTGGAAATTTTATAAAATAAACTTCTTTTAAAACAACAAACCTTAAAACTTATCTTTCTATCTAGTTTTATGAATAATCAAAGAGTTGCTATTTTTATTGATGGAAGCAATCTTTATCATAATCTAAAAAGATTTGGCATAAAAATAAAATTTGAAGATATAATAAAAAGAATTGAGACAAAGAGAGAAATTGTAGATATTTTTTATTATACGGCTTTGTTAGATAAATCAATAGATGAGAAAAAATACAAAGACCACAAGAGATTTTTAGATAAAATCAAGAAAATTCCAAACTTCAATATTATTCTTTGCAATTTAAGAAAGATTGTTTTGCAAGATGGCTCTGTTGATTTTTCAATAAAAGGCGACGATGTTTATTTAGCAACAGATTTGATTAAAGGTTCTTATGAAAATTTATACGATATTGCGATAATTGTTTCAGGAGATGCAGATTTTATTCCTGCAATAAACTTGGCAAGAAAAAACGGCAAAAAGGTAATCAATGCTTTCTTTCCAAAAAGTTCTTCATATCAATTAAGAAATTGTTGCGACGGTTCAATAAATCTTAGAAAAGCATTAAATAAAAAGTAGTCCCAATGTGGCGAACCACACGGGACAGTTATTAATATTATTATAACTTAAAACTTTAAAAATCCTTCGGTTACCAAATTTTCGCCTTTCGTGGCGACTTTCTTTTTAGAAAAAAGTAAGCAAAAAGCGCGCGCTTCCCACCCAAGATAGGAGATTTAAATTTTCTAAACGCAGAAGAAAAATACTTGATTATTCAGAGTAGAGAATTTTTGCTAATTTAAGTAAATCTTCTTTAGGCATAGGTTCAGTACTATAAAGTCCAGCTGGTCTTCCCCAACCCTCCTTTGTAGTAGTGTGCATAGCTACAACTGATTGTTCCAGTGATACATTATGATCCCTAAGACCTATTGTATTTGTTAGAACTTTTCCTAGTCCATCAATATCTTTAGCAACATATACATTTTCCATACTTCCCATTCTAATAGGACCATAAGATTCTTCTATTAACATGTCAATGTAACCAGGCAATTCTGTTGTTGGAACTGCAAAAACACCTTTAAGGGGTTGCATTGGATTCCTTTCAGGCTGATCTAATCGTTCGTATTGTCCAATAATTAATTTAACATCCATTTTTATACTTTAATAATTAATAAGAACATATTCAGGTATTTAAATGTTTATTTTTTGATACCATTATAAAGTGACTCCTTCGCCTCGACCACGCTACGCTCTCGCTAACGCTCGGCGGATTTAACAGCAATTAATTTCAATTTCTTTAGGCGCTAAGAAGATTATCTTGAATCAATTTTTTATAGAGCTCATTCCTTCTGTCACCTTCATTGACAGGACCAATAATAGAATAACCATGAATTTGATTAGGTCTTGTTGGTTTATCTAATGAATAAACAACTTCTCTGTCAATTCCTCCGCTTTTAGAAAGGTATATTATAATTGGAAATTGAAATGTATTCTCACATGGACAATTGCATGTTTGTATCCATTCTAATCCTGCAAAAACTCCAACTTTATCAGCTTTTTTCACTAATTGCCCAATATCCATTCCTTCAAGTTGTCGTTTTGTTTCAAACTCGATTGCTTGTACATTCCCCATGTGAGTTAGTATTTAATAGTGATATTTAAAAGTTTCTATGCGCCTAAAGAAACTTCTCCCTTCGGTCGACCACGTTGCATTCTCACTCCACTTCGTTCCGTTCGGGGAGTTTACAGCGATTAAATGAAATAAAACTTTGTGCCCTTAAAATTTATATAGTTCAGCATAATCTTATAGTAGATGAAGATTAGAATTTTTGGTGGAATTGCGAGTGGCAAATCAACTTTAGCAAAATATTTGAGTGAACATCTTCAGATTCCAGTTTTCTGCACTGACGATTTTGTATATACACCAAAATTTGGAAAACGAAGAATTGAATCTGAAAGAATCAAGTTAATTCATAAAAAACTAAAATCTTCATGGATTGTTGAAGGCGTTCATTTTGCAAAATGGGTTGAATATACTTACAAAAATTCAGACATTATAATTATAATTGATTTACCAAAATCATTATTGGCTAAAAGAATTCTCAAAAGAACTTTCAATGAAGAGAAACATCATTACTCAAATAAGTTCTTAGACAGTGTCAGATTATTATGGATGATGTTTCGAGATACTTCCAAAGAAATTAAAGAATATATTCAATTAGCCAAGAGATTTAATAAAAAACATCTTATTATAAGAAATAACGATTATGCTGAAATTCTTAAAAGAATAGATTGATACGGGCACAAAGTTTTACTCTGCGGTTTGCTTCGCAAATCCTCGGGGACGGTCTGCGACCTTTCGCTTCGCTCACCCTCATTTAACAAGGGTTAGTAGAAATAAAAATCAATTTTAAACTTTAAAAATAGTGTGTGCGCTTATCTTTTCGGAAGAACTACAACTCCAACCCCATAATCTCTTAATTTGTCTTTCTGCTCTGTCGGCTTCTTCAATAGGTGCTACTCCCAAATCTGCATAAAGTCGCATAAAAAATGCAGATACGTCTGTTCGTGCCATCATTAATTCTGGATGGATAAATTCAAAATCTTTAGGTTTTGATTCTAATCTTGACGCATAATTATCAAATTCCCCTTTTTCTTTTGCGTAAAGAAGAATTGATACAGCATCTAATTGTCTTCCAGAATATTGTTCTCCAATTCTTCTTGTTCTATCTTGTAATTCTTCTGGAAATTTGCTTACTGCTCCTTCCAAATCAAAACCTTTTTCTGTTGGAATTTCTCCAGCGTCCATTGGCACATTTGGGAGTAGATATAATTTTACTCCGTCTTGAGCATTAACATATCTTGTTTTAATTCCGTTCCGTTCTTCCGTATGAATCTCTGCCATATATTTTTGGATAATTCAAAACTTTAAAAATACATAGCATACTCAAAAATATATTCGCACACGCAACATTAATTTTCTAAAAATTGATTTTTACTCTTCGCCAGCCCTTCGGGACGTTGCACTCTGGCTCGGTTTTTCCTACGGAAAAATCCTCGGCGACCGCTTGCAGCTATTCCTCGGTCACTTTGTGACGCAACTAACAAGGATTATGTGCAATCGGGCTACGGGGCGCTAGAATGCAAATACTTTTTATAGTTGTTCAAATTTACTTTAATTATGAATATTCCAGATTCAATTGAAATAAAAGAATCAAATGGAAAGGGTCTTTTTGCTAAAAGATTAATCAAAAAAGGCTCGATTGTTTTCCATTTTGATGGAAAAATTGGTGATGATGCCCACACTAATCCAGAATCTCTACAAATTGATGAAGACAAATTTTTGGAATCAACGGCTGGCTTTGATAATTTTTTGAACCACTCTTGTGAACCAAACTGCAATATTGATTGGGAGAATTTGAATCTTGTTGCACTAAGAAATATTCAAATTGGTGAAGAACTTTCTTTTGATTATAATACTGCTGAATATGACTTAATTAACATGGTTGAAAATTGCAGTTTCAAATGTAATTGTGGTTCAAAAAATTGCATTGGTAAAGTAAAAGGTTTTCGATATTTAACTCTTGAACAGAAAAAGGAAATCCAAAAATTTATCTCGCCTTTTTTGAAAAAGAAATTTGAACAAGAATGATAGAAAGCGCCCCTCCGCCCGACTTTCTCGCCTTCGGCTCGAACCGCGTCTTGCAGTCTCCCACATAACAGCGATTAAACTCAATTCGGGGCTCGCCTTATACGTCTTAAATGTTCTTCCAGCAGAGAGTATTTTTTATGAAAGATTTGGTCAAAGAATTGGTATTCCTGTTTACTATATTTATCTAGAGAATTGTAATTCTTGCCTTCTATCATCATTGTTCTTACTCTATTTAAAACACCTTCAGGAACACCATTAATCAATTTGTATTTCCTTAATGGATCGTCACACATTAAAATCCAAATTTGACCATTAACAATTTTATCAGCAATATCTTCAAATCTTTCACCATCTTTCACTGTTTTACTCTGCGGAAGTAATTGAAAATATTTCCAATATGGATCCCAGCATTTAATTATTGATAAATAATCTTTATCATTTTTACCTAGAAATATCTGATTATCGGTTTCTGGATTAAAACTTTCTCTTGTTGCCATATCAATAATTAATGCCATATAATTTGGTATTCCTATACATTTTATAAATATTATGAATATAGTCGGCGAGCCCCGAACTTCTACCTTCGGTCGACCACGTTGCATTTTTCCCTGGATTTTTATTAATTGTGGAATATATTATTTACTCGAAGAAATGAATTCATTTTTATACATAAAAATTTAAAACCTTTTATCTCTTATTCCTATCATGTATAAAAAATATCTTGTGGTTGCTAGTAAAAAAGATTTAGCTGGCGTTAATATCACAACCCAGTTATCTCAGTTTAGAAAAAACCCTGTTTTAACTTCTTTTGATTCTGAAAAACCTGGATTTGATTTTTATCTTGTTGATGAAGAGATTATTCATACAAGAAATCTTGATTTAGAGAAAATCAACAAGTATGATTTTATTATTTTTGCTTCTAAGCATCAGTCAGAAAAAAAAGAAAAAACTCTTTCAATTCACGCTCCTGGTAATTGGAGACACGCAGATTTTGGAGGAGAAAATGAAATGGTTTGCAAAACTTCAGCATTGTTCCAAAAACAAATGTTTGAAATGCTACACAATATTTCAGAAAAATTCAATCTTAAGGAATATAAATTAACTCTTGAATGCACTCATCACGGACCTTTGATTAACAAACCAGGTATTTTTATAGAAATTGGCTCAACAGAAAACGAGTGGAAAGACAGAAAAGCTGGATTTATTATTGCAAAAACTATTTCAGAAATTATTGAAGAATTTAAGCATAATCCTTACAATGAAATAGCGTTTGGAATTGGAGGGCCTCACTACTGTCCTAATTTTAATAAAATTCAGCTAAAGTCAAATATTGCTCTTTCACATGTTATTCCTCAGTATGCTCTTCCTTTAACAGATGAAATGATCAAGCAGGCAGTAGAAAAAACATCAGAGGAAATTGATTTTGCTGTTCTTGATTGGAAAGGATTAGGAAATGCTGAGCAGAGAAAGCAAGTTACAGACATTTTAGATAAGTTTTACATTCCTTATAAGAAAACAAGTGAGATTAAGAAGTGATTATTTTATAAGAGAGATTCCTTTGGTTTCTGCATAGCAAGTCGGATGAGAAGAGTACCTGGAATCTATTCTTACACCATTTGATGATAAACTTTTCTCTATTACAGTCTCCCTCTGTTTTTCAATCGGTTTCCTGCAAAAAAAACAATATGTTTTTCCAGGAGTACTTACGCAAGTTACCACTCCTTCTTGAATTCTCTCTCGTAATTCTTCTACTTTTTGAGCGTATCTTTCTCCAACCATTTTAGATTAAAACGCCTCAGGCAGGAATCGAACCTGCGAGCCCCGGAGGGCCTGGATTAGCAATCCAGTGCAATACCATTATGCGACTGAGGCACATTATACACTCAGCGTATCTAGCTTGATCTTAAATCAGAGCTTATGCGACTGAGGCATATACTGATATCTAATGCTTTCAGTTTATAAAAGTTATTTTTCTTTTAGAAAATTAAATAGCGGGGGTGGGATTTGAACCACACGACCTCCGGGTTATGGGCCCGACGAGCACTCCAGACTGCTTTAGGCAACACCTGATGATATTCAACATCAGTGATGTTTCCACCCCGCTATCTGGGTTTCCCCGCTTTTATTGAGAGATGATTTAGCCTTTTAAAATTAACTGATATGTACATTCTATATGAAGATTTCTTGTCTTTAACGTTTAAAACTCTTTTATTTATCCTTGAAGAGATTTTTAATTTAGATAAAGAGTCTTTACAATTTTTTAATATTTTTTTATTTGTATTAATAATCAGGATATATGATTTAAAATTATTTACATAACCCTCTGAATCAATTAAACCAGAGATATATCCCATAATAAAATCATTTGATTTCTCTAAAAGATTTATATTTTTATTAATTATTTTAAATAATTCTTTAGAATAAACTCTTATTCTTTTACAATGGTATCTCTTATCTTGATAGGTGTTTGGGTTTAAATTTATTTTTTTAAGCAATTCTACGATAAACCTGATTATTTTTTTATCTTTTAAAGAATTTAAATAAAATTCTACCTGATAATGTCTACTTCTCTTATCGTGGATTTTGTAACCATCTCCTTCAAACATACCAAATAAATATCCTCGCTCTTTTTCTAACAAAGTTGACCATTTTAATTCTCTACCCTGCATTATAGAGCAAATCATTATTAACTTATAAAACTTTTTAACGCCAATATTAGGAATCAAACGTGGATATTTACAAGGTTAATATATTCAATCTTGCGCAATATTCTTATGCGATGTGGGCTTTTGGCATATTTTTAATTATATAAATCTTTTTTAAGGACAATTCTACTTAATTTTATGGCTAAAGTGCAATCTATTCTTGGAGAGAGAGACATAAGAAGAATTTATGATCCACGAGAAGATAGCAAACTTGGTTTTGTGTATTCAGATGACCCTTTTGAAGGATTATCAAGATATAAAGAAAGAAATCTCGTTATCTCTCCAAGAAAAGTTACTTATCCTCTTTCAGTGCAACTTCCTTTGATTGAAGATGATTATTTTAAAGGAGGCAAAGGTTATGGATTAAGAAGCACATTAGGGCATTTTTTTGAGTTTTTTGCATCATTTATTTATGGAGGGGTTACAAGAGAGCAAAAGGATTTGAATGGGGTTGATGATTCTTCTGAAAAATATGAGATTATCAATGAGCCAGATGTTTCTTGCAAAGAAAGAAATTGTGAAAGAGAAGTAAAAGCTGTTGTAACCGGCTCTGCACTGAAATTAACTTCTGACCAATTTGCAAAATATTTTATGCTTCAACTTGGGGGATATTCTAATCGTTCTCCAAGAATTACTTTTGAAATTTTTAGGCATTCATTTAAAGATTTAATTCGAGGAGAGAAAAAGAGAGGAAGAATGTCTCTGGAATTCTTGCTTTCTCAGTTTGCACTAAGTACTCGTTCTCTTTTTTCTCTTCCTTTTAGTGTAATGTATCAGGTTCATGAAACCTCTGGAAAAAATCTTGTTACTTCTAAATATGTAGCAGATAAAGAACAACTAATGTTTCGCTCTTGGGGTGATACTGCAAGGATTACGTCTTCTGGATTAAACTTTCTCCTAGCATATCCTAAAAAATTTTTAAAAGAAATTGGATTAAATCCCAAAGATTACAGAATTGTTAAAAGAAAATTCCCTCCAGGAGTTGTAATGTGGATTGGAGGAGAGAAAGTGATTCTCCCTTCTTTTCCTGTTCTGCGTATTCGAGATAAATCTCCTAAAAAATGGGCAAAAGAATTTAAAGAGAAAGTTTTAAGTAAAAATCTAACAGTGAGAAACATTTCAGATAGTTTAGCAGAGTCACTTTTGTCTTTTAAAGGGAAAGATCCAAGAGAAACCTCTATCGAAGACGTTGGTCCTCTTTTTGAAAATCTTCTTGAAGATAAAGAAAAAAAAGATGAAGATGAAGTTCCTTTCTAAAGCTTTAAAAACAAATTTTTTCTTCCTTTACTATGTTAACACTTGGAATCGATGATGCTGGAAGAGGGCCTGTTGTTGGTCCAATGGTTCTTGCAGGATGTTTAATTGAGGACGAAGTTGGAAAGGAATTTAAAAAAATAGGGATTAAAGATTCTAAACAATTAACTCAGAAAAGAAGAGAGTTTTTAGAAAAAATAATTAAGGAAAAAGCAGAAAATTTCGAAATAGTTATTATACCTCCTTCTAAAATAGATCAAAGTAGTGAGAATGGAACAAAATTAAATGAACTTGAAGCAATTGCTGTCGCAAAAATAATAAATAAAATAAATAAAGGATATAAAAAAATAAGAGTTGTTGTAGACTGCCCTTCCCCGAGCATAATTAAATGGAGAGATTTTTTAAAAACAAAAATCAAGGATTTGTCTAATCTTGAAATTATATGTGAACACAAAGCAGATAAAAATTATATCTCTGTTTCTGCTGCATCTGTGCTTGCAAAAACAGTAAGAGAAAAAGAAATGAATAAATTAAAGAACGTATACGGAGGAGAAATTGGCTCTGGATATACTTCTGATCCTGCAACTCAAAAATTTCTTGAAAAACATGCTCAAAAACACAAAGATAAAGGAATTTTCAGAAAATCCTGGATTACATGGAAAAATGCAAATAATAAAATTAATCAGAGAAGGTTAGATTTCTAAAGAAATATTTATATACTTTTATCTAATTACAACAGTATGAGCTTAACAGAAAAGATTTTTAACAAAATAGGGGGCGCATTAGATAGCATTGGGCAGGTAATAGTAGGAAGATCAGATCCTGTAGCAATTACTTTGCAAGCTTATTTAGATCTTGCCAAATTAGAAATTAAAAGAATGGCTGAAGAGGGAGATCAAGGGGGCATAAATGGGTATCTAAGATCTCTTTTGGATCAAAGAGAAGTTTATTTTGACATAGAGGGAGGGCTATCGCCCGAAGCAAGCTTTTTCAATTCAGAGGTCTTAGCGTTAGTAATGAATTATGGTTCAGAAGGCCTAAAAAGAAACCTTTCCTAATCCGAATCTTTAAAAATCATTCTTATTTATTTACTCTATGCCTTATATAAAAAAGCTGGTGATGCACGGGTTTAAGAGTTTTGTTAAAAAAACAGAGCTTGTTTTTACTCCAGGAATAAATGTTATTCTGGGTCCAAACGGGTCTGGAAAAAGCAATATTTCCGACGCACTCTGCTTTGTTTTAGGAAGATTAAGCATTAAATCCATGAGGGCTGCAAAATCCAAAAATTTAATTTTTCTTGGTTCTAAATTAGCTTCTCCTGCAAAAGAGGCAAGTGTAGAGCTGATATTTGATAATTCTGATAATATTTTTTCTATAGAAAAAAAGGAAATTTCAATAAAAAGAATCGTAAAAAGAAACGGCCAGAGCATTTACAAAATCAATCATGAAACTAAAACAAGGCAAGAGATTTTGGGTTTGCTTGCTCAAGCAGGAATTGATCCAAACGGATTTAATATAATTTTACAAGGAGAAATTCAAAACTTTGTAAGAATGCATACAGAAGAGAGAAGAAAGATTATTGAAGAAGTTTCAGGAATTTCAATTTATGAATTAAGAAAACAAAAATCTCTAAAAGAATTAGACAGAACAGAAGAAAAACTTAAAGAAGTTATGACAATATTAAGAGAAAGGACTTCTCATTTAAACAATCTTGAAAGAGAGAGACAGCAGGCGTTAAAATTCAAAAAATTTGAAAAAGATTCTAAAAGATATAAAGCAAGTGTAATCCATCATGATTTAACACAAAAGAAAAAAGAGATTGATAAAATAAATCTAGAAATCACTAAAAAAAAGGATGAAATAGAGAAAATAAAAAAGACGATAATTACAATTAAAACAGAAGTAACTAATTTTGAGTCAAAAATAAATGCAATAAATTCAAAAATACAAAAATCAACAGGATTAGAACAAGAAAGACTAAATCACGAAATTGCAAATTTGAGAGCAGAACTTGCAGGATTAACTGTTAAATTAGAAAACAATGAAAGCAAACTTTCAGAAATTTCCAAGCAAAAACAAGAATTTCAGGAAATAATAAGAGATAATGAACTTTCTATAAAAGAACTTCAAAAGCAAGCTCCGACAGGTGCAAAAAAAACAAAAGATATTGCACTAAAAAAACAAGAATTAGAAAGATTAGAAGAACAAAGAAAAAAATTCTATATGGCTAAATCAGAATTAAAATCTATAAGAGAGAGGGTTCAAGATAAAAAACACTTATTTCAAACTTATACAAATGAATCTGATTTTTTACTGAGACAGATAACTTCTTTATCAAGAGAGTTATTTGATAAAAAAACAGATGAGAATAAAGTAGGAGAGTTAAAGCGTTCTTTATCTGAAAAAAAAGAACTTTTAAGGGAATTAAACAAGAAAGAAATTGAACTAGAAAAAACAGTTTATGCAAGTGAACATGAAATAGAAAATCAGAACAAATTAATTGAAAAGATTTCTAAGATGGATATTTGCCCTATTTGTAAAAGTAAAATAACTCGAGAACACTTGAAAACAATAAGAAATGAAATAGCTCCTAGAATAAATACTCTTAAAAGAGAGATAAAAACTTCAGATAAAGAAGTAAATGAAATTTATCAAAAAAAAGAAATTTTAAATCAAGATATAGAGCAACTAACTTCTGAAATTTCAAATAGAGAGGCTGATTTAATCAAACTTGCCAATATAAATGGGAAAAAAGACCAGATAAAGCAACTTCAGGAAAAAATAAAAGAAATTAAGCAAGAACTAGAAGAATTATTGAAAAAAAGAAAAAAATTAGAATTAGATTTTGATGAAAGTTCTAATATTGAGCAAAAATATGAAACAGTGAGGGTAGAAGTTCAGGAAATTTCCTTAAGAACCGAGGAAAATATTACTTCAGAAGTTTCTTTTAAACAAAGAGAGTTAGAGCGTTCAAAAATTTCTCTAAAACAATTATTAAGAAACGAAGAGGATTTAAGTGAGGATCTTTCAGAGATTAAAGGAGAAATAAATGAAAAAGAGGTTCTTTTAGAAAAAAAGAGAATTCAAGAAGAAGAATTAAGCAAAAAATTTGAGCAATTACTTTCTGAAAAAGAAAGTTTTCAGAAAAAAATAAGAGAGAGTGAATCAATTCTTTTAACAAAACAAAACCTTGTTTATAATGTTGAACAAGAAATAAACAACTTTAAAATTGAGAAAGCAAAACTAGATGCAGAAGCAGAAAATTTAGAGATAGAAATGCTTAGTTTTGAAAATATAGAAATAATAAAAGCTAATAGAGAAGTTCTATTAAACAAATTAGAGAGAACACAGGAAATTCTTTCGAAAATAGGATCTGTCAATCTCCGTTCTTTAGAGGTTTATGATTCTATTAAAAAGGAATATGATACTATAAAAGAAAAAGTAGAAATAATTGCAAAGGAAAAAGAAGGGGTTTTAAAGATAATTAATGAGATTGATATTAAAAAGAAAAAAGCATTTATGAAGACTCTTTTTTCTTTAAACGACATTTTCTCACGCAATTTTTCTCAGTTAAGTACTAAAGGGCAAGTTACTCTTGAATTAGAAAACAGAAAAAACCCTTTTGAAGGAGGAGTGAATATCATTGTGAAAACAGGTCACGGAAAGTATTTTGATGTGACCTCTCTTTCAGGCGGAGAACAAACCATTGTGGCGTTATCTCTAATCTTCGCAATTCAGGAATTAAATCCCTACTGTTTTTATGTGTTAGATGAGATTGATGCTGCCCTAGACAAAAGAAATTCAGAAAGACTAGCAGGTTTATTAAAAAAATATATGCAAAAAGGACAATATATAGTAATCTCTCACAATGATGAAGTAATAACAAATGCTACCAATCTTTACGGAGTGAGTATGCATGACGGAATCAGTAAAATAATAAGTTTAAAACTTTAAGTCATGGCTCCGCGAGTATCACGTCGTATGCATGACGGAATCAGTAAAATAATAAGTTTAAAACTTTAAGTCATGGCTCCGTGAGTATCACGTCGTATGCATGACAGAATCAGTAAAATAATAAGTTTAAAATTGTAAAATGAACAAAACCCAACTTTTAGAAAGCTTGAGAAAAAAAGGTTTTTCAAAAAAAATTATCTCTGCTTTTGAAAAAGTTAAAAGAGAAAATTTTATTCCAAGACAGTTAAATTCGCGTGCATATGAGGATACAGCTCTTCCTATAGGGCACGGGCAGACAATTTCTCAACCATATACTATTGCAGTAATGCTCTCTTTGCTTAACTTAGAAAAAGGGCAAAAAGTCTTAGAGATAGGTTCTGGAAGCGGATATGTTTTAGCACTTTTGTCTGAGATTCTTGGGAAAAATGGAGAGGTCTTTGGAATTGAGTTAATAAAAGAATTAGCAGAAAAATCAATAAATTCTCTTGAGCAGTATAAAAATATCAGGGTGTATATCAAAAACGGGGCTAGTGGGCTTAAAGAACAGGCTCCTTTTGATAGAATTTTAATAAGTGCAGGAGGGGAAAGTGTTCCAGAGAAAGTGCTATGGCAATTAAAAGATAAAGGAATCCTTGTTGCTCCTGTTGGTCCAAGATACGAACAATCATTAATAGTTATTCAAAGAAAGAAAGATAAGTTTATCACAAAGAAACAAATTCCGGGATTTGTTTTTGTGAGATTTGTAGAGGATTAATATTAATGTCTCTTCCTTTTGTCCATTCCTTTTTTCAATGCCAATTCTAATTCATTAAATGATTCTTTTGAGAAATTAAGCCTTTGCAGCTCGTCTTTTGTACGATCATAATGCTCAATTAATCCTGCTGAAATAAGTT
>Ga0180009_10003340_pt1 | contig 18288 bp, 11 predicted proteins | sample OS_PC_MetaG_FD_123537 | JGI IMG/M metagenome (GOLD analysis project Ga0180009, IMG submission 123537) | Groundwater microbial communities from the Aspo Hard Rock Laboratory (HRL) deep subsurface site, Sweden - OS_PC_MetaG | ecosystem: Environmental > Aquatic > Deep subsurface > Groundwater... | reverse complement strand
TCGTCGCCTGGACCAAGGCCGATGGGGTCACAGACAGGCAGGTCATCATCTCGAAGACCGCATCCGGGAACAACACCTGGCTGTTCGAGATCAACCCGATCGACTTCACGAACGGGACCGCCAGCTTCTACCTCAACACCGCAGCCTACGCCGGGGGGCAGCAGCAACTTTGGCAGCAAGACCGCGGTGGCCAAGGGCGCCTGGCAGCACCTCGCCTGCGTGTATGACGGCAAGAACAGGTACATCTATCTCAATGGGAACCTGGACAACAGCGCTTCACATACCGGCAAGATCTACACCAATACACTGTCGATTCGGATCGGCACATGGAGCAGCGCCGGGAGGTTCTTCAAGGGAACCATCGACGAGGTGGCGATCTTCGATGCCGCGCTGTCGTCCATGCAGGTGAAGCAGATCTACACCAACGGGCTCTAGCAAGGAGCCCTGCAACGAAGACCGGCCTCGCGGGCTCAGATTTCTGAGGTCCCCCTGGGGCTTTTTCGGGCTCTTTCCCGGCCCCCTTGCGGCCAGCTGTCGAGATTCACTCGCGAAAGCAACATGCGAGAGGCAGGCATGGTTCTGGCATCCCGTGGCCTGACCTTGACCATGGGATCGGAGAGCATCATGCATGAGCGCTACCGCCTCTGGGTTGCAGAGCGGGACTGGAAGCCGCGAACCTGCGTCTGGGAGATCACCCTCGCCTGCAACCTGCGCTGCAAGCACTGCGGCTCGCGCGCCGGGGCGCCTCGCCGGGGCGAGCTCTCGACCAGCGAGTGCCTGGGCGTCGTGTCCCAGCTCGAGGCAGCCGGCTGCGAGCTGGTCACGCTCTCGGGCGGCGAGCCGACCCTGCGCGAGGACTGGGATCGCATCGCGCAGGCCATCGCCGCGCGCGGGATGCGCATCAACATGGTCAGCAACGGCGCCTACGGCAGCGACGCCGACGCCGGGGAGGTGGTGCGTCGGGCGCGCGCCGCAGGGATGGCCAACGTTGGCATCAGCATCGACGGCCCCGAGCAGGCGCACGACGAGCTCCGCGGCAGGGGCAGCTTTCGCAGAGCACTGTCGTCGGTCGAGCTGTTCGCCAGGGGCGGCGTCGACGTCGCGGTCATGACCACGGTGAGCCGACACAACCTGCCCCTGCTGGCCCGGGTGCGGCAGCTGGCCATTGACGCCGGGGCCAGCATGTGGCGCCTGCAGCTCGCCAAGCCCATGGGCTCGATGGACGACCATCGCGACCTGGTGCTGAGGCCACGGCAAATGCTGGAGCTCGTGCCGCTGCTCGCCTGTCTAAAAAAGAAGCAAGGGATCGAGCTCCAGGTCGGCGACTCCATCGGGCACTACGGCCCGCACGACGGCGTGCTTCGTGGTCGCGGCTGGCGCCGGCGCCGGGAGTCGTGGCAGGGGTGCCAGGCGGGAATGAACGCCATCGGCATCGAGGCCGACGGCGGCGTCAAGGGCTGCCTGTCGCTCCAGGCCGGAGCGGACAGAGGGGGCGGGCCCGATCCGTTCGTGGAGGGCAACCTCCGGTCGAGCTCGCTCGACCAGATCTGGCACCGGCCGGGCGTCTTCGCCTTCAACCGCGAGTTCTGCGTCGATGCGTTGACCGGCGCGTGCCGCAGCTGCGGCCACGGGGAGATCTGCCGCGGCGGCCCGCACTGCCTCTCCACTGCCGTGAACGGCCTGCTGACCGAGAACCCGTACTGCTTCCACGCGCTGAGCGTCGCGGCTGACCGCCGCCGGAGCAGCGGCAGGGCCGCGGCCGCCGCGGCCGCCGCGCTGTTTCTCGCCGTCGGGCCGCTGTCCTCGTGCGGGAGCCGATCGGTCGCCCCCGACGACACGGCGGTATCCGAGGCCAGCCCGCTGGCAGGCGACGTCGGCGCGAAGGCCGACCTCGCGCCCCCGCCCTGGGATCTTGGAGCGCCCGCCGCGCTCGACTGCACGGCGATCAAGTGCAGCCCCAGCCCCTGCTGGACCTGCGAGTACGGCGTCGAGCCGCCGCTCCCTCCGAAAGACGTGTGGAAGGCCTGCTGCTGCCAGAACGTCTGCTGCGAGTGCGACTACGGCCTGCCGCCGCCGGCCGGGTGCTGCCCCTGAGGGGAAGGGTGGAAGCCGCCGAAGCGCAGCCTGCGCCCCGCCAGCTGCAGGGAGAGCCCTCGACATGGAGAATAACGGGGGGACACGAATCGTGTCGGCCCGCAAAGTTCCATGACAGCCCGCGGAACGAACTCGCGGTTCCCGGCTGGACCTGACGCGCCTGTCTTGCCAGGCGCGCCTTCAGTCCGCCCAGGTCTTGACCTCGAACCGTCCGGTGGAGTCGGCCATGCCGCGGAACATGCGCCGCGTGTTCTGGTGCAGGACGATCTCGCCGTCGCGGCTGATCGCGATGATGCCGCCGTCGCCCGGTTTGAGCTTGTCGCGCATCACCGTCTTGACCGACTCCTTGAGCGACTTGCCGCCGTACTCCATCATCGCCGAGATGTTGGCGGCGATGTTGTGGCGGATGAACTCCTCGCCCTTGCCGGTGCACGAGATCGCGCAGGTGGCGTTGTCGGCGAAGGTGCCGGCGCCAATGATGGGGGAATCGCCGACCCGGCCCACCAGCTTGCCGGTCCGCCCCCCGGTGGATGTGGCCGCGGCCAGGTTTCCGTGGCTATCCAGGGCCACGGCGCCGACGGTTCCGTGGCTCCGGCGCGTCTGGTCGGCCGCCGGTTTCTTGGCCAGGTATCGATCGAGCTCCCCGCGGCGAAGCGGCGTGTCGAAGTACGAGCGCGGCACCACCTGCTCTCCCTTCAGCCGGGCGAACTGCTCGGCGCCCTTGCCCGCGAGCATCACGTGCCGTGACTGCTCCATCACCTTGCGCGCGAGCTGGACCGGGTTCTTGACCGTGCTGACCCCGGTGACCGCCCCGCAGCCCTTGGTCCGTCCATCCATGATCGAGGCGTCGAGCTCGTGTCGGCCGGCCCGGTTGTAGACCGCTCCCCGACCCGCGTTGAAGTAGGGGTGGTCCTCCATGTACCTGACGGCGGCCTGCACCGCGTCGAGGCTCGTCCCACCCCGCTGCAGGATACGCTGCCCGATCCGCGTGGCACGTCGGATCCCCCGGCGATAGATCCTGGCGCTGGCCGGCATGCTCGACCCGGCGCCGCCGTGGACCGCGATGCAGAACCGGGGTCTGTCGGCGCGCGCCGGCCGGGCCGCCGCGCTGCCGCACAGCAGCAACCCAGCGAGCAGGATCCCGTGATGGACGAATCGCTTACGTTGCATGGCCTTGGGCGTTGTCTTGCATCCGCCATGCCTCTCTTGCGCCCGGAAAGATACGGGAAATTACCGCCGGCCTGCCCGAAAACCAGAGGGTGGCTGTGAGACGTGGCCGCCCAAGCGGCCGCCCAAGCGGCCGCCCAAGCGCGCCCAAGCGGCCGCCCAAGCGCGCCCAAGCGGCCGCCCAAGCGGGTGGCACCTGACCAAGTGGGTGGCACCGCACCCGCACCTGACCAAGGGCACCGCACCTGACCAAGTGGGTGGCACCTGACCAAGTGGGTGGCACCTGACCAAGTGGGTGGCACCTGACCAAGTGGGCACCTGACCAAGTGGGTGGCACCTCACCCGAGCCAGCAGCACCTCACCCGAGCCAGCACCTCACCCGAGCCAGATCCGACATTCGGACGCAGCAACACCAACGGGCTGCCCCCGCCTTGCAATTTGCCCCCGGCTGGCTTAGAAACCCCCCCGAAATTGCTGGATGGTTTGGATTCTTCGCCCGTGACTGACCCATGACTGTGGACACACTCGGCATCGACATCGGCTCGACCACCCTCAAGCTCTGTCTGCTCGCGCCGGACGGCACGACGCGGCAGGCGATGCTGGCCCACGAGGGCGACCTGCCCGGCACGCTGGACCGGCTGCTCGGCCGACTGGGCGGCAACGGGGACCTCACCGCCTGCCACTGCCTGGTCACCGGCACCGAGGGCCGCCGCCGCATCGCGCTGCCCGAGGTGATCGCCGCCGTGGCGATCGAGGCCGGCCTCGGGGCGCTTTCGCTCGAGCCGGACGCGGTCGTCTCCATGGGCGGAGAGGACCTCGTGGTCTACACGGTCGACCGCCAGGGCCACATCGTCAACACCTACGCCGGCAACAAGTGCGCCTCGGGCACCGGGGAGTTCCTGCGCCAGCAGCTCGGCCGGATAAACATGCGTCTGGAGCAGATGGAACAGGCCTGCGACGGGGCCCGCGTCCATCCGCTCTCGGCGCGCTGTTCCGTCTTCATGAAGTCGGACTGCACGCACCGCCTGAACAAGGGCGAGGCCACCAGGGGCGACATCGCGCTCTCCCTGAGCAAGGTGATGGCCGACAAGGTGACGGAGTTTCTCACCAAGGCCAGGCTCGAGCGCGGGCAAATCGTGCTCGTCGGCGGCGTGACGAGGAACCGATCCCTGGTCGAGTTCATCCGCCGGAGCCGCCCTGAGATCGACGTCGTCGTGCCGGAGCAGGCGGCCTACTTCGAGGCCTTCGGCGCCGCCCGTCTGGCCCGCGACCAGGGCGCGCCGATGCCCGCCGACGGGCTGGTCCGTCCCGGCTCGGAGCTGAACTTCAAGACCTTCTCGCCGCTGTCCGCCGCGGGCGAGCTGGTGCGGCACGTCCGGGAACGGCGCGGCGCCTTCGACCCCGCCGCGGAGTATGTCCTCGGCGTCGACGGCGGCTCGACCACCACCAAGGTCGCCCTGATCAATGCGGAGACGCTCGAGATCGTCGCCGAGCACTACGGGCGGACCTACGGCGACCCGGTGGCCGCGCTGCGCCTCTGTCTGCAGGAGATCAAGGAGCAGGTCGGCCCGCACCGGCCGCGCATCCGCCTGGTCGCCACCACGGGCTCGTCCCGCGAGCTCCTCGGCGTGTTCCTCGAGACGGTCGGCGTGTACAACGAAATCATCGCGCACACCGTGGGGACGACCTACTTCGAGAGCGACGTCGACACGATGTTCGAGATCGGCGGGCAGGACGCCAAGTACGTCTACATCGTCAACGGCGTCCCCATCGACTACGCCATGAACGAGGCCTGCTCGGCGGGGACCGGCTCCTTCCTCGAGGAGTCAGCCGCCGGCGACCTGAACATCGACAGCGCACAAGAGATCGGCCCGATCGCGCTCGAGGCGCGCACCCCGCTCAAGTTCGGCGAGCACTGCTCGGCCTTCATCAACTCCGACATCCGCAAGGCGATCCAGCAGGGGGCGCGCCGCGAGGACATCGTCGCCGGCCTAGTGTTCTCCATCGTCGCGAACTACCTCAACCGGGTCGTCGGCAACCGCACCATCGGCGATCACATCGTGCTGCAGGGCGGAGTGGCCAGGAACCCGGCCGTCCCGCTGGCCTTCGCCCAGATCACGAACAAGACCATCACCGTCCCCCCCGACCCGGAGCTGATGGGCTGCTTCGGCGTGGCGCGGATGGTGCTGCAGAAGCACGCCGAGGGCCTGATCGACAAGGGCGACTTCGACCTCGACGCCCTGATCGAAAAGGAGATCAGCTACCGCCAGCCGTTCACATGCAAGTCCTGCGAGAACCGCTGCTCGATCCGGCGGCTGCAGGTCGGCCCGAAGCGCTACCCCTTCGGCGGCCGCTGCTCGCTCCACACCAACAAGCGCAAGAAGCGCAAGACGGGCTCCGCGGACATCGTCGACTACACCCAGGAGCGGGCGCGGATGCTGTTCGAGGAGTTCGCCCCCCCGCCGGACTCGCAGTTTCCAGTGGGCGCGCGAGGCCCGCACTCCAGGGGAGGCCCCTCGCTTCGCGCGCCGGGGCCCCGGAGCCCGCGCGTGGTCGGCGTCCCGCTCGCCTTCTCGATCCATTCGCTCTGGCCGTTCTACTCCTGGTTCTTCCACACCCTCGGGGTCAGGACCGAGCTCTCGAGGACAGTCGCCCCGGAGGGGATCGCGCGGCAGGAGAGCAGCTACTGCTTCCCGGCCGAGATCGCCCATGGCGCGATCCAGGACGTGATCGACCGCGGCGCCGACCACATCTTCCTGCCGCACTTCCGCGACATGCCGACGCTGGAGGAGGTGCGCGCCTGCACCTGCCCCCTGACCCAGGGCCTGCCGTTCTACGCCCGGCACGCCTTCGGCCTCGGCGACGACCGGATGCTGCGGCCGCTGGTCTCGTTCGGCGACGGCATGGAGCAGAGCCGCGACTCCTTCATGACCATGGCCCAGTACCTGGGCCTGTCGCGCGACGACGGCCGCCGCGCCTTCAACGTCGCGCTCTCGCACTACCGGCGCTTCCTCGCCGCCTACCGCGAGCTGGGACGCAAGGTGCTGCGCGAGGTCGAGCAACACCCGGACCGCGTCTACATCGCCCTGCTCGGCCGGCCCTACAACGCCTTCACCCGCGACGCCAACATGGGCATCCCGCGCAAGTTCATCTCGCAGGGGGTCACTGTGATCCCCTACGACATGATCTTCGACGACGACGACGAGATCCCGCCGAACAACTACTGGTACTACGGCCAGCAGAACATGAAGGCGGTCCGGCAGGTCAAGCGGATCGACAACCTCTACCTGGCCTGGGTCTCCAACTTCTCCTGCGCCCCCGACTCCTTCATGCTGCACTACGTACGCTGGATCATGGGCGAGAAGCCCTACCTCGTGCTGGAGATCGACTCGCACACGGCCGACGCCGGGCTGGACACCCGCATCGAGGCCTTCCTCGACATCGTCGAGAGCTACCGCCGGCACATGAAGCCCGTCCCGGAGCGGCCGTTCGCGCGCCGCTACCAGGTGGCGCTCAAGGAGGAGTACTGCGACATCGTGGACAGCAGGACCGGCGAGCGGCTGGACATCCGCGACCGGCGCGTCCACCTGGTCTGGCCCTCCATGGGAGACCTGTCCACCGAGGCGATGAACGTGGCCGCCCTGCGCCAGGGGATCAACTCGACCTACCTGCCCCTGCCTGACGCCCACAGCACGCAGCTCGCGCGCAACGTCGCCTCCGGCAAGGAGTGCATCCCGGCGCTGCTCGTCCTCGGCTCGATCCTGCAGTTCTTTGGCGACCGCCCGCCCAGTTCCGGTTCCTCGCGCCCCTGCGGGGCGAATTCGGGCGACGAGATCTACGTCGTCTTCGTGCCCTCGACCCCGGGGCCGTGCCGGACGGGCCAGTACCACGTCTTCTTCGACCGGCTGTTCGAGGAGATGGGCTGGGAGAACGTGGTGCTGCTGGTCGGCGGCTCGGAGAACTCCTACCGCGAGCTCGGCTCGACCTTCTCGCAGGACGTCTGGCGCGGGCTCGTGCTTGGCGACTACTTCGCCGACGTCCGCAACGCGCTGCGCCTGGTGGCCCGCGACCCCGACGCCGCGCTGGAGCTGTTCCGGTCGGTGTGGCAGGACGTGCTGGCCGCCTTCCGCGCCGGTCCGAAGGAGCTGGAGCGGGCGCTGGAACGCGCCGCGGCCCGCCTGGGCGAGGTGCCCCGGAAGCGGCGGCTGGAACAGGTGAAGAAGGTCATCGTCGTCGGCGAGATCTACGTGCGGCGCGACAACTTCTCGGTCCACGAGCTGTCGGAGATGCTGATCTGTCGGGGGATCTACCCCAAGGTCACCGGGGTGACGGAGTGGCTGCACTACACCGACTTCGTGCGCAAGTACAACATGGAGGGGCAGCGGCGGCGGGAGGGCTGGCTGCGCACGCTGCTTGGCGGCGGCCTGAAGGACGAGGCGGTCTACCTGGTCGAGAAGGTCTGGAAGCAGGCGGTCGAGGAGAAGATCGCCGCGTTCCTCAGGCCCACCGGCCTGATCCCCCACGTCCCGCACAACATGACGAGGATCATCACCGATGCCCGGGACACGTTCGTCGACCCCGAGCTCTCGAGCGAGGCGACGGTCTCGCCGGCCGTGGGGGCCGCGGCGATGAACGAGGGCTACTGCGGGGTGGCGATCATCGCGCCCTTTGGCTGCCTGCCCGGCCGCCTGATCGAGGGAGTCTACGCGCCGTGGGCCAAGGCCCGGGGCTACCCGGTGCTGGCGCTGGAGAACGACGGGCAGCCCTACCCGCCCAACACCATCTCGAGGCTCGAGGTTTTCGCCCACAACGTGCTGCGCTTCACACCGCGGCAGACCGGCCAGCCGGTCCTGCTGGACAGGCTCGCCGAGCGTGCCAGCCAGGTGATGTTGACCCGGCGCTGGATGTAGAGGTGGTGGCACGCGGCAGCTCCAGCCACGAGCCGTTCGTTCCCCGCACCCCCGGGGGCGTGCGGCAGAACGCGCGGCACGCCGAGAAGGTGGCGCGGGTCGCCGGGCAGCTGCGCGACCGCAGGAGCACCGCGCCGCTCTCCCGGCGCAAGCGGGTGGTCTCCCATCAGGTCCCCAAGCGCCACGACAGGAAGTACTCGGACGAGAAGATCGACCTGTACGACCTCGACCAGGTGATCGAGATCGACGCGCAGCGTCGCATCTGCATCGCCGAGCCCGGGGTCCCGTTCTGCGAGCTGGTGGACCGGACCCTGCCCCTCGGGCTGGTGCCCATCGTCGTCCCGGAGCTGGAGACCATCACGGTCGGCGGGGCGGTGGCCGGCTGCTCGATCGAGTCGATGTCGTATATGTATGGCGGCTTCCACGACACCTGCCTCGAGTACGAGATCGTCACCGCCCGCGGGGACGTGCTGACCTGCACCCCCGACAACGAGCACTCGCTGATCTTCCAGATGATGCACGGCTCCTTCGGGACCGTGGGGATCCTCTCCCGGCTGGTCTTTCGCCTGATCCCGGCCCGGCCGTTCGTCCACCTGCGCCACGAGCACCACCGCTCGATCGAGAGCTACCTCGACTCGATCTGGCGCCACTTCGAGCGCCGGGACGTCGAGTTCATGGACGGGATCATCCACTCGCTGTCCCACCTGGTGCTCTGCGTCGGCGACTTCGTCGACTCGGCCCCCTACACCAACCGCTACGACTGGCTCAAGGTCTACTACCGGAGCACGGCCGTTCGCGCGGAGGACTACCTGCGGACCCGGGACTACTTCTTCCGCTACAACCAGGGCGTCACCGCCGTCAGGCCCAGCTCCTTTGTCGGGCGCCTGCTCTTCGGCAAGTTCCTCGGCTCCACCGAGATCCTGCGGATAGCAGAGAAGCTGCGATGGATCTTCTTGAACGACGATCGCCCGCTCGTCACCGTGGACACCTTCCTGCCCTTCTCCCGGCTCGAGGAGTTCCTGCGGTGGTACGCGCGGGACTGCGGCCACTTCCCGCTGTGGTGCGTGCCCTACCGCCGCGTCCACGACTACGAGTGGCTCAGCGACCGCTTCTGGCAGGGCGTCGATGACCAGCTGATGATCGACATCGCCATCTACGGCATGAAGCAGCGCGGAGAGGTCAACTACTACCGCCTGATGGAGCAGAAGCTCAGGGAGCTGGGCGGGGTCAAGACGCTGATCTCCTACAACTACTACTCCGAGGAGGAGTTCTGGGAGATCTTCCACAAGGACAACTTCGCGGCGGTCAAGGCGATCACCGATCCCGACAACATCTTCCGCGACCTGTACCAGAAGACCTGCCTGGCGGGCATGGGGCGGGACTGACCGCTGAACCCCCAATCCGTTGTCTTTTCGATGGCCCCCACAACCGCCACCCCCCCGGGAAACGAATGATATCCGCACCTGGGCCGGGGTACGGTTCTTGCTCGGCACTGACCATGTAGTCGTACGAGCGGTCGAGACGTCCCCGCGACCAGGAGCACCACCGATGAGACGAAGTCGATCAACTGGAGTTGTCCGAGCTGCCGCGCTGTTGCTGCTCGCCCTGCTGCCATGGGCCTGCGTCGACGATGGGGGCACGCCCTCGTCCGACGCCCCCCCGTCCCGGGGCAAGGCCGACAACCTGTCCGCCTCGTCCTGTCAGGGCTCGAACGCGGCGATGGAGTACGTGAAGGTCTGCGGCCCGGACAACGCTGGTGGGACCAGCTGCAAGTGCATTTCCCGGCTGGTGATGGGCACAGACCACCTCGGGAACTTCTGGGAGCAGTCAGGGTTCCCCGAGGGAAGCAACCAGACCCCGCCCTGGCAACGAAAGAGCAACGCCGCCAAGATACTGGACCACGCGGTCGACAAGGGCATCAACCTGTTTGACACGTCTCCGATCTATGTCGACGGGATCGAAAACACCCTGGGCGCGTGGCTGCAGCAGAAGAAGCAGCAGAACGCGAACGTGCAGCTGTACACGCTGACCAAGGGCGGCTTCCCCATCGATCTCGGGCCGGGCACCTACGACAGTCGGCTACACGGCAGCAAGAAGGAGATCATCGAGAACATCGCCGACGAGCTCCAGTGGAGCTACCCCAACTTGAAGGGCCAGATCGATTTCTACCTGATGCACAGAGACGATATCCGGTTCGTGAACCACGTCGACATGACCCACGTCGACGAATACGGCGTCCCGCGGGTCCAGACGCCGGTCCAGACGATCCTCGAAGCGCTGTCGGACAACAGCACCTACGGCGACATCCCGCACCTGTCCGGCAAGTCGATCAGGAGTCACTACACGTGGATCGGCCTGTCGAACTGGACCACGCAACGGGTGAACGCAGCGCTGCAGGCGGCCAAGGGCAACTCGAACCTGTTGCCGCCGACGATCAACAGCCCCTACTTCTCGCTGTTCGAGATGTCCGGGACGTACACGATTCACTCCGGCGGGGTGGAGGTCACGCACGCCGAGATGATGGATCCGACCTTCCAGAAGGGCATCCTGATCATGCCCTACTCGCCGCTGGGGGGCTTTCCGATCATCGATCGCGGCACCACGGCCATGGGCGGGAAGGACGCCTGGGACAACGCCAGGCTCGTGGCCAAGGCGCTGGACAACAACCAGGACCGGTACTGGGGCAACGTCTACGAGGCGCTGTTCACCCCCGAGAACGAGCAGCGGTTCCACCGGGTCCACGCCATCAGCCAGGCGTTCGCGCTGGACGGCAAGAAATACTCCATCGACCAGTGGCTGAACGCCTACGTGCTCGCGCACCCGAGGACCGACCTGCTGGCGGTCGGCCCGATCAAGAAAGAACACATCGACAGGACTGCCGGTGCCTTCGAGCTGGCCCGGGCGCTCAGGCAGCGATCAGACATCCTCGACTGGCTCTACAGCGGCAATCTCGCAGATCTGGGCACGCTACCGCCGTTCGCAGAGCTGAAAGAACGAACCGTGGTCATGATCCATGGCGTGACCAAGCCGGGGCAGGACATGTACCTGCGCGGCGGCATCGACCACGGCTACGCCCAGAACCAGCTCGGCCGGAGCTGCACCGCGCAGAACAAGCTGTGCGCCATTCCCATCGGCCACCTGAGCGTCGTCAACAACACCGAGCTCGTCAACGACCACTACCTCGACTGGTATGGATCGGAGCCGGGTCAGGGCACCGCGCAGGGCAGCCCGGCCATGTGGACCACGAATCAATGGCCGGCAGAGTGGGGCCCCAGGAAGACGGTCGCCGTCGACGGCTACGGCGAGACGCCGCTGAACACATACGGACATCACTACTGGCTGCTCGACGTGAAGATGGACTGCTCGAGGACGGTCAACGGCTGGTTCGAGCTCAAGTCGTACATCTCCAACGGGCCGGGCTGGGAATCGAGCATCAATCAGCCCGGGGGTCCTTACGGCTCGGGGAATCACTTCGCCAGGTGCGGCAAGATCAACGTGTTTCGCCGCGACCAGGACGCCCCGGTCGAGATCAAGGACTTTCCGTCGCCGTAGCTTCGCTTGATGTGCGAACCTCGTGCAGTTTCTTCGCGTTCGAGGCTTCCCGTGGGTCGAGAGGAAACCGGGATGAGCGGAACGATGGCGTGCTGCCCCACCTGCAGGTTGATCCAGCCGCCCGAGCAACACTGCGTCGCGTGCGAGTATGGCGCCGCGCTCCCAATGGAGGAGATCCCGAAGCACGAGATCCTGACACCCGCGACGCCCGAGGGGATGCAGATCCACCGGGACTGGCTGCACTTGCTCAGGACCTTTGAAGGGTTGTGGGAGTTTGTTGCCGACAGATATGACGAGTACCTCTCGCTGTCCGACTCGCTCAGATCGTCGACGTTCGGCGCCAAGCTGCGGCCCATGGAAGTGTCCTTCCGCCGTTCCGATGATCCGAACCACGGAACCGCCCGCCCGTGGAGGAACCTGGTGACGTCCCATCTCACCAACGAGCCCTGTCTGGCGGCCCACCTGGTGTTCCGCAGCGACGACGGCATCTACCTGCGCAGCCTTCGGGCGGCGCCCTTCTTGCTGGCTGGCGCGGGCGGCGGTCTGAGCCTTGTCCGTGGGCCGATCTTTCTGGAGCCAGAGGGTCCGCCGAGCCACCGCCGCCCCGGACAGGAGACGCCCGCGATTCTGGCCGCGCTGGGGCTTCATTGCACCTACGAGGTGCCGGCTGCCGCCGAGGAACACTTGATGCGCGCGGGAGACCGAGTGGTCGTCACAGGTTTCGCGACGGTGGAGGATCCCGCCGGCGAGGTGATCACCGGACCCGGCCATGGGGAGATCTCAATAATCTACCACGGAGAGCCAAGGAGTTGCGGCGGCAGTATGCTCGTCTTCGTCGGCAGGGATGATGACTAGGGATCCTGGGATCCCAATGGCGAAGCGCACCATCAGTCGCTCGAGTATCTCGCTGCCGGGGAGCGCTTCCATCGGCGCATGAGTCCAGGTCGCCGGCGCCGTTCGTGTTCGCAACTCGGCTCAGTCTCGGATCAAGGTTGACCAACTCGGCTGACCTGTGAAGTAATCTCGTGTTCTTGGCGACCGTCACCGGTCTTCGGGCTGACTGTGCGGGGGCGTCGCTTCTTTCTGCCGGGCAGCAAAGTCAAGGAGAGGCCAATGCGAAGCACCATGAAGCGTTCGGGGATCTGGGCAGCACGGCTGGCCGTGTGCGCGCTGGCCGCGTCGGCGCTGATCTTCTGCGGGGGCTGTAGTGATGACGGAACCACGTCGTCGGATGGCCCCAAGGTGCACGACGGCCCTGCCACCGATGGGGGCGGTGACACGACACCCGGTCACGATGGCGTGAAGCCCGACGGACCCACGACCACGCCCGACGCTGCGCCTCTGACGGGCGAGGTGATCTTCACCGTCGGGTCGTCGACGAAGTCGAAAACGCTGATGCGCATCCCGACCACGGGCGGCACCGCGACCGCGGTGGCGGGCCTCCCTGCCGACATTGACCTGCTGGACCTGGCGATCCAGGTGCCCTATGGCCCCTCGCCGCTGCATCGCCGCGCGCTCCCCCACCCCGTCGAACGTGGCGGCAGCACCTGGATTCAGCTGCCCGGCAGCTTCGGACTGCTCGGTCGATTTGCCGGGGCCAGCAGCTTCGGTCTGCTGCAGATCAGCACGGACGGCACGGTCACGGCGCTCGACACCGTCGACGAGGCGCCCGCGGACGGCTACCAGCCGAAGATCGCCGTGACGGATGACGGCAAGCTCGCCCTGGCCAACCGCGAGGTCGGCGGCAAGCAGCAGGTCGTGCTCGTACGACTCGACGGCACCACCTGGCCGGGTTCGTCGCCCGCCAGCGCAGTGCGCAACATCACGCCGAGCGCGGCGATCGATGCGTCGGTGGCCGTTGGAACGCTGCAGGTGGGCACGACCCACCTCTTCTTCGCCACCTATGATGCATCGTCCGCGGCCCTCTGGACCGCCCCCATCGATGCCTCGGCACCAGCCCAGCAGGTAACGCTGCCGCTGCTCGCCGGCGAGGCCGCAACCAAGATCTCCGGGGTCTCGGTGCGCAGCGCCGATGCTTCGACCTTCGCCTATCGCATCTCCCGAGCCGTTGGCTTCACCGGATGGACCGACTGGGTGGTCGTCAAGCAGGGGAGCACGACGGCGGTCAACGCGTCGAACGCGCCGACGGTCGAGGAGGCCTCCTCCACCGGGCCCTTCATGAGCAGCATGGGTCCGAAGATCGGCCTCAGCTCGACGGGCGCTCAGCTGGCGTACGTCAGCCTCGACGGCAAGAAGATGTGGCTGGCCAAGACCGACGGCTCGGTCCAGACCGAGCTGACCACCAGCTTCGAGAGCGCTGTCGACACCTTCGGCGGGATCTACTGGGCCGACGATGACAACCTGCTGTTCTGGGCCGGCGCCTCGAGCACCGCGCTCGGGCTCTACCACTACAAGGTGAGCACGCAGACGTTGAAGAACCGTGCGGGCTCCACCGTCACGGCCCCCCCTTCGACGGCGGCAACCTGCGTCAGAAAGGCGGCTGGGTCTCCGCCGACGGCAAGCGGCTCTACGTGGTCATGGCCACCTCGACGAGCAACAACACGATCGCGCTGGTCGATCTGAGCACCTTCGGCGCCACGAAGGTGACCAGCGGGCTCAACGCGGGGTCCATCGGCGACTATTCGATGGCGCCCGGCTCGAAGTGGGTCTACTTCGCCGCCGCGCCGGAGACCGCGGCGAGCAAGTTTGACCTGTACGTCTTCGACGAGACGACGGGCAGCCCCGCGTCGGTCAAGCAGATCGCGAAGAGCCCGATCGTGGTGGGCCCCGCGTCGGTCTATGTCAGATACCTGACAGCGACGCCGGATGGCAACTCGGTCGCCTACGAGACCACTGGTGGCAACAACCACTCCATCTCCGTGGCTCGCGCGGCCGGCGGCACGCCGACCATCGTGGTGAGCAAGACGGCCATGGATAGCAGCCCCATGTGGGCCTCCAATGGTGCCGCCCTCTTGCTCGGCGTCGGCGTCGGCGACACCCTGCCCAAACGAGACCTCGTGCGCGTCGCCATCGGCGGCGGCAGCCCCGTGACGCTCCACGCGGCGCAGGCCCACGTGTCCGTGCTGTATGTGACACCCTAGGCAGTGCGGTTTGCACCGTTTCCTTTTGATTTGCACCGTTTCCTTTCTTGAGAAGGGATGGCCCATGCGTATTCGATCGATACACACCTCCGCCCTGGGGCTTCTCGTTGCGCTGGGCGCCTGCGCGGACGACTCCAAGACCCCGGCCAAGGAGATCAAGACCCCGGAGGCCTTCGTCCAGCACGTCATCGAGCAGATCGTGCCGACCCTCGCCGGTGCCAAGGTACCTGCCATGACCTATGTCACGCGCGAGCCGCTCGCGGCCACCGACACGATCAAACCGGTCGTGGGCGACAGCGCGTTCAAACCACAGGACCGGTACTGGTTTGCCTTCGTCGATCTCCAGCCGCTGGCCCTGTTCGCGCACCCGGTGAAGTTCGTCTTCACCGACGCCAGGACGGGCAAGACCACGATCGAAGATCACGAGTGGTGGCCCGAGCTCAACGGCACGGGCTTCTCGGTGAGCAAGGCCAAGCTGGTCAAGATCTTCGCCTCGTTCGCGGCGCCGGCCCAGGGCGCGCCCCCCAAGCCAACTGCCAGCGGCGGGGGCGAAGCGGGCGCACCGCAGGACATCCTCTGGGCCTTCTATCCCGACTACACCAACAACACGGTCGATGCTCGCCTGTTCTTCAAGCTGCCCGCTCCCACCACCGGCACCGTGAACCTGGCGATCGACCTCGACGGTGACGGCGCTTTCAAGGCGAACGAGTGGATGGTCAAGGGCCAGAGCCTCGCGGCCAGCAGCTCGGGATGGGGCTCGACCGAGATGTTCTCGATGCCTCTGGACTCGGACAAGAAGTTCCCCAACCAGATGTGGGCCCGTCTCGGCGTTTTCAGCGCCGCGACCTCCGGAACCTGGGACGGCAGCTGCACATCAGGTGCGTGCTCCGACGCCTTTGTCGGCCTCGACTCCTGGCGAGGTCCCTGCCGCACGGACGCCGCCCTGGCCGCCGCCACACCCGGCATTGCCGGCCCTGCCGCTGCAGGTGGTGCGGCGCCGGTCCCCGCGCCGCCGCCGGTGCCGAGCGCGAAGTGCCAGGCCAAGTGCCAGCCCGATGACATCTCCTTCGAGACCGCCTGCAAGGCGCTGGTGATCTCGCTCGGAGATAACCCGGGACAGGCGATGATGCACTGGGACATCTGGAAGGCGTTCAACTTCTACAAGCAACACCTCGGCGAGGGATCGGTCGGCTGGTTGAAAGATCCGACCGTCCCCGCGGCGCTCGCGGCCATCGAGAACTTCGTCAAGAGCATCCAGTGCATGGACGAGGCCCATCTCTTCATCGCCGCCCACGGCTATCCTCCCGCGACCGTGCGCGCACAGCCCGGCTTCGAGTCGGCCCAGGGAGGCGTCTGGGTCAAGAACAACCCATCGGGCCTGTTCCGGGACGGGGTGCTCACGGTCAAGCAGCTCGACGAGGTGATAGCCAAGGCCACGCACTGTCCCAAGACCATGGACCACTACGCGAACGAGTGTCGACAGCCGGGCTACTGCAACCTCAACCTGACCATCACCGCCTGCTATTCGGGGAATTTCGTCACGGGTTCCAACCGCCTGGACCTCGACGGGATCAACATCCTGACCGCGGCCAACACGTCCCTGCCGGGCTGGGGCTACGCGGGCGGCGACAAGGCTGGAACCACCGTCGCCAACGCCTATCGCGCCGCATTCGACAACAACCCGACGACCGGCAAGAACAAGGGTGACGCCAACGGCGACGGGGTGACGACCGCTGCCGAGGCCATGAAATATGCGGTCGACAACTACGAGGGCAAGGGCGTGACGGACGGCGTCGCCGCGCACTGCCAGGAGAGCAAGCCGCAGATGAGCGCCAAGGCAGACTGCAACTGCGTCTGCGACAGCACCGCTACCCTCTGCAGCCTCATCGACCCACAGTTCGGCAGCGCCATCGCCCTGGGCGGCTTCCTCGGGCTGACCTTGACGCCCGAGATGTGCATGTTGCTCGCCATCGCCGAGATCGTCCACTCGGCCCTCGGCGTCGCGCTGAAGGTCGTGGCCCACGACCATACGACCATCCTCGCGTGGTTTTCCATGAGCCCGCTGCTCAAGCTCGCGCTGCTGCAGAAGCTGTTCCACAACACGGACTTTCCCTGCGGCGCCGGGCTCAACGGCTACACGCTCTGCGCTCAGCCCGAGACCCCGCCCGTCGAGGGCGACTACATCGTGCTCCACAGCGTGCTGGAGAAGCCCGTCCCCCTGCAGGATCCCACAAACCATTACCAGTACGCTTTCGTCTTCGACGCGGACGGCGTGACGACCAACAACTACCAGCCAGGCGCTCAGTACCCGAACGATTTCTTCAAGGACACCGACCGCTGGTACGCCGCCACCTACACCCCGAGCGCTGGCTGGGAGCTCAAGGTGACCGACGCCTCGGGCGGCGGCACCGTCAACGTGACGGGCTCGTCGGCGCGCATGATCATCAAGGACAATACGATCATGCTGGTGGTTCCGCGCAGCGAGTTCACTGCGGCCAAGCCGAAGTTCCGCATCACCGCCTTCCGCCACACCGGCGACTACGGAATCACGCCCCCTCACAACTGGGACGGCAGCGTCTGGCCGGCCGTGGCCGACGGGCTGCAAGCCATGCCTTGAGCGCCGTCCCGCGCATCCTGTATGGAGCCAGGTGCCCTGGCCGGCGGGCGAGATCACTGCCCGTCACACCGGTGCCGGGATACCCAGAACCGCCGCACCCTGACGACATGCACCGTGACACTGACGATGCTGGCGATGCCCATGGCCCAGAGCCCCACAGCTGTCCCGTTCAGCCCGACAAGGAAGCTCACGCCCCAGACGAGCGCCGAGACGAGCACATACGGGATCAAGGCGCCGACGAACACGTTGAACAGAATGCAGACGATCGATCCCAGCGAGAGCCACAGAGACCCCAGCACCAGATGGTGCAGCAGGAAGGAGGCAGCCATCAGCGGCAGGAGGACGAAGCGAAGCCGATGGAGTCTCCGAGGATCCTCGTAGGGTGGATGATCATCGGGCCTCAGCTCGCAGCTGTGATCATCCAGGGGACGCCCACAGCTCTTGCAGGTCCGGGTCACCGTTTCCTGCGCTCCGGACGCGTCAAGCCTGTTCAAAGGAGTGATCACACTCCGGGCAGAAGGAGCGGTCGGCCCGGACCTTGGCTCCACACGCTGGGCAGGCCTTGCGCTCGCTGGTGCCCACCGGCGTCGCCAGGAGATCGGCAGCCGACTGTTCCTCGGGTCGCGGGTCGCGACGGTCAGCAGCTTCTTCGCTGAGCAAGAGCGGCAGGCCGCCGATCTTCGGAGCGATGAGGTTGAACAGGCCCGTTCCCACCAATCCTGTCAGGAACCCGCCCACGAAGACCAGGACAACGTAGCTGAGCTGCAGTCCGGGCAGATTCCCGAGATGGGCACAGATCGCCGTCGCCAGGTAGACCAGGGCCAGGCTGGTGGCCATGACCAGGGAG
>Ga0180009_10003339_pt1 | contig 18288 bp, 19 predicted proteins | sample OS_PC_MetaG_FD_123537 | JGI IMG/M metagenome (GOLD analysis project Ga0180009, IMG submission 123537) | Groundwater microbial communities from the Aspo Hard Rock Laboratory (HRL) deep subsurface site, Sweden - OS_PC_MetaG | ecosystem: Environmental > Aquatic > Deep subsurface > Groundwater... | reverse complement strand
GTAACTGCTGGGCTTGTTTCTTGCCCCCCCATCGTCAGCCATTCCTGCCTAAGGCATGAAACTACGCTGAGTGGGGGATAGCCTTATCTATTTGTCCACAACCCAGGATTACGGCTGGTATGCAACACGGCCAAAATGATTACAGATTTCTTTTTCTCATCTATTGCATAGTGAATCATAAATGGGAACACATTTAAAACGGTAGTTCTTATACCATCGTATCTAACATTTGACGCTTTCGGGCTTTGCCTGATAAGATGCACTTTTTCACGAACCTCTTTAACATACCTACTGCCGAGTCCTATCTGCCGACTATTGTACTATTTAGCAGCTTCCCGGATATCTTCTTTTGCCAGCGGTAGGATTATAGATTTAAACATTACAGCTCCCGTTCTAAATCATCCATTGCTGAATCAAAATCCAATTCAGAAACAAGGTTTTGATTGTAATCATCTAATCGTTTTAATACCAGATCTTTATGCCATTCAGGAACATTGATTTCTTCCTGTTCAATATCCTTGTACTTATTCTTTAGGTCATTCCATTCGTTAATGGGAATGAATACTCCGGTTGTCTGTCCTTTGCTGTCTGAAATATATTGCAGGTTCATGATCTTAAATCTTATTTGTTTAAATAAGCCCATTGGCTTTATAATCCGCGATGGCAGTATCAGCAATCGTTGACGGGTAAATTTTGTTATCAGACTTCATATCTTGGCTGAATTCAAGTTATCAATCCAACTTTTCAAGACAAATGTACAGAAAAAATCCAAAAGGAGCCTGGCAGGAAAAAGTATTTAAATAGCGATCATTGCATTCTCCTTGGCCTGGTCTAGAATATACAATCCACCATTGCCCAATTATTTCTTGTGTTTCTCCACCCACTTTCGGGCATTTACAAAGGCTTCCATCCAGGGGCTTACTTCATCCTGCCGGCGTCCCTCTGCATAGTGAGGCCATTGCCAGGGCAGAAAAGCGCGCTCCAGGTGCGGCATCATGGCCAGATGTCTTCCGTTGTTGCTGCAAATGGCTGCTGCCGCCCAGTCTGATCCGTTCGGGTTGCCGGGATACAGGTCGTAGCTGTATTTCATCACCAACTGGTATTTGTCGCTGAAATAAGGAAAGCTGAATTTCCCTTCTCCGTGTGCCACCCATGCTCCCAGTCGGCTGCCTGCCAACGTGCTTAACATCACCGAGTTGTTCTCGGGAATACTCAGGTTAATAAAACCCGACTCAAATTTCCCGCTGTCGTTGTGCAACATTTTTATGCGCTCAGGGTGTTCGGGGTAAATCAAGTTTAGTTCCACCATGAGCTGGCATCCGTTGCAGACCCCCAGACTAAGTGTGTCTTTTCGCTCATAGAATGCTTCGAGTGCTTTGGCTGCTTTCTCATTGTATAAAAAGGCTCCTGCCCAGCCTTTGGCCGAGCCCAACACATCGGAATTGGAGAATCCGCCAACAAACACAATGAAATGGATATCCCGCAAATCTTCGCGTCCGGAAATTAAATCGGTCATGTGAACATCTTTCACATCGAATCCGGCCAGATACATGGCATAGGCCATCTCGCGGTCGCCATTCACACCTTTTTCACGAATGATAGCAGCCTTGATACCAGAGGGTTTTCTGCGTGCCGGATTAATACCCAGATCGGAAACCTTACCCGAAAAATGCTTGTTAAAACTAAAATACAGATCCTGACGCTTATAATTATGAAAACGACAATGGGCATGACCTTCTCCGCTTTGCTTTTTGTCGAGCAGATACGATGTCTCGAACCAGATATCGCGCAACCTGTCGATATCGAGACGTATCGGGTCAATTTGCTTCTGGTGGAGCGTCAGGGTTCTTTCATTTACCACCTGACCTATTTCCACGAACGGAACATGACGTGATTCGAGTATTTTACCCACACGTTCGGACTCTTCTACCTGAATGATGATTCCCGGGTTTTCGCTAAACAGCAGTTTTACAACATCCTTTTCATCAAACACATCCAGGTTGACCTCCATGCCGTGATCGGTATTGGCGAAATTCATCTCAAGCAAAGTGGTGATAAGTCCACCGGCGCTGATGTCGTGACCCGCTACAATCAACCCCTCTTCGATTAATTCCTGTGTGGCGTTAAAGACCTTTACAAATTCGTCTGCATGGGCCACATCGGGTACTTTAGTTCCGATTTTGTTTTGGGTTTGGGCAAAGCTGCTTCCTCCTATTTCTTTAGGCGTGCCTGAGAAATCGATGTAGATCAAGGTGAGTCCTGCTTTCGTCGACACGACGGGCGTAACCGCTTTGGTTAAATCCGTAACCGGGCCGGCGGCAGTAACAATAACCGTTCCCGGCGCAAAAACCACCTGTCCATCGGGGTACTTCTGGGTCATCGACAGGGAATCTTTACCGGTGGGGACGTTTATGCCCAGTTTTACGGCAAACTCACTCAGGGCTTCCACGGCTTCGTACAAACGGGCATTCTCGCCTTTGTTTTTTGCAGGCCACATCCAGTTGGCGCTCAGGCTTACCCCTTTGATGCCTCCGGCAAGAGGAGCCCACACGAGGTTGGTGAGGGCTTCGGCCACAGCCAACCGCGATCCGGCTGCCGGGCTAATCAACCCACTCACCGGCGCATGTCCCAGAGCGGTGGCCATACCTGATTTGCCTTTGTAGTCAAGCGCCATAATGCCCAGGTTATTCAGCGGCAATTGAACAGCTCCGGCTGTTTGTTGCATGGCCACTTTTCCTGTCACCGACCGATCGACTTTGTTGGTCAGCCAGTCTTTACACGCTACAGCCTCCAGACGCAATACTTGGGTAATATATTTTTCAATGTCTTTCGATAGATAAGGAATGTCGTCAAAATCAGGAGGAATCGCAGTATCTTCAAGGATGGTTTTCGGTGGTTTGCCGAAGAGGAACTCAAGTTTTAAATCGACCGGACATGCTTCCTCCGATGCCTTTACCACGAAGGATTGGTCGTTACGTACTGTCCCAACCTGGTAAATAGGTGCTCGTTCGCGCAAAGCCACGGCTTCAAGAGCAGGATAATCTTTGGCTTTTATCACCAACCCCATCCTCTCTTGAGACTCATTTCCTAAAATTTCTTTAAACGAAAGCGTGGTGTCGCCTACCGGGAGATTGTTTATATCGATGTCAGCACCTGAATTTTCGACCAGCTCTGACAAACTGTTTAAGTGACCACCTGCACCGTGATCATGTATTGAAACAATGGGATTATTGGTAGATTCGGCCATTGCCCTGATGGCATTCATGGTACGTTTTTGCATCTCAGGGTTTGCCCGCTGCACGGCGTTCAGTTCAATCTGGTTTCCATATTCGCCTGTAGCCACACTCGAAACAGCTCCACCCCCCATACCAATCCTGTAGTTGTCGCCGCCCAGCACGACAATAATATCTCCGGTTTCGGGAGCACCTTTAAGGGCATCCTCCTTTTTTCCGTAACCTATTCCGCCGGCTTGCATAATGACCTTATCATATCCAAAGGATTTATCGTTCTCACGGTGTTCAAAAGTGAGCAAGCTGCCATTTATGAGGGGTTGTCCGAATTTATTTCCAAAGTCAGAAGCACCGTTGCTGGCTTTAATCAGGATTTGTTCAGGCGATTGGTACAGCCACTTCCGTGGATCGACGGCAAATTCCCAGTCACGCAAGGGGTTGTTACGCGTGTATGAAGTCATGTAGACAGCAGTACCGGCGAGCGGCATGCTCCCTTTCCCTCCGGCCATGCGGTCACGGATTTCCCCTCCTGTACCTGTGGCAGCCCCGTTGAAAGGTTCTACGGTAGTGGGGAAATTATGGGTTTCCGCTTTTAGCGAAAGCACGGTTTCTATATCGTTTAGCTGAAAATAATCAGAAGTGGACTGCGTAGCGGGGGCAAACTGTTCAATGGTTGGTCCCAGGACGAAGGCTACATTGTCTTTGTAAGCCGAAACCAAACCATTGGGGTTAGCCGAGGAAGTTCTTTTTATCAGGGCGAACAGGCTGTCCTTCATCTCGACCCCGTTGATAATAAATGTTCCGTTGAAGATTTTATGCCGGCAATGTTCAGAGTTGATTTGAGCAAATCCATACACCTCTGAATCTGTAAGTTGACGCCCAATCTTAGTGGCCACTTCTTCCAGGTAAACCACTTCATCCGCACTTAAAGCCAGACCTTCCTGTTGATTGTAAAGGGCGATGTTGTCGATATATCTTACAGGTTCGGGCTGATCGTCGACATCAAAGATTTGCTGATCGATGCCCTCATATTTTTGCTGCAACATGGGATCGAAGGTAGGGTTTTCCTCGAAAGAGCGGTTAAACAGTTCAATCCTGAGGATGCCAGCCAGTCCCATGTTCTGGCATATTTCAACTGCGTTGGTGCTCCAGGGAGTCACCATTTCCTTACGCGGACCAATGTAGTTACCTTCGAGCGATTCCTGCTTGATATGTTTCGCTCCCGCGAAAAGCCACTTTAATTTTTTACGCTCAATATCAGTAAGTTGTGCTTGCAAGTGAACCAAAAAGAATACCCTGTTGTCGCCACTAAAGAAATATACCATGATGCAGAAAGTTTGTAAATACCCAAAATCAGCTGCAAAGATAGAAAAGCAAAAATGAGGCTGAAAATTATTTTTTCAATTGAGACAAATTATTTTTGTTTTTCGCGTGGAAGTTCAGCCTCCGAGACACCAAACACTTCATGAGGTTCGGTGTTGCCGATGGGTTCGATATGCAATAACACATCGTACACATTGGCTACCGTTCGTTTTATTTCGGCTTCAACAAGTTCTCCCACCTGATGGGCTTCGTTGAGGGTTAATGATCCATCCATCTCAATATCAAGAACAATCATGTACAAATTCGCCATTTTTCGAACCCTGATCCGATGAGGGTTGGTAACTCCCTGAACACTTTTGGCGGCCGAAAGCACCTGCCTGTAAACTTCGGGTGAATCCACCCCATCCATCAGTTCGCGGTTGGTTTCCATGAAAATACGAAAAGCCACAAACATGATGTAAAAGCTTACCAACAAAGCAGTTATAATGTCGATGACTGGCATTTTAAACACAAAGGTAAAAACCAACCCTAAAAGTACCGAAACAGAAATCACCACATCGTTTTGCATATTCCGAGCATTGGCTATAAGCATGGCGCTTTCGATTTGCTTGCCCGTTTTATGCAAATACCACGAAAGCAGCAGTTTTCCAGCAATAGAAATCCCTACGATGTACAAGGCAAAGGTTTCGGGTAGAACAGGGTTTATCGGGTTAAGTAGCTTCCCAAAGGAAGTGATAGCCAGCTGAGCTCCGGCAAAAAAGATGATGAAAGCCAGCAATTTTGTAGCCAGGGTATCGGCTTTTTGATAGCCGTAAGGATATTTTAAGTCGGGAGGTTTTGCTACGATATAGGCTGTGTACAAGGTAATGAGAGAAGTCAGGATATCACTCGCCGAATCAACGCCATCGGCCACCACAGCCATACTACCGGCGATAAGACCGGCCATAATTTTCATAGCAGCCAATGCAGCGTTTCCTGCAATGGCGATACGTGAGGCAAAAATTATTTTTTTTTCGCGAGGTTTCATCAATCAAGTAATGGCGAACAAAGGTAAAAAAAAAGCGGTCTCCCTTACCAGATGAGGAAGACCGCCAGATTATTATCAGATCGTTATTGTTGGTCGCCAATAAAGCGTTCGCTTTCGATGGCGGCCATGCAACCTGTACCGGCAGCGGTAATGGCCTGACGATAGTGTTTGTCCTGCACATCGCCGGCAGCAAAAATGCCGGGCACGTTGGTGGCGGTTGAGTCGGGTTTGGTAATCAGATAACCTGTTTCGTCCATATCCAGTTTGCCCTTAAAAATATCGGTGTTGGGGGTATGCCCAATGGCTACGAAGAACCCATCGATATCAATTTTTCGTTCAACACCGGTTTTTCTGTTCAGAACGATAGCACCGTTGAGGGCTTTCATAAATCCACTTTCTGTCCCCACAATTTCTTTCACCTCGCTGTCCCACAGGATTTCGATATTTGGTGTACGCATCACCCGGTTAACCATGGCTTTCGAAGCCCTGAGTTCATCGCGGCGGTGTATCAGATAAACTTTGTTGACGATATTGGCCAGGTAAGTTGCTTCTTCAGCAGCGGTGTCGCCACCACCTACCACAGCCACATCTTTTCCTTTATAGAAAAACCCGTCGCAGGTAGCGCATGCACTCACGCCACCGCCCTTAAATTTCTCTTCCGATTCAAGTCCCAGGTATTTGGCTGTTGCACCTGTGGCGATGATAACCGTTTCGGCCATTATCTGAGTACCATCGTCGATTGATACTTTAAACGGACGGCTACTTGTGTCGATGTCGGTAGCCATTCCCCAACGAACCTCTGTTCCAAACCGTTCGGCTTGTTTTTTCAGGTCTTCCATCAACTTTGGCCCGTCAATGCCATCAGGGTAACCGGGGAAATTATCCACTTCGGTGGTGGTTGTTAACTGTCCACCGGGTTGCATGCCCTCGTACATAATGGGGTGCAGGTCGGCGCGTGCGGCATAAATTGCGGCTGTAAACCCGGCAGGGCCGGAGCCAATAATCAAACATTTAGTTGTTTCCATTCCTATTATTTTTGGTCTATATATTCCTGACGAATAGTTTTTTTTGGCAAAGATAATGCCAAAACACAAGTGATGGTTATGCGCTATAAAACATGTCAAAATGACTGAAAAAAATGCCGGGCAAGTCAGGAGATTGGCTGTTTACCGATGGACGAATGAAGCAAAACAAATTTTACCACATTTGTTGGATGAAGCAACCAAAAAATACTTATTTTTGCAAACTCAAACTAAAAGCCACGTTGTTTGTGGCCGGTTCATTAAAATCGGGGTGTGGTGCAGTTGGCTAGCATGCTTGCATGGGGTGCAAGTGGTCGCCCGTTCGAGTCGGGCCACTCCGACAACAAAAAGCCTTGAATTAGCAATAGTTCAAGGCTTTTTTATTTCATCGACCGGGACAATCTAACGCTACCCGTCAGCATTCGGCACTACAAATTTTGCTCTCTGGCATAGACCAGATACCATTTCTTTTTTATCAAATTAAATGCAGATAATTTAATATATCTTATGAGGCATATTCTTATCGCCATCTGCTTAGTTGTTATCGGCTTTATTCTCCTCCAGCTTTTCTTGTTTCTCTTTTTCGGCCTTCCTGGCTTTTCTTTTGTAATAGCCTCTAAGCAGCCAACTGCCTTTTACTGCATCCATATTTTCATCCAGTCCTTTGGTGCTGGCTTTTAGGTTAATAATGGTTTGGTCAATATTGTTTGCTACGGTGGTATCCTGAATAAGCATGCCAATCAAGCCTTTCCCTTCATTAATATTATACATAATCTCGACCAGCTGTTGGGAGATGACCTCAGCATTTAATGCCGTGACCTCCAGGCTCGCCATAATGGCATCCATCTCAACGGGCTCTATCGAACTTAGGTATTGTTTTTCCTTTATCGATGGCGAGTTGGTGCCCCCTTGTGTTATCATTAACACCCGATCGCCGATAACCCCTTCCGATCCAATGGCCACCTCACTATCCTTTTTAATAAATGGCTGAATCCGTTTTTCGACAATCATGTCTACCTTAACGGTTGAATCGTTTACGATTCTAATGTTGTCGACTGTTCCCACATTAATTCCTGAAAAACGTATGGTGCTGCCTACTTGCAATCCGCTTACATTATAGAAATTGGCATAAATGGTAAAAACCGGATTGAATAGATTTTTCTGCCTTCCAATCATAAAAATGGCCAGCGCGAGGAGTATAAATCCACCGGCTACAAACAAGCCTAAACGGACTTTAAATTTTGTTGATTTCATATCAGTTTACTTTTAAGATTGCATTGTATAATCATGAAAATTTACTTAAAAAACGAATTAATTACAGGGTCGTCGGAGTTTGCAAAGTCGGCAATTTTACCCTCTTTATAAACCTTTCCATCCTGCAACATGATGACACGGTTGGCCGTTGCTTTGGCACACTCGATGTCGTGGGTAATGATGACAGAAGAGGTTTTGTATTTCTTTTGCACTTCGTTGATCAGGGCACTAATTTCATCAGATGTTACCGGATCGAGACCCGTGGTGGGCTCGTCGTAGAGCATAATCAACGGGTCGACGACGATGGTTCGAGCCAAACTTATGCGTTTACGCATTCCGCCTGAGAGTTGCGATGGCATTTTGTTTAAAGCATCAGTAAGCCCTACATTTTCAAGTGCTTCATTCACCTTGTCATGTATTTCCTTTTCAGAAAGTTGTTTCCTTATTCGACGGAGCGGAAACTCCAGGTTCTGTTTTACCGTCATCGAATCGTACAAGGCTCCACCCTGAAACAGAAATCCTATTTTCTTTCTCAACTCTTCGAGATCCTGCTTGCTCAGAGCATTCACATCTTTACCCAACACTTTGATGACGCCTGCATCGGGTATTAACAGCCTGACAATACATTGAATTAACACCGATTTTCCCGACCCTGATTTACCAAGAACTACCAAATTTTCGCCGCTAAATAGCTGTAAAGAAACATCTTTTAGCACTTCCAGCTTACCGAAACCTTTTTTCAGTCCGGTCATTTCAATCATCTTACTTCCGGGTTTCAGTCCGTCAGGAGCTATTGCGCTATTTTCTTCTTTTTCGTTTTTCATGACAACATATCAGTTAATTGTACCGCGATCAAATCGACAATGATGACGAGCAAAGAAGACAAAACAACCGCTGAATTGGCAGCAACGCCAACGCTTTCTGTGCCTCTTCCGGCGGTATAACCCTTATAGCAACCAACCAGCCCTATGACCGCTCCAAAGAAAAATGTTTTTACCAATGCCGGGAGAAAGTCAATAAAAGCTACTGAGCCAAAAGCCTGAGATAAAAATAAAACAAAGCTCACGTCTCCCTTTAAGTTCACACCAGCCCAACTCCCAAGCAACCCAAAGGCGTCGGCAAATAGCACCAGAATGGGCACCATCAGCGTTGCCGCGAGCACGCGGGTAACCACCAAATACCTCATCGGATTGGTTGCCGACACTTCCATGGCATCAATTTGCTCCGAAACTTTCATTGAACCCAATTCAGCACCCATGCCTGACCCAATTTTACCGGCCAGAATCAATGCCGTGATTACAGGCCCTATTTCACGGATAATCGAAACGGCCACCATGCCGGGGAGCATGGTTACAGCACCAAAATCAGCTAGTGCGGGTCGCGATTGTATGGTGAGCACAATGCCCATAATGGCTCCCGTAATTGCGATCAGTGGTAACGATTTGTTTCCAATTTCGTAACACTGGTGAAGAAACTCCCTGAATTCGAAATTCCGGGAAAATGTTTCCTTAACAACTTGCTTTGTAAACAGGGTCATATTTCCTATGTCGGAAAAAAACTCAGTAAGCAAGTGAGGTTTTTCATCGGCCTTGTTTTTTACCCCTGAGGATTTGTCGGCAATGAACCTTTGTATTTTTACTATGGGAATCGGAGTTTTCATTTCGTAGTTCTGAGGTGTTCGAAAAGTTAAATTGGATATCAGTTAACTGCTGGTTGACTTTTTCTTGCTTATCTTTAGTTTAAACATATCAACTCCCGGCATGTTGTCGCCTAAAAAAAAGCCCCAGGGTTTTAAGGCATCAAAGTGATCGAAAATAACCTTTAGAATAGCGATCAACGGAATCGATAAAAACATGCCCGGAATGCCCCATAATATCCCAAATGCAAAAATGGCTATGATGGAAATCAATGCGTTGATTTTAACTTTGGATGCAACTATCTTAGGAACAATGTAGTTGTTATCGATAATTTGGATGAAATAGTAAATGCCCAAAACATATAACGCGGTGAGTGGCGAGGAGGTAGTAACCAGTGCAATCATCATAGGCAAGGCCACCGCAACAATACCTCCGATGTATGGTATCAGATTAAGTAAAGCCCCGATAATGCCAAGCAGAATGGCATACTCTATGCCAAGCAGCAACAAACCAATAGAATTTAAAAATGCGATAATGATGACCTCAATAACAAGCCCGACAAGATAGCGTTGAACAACTGTTTTTATTTGGTTTATTACTTCCCCGACTGCACCGTGATTTTTTTCACTAAACAGCCTGTGAAAAAATTCCATCAGAAATGGTTTGTAGTATAAAAACAGGAATGTGTAAACAGGAAGGACAAACATAATCACGACACCATTACCCACATTGATAATGGTTTGTTTGATGGCAGAACCATCGGTATTGATCATTTCGCCTTTGGTTTTTGCTACCCATGCCTCTATTTTCGAAGGGCTGATATCAAAATAACCTGATGCCCATGAAACCGATTCATTAAATAACTCGGTGAATTTGTTTACAAAAGTCGGCCACGATTCACTGAACATGGCTACCTGGGTTACCAACAATGTGCCAAATCCTGCCAGCAAAACAAAGGTTAGGGTTAGGGTAATAATTATGGCTACTAACCTGTTGACTTTAATTTTGACAAAAAAATTGACAACAGGGTGAAGAACAATGGCGATGATGAGGGCAAAAATCAGCGGAACGACAATGCTCTGCGTGATATACATGATGGAGACCACCACATACAATCCGACAAAAAATATTGACGCCTTAACGTAAATGGGCAGTGTATAGAGCTTACCGTTCATAAGAATTACAAATCATATTGGTAAATACCAGGATACCGTTGTTTAACAAATCAAGACGAATCAAAAAAGCTTGTCTTATTGTTCAAATTGAGTGACTTTCTTATGCCTTCATCATTGCATCTGTCACTCACGCTTTGCAACAATCGAAATATCTTTTGCTATTTGATTGTTTTTGCTGTTCACAATTTCCAGAAAATGATCAAATTTCTGATTTAACTCATCCAAAAAATCACCCTCCTTTTCGGCTATCTTTTCAAGGGAAGCAGAACCCTTTTCGGGGGCGAATAGCAGACCCAACATAGCACCGGCAGCAAAACCCGCCAGAATGCCAAGAAACAGTTTTCCAGAGTTCATTGTAGTATTATATTAAAAGTTTAAAAAAATGACGCTATACCCGTCTTCCACTAATTAACCTGAATAGTACAGCGACCAATGCGATAACCAATAGAATGTGAATCATGTCGCCTGAATTGTAGGCAAAAAATCCAACTGCCCAACCGATGAGCAGGATAACAGCAATGATATAAAGTAAATTTCCCATGATAAAAAGTTTTATAAATGAATAGCTATGCCAATGGTTGATACCCCTGTAGATAAATCAAGATATGCACCGAATTTTTTGTTGAAATGGTATTCAGATCCTATATGAAAATCCACATATAAAGGGTTAGCTCCGTGAAAATGATCTACATCTCCGTCATAACCATCATCCCAATGTGAACTTCTAATGGCAAAACCTAGCGAGCCGGCTAGATAAAAATCCCAATGTTGATTTGCCTTCAGCAATTCATCAAAATAATAGGCCGCCTTAACTCCAATAGGGATCACCGTTTCGTAATAATAGTAGTGCTTGTTATCGTGATAATATTTATTCTTGTAAGTATAAAAGTTGATGAATGGAGCCAGTGTAAAGTTTCTGGCCACATCAAATTCAAAGTCAGCATGCATCACAGGCATTGGGTTTTCAACATAACCGTAATATCCTAATCCTATACCCAGGTTTAGCGCTTTACCGAATTTCTCCGAATAAGTTTTTTCCTGTGCCATTGAATTCAAACCAAGAATAACCATCAGGCCTAACAATATAAAAGTGATTTTTTTCATTCCGTTGTTATTATTTTATGTAAATTATTAACTCTACAGCAGATATATTTCAATCTACTTCACGTTGTTTTTTGTCAGGTCGCTTATGGCCGCACCAAGCTCATCCATGTCGTGTCTAAATTCGTTTTTAAAAGAATCCCATTCCGACAGGCCTTCTTCTTTATACTCTTGAAGCTTCTTTTTCAACTGTTTACTTTTCAATTCCAGTTCATTCAGGGTTTGTTCATAAACAGCCTTGCTTTCCTTCTTTTGGGTATTCACTTTCAATTTCAGTTCCGCAATGCTCTTGTCATACAAACTGATTTTTTGTTCCAATTCAACTCTATCAGCTTGAATGGAATCGCGCAAGGCTTGGGTCAGCTCAATTTTAGCTTCTACCACATTTACTTTCGCATCCTGTAAATTATCGCGTGCGGCGTCAACTTTTTGTGTCGACGACTCACATCCTGTTAACATGGCTCCGGCTATAAAGGCGGTACCTGCTATGGCAATCATTAATTTTTTCATTTTTTTAATTTTTGAAGTTTTATTTAACAAAAAACAAATCTACCCCTTATGCAACCGAAAACTGTTACACAGTTCCGCTTATAATTTACATAATTCACATATTTGTAGTGGTTTGTATTTAGTGTGACATGGTCTAACCAAGTCTTTTTCGGTCCATAACCAGAAGGACTCCACCACCTATAATCAAAATCACCCCAACTATCGGAGGCCATTGAACAAAATGATTTTTGTCTTTTGTAATTTCAATTGAACCAATATCAACTACTTTTTCAGTGGTTACAAAATTGAATCCTGTGTAAGCTATCATGAGTATGCCCATGATAAGCAAAACAATTCCTGCGGTTTTTATCATAATAGAAAAATAAATTGATGTATAAATAGCGAATGCCCATCTGTCCAGGTCCTATCGCTTAGTTTACAATTTCGAAAAAACTTTTTGAAGCTCCTCTTTCGTTTTCCCGAGTTTTATGACGAGCCTTCCTATCAGTTCCTCATTTTTTCCTTCCACTAAAAGAAAATCATCATCAGTTAGTATTGCAAACTTTTGTTTTAACTTGGCTTTTTGCTCAATCCAATTGCCTTTTAAACCTGTGGTATTCATAATGTGCTTTTTTAAGTTTATGATAAGGCAAAGGTCTGACCATCATGGACAAAATTCTTTACACAATTTCATGTAAGATTTACATGATTCACACATTGTAAAATAGGGAAATATCAAAAGGGCTGATATGTTGATTGTTGCATCGCAGGCCAAATAAGATAATAATCAATTCCTTATTCGTTCCTGATTGAACCTGCGAAGGCAATGAAGAAGTAAAAATTTAACAAAACAGGGGGGGCGAATTACATCCGGTCCATATACCAGGTCAATTCTTTCGCAATTTTATTGTAGTCGACAATATCAGTTATTATTTTTTGCAAACGCATGAAAGCTGTTTCGCTTTTTACAACATAGTCATGCGCTTTGTGGTGCATGCAGTTGACGGCCACTTCAATTTGATCCTGACACGAGAGCATCACCACCGGTATATTTGGGTCATACAATTTTATTCTGTCAAGGGCTTCAATGCCATTTATAGCTGTTTTTTCTATTCCGTCGAGAAAGTAATCCAATATAATGATATCCGGTTTGCGCGATAAATTTTCCACACAAAGTTCACCTGTGGCGTAGGTTTCAATAATGTAATCTGTTTGTGCCAGAAAGTCATTCTTCAAAAGATTCAGGTACAAAGCATCATCATCTACCAAAAAAATTCTTGTTTTACTATCACTCATCACTTTTGTTAATTATCTCGGTTAATTCAAATTCTAATTCCTTACAGGCTTGCATACAAACCTCTTCAATATGCAGCACCAACCCCTCCATTTCATCTGATGGCATTTGGGAGCTGGCACATTTCTGCACTTTTCGTGCCATCTCTTCGACCTCAGTTTTAATGCCCACGATCAAGAATGAGGGAATCAATTTGTGCATGGCCGAATATAGTATGTTCCAATCTTTCTCACCATAGCCTTTCTTCATCGCGACTAGCAACGGTGGGGTTTGGCGCAGATACAACATGATCATTTCCTTCATCAGAACCGGGTTCGATTTGGTACGACTGATTAAGTAATCCATGTTTATGCACTTGCCTTTTGGTTTAGATTCCATTTTTTCCTCAATTGATTCATTGTCATTGCTGGCGACATCGAGCGGGAAGGCCTTTATTAAGCCCAGCATTTTACCATATAAAACCCTTTCATCAACAGGTTTTGCAATATAGTCATTCATTCCAACGACCTTGCACTTTGCCAAATCAACAGTGGTGACATCAGCGGTTAAGGCAATAATTGGAATATCCGATTTCAACACATTGCGGATGTAATCGGTAGCTTCAAATCCATTCATTTCGGGCATTTGGAGATCCATCAACACAATATTGTAGGTGTTGTCTTGCATCTTTTCAATGGCAATCCTTCCATTCTCGGCGATATGACATTCAAAGGCAAAATCTTCCAACAAGGTACGCATAAGCAACTGGTTGAGCGGAATATCTTCTACCACCAATACTTTCACGCCAATTATCTCCTCATTTATTTTAACAATTTCTAAATCGAATTCAGCTTTGGTCTCTGTTTTTTGAAAACTCAAAGAAAAGCTAAAAGTAGAGCCAACATTTTCCTTGCTTCGCACTTCAACAGTACCTCCTTGCGGTTCCACCAATTGTTTTACGATGGCCAGGCCTAATCCGGTACCTCCATACAAACGTGATGTGCCGCTTGAAGCTTGCTGAAAATTGTCAAATATTTTTCCCAGTTTATTTTCCGGTATTCCGATGCCGGTATCCGACACAGCAAAACCAATGGTAACGGCGTCCTCATTTTCCTCAAGAAGCTTTACACTAACAGTAATTTTTCCCTTTGAAGTAAATTTAACGGCATTACTCAACAGGTTTAAAATAATTTGATGCAGACGTACCGGATCACCGAGTAAGACTTCAGGTATGGCGTTGTCGTATTCCTTAACCAGTTTCAGGTTTTTCTCTTGAATTTTTGCCTCGAACAAATGAAGCATCGCTTTAATGCTGGAACTCATTTTGAAAGGAATTTGCTCGAATGTCATTTTGCCTGCGTCAACTTTCGCCAGATCCAGTATGTCGTTAATAAGCACAATCAGCGAATCTCCGCTTAATTTTATAGCCTTTAAATACTCTTTTTGCCTGGCTGCCAATTCCGTTTTCAACAGCACTTTAGTAAAGCCTATGATCGCATTCATCGGGGTACGGATTTCATGACTCATGTTCGAAAGGAACTGTTGTTTTGCTTTAACAGCATCTTCGGCAATCTGTGTTGCTTTTTCTGCTTTACTTTTTGCCTGCTCCGCGATGGCAGTGGCCATCTCGGCATACACGATGGCCTCCATGAGTTCGGTTGCAATTCGTTTTTGATTCGTTACATCACGTGCAACAATAACAATTCCCTGCACATTTCCACCATCATCTTTATAGACCGAAGCATTAAAGGAAACATCGGTTAGTTTTCCGCTTTTATGTTTTAATGTTAATGGAAAATCACCCAAAAAACCCCTTTTAAACACACGGGCATAGTCTTTTTTGGCTTTTTTGGGATCAGTAAAATAGCCTGAAAATTCAGTGTTTAGCAATTTGGATCTGGAAACACCTGTCATTTTAACCAATGCTTTGTTTACATCTGTTATTATACCCAATGCATTGATAGCAACAAACGGATCAAGACTCGCTTCGATTAAACTTCTCACGTAAAGATCCCGGTTGTGTGCGGGGATGGGTTGCGCTTTCATTTCAATTAATTTCTCCTATGCTTTAATATCTATTTCACATTTCATCGAATGGTCGGCGTCTTTTTTCCTTCAACTGTTTAAAATGAGAAGGGGAAAGTCCTGTCATTTTTTTAAATTGATTTGACAGGTGAGCCACACTGCTATAATTCATTTTCCAGGCAATTTCACTTATGTTGAGTTCACCGTAAATAATTAACTCTTTTATTTTTTCAATTTTATGCGAGATCATAAATTGCTCGATCGTAGTCCCCTGAACTTCAGAAAATAAATTAGCAAGGTAGGTGTAATTATGGTCTAATTTTTCACTTAAATAATCGGAGAAGTTAGTCTTAATACCTTCTTCTGAGTTATGAACCAACTCAATTATCGCATTCTTTATTTTTTCGATCAAAATGGCACGTTTATCGTCCATTAGCTCAAACCCTGAACTGTGCAAAGTCATTTTTAGGACTTCACGCTGACTTTCGGTTAAGGATTCCATGATTTCAACTTCGCCTAAGTCCACCACGATAAAGTGCAGTCCCAGCCTTTTCAGGTCTTCTTTTACCGCCTGTTTACAGCGGTTACTTACCATGTATTTAATGTACAATGTCATGCTTATTTTTCAAAGTTGAAGAGAAAGTTCGTCAAAGTTAAGCAATAAACAGAGGCAAAACATTAATTTTTAAATAAATATAAAAAAAACCCTTCGCAGAAGGACTGAATTTTCAATAAATAGGACAGTGGAAAATATGAATATTTTTAAAATAATCCCGGTCGCTTTTTTGGTTTGTTCACAGCTGTATCACTCCATACAAGTACCATTTCTGGATAAAATTCAACACCGCATTTTGGAATAATCTGCGAAAACTTTCGCTTTGCAATGAAGCAATAACCGAACGCAATTTGTGTTAAAAAAAAAGAAAACTTAACTATTTTGGAATAACCCCGATAGCAGACAGAATTGCCAGGTTAAATATTTTAACAACGCTATTGGATTATCAGCTTACTCCTGAAAAATTCCCCTTCAATTGATAACTCAATGAAATAAATTCCTTTAATAAGGCGTGAAATATCTATTAAACGTTGTGTGCTTGACTTTATAACTTTTTGACCCAGTTGGTTATAGATAGTTACACTTTCGATTTGCATGTTTTCGGCAATGTGCAATTCGGCTAGGGCAGGGTTTGGAAAAAACCAAGCTTTGTTATAATCATCAAATTCTTTGGAACCTACCAATTGACAAGCCTCTTCTACCTGTTCAGGGGAATCGCAACCTACAGCATTGTTCAAAATAAATACGTCACCAAAACCATTGTAAAGATATTGGCATACACTTTCAACTTCGCACCTGCTTAACATTTGGTTACCATAGATAGAAAGCCTGCTCAGCAGGGAGCCGTTGATGTTTTCAATCCCCGATAGACTGAGCAATGCATCATTATCCTGGATTGAAAGCGTGCCCAAAACAAATTCGAGTTGATTTAATCCCTCCAGACTCGTCAGGCTATTATTGCTTTCTATGTTGACACCATCACCCACATACATCAGGCTACTTAACCCCGACAAGCTTTGAAGCGCATCATTGTATGAAATCGCTACCTGATGATCAACATATTCAAGCTGATCAAAGCCATGCATGTCCTCCAGTCTTTCATTGCCTAAGATAATAAGGTTGCCATATAGCGCATCCAGCTGGCTAAACTCATTGATATGAACCAATTGATCATTACCAGTAATGGAAATACTTGCCCCCACATGACTAAGGTCCCCTAATCCTGAAAGACTTACCAGCGAATCGTTATTATAAATAATCAAGTCTCTTCCGACTGAACTCAGGTTTTCAAGTGAGTTAATATGCTGTAAGCTGTTACATGAAATTACTTGCAATGTAGCTCCAATAGAATGAAGGTGCTCAAGTCCTGATAAATTTGGTAATTGATGTAAATTTTCTAATTGAAGAGTTCCTCCTACCCGGTTGAGCCTGGCTAAATTTGAAAGGCTACTAAAACTTGCGTTTGAATAAATAAACAGGTCTCCTTTAATGCAAGTTACACTGTCAAACCCTGCTAAACTTTGCATTTGATTGCAATAGTGAATATAAACATCTCCTCCAATTTCCGAAAGTCTTTCCACTCCCGTCAGGTTCTCAATTTGTTCATTATTCTTAAGAATAATACCCCCCTTAAGGGTGTCAAGACTTACCAAACCGCTGAAGTTAAGCAGGCTATCGCAATTATCAATCAAAAGGTCTCCACCGATGTAATTCAATTCATCAAATGAACTCAGGTCAGGTATGGAAAGGTCAATCAAGTTTAAATCGTTGCCAATATACTTTACCTTTCCAAGTCCGGCCAGGTTAGTCAATGAATCATTGCCTTTCAAATAAAAGTCTACACCTATGGTATCCAGACTGCCCAATCCGGATAAAGTGGTTAGGGTATTGTTATCATAAACGGTTAATGAATAGCCAACTTTCCTCAAACTATCCAATCCCGATAGGTCGATCATATTATTGCAACTATTAACTACCAGCGATCCTCCGACAGACTTCAAATTGTTTAAACCTTGCATATTTACCTGGTTGTCGTTTCTGCTAATAAGCAACTGACCATCAATCTTTTTCAGATGATTAAACCCCTCCAAACTGGTTATTTGAGAAGAATAGGAAATTTGCAATCCACCGGCATATTCCAATTGGTTAAACCCCTGAAAATCTGTGACCAAAGCGT
>Ga0180009_10003338_pt1 | contig 18290 bp, 11 predicted proteins | sample OS_PC_MetaG_FD_123537 | JGI IMG/M metagenome (GOLD analysis project Ga0180009, IMG submission 123537) | Groundwater microbial communities from the Aspo Hard Rock Laboratory (HRL) deep subsurface site, Sweden - OS_PC_MetaG | ecosystem: Environmental > Aquatic > Deep subsurface > Groundwater... | reverse complement strand
CTCATCGTCCGTGGCAAGCACTACCTTCGTAAGTTGAGAGCATTTTATTGCACGTTCATATACATGAAAAAACATCGGTTTGCCCGCAATCTCCGCAAGAGGTTTTCCGGGAAAGCGGGTCGAACCAAAGCGGGCCGGGATTATCCCGTAACATTTATACTCTTTTTCCATACTATTTAACATTTCCGTTCGAAATTTTTTATTTTATATCTTATATCATTCGGGTACGCAAGAAAGCCAATGATTTCTGCACCGTCAGGTTTAAATTTTTTCACTCTGGTGAAATACCGGTTCCAAATATCCTTTGACAAAATCCGGTTAAAATGCAAAATAAATACGAACTGTTGTGCATGATATGAATTTATTGCATGTGAACAGCTTTGTTCCCACCTTTCATTTATAATTACCGGAAATTCTCCGCTGCAGAAGCTCCCGGAGCGGGCCGAGGAGCAGAGTTTGCGACAAGGGGAGTGAGAGTGGATAATAGCGCAAGCATGTACAATGTCGATGACCGGAAACGGCTTCCTGCTGAACCTCACAAGCTCTGGAAAGCGGGCTGTCCACCCATGCACGCTCTGCACGAACGTTATGTCCGTACCCGCCTTCAACAGGAAATAACAGAAGAGACATTATTCACCATCGGGTGAAAGCTAATATAAGGAGCAGATAAAATGGGCGACAAATTCAATACTCCGGATAAGATGGATTTACAATCAATGGATATCAGCGCGGAAAACAGGACAAAATTAAAACAATTATTTCCATCGGTCGTTACTGAAACCAAAAATGAAAAAGGAGACCTGATTGAAAGCATTGATTTTGAAAAACTCAAGGCTGAATTGGGGGCTTTCACCGGTATATTTGAAGGACGGCGGGAACGCTACGGCATGGACTGGCCGGGCAAAAAAGACTGTATGAAGCTGATCCAGCAACCGTCCATTGGAACGCTCAAACCCTGCTGGGAAGAATCGGTTAATTTTGATGCCACGGAAAACCTGTTTTTTGAAGGTGACAACCTGGAAGTGCTCAAGCTTCTTCAGAAGTCCTATTACGGCAAGGTCAAGATGATGTATATTGATCCACCGTATAACACCGGCAAGGAGTTTATTTATCCGGATGATTATTCTGAATCCTTGGAAACCTATCGGGCCTATGCCGGGCTGGTGGACGACGAGGGTAAGAAATTTTCTACCAATACGCCCAATGAAGGCCGGTTTCATACCAAGTGGATGAACATGATGTATCCGAGGCTGTATCTGGCGCGGAATCTGTTAAGTGAAGACGGAGTGATTTTTATCTCTATTGATGACAATGAGGTAAGCAATCTGCGGAAGCTGTGTGATGAAATTTTTGGGGAGGACAATTTTGTTGGATTATTAATCATAAATTCTTCTCCAAGTGCGATTGATTATGGGCATGTTGCGAAGATGCATGACTATGTTCTTTTTTATTCAAAAAATTTGGCAGAAACATCCACTACTCAATTAATAGACGAAAAAAAAGAGTTTAAATATACTGACGAAATTGGCTCATTTAATCTGTACCCACTTTATAATGGAAATGTTGCCTTTAATCCTAAAACTAGACCAAATTTATTTTACCCATTCTATTTGAATCCTAACAACATAATAGAAAAATATTTTTATGAGATTGACTTAGAACCACACGATGATTGGGTAAAAGTGTTCCCTGTTATTTCGAGGAAGGACGAAATCCAACGTGTTTGGCGTTGGGGAAAGGATAAATCTCGTACAGAATTAAATAAGGAAATTGTTGGATATAAGACAGAAGATGGTGAATTTAGGATTGTTCAAAAGACAAGACTTACTGGTAAGGTTATTCGTTCGCTCCAAATTGATAAAGATATTTCAAGTAGACGAGGGACTGGTGAAGTTGAAAATATTTTTGGTTCTAAAATTTTTCAATTTCCAAAGCCGATTGAACTAATAAAGAGGTTCATATCTGTTAGTGCGCAAGAAAATGAAATAATCCTCGACTTTTTCTCCGGTTCCTGTACGACAGCTCACGCAGTGCTTGACCAGAACAAACAAGACGGCGGCAACCGCAAATTTATCATGGTCCAACTTCCAGAACCCTGTGACGAAAACTCCGAAGCGTTCAAGGCCGGATACAAAACCATTGCCGATATCGGCAAAGAGCGAATCCGCCGGGTCATCAAAAAAATTGAAGAGGAACAAGCGATCAAAGCAAAGGAAAACGCCGGTAAATTGCCCGGCATGGCAAAGGAGCTGCCCAAACTCGATCTGGGATTTAAAGTCTTCAAACTCGATAAATCCAATTTCAAACTCTGGGACGGAGCCGACCCGAATATATCGGAAGATAAACTTGCCAAACAGCTTGAACTCCATATTGATCATATTCATTCTAAAGCCTCCCAGGAAGATGTTTTGTATGAACTATTGTTAAAAGCTGGTTTTAAGCCCACGGAAAAGGTCAAGAAAAAGAAACTGGCCGGAAAAACCGTTTTCTTCATTGCCGATGGTGCCCTGTTGATTTGTCTGGAGAATGACATCACCCGGGAATTGATTGATGCGGTAGCTGAGGCCGAACCCATACAATTTATCTGCCTGGATCGCGCATTTAAAGGAAACGACCAGCTCAAAGTCAACGCGGTTCAAACCTTTGAGGCCCGTAATCAGGGACACGATAAAGCGCAACAAATTGTATTCCGGACAGTTTAGGGGGAAATTGATGAAGCTGAAATTCGACGCTACGCTTGAATATCAACATGATGCGATTAAGGCGGTGGTGGATTTATTTGAAGGGCTGCCGTCAGAACAAAGCACTTTTGAGTTGAGTTTCATATCCCCACGACAGATGCATATCTTTTCGGAACTCGGTGTCGGCAATCAGTTGGCGCTGGATGATGATCAATTGATTAAAAATCTGCATTCAATTCAAGAGCGGAACAATATTGCCAAGTCCCACTCCCTGACAGAAAAAGGCGATATATATCCGTTTCCCAATTTTTCCGTGGAAATGGAAACCGGCACCGGCAAGACTTATGTTTATTTGAGAACCATATTTGAGCTAAACCGCAAATACGGTTTTAATAAATTCATTATAGTGGTGCCCTCTGTGGCGATCCGTGAAGGGGTGTTGTCTTCCATCACTCTGATGGGGGAGCACTTCAAAGGGCTATTCGACAATGTCGCCTTTGATCATTTTGTATACAACTCAAAAGATTTGAGCAAGGTGCGCCAGTTTGCCGCGAGCAATGAGATTCAGATCATGATTATCAACATCCAGGCATTTCAGAAGGATGCGGGGGATGTTGAAGATTATTCCAAACTCACGGAAGATCAACGTAAGAAGCTTAATATCATACATCAGGAACAGGATAAAATGTCCGGCAGAAGGCCGATAGAGTATGTCAGGGCAACCAACTCAATTGTTATCATCGATGAACCTCAAAGCGTAGACAATACTCCAAAGTCGCAGAAGGCTATTAAAACCTTAAATCCGCTATTATGCCTGCGGTATTCAGCCACACATATCAATCCCTATAATCTGCTTTACAACCTCGATCCCATTCGGGCCTATGACATGCGACTGGTCAAGCAGATTGAAGTGGCATCCATTCAATCGGAAGGAAATTTCAATCAGGTTTTCATTCGGCTCGATAATGTCGGGTACGAAAAAAACGCCAAGATTCCACACGCAAAGGCAACGATTCATGAAGACACCAAAAGCGGTCCCAAAGAGAAGAAGATCAAGCTTAAACAAGGCACAGACATCAGCCAGCAGACAAACCGGCCTGGATATGACGGGTATATTGTTTCCAATATTTGTGCCGAAGCTGGACTTGAGCATGTGGAATTTGCCAACGGCAAGATGCTGCAGATACGCCAGGAAGAAGGCGGAATGGGGGATCAAGTTTTAAAAGAACAAGTATATCAGGTTGTGGAAGAACATTTTAAAAAGGAAAAGAAATATAAGGATAAAGGCATTAAAGTTCTGTCACTTTTTTTCATCGATAAGGTGGCGAATTATCGCTGGTATGACGAATACGGTAATCCGCAAAAAGGAAAAATAGCAAAATGGTTTGAAGAGGCATACCGGGAAATATCAGAAAAAACATTATATGTAGGAGTGCTCCCATTTTCTGTTGATGAAGTGCATGACGGTTATTTCTCTGTGGATAAAAAAGCTGGAAAAGTAGTGAATTTGAAGGATACCGGAGGTGCGACCAAGGCGGATGAGGAAACCTATGAATTGATCATGAGAGATAAGGAACGACTGTTATCCATGGAAGTGCCCCTGCGGTTTATTTTCAGCCACTCGGCATTAAAGGAAGGATGGGACAATCCGAATATTTTCCAGATTTGCTCTTTGCGGGAAATGGGCACCGAACGGGAACGCCGTCAGACGCTTGGGCGCGGTTTGCGGTTGCCGGTCAACCAGGATGGCGTGCGGGTATTTGATGAAAACATCAACAAACTCACCGTTATCGCCAGCGAATCATTTGAAGAGTACGCACGGGGCTTGCAGGAAGATATCGAAAATGACTGCCAGATAAAATTCGGGCGCATTGAAAAAATCGTTTTTGCTAAACTGGTGGATGATAAAACCGGCGCTGAAATCGGCCAGGAAACATCCGGCCGTATCTGGAACGCATTAAAGGATAATGGGTATCTGAATTCTTCCGGTGATATTACGGACAAATTCGTCCCGGCAAAAGAAGGGTTTAAGCTGGAACTCCCTCCGGAGTTTGAATCCATGCGGCCAGTCATTATTGATGAGATGAAGCGGTATGTTTTCAAAAACCGCATTGTAAATGCCAGAGAGAGAAAAACGCTCAAATACAATAAACGGATTGAACTCAATAAAGATTTCGAGGTGCTTTGGGATAAGATCAACAAGAAGACCCGCTACAGCGTTGAATTTGACACAAACGACCTCATTTTCCGTACTGTTGAAAAAATTAAAAAAATGGAGAAAATACAGCCGGTAAAAATTTTGATCGATAAAACTCAAATGGGTATCACCCATGCGGGTATTGAAGAAGAACGGGTTGTTTACAGTAAAACCATCACAGCCAGGACCCATAGTTACTTGCCGGATATTCTGGCTTTTTTGCAGCGTGAAACAGAACTGACACGGATTACGCTGGTGGAAATCTTGAAACAGTCCGGCCGATTAAGGGAATTTGCGGTAAATCCACAGGCATTTATGACGGAAACTTCCAAGCTCATCAACCGTTCCCTGAATGAAATGGTGATTGATGGAATCAAGTATGAACAGATCAAGGGGCAGTATTATGAAATGCGCCTTTTTGAAGAACCGGAAATAGAGGAATACTTAAACCGACTGTATGAGATCCAGAGCAAAGATAACCGCACGCTATATGATTACATCCTCTTTGAGTCTGAGATAGAAAGGGATATTGCGGAAAAACTGGATGCCAGTGAGAACGTTAAATTTTTCTGCAAGTTGCCTCGATGGTTTTCCATTCCGACTCCGCTTGGCACTTATAATCCGGACTGGGCGATTGTAACCGAAAACGGGGCAAAGCTATATCTGGTGCGTGAAACCAAAAGCACCCATGATACGGCCAAACGAAGAGATAGTGAAAACAAAAAAATTGATTGCGGTCAGGCCCATTTTAATGCTTTAGGGGTTAACTTTAAGGTAGCAACGAATATTCATGAGGTGTTGGAAGCGTAAAAAGAGATTTAACACCTGAACAGATTATAGATAATGTACTGGATATGGTATAATGTTATTAATTATTGACCACTCTTAATAATATAATTACAAGGCTATACAATCTAAAATAAATTATCGATGTATAGATTTAATTGAACGTTAAAAATTTTTGGCCTAATAAAAGTGTCTAAATTTATAGAGTTAAATTACGAAACTGAATTTTATTATCAATGGCATATTACTGATAAATGCAATTTGCGTTGTAAACACTGTTACCATGACAGTTATGAACAAACAGGTCTCGAAATTCATGAACTGTTGAAAATTGGTGAACATTTATGCAATGCAATTAAGAAGTGGGGAAAAAAAGGTTCTTTCAGTATAACAGGCGGAGAGCCTTTTGTAAGGAAAGATGAAGTATTTAATCTGCTTGATTATCTTGAGCGTAGACAAGAAGTTGCTCACGTCGATATTTTAACTAATGGCACTTTGATTAATGAAGAAATAATAGACTCATTGATAAAATATAAAAAGTTAAGGCGCATACAACTATCTCTGGAAGGACTGAAAGATACGAACGATAAAATCCGTGGTGCTGGCTCATATGATACGATTCTTCAAAAGATCAAAGAGCTAAATAAAAATAATCTGACAACATGTGTGATGATGACTCTTGGTAAACACAATATGAACGAGGTAATACCTCTGGCAGAAAGACTTGGGGAAATCGGCGTCGAAGCGTTTGTACTTGATCGATTTATCCCTGAAGGGCAGAGTAATAACTTACAGGACTTGGTATTATCAGCGTCTGAAATCAGAAAAGTATATAGTGAGTGCTATGCTTTTTTTAATACAACTCTCAAGCCAAGAATGCTTCTGTATAGAACTTTATTTTGTCTTTTGAATCCAGAGGACGAACATATTGGCGCCATGTGTTCCATCGGGAACAATGCTTTAACGATAATGCCAAATGGTGACGTTTTACCATGTAGGCGGTTACCGATTATACTTGGTAATTTACTTGAAAAAACAATTTACGATATCTGGTATACTCATCCCTTTTTATGGGAAATACGAAACCCGGATAATTTAAAAGGTAAATGCAAAGACTGTGAGTTTATTCCGGTATGCCGTGGATGTCGGGCTTTTGCATATGCCATGACCGGGGATTATCTGGAAGCAGACCCCCAATGCTGGAAAGAATAATTATGAAATATAAATTAGCTGCTACAGCTCGCTTGAAACACGACAAGTCAACAAACAGCTATTACCTTTTTTGCATAGAAACCGGAAATCATGTCAGGTTAAATGATACAAGTTATCAAATACTAACCCTGCTTGAAAAAGGGCTAAGCTCCGATGAAATTGAGACGTATATTTGCAGAGAATATGATGTTGCTCCGGATGAAATAAAAAAGGATGTTCTTGATTCTTTTGAGTTTTTGGCCAAAAACAATTTTATTATAATTTAATGTCTATATTTTTTAAAAAGATTCGTGCGGGTTTGGAGTTGACAAAAATCTAATTTTAAGCTTTGATATATCGGTAATTTAACACCGGGGGGAAAGCATGATAAAAAGCAACACCGATAAAATAAATAAAAAACAAAAAAAAGCTTATCGGAAACCTGAATATCATTTAGAAAAAACAATGACTTTCATGTTTGATGCAATTAAAAAAAAATCTTCAAAATATTCATGTAGACAATGTTCCTCCTGTCATGGTTGTAGATAATCTTGAAGATTTCAGCAACCTCAGTTTAGCCTTAAATGGAATCATCCATGATTTTCTAATTCGGCATCTTCCCTTAAGGCGCATCATTCTTGTCGCCTCCATTCTTAAACAATGCGATGTCAAGATCCCAAGTGACAAAAAATTAATAGACCGTATTCTTTTTGAGCAAAAGACAGACGGTGGCTGGGTCGATTGTGAGGATACCGCATGGGCTTTAAGTTATTTAGCCGGCTTGAAAGATGTTGAGTCTGCTTTTGCTCGCGGGTTGATATGGCTTGAAAATGAGCGAACTAAAGATTACGCATGGGGATTCTGTAAAAGGGATAACGCTTGTATACCAATAACAGCACAAATCTCATATTTCCTGCCACATTCCCAGTCTATTATAAAATCAGCATATTGGCTTGAGGATCAATGGCTGAAAGACATTAAAGCGCCGGTCAGCCTTAATTATAAAGGTGCTTGGTATTTGCTTGCGTATTATAAACTTCACAAGTCAGCAAACTTATCTTCTGAGTTATTTGATCAGACAGTAAATTATTTAATCAATGAACAAAGAGATAATGGACCTTGGGGGCCATGGAAGGGCCATCCTGCTCATGAAGAATGCTTTATTACCGGTATTTGTATGGCCGCCCTTGCCCTGTCTTATTTAATTTCAAACAATAAAAAAATAGTGCCAAGTCTGAAAAAAAGTATCGGATGGATAAAACAGATTCAGATGGAAAATGGTTTATTTCCAACTCATTATATCGAAGAGGGATCTGCCTGGATATTATTTGGCTGGAGCAAATCCATGATGATATTAAAAGATATTGACCAATGAAAATACTTTTGATCGGTAAATTTCCGCCTATGCAAGGCGGTATTGCAACGAAAACCTATTGGTTGTTTAAGGAACTGGAAAAGAAAGGATTCGACTTCAGGTCTGTCACAGTCGAAACAGAAGATTATTCGATTAAAGGAAATAATTATAATAGATCTAAAACAACGGTTTTGAAACTTAAAAAAAGTCCATGGCATATACCGGAATCAGAATTGATAGGCGACCGGATACTCTCTATAGCACTTAGGATAGCCGAATCTTTTAATCCCGATGTTATTGAGACAAATTATTTGTGGCCATTTTGTATGCCATCAGTAATGGTTGCGGATATTTTGGGAAAACCTTTGATAATTCGCCATGCAGGAAGTGATATCCAAAAATTTATAAATGATAATAAATATCGGGCTATCATGAAGATATATTTCAAAAGAGCTACTGTCGTAGCAACCAATCATACAGTCAGACATAGTATTAAAAAGATATGTGATAATTATGAAAAATTAAACTGCTTAAGAAGATATATCCCTAACCCGGAAATATTTAAACCTGCAAAAACAGAAAAAATATACGATATTTTGTTCGCTGGGAAAATTAATTTCAAGTGGAATCTAAAGGGAATTAATTATCTGATCGATCTCATAAAGCATCGAGGGTTAAAATCTTTGTTTGTTATAGGTGGTAAATTCAAAGATGAAATTTTAGATATTATAAAACAAACAGAAACAAATAATACAATTGAAGTAAGAGATTTTGTGCCTCCAAATCTAATGCCGTCCATATACAACTCTTGTAAATATGTATGGTCCTGGGATGAAAAAGAAAGTGTTGAAGATTTCTCAAATATAATCTGGGAAGCATTGTTTAGCGGGACTTCGTGCATTGTTAATTCTGAAGTTAATTATCGATTTTTAAAAGAAGGTATTCCAACAGAATTCAATCAGTTTATCTGCAAAATATCTTCTGATAAACTGATTGAATTAAAGTTTGATGCTGATATTAAGAAAAATGATTGTCTGGACCGTGAAAAAGTTGTAATTTACGACGAATATATTAAAAGCAATGTTGCTTTGTACGAAAACCTGGCTAAAGCAATTTGATGAAACTGAATCATATTTTCACTAATAAAATCTCAGCAGTAAGTCTTTTTCAAATTCCTGAACAACCGCTTAATGTAATGCTGGATGTGACAAACTTCTGCAATAATAATTGCCGGTTTTGTTATAATCCTGATAGCAAGTTTTACAAAAATGACAGACCACAACCTGATGTACTTGAAAAAATAGTTACCTTACTTGGAGCCACTGGGACAGAAGAAATTTTGTACCTTGGAGGGGAACCTTTTTCAGGGTCTACTATTAAAACTCTCCTATCAATTGGTTCCGAATTTGGAATGTTCCAGCGAGCCGTCAGTAATGGCAGTTTCTTTCAAAATGTGGACATATGTTCACAATTAAAAAAAATGGGATTGGACGAAATTGGAATATCCTTTCACTCTTCATCCCCGGACATTCATGATAATATAGCCGGGAGGCAAGGGGCATACAAGGACGCCCTTACAGGCCTTGAAAACTGCATAAAAGCAAAGCTTAACACTTTTATCCAGTATTCTCCGAATTCTTTGAATGAGAAAAAAGACATTCTGCTCCTTGCTGAGTTTATGAATTATCGGTATCAGGGGCAAATTAGCTTTTTTGACATCAATCGTCTTTTACCGATCGGGCATGGGCGAACAGATATTAATATCTTTCTTGAAGATGACGAGTGGTTTCATCTTTTAACAACAGCAACAAGCCTTAAAGAATATGGCTATGAAGTTCATGCTGAATTAACACCATTTTGCTGGTTAAACCAAATGGCAGAGAAACATTCCACTCCGGAAAAAACTCTAAAGGAAATAAATAAACTCAATCGCGGATGCTTCATGTGGGTAGCACAACTTCCTTTGGATTATCAAGGTAGAATAAAATTTTGTCCAGCAGGACCGCCAGTAGGCCCATCAATCCTTGATATTAAATGGCCCGATTTCTGGCAAAAGTGGGACCAGTTTAATGAGTATCGTTCTTTTTTATGGAATGATAAATGTATCGATTTTAATTCGGAAACCGCCTGCCAATATTTCTACCGTTGTCTTGGTGGATGTAAATATTCAAACGGGACACATTATGAAGTGGATCAATATTCAATCGGAATGGACGTCGGTATTTTAAAAAAGGATATGAAAGATGGGGGAAAAAAAGAAGAACAAAGTAATTATCCTCAAAGGTCCGCCGGGTGTCGGTAAGTCATTTACCGCAAGGAAATTAAACTCCCGATTAAAAACCACAAAAACAGCACGAATTCCCATTGATGACGTGCTTCATTTTGATCAGAGAAATCTCAGCCAGGATAAACTGAAACTGGCCAAGTTCCATACAGCCATCATGGTCAGAAGCTTCTTAAGAGAAGGCTTTAATGTCATAATTGAATATACATTTGATATTCCAGAACATCTGAAATTCATGATTGACAAAATAAAACACAGCCATGCTGAAGAGTTGCCGGAATCAGATATTCATGTGTTTCATCTCACTGCTGATTTTGAAGAGGTAAAAAAACGAAACAAAACAAGAAAAGATGGGTCTGACCCTTTACCAGAAGGAACCCTTAAAAAATTATACTCTGCCTGTGAAAAAACGGCTGGCAAAATCCCCGGCGAAATAGTCATCGATACAAACAAGGCCCCTGCTAAAAAGGCGGTTGAAAAAATAATGGAATCCCTCTGATGATTATTGATCTGCACACACATAGTCATTTCAGCCCTGATGGTAAACTCACCATCCCTGAACTCCTTAACTATTATTCTAAAGGAGATATTGTCAGTATAGCAGATCATGAAACAATCGGTGGATGGGATGAATTCACGACCGAAGCTGAAAAAAGAGGTATTCGACCGCGTCTAGGTGTGGAATGGTTTGCCGGAGAACATCATATCTTGAGCTATTTTTTAAAGCGCGTGCCTGATGATTTTCTGAGATATATGGCAAAACGGCGAAATAAAGAAAAAAAATGTATGCAGCATGTTTATGCAGTCTTCAAAAAAAAATACAATGCCTTGCCACTATATGATGAGCTTATGAAAATGAAACCTCATCCTGAAAAGATCCTCAGCGTTTCAGTATTAGCCAATGAGATTTCCAAAGTATCGAAAAATCATTTTAAGGAGGCCGTTCACAATATAAGAGCGGTAAGAAGAAGCCTACCTGAAGACCAACAGCAGGAAACTTTTTTTGCCGATCAAATTATTAAAAAAATAAATTCCTGGGGTGCGGTATCAATTTTGGCACATCCCTATTATGGAAACGATACTGAATTAACCAATTACAAAGTTGAAAAAAATATCAGAACTTTTAAACAATTTGGGATTCAAGGTATTGAAGTCATTTCCGGAAGGATAAATGAAAAAATGGAAAAACATATTCTCTCTTTGTGTGATGAATTAGACATTCAACCTTCTGTCGGTTCTGATTTTCATTACGAGGCTAAAGATTTAAATCAAGAGAAAGAAATCCGTAAGATCAAGGGAAACATTGGTTTCGACTTTCACGATCAAGGCAAAGGGTTAAATCCAAAATATCTTCAAAATATCGACTTAGACTTAAAGAAAAGGGTTGAAGAATGGATATTGAATACAAATTAAATAACTTTGCAGCTCTTGAAACTGAATCAAACGATAAAGAACTTGCTAAAACAAAACGAGAGCAAATTAAGCAGAGCATTTCCGAATGTACAACAAAAATAATGAATACAGGCTCTTTTAGAAAGCTTGCAGGAAAGACTCAAGTAATTTTATCCATGTCCGGGCCTGATGTTAGGACTCGTCTAACTCATACCATTGAAGTTGCTAAAATTGCCAAAGATATTTGTATAAAGCTGGGGTTAAATGCAGATATTGCCGAAGCCATGTCGCTGGCCCATGATATAGGCCATACTCCTTTTGGACATGTTGGAGAGAGGACCTTGGCAGAAATAATGTGTGGGTGTGATACTCTGGGAGAAAAAATTCGAGATTACGATTTTATCAATTCCGGTTTTAAACACAATCTCCAAACATTCAGGGTTTTGAACGACTTGGAATGTGTCAATGGGAACAGAAAATATAAAAAAATTTGGGATTTGATTTTCTGGGGAGCCACTGCTCACACAAAGATGACCTATGCAAAGACCATCTCAGGAATGGATGATGAAATTTTAATCTCTGCAAATCATTGCCCGTGGGTATATGTATGTCATTATCATGAAAAAAAGGAATGCAGACGCAATATTCAAAACAAGAAAGGGAAAAAGGATCAAAACGGGGAAGAAATTTGTAAACCTTGGTATTGTGCCAAACTTCCGATCATGAAATCTCCAAAGCAAGTGAAGGATAAGAGGCTTGTTAAAGGCGAAGAAATAAGAGATTACTTAAAAAGTGAACCCATAGATGATAAGTATTGGGAAAAGATATATTGTTTCCATAAATGTTATCTGGCTAAACTTTGGAAATTCAAATTAGAGGATCCTACTGTTTATAAAAAATACCCCTATCTTTTTGATCATCCCTTTCCTAATACTTTTTATACAAACTCCATAGCTAAGTATTTCAAGGATAAAAAAGACTATATTTCACTCGAATCTTTGATTGTTCATCAAGCTGATGAAATAGCACAGCGTCAGCAGGATCTTGAAGATGGAATAAATAAAGGTCTACTAACATTTGAAGATGCAACAAAACAGATTTCTGAGCTAATTTCAAAATTTGATTGTCCAGATAGTGATCAGCTATACGATTTAAAGATCTCAAACAATTCGGAAGATCTTGGAAAATTATTAGCTGATTTTTACAAAACCATGCTCATCAATCAAACCAGACATAACTTTTTAGATTTTATCCGAACTCAAAAAATTATTGAAATCAATATCTACAGTCTTATGAGCATCCTTTATTCTTTTGAGGATAAAGAAGAAAAAAAAACTGAATGGATTATTGAAGAGCTTAAGATAGCTTTGAGCCTTTCACATCCCCCAAAAAAATTTAAAAATAACTCCTTAGAAAAATATTTCAAAATTAATTTTAACCCAGGATATTTTTATCTTTTTATCTATGACCATTTAGAAAAATGTACTAAACACTTAGTGGATAACTTTCAAATAAATGAAATATTACAGATGCTTTCTGGCTGCATATCTTTGTTAGGGTTTGATTTAGACAAGCCGACATCAAACGAAGTGAGACAATCAAAAATCACTAAAGATTTAGATAAATTGCATGACAAATTATCTGCCAATTTGTCCAAACTAGAAGAAAATTACAATGTTGAATCAGAGTATGCCTTTTTATTTATAAAGACAATAAACTCATTAAGAGACTATCTGCTTAAGCGCTACCCAAAAGAAAGTGACGATTTCTTTAAAAAAGAGAAAAAAGGTTGGAAAACTATTGGATGGTTACAATTGAGCTCCTTTCATGCTTTAAAGGAAATTTTAACAGATCATAAAAAAAAGAATACTGACATCATCTTCATTTCTGATATAGAAAAACTGACTGTTCAAGAAGATTATAACCCCAATAAGCACGATGTAGAAACTTTTAAAATTTGGAAAGAAACCCTACGTGGTGGGGCAAACCAAGTTCTTAGCAACATAGTAGATTTTATAGATCAAAGTAATAAAAAACATGATAAACGAAAAAAAGCCTTGAATGTCTTTGAAAGCAAGCAGAGAAATACAATTTTAAAAAGCGAGATCGTTGAAAAAAATGATGGAAAAGCCAGCTATATAATAAGAAGATTATTTAAAGCTTATATTAGCAACTCGCATCAATTACCTGATTCTGGATTAAAGTACATCCTGACCGCTATTTTAGACAATGGACTTCGCAGCAAACTTTTTGAAAGCGAACAAAAAGCCTTGGAACTTATTTTAGCTAAATTAGAAAAAACGATGCTTAAAAATGCCTCAAATATGAAACAACTTAAGGAAATATCTAAATACACTTTATTAACATACCCAACAGAGGATAAAGAGTTTAAAAGCCTTATGAAAGGGAAATCGAATGAAATAAAGGCCGCTTTAGAAAAGCGAAAGGAACTCTCTAAGTACTTTAAAGAACTTAAAGATAAACGGGATGATATCAAGGAAAAGATAAACAGCGAGATAGAAACCGATAAAAATGAAATAAATGGACATTTTAAATATTTAAGAGAAATCCTAGATAATTCCATCTTAAATGCAACTAATTTTTGGGAAACCATTCTCACCCGTGCTATCTGTGACTACATTGCCAGCCTGACCGACCAGGAAGCGGTGAATGAATATGAAAAACTATATGCCGGTATCATGGAACTTGTCTGATGTGCGGAATCTGCGGTGTTTATGGACAAAAAGATCCCACACTGACAACAATCATGCTTGATGCCCTGTTGCACCGGGGGCCTGATGGAAGCAAAACTGAGCATTTCCCCTGGGGCTCCCTTGGTTTTTGCAGGCTGGATATTTTCGGTTCCTCTGGTGTCAACCAGCCGGTTAAAACTGTGGATCAAAAAATTGCCGTGGTCTTTAATGGCGAAATCTATAATTTTGAAGACCTTTCCTCATTATTTCCCTCAAAAGATATCCAGGACGAAGCAAGCCTTATATTAGAATTATATTTAGCTTATGGAGAAAAATGCTTTAGTAAATTAAAAGGGATGTTTGCCATTGCGATCATGTCTGAGGACAAGTTGCTACTTACAAGAGACACTACAGGTATTAAGCCGCTTGTTTATTCTATCAGCAAAAACAAGATCTACTTTGCCTCGGAGATCAAGGCACTATTAAGAATAAAAGAGGATGCGATTGAGATAGATGAAGATGCTCTTGCCGAAACCGCTGTTTTTGGGTTCATTTTTGACCTTGAAAAAACAATGTTTAAATCTATCAAACAGGTGCTACCAGGGGCTTATCTTTGTTTTGAAAAAAACAAGGTGACAACAAATAAGTTCAGTGAATTAGAAAAAGCTGATTACGGGCCTGAATTATGGCAAAAAAGTGTAACGATCAATAAATATGCATCCTTGATGAATGAAGCGTCTGAATTATATCTCAGCCATTCAAAGCATGATCAGGCAATCTATCTTTCAGGGGGGATAGATTCTACTTTAATGGCGCTTTTTTTACAGAAAAACAGTGGAAAGAAATTGGACACGTTCACCCTTTTTGACGATGAAAGGAATGAAGACCGGCATTATGCGATCAAGGTTGCACATGAACTGAATACGAATCATCATGAGTTTAAAACAGATGAAGATGAATGCATTAAATTTCTTGATCATTATTTATACCATTACGAGTCACTTGTAACTGATGGCGTTTTCAATGTCTTGGGAAGCCTGGCATTTCATATATTATCCCAAAAAATCAGCAAAACACATAAAGTCGCTTATTGCGGTGAAGGAGCAGATGAACTCTTCGGTGGCTATTACTGGATGCATTCACATCCTCTTGGTTTAGGGGATAGACTCAGGACAAGATCGGCAAGTGTAAACAATGGAAAGACAAATATAAATGAATACATAATGCGAAAGTTCCCGGATGATGACTCAAAAGAAGCGGACATGAGGCAGGAGATATTCGACTTTTTGATGGGGCCGGGGTTAACAAATTGTCATTTGTGGAGCGTTGACCGGTCAAGCGCTGCTTTCTCATTTGAGGCGCGTCCATTATATTTGTATGATGATTTAATAAAATGGGCGCTATCGCTTTCAATTGAAAACAAAGTTTCATCTGATTTAAAAACAAAGTTAATTTTAAAAAAGTATGCTCTGGAAAGCGGCATACCCTTATTAAATGAAATTGCAGGCAGAAAAAAGATAGGCATGCCGTATGCGTTAACTAATTCTTTTAAAAAGCTTATTTCATTTTCAGAAACGGAATTTAAAAAAAAGAAAGGCAAAGTTGCCTTGCCCCATGAAGAATTTGAGCTGTACTTTAAAACCGACATTGAAAAATTTATGTTTGACCGGTTTTATCATATATTTATTGAAAACAGGGGAAATGATATTTTTGGTGCAACAACAAATTTTTAGTAATAGATTATTGGGGGACTTGGGGCTGCCCTTGCCCTTCACCTTTCCTTCGGTTCCGCATTAATAAAAGTCAGCTGAGAGGTGTGCCGGGTTTTACCTTCCTGTCCAGAGTTGCAACAGTGCAGCCGTTTTCATCTGTTGCGGCCAGCAGCATCCCGTTTGAAATAATTCCCATTATCTTTGCGGGTTTAAGATTTGCAACCACTATAACCTGTTTCCCGATAAGCTCTTCCGGAGAATAGCTTGAGGCAATGCCTGCAACAATCGTTCTGGATTCGCCCAGATCAATCTCAAGTTTAAGGATTTTTTTCGCCCCTGGAATTGATTCCGCACCGGTTATGGTTGCTACCCTTAAATCAATTTTGGCAAGCTGTTCTATAGTTATTTCTGGTTTGATTTCAGGCGTTAAAACACCTGCTTTTTTCTCAGGCATTGAAGATTCATCCTTTTTCCTGTCGACCCTGGGGAAAAGAGAGATTGATTTGGGAAGGCTTGTACCTGCTTTCATGCTGTTTAAGGCTTTAAGGCGCTTCATGTCATAAAACGAATCGTCCGGATTTTGTCCCAGATGATACTGCATGGTTTTTGCCGTGTCCGGCATGACCGGATAAATGAGACCCGATACGGTGCTTAATCCTTCAAGAAGATTTGATATGACAAATTCGAGCTGTTTTCTGCTTGACTTCTTTTTTGCGAGCACCCAGGGCGCAGTAACATCTACATATTTATTCATAAGGCTTATGAATTCCCAGACAGAAATCAAAGCTTTGTGAAAAGAGAAGCTCTCCATCTCTTTTTCGTATTCTTCAACAATTGCTAATGCCTGTGACTTTAAGCCGCCCTCCAGTTCGTTTTCGGTCTCAGGATCCGTTTGCGGGACGATGCCTCCGAAATATTTATGAGCCATTGTAATGACCCGCGAGAACAGATTTCCAAGATCATTTGCAAGGTCCGAATTCAGCCGTAAAACTAGCGCCTCTTCGTTGAAACCGGAATCAAGGCCGAACGCCATCTCTCTCAGCAGAAAATATCTGAAAGCGTCAAGGCCGTATTTGTTTTTAAGCGAAAGGGGTTCTACAACATTTCCAAGACTCTTTGACATCTTGCTCTGATCGACATTCCAGTAACCGTGAACATTGAGGTGCCGGTATATGGGTATTCCGGCCGCTTTGAGCATTATAGGCCAGTATATTCCGTGAGGTTTTAAAATATCCTTTGCAACAATATGCTGGGCCGCAGGCCAGTATTTCCTGAAAAGTTCGCCGTCGGGGTAGCCGAGTGCCGATACATAATTGAGCAGGGCGTCGAACCAGACGTAGGTTACATATTTATCATCGAAAGGAAGTGATATCCCCCATTCGAGACGGGTTTTTGGGCGTGATATGCATAAGTCTTCCAGCGGTTCTTTGAGAAAGGAGAGAACTTCATTTTTATATCTTTCGGGGCGGATGAATTCGGGATTTTCCCTGATGTGATTGATGAGCCAGTCCTGGTAACGGCTCATTCTGAAAAAGTAGTTGGATTCTTTTATCACTTCCGGTTCCGTTTTGTGGTCGGGACATTTCCGATCAACAAGCTCACGCTCGGTGTAGAAGCGTTCGCAGCCAAAACAGTACAGACCTTCATATTCGGAAAAATAGATATCTCCGGAATCATTTATTTTTTTCAGTATATGTTCAACTACTGAGATGTGAGAGGGATCTGTTGTGCGAATGAACGAATTGTAGTTTATGTTCAATTCAGGCCACAGTTCTTTAAAAAGTCTGCTTATTTTATCCGAATATACCCCGGGGCTCAAATTCTCCCTCTCCGCCGCGCGCACGACTTTGTCTCCATGTTCGTCCGTGCCTGTCAACAGGAAGGTCTCTTTGTTCTGCATTCTATTAAAACGGCAAACAACATCGGCGACAATTGTAGTATATGCATGCCCGAGATGGGGCTTGGCATTCACATAATAAATCGGGGTTGTGATATAAAAT
>Ga0180009_10003336_pt1 | contig 18300 bp, 17 predicted proteins | sample OS_PC_MetaG_FD_123537 | JGI IMG/M metagenome (GOLD analysis project Ga0180009, IMG submission 123537) | Groundwater microbial communities from the Aspo Hard Rock Laboratory (HRL) deep subsurface site, Sweden - OS_PC_MetaG | ecosystem: Environmental > Aquatic > Deep subsurface > Groundwater... | reverse complement strand
ATGGACACGAGCCACAGCGACCGACTCTCGGTACCGAGCGCGAGGAGCGACAGCGCGATACTCGACACGGCGATGGCCGCGATGAGCACATAGCCCGTCAGACGGTTCCTCGCGTTGATCGGGTCGTCGCCCGGATCCTCGATGATGGCGACCTGCCGCTGCGCGACAAGCAGCGCGATGATGATGCCTGCGACGGTCACCGCGGCGTAGGCCACGAGACCGAGCGTCGACCAACCCGTCCAGCCCAACACCGCGAAGTGCAGGTACGAGACGAGAAGGACGGCCGCGAGCAGGACCGCACCGCAGATGAAGACCAGCGTCCGCATCGGACGCGCCAGATGACGACCGAGGAGCTGTCGTGCACGCAGTTGCCCCTCGTCCGCCAAATCACGTGCCGTCGCCAGCACATCTTCCATGCCGTCCACGATCCCGAGAGGGTTCGTGAGCAGGCCCAGCAGTACCACGATGAATCCAGTGAAATCCATTGTTCAGTTCCCTTCTTCTGTTGGAGGCCCGCTCGAGCCGTTAGTGTCTCATCTTGGCTCGGATGGCGGCCGCACGATCGCGACTCGCTGTTCCGATGCTTTCGAGTTTCGCATTCGTCGCGGCTATCTTGTCGGCGAGCGCCGTGGTCTGGGGAGTTTCCTCCCCTTTCAAGGCCGCCTTCAGAGTTTCGAACAGGGTCGGTTCGCGGCCGTAGGCCGCGCGAAGGATGGTGAGTGGATCGCCGGGAGGCGTCGCTGTGATCATCGCGACGCAGTCGCGAATGATGTTGGCGTTATTGACCCTCGGCTTCAGGATGCACAGCTCCTTCTGCTGCTCGTCCGTTGCCGTGCTCTCCCATTTGTACCAGACCATCCGCTCGTCCGGCTCGAGAATTACGAGAGCGTCTGCGAAGCCCTTCATGGAGTCCTTGAGTTTCCCCAAGAATCCCTGGAGTTTGGCTTTCGCCTTCTCCAGCCCTTCGCCACGCGCCTTCTCGACCTCACCCTTGCTGGGATCCTTCGACAGGATCTTCACCCTATCGAAGTACGCGTCCAAAATTTCCTTGAACGCATCCTGCAAGATCGGATTGCTCACGAACCCACGAACGAGGTTGTACGACATGACGTCCAGGCCATGAATCATGGCCGGATGGTCGATGCCGAGTTGCCGGAGCGCGCCGACCAGCGGCTTCAGGCCGATGACCGTGAGGCCGACCGGTCCGAGGCTGTCGATGGTATACTCCGCCAGTTCTCCGAGGCCATCCGCGAGCAAGGCGCCGCCCATGCCGAACGGCTCCCTCCTGCTGTCCTTATCCCTTTTTGCCATTGCCTTATCCCTTTCGGGTGAAATGTTGTTGTCGAAGAGCGTTTTAGGCTCTGTGTTGGTCTGCATCCCTACCTGGACGGTTGTCCAGTGGAACGTGATAATATAGCACAAAATGACCCTTTTGTCAATGGTTCATGACAGGCGTCACCGTTGAACACACGCGTCAAAAAACCGCTCTATGGAGCGGTATTTCGTTGACTCCGGATGCGGATTCGCCAAAGGCCTGACAGGAACCCCCATCCGTTCCGGAAGACGCCGATAGCACTTCGACGGCGCGGGTCGCGGTGCTCGATCCAGTCCACGGGGATTTCAACGATGCGCACCCCCTTCTTCGACGCGAACGCGAGGAGCTCGGTGTCGAAGAGCCATCCATCCTCCGCGAGGAGTGGCAGAAGCGTGCGCGCGGCACCGACGGACACGGCCTTGAACCCGCATTGCGCATCTTCGACCGGCAGATGCAGGAGCGCGTGCTGGAGGAAGCGGTACGTCCGCGACGCAAGCATGCGCATCCATGAACGGTACGTCCGCGACCCGTACAGATACCGCGACCCGCAGACGATGTCCGCGGCACCGACCTCGATGGGACGGATGAGGGACGGCAGGGCAGAGACGTCCGCGGCGAGATCCGCGTCCGTGAACGTGAGGATGTCCGCGTCGTCGAGATGGCGTTCCCAGGATTGTCGGATAGCCATCCCCTTCCCGGTCCCATTCATCTCGATCAATCGTAGAGGCAATTCATGAATTGCCCCTCCATGGCCGATGACGTCGCGAACGATCTCGCGCGTGCCGTCCGTGCTGCCGTTGTCCGCGACTTCGATGGTCACGGTCCGATCCCCAAGGTGTCGTGCGACCGCATCGCGGAGGACAGCAAGCGACCGCTCGATGACGACGGCTTCGTTCCATGTCGGGATGGTGATGAGGATGCGTGACATGTCAGGGAGAGATGACCTCGAACGTCGCGGCGTCGTCGGATTCGAGAAGCAGATGATACCGCGCATCGTCGCGAATCACATGAAACAGGGCCATATGCGCGCCTTTGTCCACGAACACGAACCTCGCGCCGAGGCGTCCGTCGATGAGGTCCCACGCCTGCTCACGCGTGGACGTCGCCGGACCGTACGTGAGGTCGCGATACGCGTCGGAGAGCGTCGAGGACGCCTCGTACAGGAACGTCGGGTCGAGTCCCGCGACGTACCGCAACCGGTCGTCGAGGTTCCAGAGCAACGGGAACTCGTCCCAATCAGAATGAAAGACGCGGTCGCCGGGATCGGCACGGACGGAAATCGCCGTCATGACATCCTGCCACTGGTCGTCGCGATAGCCGCCGTCATGCAGGGCATCGTACGCACTCCAGGTCCCCTTTGCGACGGTCGCGACAAGCGCGATGCAGAGCGTCACAAAAACGATGCGCCGGCGTGCCGGCGAGAAGCCGCGCAGGAGCGCCACGGCGAACGCGCGCACGTCCACCATCTGCCAGAGCCACGGGATCCACAGCGCAAGGGCGGGCACGAGGTACTCCGCGGTCCGTCGGCTCTTGAGCGTCAGCGCGAGGAGCGTCGCGACCGGGATGGCGAACGCGATGGCCGGCGCCATCATGCTGACGCGTCGCCTGTCGTGGATCCGCGGAGCGAAGAGGAGACCTGTGAGACCGAGGATGAGCGCGAGCGCCCACGGCGCGAATGACGCGAGGACCTGCCCGGGCAGGCTCGGCAACCATTCGTTGCCGAGGACGACGTGCTCGAACGGCGTGCCGAGGCCAATGGTCACAATCTGGATCCAGAGGAACGCGAGGTTCTCCGGAAAATTTGGATGGAGCACCGTGCCGAATGCGATACCTCCTGCGACGGCGAGAATCTCGCGCCACACCGTCGCGCGGATGGCGCGTGACAGCGCGATGTCCTCGACGACCGCATGATAGGCGACGTCCCCGCACGCGAGCAGGAATACGGATCCGAGCAGGAACACGGACCCTCCGTGCGACAGGGCGAAGAGGACACCAGCGACGAACGCGACGATGGGTGCGCGCTTCCACGCCGCGGTCAGGCCGAGGACGAACAGCGTGATGGCGAGCGGCGACGCCTTGCCGAGCATGAGCCGCGTCGCGAGCGGGTGCGAGAGGGCGACGAGCGTAACCCAGACAGTGGCGTATCGGATGCCGAGCCACCGGAGGCAGGCGAAGAGCGTCGCGATGAACAGGGCCGACAGCAGGATGGACGTGATGCGGCTCCCCATTGCCCACCCGAACCAGGCGACGAACGGCGCCTCGACGGCATGGAACAGGATATGATGGTCCGCGAAAGAGGCCCCGAGCGTCGTCAGGTCGAGCCACGGGAAGGCGAGGAGCGGCCCGTCGCGCCAGAGCAGGAACGCCGCATGGGCGTGGTAGAAGGCGTCGGGATCCTGAAAAACGCCCCATGGCATCATGAGGCAGAAATACGCGGCCGCGAGGAGGAAGACGGCAAGGACGCCCTTCATGCAAGGAGGGTAGCATACGGCCGGAACCCCCTCTAACCCCATCTCCCCCCTGTCCTCGCGGCTCACTCCCCTCTGTCATTGCGAGGCTCGGCGAAGCAATCTCCCCCCTCCGACTGGACCGAGGGGAGATTGCCGCGTCGCATATATGTTTGTTATACGCTCCTCGCAACGACAGATAGGGGGTGAAAACCAAACTCCCGCCATGTGGCGGGAGCCTGGGTTCGTTGCGCAGCGAACGGTCTACTGTTGCGTGACGTTGACGAGCGAACCGAGGACGAACGAGGAGATGGCGAACGCGGCGACGATGATCACGAGGCCGATGATGGCGTTCTTGATCATGTCCTTGGCGTTCGCGACCTTCTTTTCGTCGCCTCCGGCCGTCATCCATTGGAACCCGGCAAACAGCATGTAGCCGAGAAGGACGATACCGAGGAACCCGAGGACCACGTTGATGATGCCACCGACGATGGTCTCGAGCGACTTCTGTTCGCCCACGCCCGCGGCTGTGCCCACGTTGCCGGCGAGATTCTGCGCGGTCTCGAAGGGATTGTTCGCCGCGAGGGTCACGCCCGGCACACCGAGTCCGAGGACCACGGCCGTGCGCCAGAGAGTGTGCGTGAGATGCTTCATACGTGAGGAAATCTGTGTTGGATGGATGAACCGTCTTAACCCGTCGGCGGACCGGTCGGCGCCGATGACGCCGCCTTGCCGACTTCGGTGATAACGAAGGTCGCGATGGCGTACGCGAGCACGATGATGAGGAGCCCGATGATGGCGTTCTTGATGACGTCCGTCGCCTCCTTGACCTTCTTCTCGTCACCACCGGCGGTCATCCATCGGAACCCGCCGTACAGGAGATAGACGAAGAGAATCGCACCGATGAGTGACATCAGTCCGCCGATGAGGTTGCCGATGAGCAGCGGGAGATTCGTCTCGCCGGTCTTCAGGTCATCGGGCGCCGCATTCGTCAGCCCTTTCTGGAGCGTGGAGCCGAGGGCCGCGGACGTCGGCGACGGGAGGGCGGCCATACCGACCCCCGCCGCGATGGCTATCGCGACGATGGACATGCCGATTCGATGTCGTTTGATCATACGCGATAGGTTAGACATCCTGCGTCGCCGTCACGAGCCTCGATATCACGAAGCTTGTAATGGCCCACGCGGAGAGGATAATCGCCAGGCCGATGATGCCCGAGACGATCAGTTTTTTGGCTTCCGACGTCTTTTCCTCGTTCCCGCCGGAAATCATGTATTTGAAGCCTCCAAGGAGGACGATCACGACGGCGATGATGCCGAGGAACCCGAGCGCCACGTTGATGATGCGCGCTGCGGTCTGTCGAATGTCGCCGGACCCGAGCTTGATGGACGATTGGATGGCGTCGACGCCGAGGTCGCCTGCGTTGAGCGAATCCGGCTGGGCGAGCGCCACGGACGGCAGGACGATAGCCGCGGTCATGCCGAGGGTCGCCGCGAAACGGACGAGCTTCTTTTTGGTGTGTGTCATGTCATGCGTCACCTCCTTTCTTGTGTTGGATGCGATATAGGATAGCAGGTCCGCTCGGGTGCCGATAGGCCGACGGGTCCGTCATTCGACGGAGTTCGTCCCCGGGTCATTGCGGGATATTCGAGGGCGTGGACGTTTCCTGCGGGGCCCGCGCCTTGACGATGAGGTCGAAGACGTTCGTCACGATGGCGTAGGCAAACCCGACGATGAGCAGGCCGATGACCGCGTTCGTGAGCGCCTTGCGCGCCGACTCCACCTTCTTGCTGTCTCCTCCCGCGATCATCCACGTGAACCCACCCCAGAGGAACATCACGAAAAACAACGCGCCCACGAGCGCGAGCACTGAGGAGATGATGCCGTTGATGATGGTTGGGACGTCCGCTCCCCTCAACTCGTCGATGAAGCCGAACTTCGTCTTATTAGCCTCCATCTCCGTGACGACGTCCGCGTTCGCGACCTGCGGCAGGGACGCGAATAGGGTGACGGCCATCGCCACCCCCATCATCCCGCATGCCGTGAGCCGTCGTCTCGTGTTTGTCATACTCATTCGTTCACCTCCGGAGGTAGGGCGTATTCCGGTTCGGCGGGCGCCTCGGGCGGCGCGATGTTCCCGAGGAGGGCATCTACCATGAAGGACGTGATGACGTAGGAGAACGCGATCATGGCGAGTCCGATAACCGCGTACTTCATCGTATCCTTCGCCTTCTGCACGCGGTCGCTGGAGCCGGCCGTCATCCAGAGGACACCGGCGTAGACGAACACGAGCAGTGCGAGAGCACCGACCATGCCGAGGAACGCTTGGATGACGTTCCTGATGATCGTATAGAACGTCGCGCCGGCGCCGAGCGGGTTCGTGAGCGTCACAGGAGACCCACCCCCGGTCGACGGCGTGGTGGGCGTCGGTGTCGCCTTTTCGCCGGGCGAGGTATCACAGCAGACCTGACCCCCCACGCACGTCTCCCCGATGTCGCCGACATCCGTCGTGAGCGGTTTGCCGTTGCATTGCCCCCCGGGGACACAGACGTACGCCTTGTCCATCACTACGGTGCTGATCATGGTACAGAGGACCTGTCCCTTAGGCGTACAGAACGAACCCTGACAGATGATGGGGCAAAACGCGTATTTGTTCGTGATACCGTCGATGATGTTTTTGCCTTCGCTCTCGTCAGCGGTGCAGAAGGTCTCTGTGTTGCATGTCCCCGGAAGATCCAGGCACACGGCTCGCGCTTCCGGCGCCCTGAACACCCATGCCGTGAGGGACAGCAACGCGACGGCCATGAGCAGGGAGCGGCATTTCGTCATACGTTCATCGTCATTTCACCTTACAGCAGACCGTATGGAAATCTCCGGGGCAGTATCCGGTCTTGCACTCGAACCCTTGGGTCGCCCATGCCTGCTGGACGTTGTTCGCGGTCGCGCCTTCAAAGGTGTGGCACGTGTATCCGGCCCCTTGGGCTTTGCAGTTCGCGTCGCTCCCCGCGGTCTGTGTGGCGTTCGCGCCTCCCGAGAGTCCCGTGATGCCCTTCACGATCTGCGAGACGATGGTCCACGCCGACAGCACGATGATCATGCCGAACGCCGCGCCCTTGATGGCCTTGGTCCCTCGTTCGACCATGCTCTTGTTCCCGAACGACAGGAGGTACATGGCGCCGCCGTAGATGAAGATGACGAGGAAGAGCGCGCCGGAGAGCCCGAGCAGGAAATTCGCGAACCCGACGCCGGTCATGACGATATCATCGAGCGTGCAGTCGCCGGTATCGATGCAATTCTTGACGGAGCCCGGGATGATGCCTTGCGGTGCCTGACCGGATGGGGCAGTCGAACCCGGCAGTATGCCGGAATTCCCTGCCGGTGCCGGCGTCACGGACGTCTTGGTCTTGCAACACCTCGAGAGTGGTTCGTCCGTCTTCGTCGGACAGTCCAACGCGCCCTTATCTTCGTCGCTGAAGCAGTCGATCGCGCAATACCCCGTGACGCTGCTGCACGTCGCGACCGGCGGCGGGGCCTTCGGCGAGACGCAACAGGCCATCTGGGCTCCGCAATCGAGCTGTCCGGCATCCACGACGCCCGGCGTCTGGGTGATGAGTTGTTGGCATTGGCCGTACGTGAAACAGGTGCCTCCCGCGTCGTCGCAGAGCGGACCTGCCGAGACCACGACCGGACGCGACAGCAAAGCACATGCCACGACCGCGACGGTCGTGACGATGAGGCGCGAACGGAAGGAAAAAGACATGATCCTAGTAGGAATACTTCACGGTCTGACTGACTTTTTGCTGGGCGTTCTTGACCGCCGTCGGAATCTCCTCGGTACCGTTCAGCACGTTGTCCACCATCACCTTGAACGCGTCTTCCATGGCCGAAGGATCTCCCCCCAGATACCAGCTCTTCGCGGTCAGGACCTGCGAGGCGAAGACACCGACGTCCTCATCCTCCAGCTGGTCCGGCAGGAGTGACTTGTCGGCCGCCGGGCGCTTGGCCGCCGTGAGGTATTTTTTCACCTCGTCCGGCTTGATCATGAAATTGAGGAAATTCCACGCGACATCGCGGTTCTTCGTCTTCTTGGAGACGGTCCACGTCCAGTAGTTCGCCATGTTCACGACCGGATTGCCTTCGATCTGCGGAAGCTGGGCGATGCCGAGGTTCAGTTTCGGCGCCTGCGCGCGGATGTATGGGAGGTGGTAGCTGTAGCCGAAGAAGAACGCGACCTTGCCCTGCACGAACGCCTGATACGAATCGGGCTGCGACGCGTTCCACGTGTAGACCTCCTTGCCCGGGTTCGCAAAATCCGTGTAGAAGGACACGGCCTGATACGAGGGGGGCAGGTTGCGTACGTCGCTCAAGGCCGCCGGAACCAGAGCGAACGTGGGCGTGCCGTCGTCCGCGGACATCTCCGCGCCGTTCTGCATCATGAGCGCCGAGAGGATGTCGGACATGCGCTCGACGTTGTAGGCCGTGCCCAACGCGGCGCCGGATTGAAGCAGGGCACCTTGTGCATCCTGTTTCACGAGCCGTGGCATGGCGGCCTGGAACGTCGCCCAATCCTTAGGGACGGTCGCGATACCGGCAGCGTTCAGGAGGTCCTTGTTCACGTACATGGCGAGCGTGTCCACCGAGACCGGCACGGCCACGATACGCTGTTCGAGCTTACGCACGGCGGAATCCGTGGAGACGTTCACGGTCCGGACCGTATCCTTGATGACCGCGTCGGGATAATTGTTCTTGTAGCTCCGCACCGAGACGGACGGCTCGGTCTCGAGCACGTAGGTCGTTTCCTTCTTGACCGTACCGACCACGCGCTGGAACGCCGTCGTGGTCTGGAGCGGCATCGGCTCAATCTTCGGGAGATACTTGGAGATCCACGTGTCGTGGATGAGGAAGATGTCGGGTCCGCGGTCCTCCGCAAGCGCATTCAGCAACGCATCCTCGTATTCCTCGAGACGGAAACGCCGATAGGAGACCGTGACGTACGGATGCAGGGCGCGGTAGTCGCTGATGATGCCCTGATAGACATCCACGTCGTCGATGACCGACCAGATGGTCAAGGTCGTCCGTTTGGATGCGGCCTGCGTCGCGGGGTCCATCCCCTTGGTGCAGCCCTGTCCCGCGAGCAACGAAAGCAGGACAAGCCCCGTCATGAAACGTCCCATGCGTCTGATATGCATACCTTGCCGTATTGTATCCGAAACGGAGTCGTCCTGCCACAGGTGGACGACGGACGTCAGGCTTTCGCGGCCTTCTTCAGATATGCACGCGTCTCGGTACGCATGTCGGGACGGCGAAGCGCCTCCGCGATGTTTGCTTGGAGCCATCCGAGCTTGCTGCCGGTGTCGTGATATTCACCCTCGAGAACCCGGGCATAGACGGGACGTGATTTCATCAGATTGAAGATGGCGTCGAGGAGGACCATCTCCCCGCCGTGCCCGCGCTTGGTCGCGGTGATGGCGTCGAAAATATCGGGCGTGAGCACGTACGCGCCGATGGCCGCGAGCCGCGACGGTGCCTTCTCCGGACCGGGCTTCTCCATCATCCCCTTCACTTGATACACGCCGGGCTCCACTTCCGCCGCAGGGTCGATGATCCCGTACCGCTTGGTCCCTTCGTCGTCCACCGGGATGACACCCAAGACCGGATCGCCGTACCGCTCGTACGTGTCGATCATCTGCCGGAGCCGCGGCACCTCGCCTGCGAACATCTCGTCCCCGAACAGGACCGCGAACGGCTCGTTCGTGATGAGATGCCGGCAGTTCAGCACCGGTGTCGCGTTGCCGTAAGGCCCCTTCTGCCGGACGTAGACGAAATTCGCGAGCTTGCCGATGGCACGGATCTCCTCAAGGATCTTCCCCTTCCTCGTACGCTTCAGCCACCCCTCCAGCTCATGGTTGTCATCGAAATGATCCTCGACCGAACGTTTGGACATGGACGTCACGAGGATGACGTCCTCGATGCCGGATGCGACCGCCTCCTCGACCACGTACTGGATGGCGGGCTTGTCGATGATGGGAAGCATCTCCTTTGGCATGGCCTTGGTCGCGGGAAGGAACCGCGTCCCGTAGCCGGCCACGGGGATGATGACTTTGCGTACATGCTGGACCATATGGAACCAGTATACACCCTGACGGAGAGTGGAAGGAATCAAGAACACGCGCCCCAAGCGAGCTCGAATTTCTGGCGTTCCATGGCGGCCAGATCCCTGCTCTCGACGATGAGCCCCATGGATTCCTGCTTCGGGGAGATATACGCGATCCTGTCCCGATAGACATACTGTGAGGCGACCATATCCATACCCGAAGGCAGATACCTTAGTTCGCGCATCTCCTCCTTATCGTGCGACCGCATGGCCACGGACCGAGGCTCCCTGAAGACCAGCGCACGCATGAAGATGTTCCTCCGCAGACGCTCCGGCAAGAAGACCTTCTCGTAGTAAGCCGAGGATGCGTAGACGTACACGTCCGAATACGAACCGAGGAAGAGCATCTCGCCGCCTTCGCCGGCGATGATGTCGTTCAGCATGACGAGAATCCCCTCTTTCCCTTCGAAGAACCGCACATACGGCTTGGTCGCCGACCCCTTGGTCAATGCCATCAATTCCGGCATCGCCTCCTGCAGGGCTGCCTTGCGCGTCTCGAGAATCCCGATGAGCCGGTTAGGTCCAATCGGGACGTATTCGATGCTGCGGTGGGTCTGGACCCCCGAGAGAAGCCCCTTTTCCTTCAGTGCTTCGGCGACGAGATAGACCGTGGTCCGCTTGATGCGGCTTTTGACGGCCAAGCGCTGCACGCTCGCCGGACCTAATTCGAGGCTGGCCAGATAGACACCGGACTCTTTTTCGTCCAGTCCGAACTCTTGAAGAATCTGCGGGAGATTCGTGGATGACATACTGTCGATATTTCTGACAAGACGCTAGCATCAGCGTCCGTTCTTGACCAGATTTACCAACGAACATAAAAAAGAAGCCATCTAGCCTATCGAAAACAATCGTCGTCTATGATGACATCTTGTCAGACGGGTCGCCATCTCCATCGGCCGATCTCGCGGTCGCCGTGACCGTCATGCCCCCACGCGGAAATAGCACGTGTCGCCGTCCTGGATGACGTAGTCTTTGCCTTCGATGCGGACCAGACCCTTCTCGCGGCACTTGGCGTCGCCACCGTATTCCACGAAATCCTTCCAGTCCGTGACCTCGACGCGGATGAAGGTCTTCTCGAAATCGGTGTGGATGACGCCAGCGGCCTGCGGTGCTTTCGTCCCCTCCACGACCGTCCACGCACGGGTCTCCATCTCGCCGGACGTGAGGAACGTAATGAGGCCGAGTGCCCGATACGCCTCGACGATAAGCCGATCCAGGCCGGACGCCTCCTGCCCGACCGAGGCGAGGTACTCCGTTTTCTCCGTCGCGTCCATGGACGCGAGTTCCGCCTCCATCTTGACGCAGACCGGCACAAGGGCGTTCGCGGGGGACGTGGCAAGCTGGGACGTCAACGCCTTCCAACTCCCATCCTGCAACTGCGTCTCGCTCACGTTCACGACATACAGCATCGGCTTCATGGTCAGGAAGGAGAGCGAACGGAGCAGACGCTGTTCGTCGGGATTCCACGCGTGGTTCCGAAGCTGTTCCCCGCGGCCGAGCACCTCGATGACCCGCTCGAGCGCCGCGGATTCGATCTCGAGATCGCGCGTCTTACCGGCCTTGAGCTGCCGACCGAGGCTCTCGCGTCGTTTCTCCGCGACGGTGAGGTCCGCAAGCGCGAGCTCGAGGCCGATGGTCTCTGCGTCGCGGATGGGATCGATGTCACCATCCACGTGGATGACATCCGGATCGGAGAAGGCACGCAGGACCTGGGCGATGGCGTCGCATTCGCGGATATGCGAGAGGAACGCGTTGCCGAGCCCCTGCCCCTGCGACGCGCCGCGCACGAGCCCGGCGATGTCCACGAACTCGATGGTCGTCGGCACGATGCGGCCGGACTTCGAGACAGCCGCGAGCTTGGCGAGACGCTCATCCGGCACCTCGACGACGCCGACGTTCGGGTCGATGGTGCAGAACGGGAAGTTCGCGCAGTCCACGGCCTTCTTGGTGATGGCCGAAAATAACGTGGATTTGCCCACGTTCGGGAGGCCGACGATGCCGATCTGGAGAGACATAGGATGGAATGAGGCTACAGGGAAACGACGGGTGAGGCAAGATGCACGACGTGAGATAGCCTCTCCTGTGATGGTCCGAAATAACGATACATAATTTGTCCGACCGGACACATATCGCATCGTTTGGACGATACCGTAATCGTTACGATTACTCCGTCGACCTAGATGCTGCGGGCGGAGCGTTGATGATCTCGCCGATGATGACCGCGACCCAATCCGATATACCGAGACGTGATACTTCGAACCGCAGCTTATCCGACCAATCCCTGTTCGAAATCCAGACGCTGTCGTGCCGCCGCGTGAACCCTGATGCACGTAGACATGTACGGAACGTCCGCCTGGTTCCCCTGTTCCGTTCAGGGATATCGAACGAGACGACCGTCCATATACCGTCCGGTAGCAGACGAGGCTCCCGTCTTGAACGAATCATCAGATCTCCAAGCTCTGTCAATCGAACGCTCCGTAGTCCATCCTCACGTACACGCTCAAGATACCCCCGCTTCTCAAGGCGACGTACGGCCATCCTCATCCTTTGCCGCTCACGGAGGATGTCCATCGTCTTCAGATCGGTCAGCCCGTACTTCAAAAGCGCCGTCGGCCGGTAGGTCGCGTATTGAAGAACCTCGACACCGTCCGCGACAGCGTCCAGAATCGCCCATCCGAGCTTCGAACCGACGTTCCTTCCCATATATCCACTGCTACACAATTTGGCCGGTCGGGTCAATTGTGAATATGGGGATGAAGCGTCGTATCGGGTGTGCCGCGAAGTATAAAAACGCCCCGACGAGGATGTCGAGGCGTGTGCCCATGAAAGGCGAGGTGTCCAAGAAGGTCTAGGTCCCGCCGGCTCCGGCGGTCGATCCGCCGGTCCCGGTTGTGCCGCCCGCGCCGGATGTACCACCCGAGCCGCCGACACCGCCATCCGGTTCGTCGAACACCACGTGGATGGCGGTCGTGCGGTTCAGGATGGTCTCTGTGACATAGAGGTTGCCCTGCAGGTCGACGGCGAGCTCGTTGAAGTTGCCACCGCCGAGATACATGACGCCCTGCACGAAGTCGTACTCCATGACGCTCGTGGAGTTGCATAGCTGGGGGATGAGGAGGTCGTAGGACGAATCATCAAGGGTCATCCAATCCTCGACCGTATCGTTCTGCGCGTCGAAGACCGCGATCTCGACCTTGGAGTCAAGGTGGCATTCAAGGGTCGTACTCGCGTTCAACGCAAGATAGATGACGCCGTTCGGCGCCTGAACCACCCCCGTGAAAGCACGGCCGGTCGAGACGACGAGATTCCGCGTGAGCCCGTCTGGAGACACTTTCCAAATCATTCCATCGAGATGGTCGCCGAAGAGGATGTCCCCGTCCGCAGCACGGGTCAGAACGTTCGCCGTACCGTTCATGTACATGGTGACGGCGAGGTTCCCCGACATATCCACCGGGACGCCACTGGTCGCCATGAAGCGTGAACTCCCGCTGAACTCGGCGAAGAGCGACATCGAATCCAGGCTTGAATCATATTCGTAGATCCGTACAGGTTGATCCTCGACGAGATAGCTCATGTCCTCGTTGGAAAGGGCGACCTCCCACGAAGCGGCCGTGAAGATCCGTGAGGTGCTGAACAGCACGCGACCATTCTCCGCGCAGAGCAGGCCGGAGAGTCCCGGCTCGCTGACTTCGTGGTCCGTCCGGGCGAACCCGGCGTCAGGGGCGAGGTCGATCTGTACGATCTTCGAGGAGCCGTTGGAAACGACGAACAGGCTGTCGCCGCAGATGGCGGACTTCACCGCGAGTCCCGCGAGAATCGAGACCAGATGTCCATCGACCTCGATCTTCGTCGTAATCTGAAAAATCAGATCGGACGATCCGAAGAACGTCCCGAGGTCCTCTTCGCCGAATGCGGGAATCTCCGTAAGGACGCCCGTGCAATCGCCGATGAAAACCCTGCCGAACTCGATCGGTTGTCGGGCCGTATCGCACGACACGTAGTTGTCGAACGGCTGGAAGATAGGTGTCGTCGTGAAGGCGAGCTGGATGCTCGTCTGGTCGATGCCCGACAGGTCGAGCGTCGGCTGAAGCGGCGTGTAGTCCGTCGGGCACCACGGAAGCTCTCCGGCGCCGCCGGAACCGCCAGCGCCGCCGACAGGCGAGCTTCCCCCGAATCCTCCCATGCCACCGACTGAACCGCCGGCTGACCCTCCTTCGCCCGTGCACTTGTTCGTCGCACCTCGGGTGCGTAGCTGGTTCTGCGACGACATCCCTTGGACGAGCGGGATATCCCGCACGAGCGAAAAAACCGTACCGGGACGTCCCGGACCGTTGCCCCAAGGGCCCACGGCGGTCGAACCGCCGGAACCACCCGCACCACCATGGCCAGCGGAGCCTCCGAGCCCACCGGAACCGGTAATGCCGGTCGTCGTGGACGTGGTCGTCATCGGGTTAGGTCCGTTCTCATCGCAGGTGCATGACGCGACAAGCGAGGGAACGAAGACGAATGCGAAGAGAATCAGAATCTTCAAGAGTCGCGACATGCGAATTCCTCCTCTATGACCTTCTTTGGTTTTCGAAGGTTCTGACATGACCATAACAAAAATCGTGTGCCATGTCGAGGGATGACACCATCAATTGACGCCTCCCCCTCGGATATGGCATCCTCGTCACCACCGAGGGCCCTTAGCTCAGCTGGTAGAGCGCTTCCATGGCATGGAAGAGGTCAAGAGTTCGAGCCTCTTAGGGTCCACCAACAGGAATCCCGCCGACAGGCGGGATTTTCGTGTGTATGACGATAGCTCATCGCATCCGCACAGCGAGGGTCATGCGGTCCCTCGTCGCGCCCCCTTCACGATCGAGGCGTTTCAGGATGGCATGCAGATCGCGGAGGCGGCGGAGGTCGTCCACGACCTCGTGGTCCTGTTCCGGCTGTCCGTGCCAGCGTTCGGCCTCGCGCGTCGTCTCGCGGATGAGGCGGATAAGCGTCTCCGTGTCGCAAGATGTCATCTCACCCATGTCCGCATCGCGGTCGAACGCGTCCTCGGAGGGCGGCGCGACCGAGAACGCCGTGACCACATGCGGTTCCGATATCGCACACCCGAGCCTGCCGAACGGACTCTCTTCGATGGGTGTCGCCTGAAGGTCGGTCTGATGCCCGCGAGAGCGCAGCTCCGACCGGATGATCTCTGCGCGCACGTCCGGATGGTCCGCATGACGCGTACCGTCCTCACCTTCCCGCGCTTCCCACTCCCGAAGTTCCGCCATCAGGTCCGATGCCGACTGGGCAGATGCGTCGATGCGGCGGAGGATGCGGCGGATGGCGTCCTGCGATTCCCTCAAAGCGGCCGCCTCCCGACGGATATCGGTCGCCGGCATCCCTTCCGCGCGCGCCACGAGGTCCGCGACCTTCGCGCGATGCAGGGCGTACGTCCGTTCGAACTCATCGAGCAGGTCCCGCTGATCCCGCATCAACGCATCACGCGCCGAGGACGGATCCTCGGCGCAGAGACGTTCGAACGACGCGGGGTCGAACGAACCCGAACCCCTCGGCTCGCGGTGGAGCATCGACCGGATCCGCTCCCGCCACGAGCCCGACATATGCTACGGGGTGGTCACCTCTTCCTGTCCGGGCGGATTCGCGATGGGTTCCGGAACAGGCTCCGGCAACGGTACCGGTGACGGATTCAGCTTCGCGTCACGCATCTGCATCAGCGCATCGAGCCGTTTCGTGACCGTCTCCTCGCCCGGATTCAGGTCGGCGACACGCTGGACCTGATCGATGGCCTCGTCGATTTTCCCCTCCTCCTCATATAAGGAGGCGAGGTACCAACGGGCATTGGAATACGTCGGGTCCATCGAGACGATCTGTTCGAGCATGATGCGCGACTTGTCCTTCTCGTTGTTGCGGTAGTAGAGGATGGAAAGCTGGAACGCCACACCGACGTTCTGTTGTTCCACAGAGAGCACCTGTTCAAGCTTGACGATGGCGTCCTGCACGCGATCCTGGCGCTCGTACACGAGGCCGAGGTTGTAGTGCGCGGGCGCGTAGTCCGCCTTCATGGCGATGGACTGGTTCAGGGCCTCCGCCGCCAAATCGAGCTCGAGCTTCACGCTTGCCTCCGCATCCTGCTTGACCGCTTCGTCGGTCGATTCGAGCAATGTGCGGTACGCGTCGGACCGGAGGAGGTGGAGCTTGCCGATCTCGTTCATGAATGTCGGGTTGTTCGGCTCGCGCTTCATGGCCTCCTGGTACATCTCCATGGCCTTCTCGTCCGCGCCACGCGAGAACGAGGAGATAGACTGGAGGACGAGCGCGAGGTTCGCCCAGTTGTTGACGTTCCTCGGCGAAATCTCGGTCGCCTTCTGCGCGACCGTGACAGCCGAGCTGATGGCGTCGTTCACGCGCTTCGTGCGCTCCTCATCGGGCTCGACCTGCATCTCCTGGCTGGCGTAGATGAGGTAGGCCTGCGAGAGATTCCGGTAATAGGTGTCGACGTTCCCGTTCAGCGTGATGGCCGATTCGAGTTTTGTGATGGCATCCTTGATGGGCTGACCCTCGTTGTACATCTGCACCGATCCCACGAACCGCGCTTCCGCGACCATGCGCTGGCCCGAGAGCCACAGCACGCTCACGCTCCCGACGCAGAGCAGGATGAAGAGCAGGGAGACGATGGCGGAATTCACGGCCGACTTGCGCATGTCCCAGGTGAAGGACCCGCGACCCACGAGCGACGCAAGCAGTGCCAGCAGGAACCAGAAGACGAAGTGATGCGAAACGTTGTAGTTATAGATGAAGGAGATGAACGCCACGGTCGCCCAACCGGTGAAGACCGTGAGGTACGCCTGCCACGCGTCGCCGTCCCGCTCACGCGAGAGATGGAGCGCGCTCTTCCCGACGGCCGAGACGAGCAGCATGAGCCAAAGCGCCATGCCGATGAGGCCGATGGTGGCGAGCAACGTGAGGAACGTGCTGATGCCGCGCTCGAACCGGACGCTCCAGAACTGCGAGAGGTTCACGGCCGGCGATCGGTACATCGCGTAGTCGTTGATCCACGTGCCCGGACCGGATCCGAAGAGCGGGGCGTCCTGGAGGGTCTGGCGCGCGATGCTCCACGATGCCGCCGCGGACGGCGAGACCTCGGCGGGCAGGTTCAGGTCGATGGGCGAACGGAACAGGATGAGGATGACGGACACGGCCACGAGCAGGCCCGGGACGATGAGCTGGACGGGCTTGTCGATGCGACGGCTCCGCACCAACGGGATGGCGACGATGAGTGCGGTCCCGAACAGGATGGCCGCCCAGATGACCCAGAAATCGATGACCACGGCGACGAGGAACGCTACGGCGATGGAGGCCCAGACAAGGACCTTGGCCGCCACGCTCTTCGACCCCTTCCGGCCGAGGATGCATGCGCGGTCCTTGCAGCCCAAGACCATGAGCGACGCGCCGAGCACCAGCGGGATCGTCATGTAGACGCCGAACGAGTTGATGTTGCCGATGGTGTTGAAGCCTTGCTGCGCCGCGAAGTCCCCGACCCATCCGAACGGATGCAGGCCGACGAGCGAGAGGAACCCGATGAGGCCGACGAGCGTCGACGATGCGAGGAACGCGAGCAGGAAATGGTAGAGCTTGGCCGTCTCCTTCACGACGTTCGACATGAGGAGGTAGAACGCCGCGAACGCGAGGACGGTCGCGAACGCCCACTGCATCTGGCCGAAGTTCCCGGCGAGCGAGAGGTAACGGTCGGACGACGCGAGCGACGTCCCGAGATAGCCGAGGATGAAGACGGCGACCACGAGGTGCAGCCAGGACCGCGCGAGCGAGAACGACCGGACGCTCAGGGCTTGTCCCAGCCACGCGACCAGCGCGACGCTCATGAGGACGGCGAGCAGGGTCTGCTTGCCGATCTCGAGCACGTCAGGCGCGAGAGGGATGAAAAAGAGAGGGACGAGGACGACCGCCGTGTAGAGGCAGACGTCGACGACCGACCCGAGGACCTTCGCGAGAAGTGGGCGCTTGACCAGCTCCTCCTGGCCCGTAATGACGGCACCGAGGTGTTGTTCCATAGGTAAAAAAGATATGTTCTTCGTTTCTGCGGTGGAGTATATCATATTTGCCCGTCAAGCATCCTCATGGGGACGGGCCTATATTAGGAAGGGGGTCACGTCCTGAGCGTAGCGGATCTAAACCAAAGGATCTTCAAGACATATGAACATTCGCTTCCTGTGATAAACATTCGCTTCCTGCTGTCTGTACAGTCGCTTCCTGAGCGAGTCCGACGAGTCGAAGGACCTTCAAGCGAGCCGCAGCGTCATGCCGGAGAGGCTACGGTATATGCGGTATATAGGAAGATCCCTCGGATGACCTCGGGACGCGAATCT
>Ga0180009_10003335_pt1 | contig 18302 bp, 22 predicted proteins | sample OS_PC_MetaG_FD_123537 | JGI IMG/M metagenome (GOLD analysis project Ga0180009, IMG submission 123537) | Groundwater microbial communities from the Aspo Hard Rock Laboratory (HRL) deep subsurface site, Sweden - OS_PC_MetaG | ecosystem: Environmental > Aquatic > Deep subsurface > Groundwater... | reverse complement strand
GCTAACAAACTAACTAAAGTCATTTACCACGTTTTAAAAAACAACTGTTCGTTTCAAACTGATTTATTGTAAAAATGCTTCCAGTTAAGAGTTAATAACAGATAACTTGTCATATTCTTATTATATCAGAAAATTAAAAAGATTGCTGGATTTTACTCCAGCAATCATATTCTTACTACTTTTTAAAAGACTTAATAACTTCTCTGTCCAAAAATCTTGGCTTAACCACAAATTCTTCAATCTGAGAAATAGAAAGGCCCTTAATGTCTTTTACTTCTTCTGGGCTTTCTAGAATTGCTTGCTTGTTTACTTCTTCTTTGGTTCTAATAAACTTACTTAGTCCTAAATCTTTTAAAGCATGTAAAATCTTGGACTCATTTCTAAAAACAACTTTTGGAGGAGTAATTCTCCAGCTTATGGATCCATAAGGAAAATTAATGGTCTTAGATCTTCCAGAAAGCAATTCGTCTTTTTTTACTTCAGCAAACGCACAAAGACCATTCATTAATTCATCAATTTTTTCTTTATGGGCTTTAATGTCTTTTCCTGCTTGTTTTTTCAATTTCATAACTTCAACATTCAATTCTTTTTCAATTTCTTCAATCTCGCCCTGATGATAGCCTATTGATCCTATAAATCCATTTGCCTGATTATTATCTTTAGGAACAAAAATACTTTTTCTTTTTACGCTCACTTAATTCCTCCTTTTTTTATTTTATCTCAATGCCCATGTTTTTAGCAGTTCCTTGAATAATTTTCATTGCTGCTTCAATATCATTTGCATTTAGATCTTCCATTTTTTTCTCAGCAATTTCTTTTAATTGCTGTTTTGTGATTACACCAACTTTTTCTTTTTGAGAAACACCTGAACCCTTTTCAATTCCAGCAGCCTTTTTTAATAAAACAGCTGCAGGAGAAGTTTTTAATTTAAAATCAAATGTTCTATCTTGATAAACAGTAATTTCAACTGGAGTAATATCTCCGCCTTTATCTTTTGTAGCATCATTAAACTTAGAACAAAAATCTTGAATATTTAAACCATGTTGACCCAATGCTGGACCAACAGGAGGAGCTGGGTTTGCTTGCCCAGCTTTAATTTGTAATTTAATAATTTTTAAAACTTTTTTCATATTTTCTTAACTTGTAAAAAATCTACTTCTACAGGAGTTTCTCTTCCAAACATATTAACTAAAACTTTTACTCTTCCTCTTTCTTTGTCAACCTCACTAATTTTTCCATCAAAATCTTTAAATGGACCATCAATAACCTTAACAGGATCATCAACTTCAACCTCTATTTTATACTCAGCATTTTCTTTCTCTGATTTTTTGGTTAATTTTTTAACCTCTTCATCAGAAATAGGAACTGGATGAACACCAGAACCAATAAACCCTGTTACTCTTGGGGTGTTTCTAACAACATACCAAGAATCATCAGTAACTATCATTTTTACAAAAACATAATTAGGGAAAATCTTTTCTTCTATTGTGTATCTTTTCCCTGATTTGATTTTAATTTTTTTCTCTTTTGGAACCAATATTTCAAAAATCTTATCTCCCATATCCATAGAATCAATTCTCTGTTTTAAATTTTCAGAAACAGTATCCTCTGATGCAGGATAAGTGTGAATTGCATACCAATGAGCTTGTTTGTCTGGTTGCTGTTTAGGCATATTATATTAAAAATTTACTAATTAATACAGTGAATAAAAAGTCTAAACCACCAAGAAATATTGCAACAGCAATACTTACCCCAATAACAATTAGGGTATATTTTACAGTTTCTTTCCTTGTTGGCCAGTTGACTTTTTTCAATTCAACTCTTGTTTCTTTTAAAAATGTTCCTATTTTCTTTAAAAAATTCATGGTTTTTAAAATGGCCCTAGGGCCACTCTAGTAATATTAACTAAATAATATTTAAATGTCAAGATTTTGTACTTCTTTTGCATGTGTTTGTATAAATTTCTTTCTAGGCAATACTTCATTTCCCATTAAAATATCAAATATTTTATCAGCTTCTTCTATATCATTAATACTTACTTTTTTCATTAATCTTTTTTCTGGATCCATAGTAGTGCTCCATAATAAATCAGGATTCATTTCTCCAAGACCCTTGTATCTTTGAATATTAATATTATCATCTTTGTTTTTTTTCATTCTAGCAACAACAATGTCTTTTTCTTCGTCAGTATAAACATATTCTGATTCTTTTCCTTTTTGAATTTTAAACAAAGGTGGTTGAGCTATATATAAATATCCTTTTTCAATTATTTGAGGGAAGTAACGATAAAATAGGGTTAAAAGAAGAGTTCTAATATGAGAACCATCAACATCTGCATCTGTCATAATAATAATATTATGATAACGAATCTTTTCAATATCAAATTCTTCAGCAATAGCAGTTCCTAAAGCAATTATCAATGCCTTAACTTCCTTTGAATCTAATATTTTATCTAAACGAGCTCTTTCAACATTTAATATTTTACCTCTTAACGGAAGAATGGCTTGAAATCTTCTATCTCTCCCCTGTTTGGCACTATTGTGAACAAAAACACCTGATGCTAAAGCAAAATTATGAGTTTCTGAAACTTCTAAGTCATAAACATCAATCTTTTCTTTAAGTTTTATTATTTTTTTAATTTTGTGATTATATTTAATAACAGCATCTTCTAATTTGTTTATATCAGACGTTTTCCTATAAAGTGGCATTAAAGAGTCTATTTTTTTTAAATTTTTTGCTTCTTTATATTCACCATTTCTTAACATAAATTTATGATCTGGAGTACAAATGATTTCTTCATCATTATCCAAAACAATCTTAATTACTTCTATGTTTCTTTTTGTTTTTCTAACATTTTTAATTTTCTCAATTCCAATAGATTTGTCTTTCTTTATCGTATAACAATAATTTATTTTTCCCATTTTTTCCTCTTTAATTAATTCTCTAAAATCCAAATCCCTTCCATCAACTAAAGCGACTTTTGTATCGCCAGAAAAACAACCACCTGCAGAGTCTCCCTCAACAATATATAGTTCTGATTCTTCTGGATTTTTAGAAGAACAATCAGCTAATTTGCCAGGCAAAGTCATTCCATCTAAAACACCCTTTCTAATAACAGTATCTCTGGCTGCTTTAGCTGCTTTACGAGCTTTTTGTGATAAAACACATTTACTAATTATTTGTCTTGCATCATTTGGATTTTTTTCTAAGTATTCTTCAAGTGCCTCTAAAAATACAGACTCAGTTATTGTTCTTGCTTCTGGATTTCCCAACTTAGCCTTTGTTTGTCCTTCAAATTGTGGCTCTTGTAATTTAACACTAACAACAGCAGTTAACCCCTCTCTAACATCATCACCGCTTAAATTAGAATCATCTTCTTTCATTAATCCATTTTTCTTTGCATAATCATTAATAATTCTAGTTAAAGCAGCTCTAAAGCCAGTTGAATGCATTCCTCCTTCTCCAGTATGAATATTATTTGCAAAACTTATTTCTAATGCTTGTAAATCATCTGTATATTGCAAAGCAATCTCAACAACAATACCATCTTTTTCTCTTTCAATATAAAAAATATTTGGATGTAAAACTTTTTGATTTCTATTTAAATGTTTAATATATGATACTAATCCGCCCTCAAAATAGAAACTATGTGTTTTAGGATTTTTTTCATCTTGTCTTTGATCAATAATAATAATTCTTACATTTTTTGTTAAATATGCTTGTTGTCTTAAATGATCTAATATTTTATCCCACTCAAAATCTAATGTATTAAATATCTCTGAATCTGGCTCAAAAATTATATTAGTACCAGAACCACGACACTTACCTATTTTTTTAACATTTGCTTTTGCTTTTCCTCTTTCATATTCTTGAACATAAATAAATCCATTACGACAAACCTCTGCTCTCATCCATTTAGACAAAGCATTAACAACAGAAACACCAACACCATGTAAACCACCAGCTATCTTATATGAATCTCCGCCAAATTTACCACCAGCATGTAATGTTGTCATAACTGTTTCTAAAGCAGATTTTTTAGTATGAGCATGTTTATCAACTGGAATACCTCTTCCATTATCAGCTACAGCAACTCTATTATTTGGAAGTAATGTTACTCCAATATCAGTAGCATAACCAGCCATTGCTTCGTCCAAAGAATTATCAAAAACTTCCCAAATTAAATGATGCAAACCATCTGTTCCAGTTGAACCAATATACATACCAGGTCTTTTACGAACTGGGGCTAATCCTTCAAGAACATAAATATCTTTAGCATCATATGTGCTCTTTTTAATTGCTGGTTTTTTAATTATATTTTTTTTGGTTATCATTTTTAATTAAGACTATTGTTAATATGAGTTTGAAAGGCTTTTGCTATTTCGTCATCAATCCAACTAAGAAATTTTTCATTACTAGCTTTCTTATCGCTCTTTTCCATCATTTCTACTTTTTTACTTAAATCTTGATAAGCTGATCTTGCTGCCAATGGACGTTCTTTTAATGTTTCAAAAAGCTTTATTGATCCTTCTATTAATTCATCGACTTCAATAAATGCCCATAATGTATTATAGGATGAATCTCTTTGTTTACTTTTTATTTCTTCGTCTTTAATCGCTTGCAATTTTTCAATTGTAGTTTTTTCTTCCTCTTCTATATTCAATTTTTCGATTTCTTCTTTCATATTTTTAATCGTTGTGCTAATCAACGATTGATTAATAATTAAAAGCTTAAGACAATTAATATAAATATGATTGCAATTGTTATTAAAACTCTAAACCAAAAAGGTATTATTCTAATTGAATTTAATAAGCATAAAATAAATCCAAAAATCAATAAATAAAAGATTATTATTATAAACAAACTAGTATCAAATGGATCTATAGAAAAAAGAATTATTAATGTAAAAATAAAAAAAGCTAGAGCCAAAAATAGATTTAATTTAATAAAAAATTTTGTTTTCATAACATTTATTTATGAATTGTATACTATAATTTTACCATAAAATAAATGTAAATACAAACAAAAAACAAGTAAAAATAACTTGTTTTTTCGTGCGGACCCGACCGGACTCGAACCGGCAACCACATGCGTGACAAGCATGGACTCTATCCTATTGAGCTACGGGTCCTTAAATCAAATGCTTTTATAAATTTATTATATTTCCTTTCTAGAAAATAATCTTTTTTAATATTATTATACATGTAATTAAATATTTTAAAACTATCGTTCTTACTAAAAACTAAATCATATCCTCGATTCTTTTTATTTATTCCACCGCCACTGACTCTAGAATTTGTTTTTATTACATTCCATAATTCTTTTAAGAATAAAATATTACAGGAAGAAAATCTTGTAGTAATAATAAAGTTTTTACTATTTCTGTTTTTTCTATCATATAATCCATAGCTTATGCATCCATCTCCATCAAAATAACCTCTTAGAAAGTGAGAAAAATAAATTTTAGGAATGCTTGGTAATTTAATTTTTTCTGTTTTATTTGGCATTAATCCTATCTTAATTAAATCATTAAACATTTTTTTACTACCAATTTGTAAAACATGGGCATCTTTCCAATTACCACCTCTTTTTCTATAACCAATTTTATGCTTAGAACAAAGAATATTTCTTGTCTTAACTATTAACTCACGATCTGTAGAATAAAAAGAAATATAATGAGATCCTCTTGGATTTATAAACATACAACCATCTGCGGTAAAATATCCTAATATATATGCCATTTCTGAAGACCATTTTTTAAAAAAATCCTCGTTGACTGAAATTCTTTGTTTTGGTTTTTTTGCTGGTTTTAGCTTTCTTAATCTTTGATTTGTTCCAAAATATAATAAATTATTATTAGTAAATCTCTTACGATCTTGTGTTGGGACATTTAATTGTCTAAACCAACGAGTTATTGTTCCTTTTGGAATATTTAATTTATTACTTATTTCCCTATGTCTTAAATTTTCTTTCCAGTGCAAATGATATAAAAGGTCCTCTATTGATCCTTTCCATTTATTTTCTATTAATTTTATTCTTGAAGATTCTTTTATTTTCTGCATATTGTCTGTAGCGGGAGTGGGGATCGAACCCACCACAGATCGCTTATGAAACGACCTCAAACCCCAGTTTGATTCCCGCCAATATTAAATTATTGCGGGGGTGGGAATTGCACCCACGACCTCCTGGTTATGAGCCAGGCGAGCTACTACTGCTCCACCCCGCGATAATGATATAATAATATATTTTTAAAAAACTTACAATACCTCTAATTCTTTTAAAGTATTTCTATAATAACCAATAATCATTTCTGCTTCTTCTTTTAGTAAATTATATTTCTTGTCCTCTATAATAATATTCTTCATTTTTTTGCCTTGTTTTATCTCATCAATATTTGAAATTTCATTTTCATTAATATTTTTTAAAACCTTATTAAATAAATTATCTGCTTCAATAATAGCTAATTTAAAATTTTCTTGGGTTCCTGATCTAATCCTATTTTCAATTTTAATCCATTCTTTATCTATTTTTCTTTTTCTTCTTTTCTTTGGTTTTTTTAAATCTTTTTTAAACTTAGAAAGAATATATATTTTAACTAAAAGAAAAACAATTAAAACAAAAAAGGTTAAAGAAATTATTATTAAAATTGTTTTAATTAAAAATAATAATTCCTGCCATTGATAAGAGGAAAAATATCTAATAATAGCTTCCCATGAATCAACAAAAGAATTCTTAGCTTGAGCTAATAATCTTAATGCATTTGCATCTATTGATTTGCTTGGATCATAATTGTTCATATATTTCAGCTATATTAAAAACTAAGTCGTCTTTAAATTGTGGACCAATTAATTGCAAGCCAATTGGTAAATCATTTTTTACTTTAATTGGCAAAGAAATAGCAGGCAATCCAGCAAGAGATGCAGGAGCAGTATAAATATCAGCCAAATACATTGATAAAGGATCTTGTTTCTCTCCTATTTTAAAAGCTGGAGTTGGAGTTGTTGGTGTTAATATTATATCAACCTCTTTAAAAGCTTTTTCAAAATCTTGTTTAATTAAATTTCTTACTTTTTGAGCTTTTGCATAATATGCATCTCTATAACCAGCTGATAAAACATATGTTCCTAAAATTATTCTTCTTCTTGTTTCATCTCCAAATCCTTTAGCTCTTGTTTTTAAATAATTTTCTAAAAGATTTTTATTCTTAGCAGAAAAACCATATTTAATTCCATCATAACGAGCCAAATTAGCACTAACTTCTGCTGGCATAATAATATAGTAAACAGCTAAAGCATATTCAGTATAAGGCAAATCAATTTCTTTTATTTCATAACCAAAATCTTTAAATTTTTTAATTGTTTTTTCTATTTCTTCTTTAACATTAAAATTAATACCATCAGCAAAATATTGTTTAGGAACACCAATTATAATCTTTTTAGGAGTTTTTATTTCTTTTAAATCTAATGTTGTTGAATCCATTTTATCTTTTCCTTTAATAATATTAAAAACCAATCTAGTGTCTTGTACATTATTAGCAAAACAACCTATTTGATCTAAAGAAGATGCCATAGCAATTAAACCATAACGAGATACTGCACCATAACTAGGCTTAAAACCAACAACACCACAAAAAGCAGCTGGCTGACGAATAGAACCACCAGTATCAGATCCTAGTGCTGCTAAACAATGATCAGCAGCTACAGCAGCAGCAGAACCACCAGAAGAGCCACCAGGAACACGAGAAACATCAATAGGATTCTTAACAACTCCATAAGCAGAATTCTCAGTAGAAGAACCCATTGCAAATTCATCTAAATTAGTCTTTCCAATAATTATTGCTCCTGCATCTTTTAATTTTTTAATTACAAAAGCATCATATGGAGAAACATAGTTTTCTAATATTTTAGAACCAGCTGTACAAATAAAATCTTTAACCAACATATTATCTTTAATTGCTATTGGGATTCCTTCTAATTCCCCTATTTTTTGCTTACGAGCAATTTTATCATCAACTTTTTTAGCTTGTTCTAATGCTAATTTATCAGTAATTAAAAGAAAATCATTTAATTTACTTTTTTTAACCTTATTTAAATATTCTTGAACTAATTGAGTACAAGTAAATTCTTTTTTCATTAATGATTTATGTATATCTTTAAATGTTTTCATTCTAATATTTTTGGAACTTTAATATATTTTCCTTTTTTATTGGGAACTTGCTTTAATAATTCATATTTTTCTTTAGAATTGACTTTATCTTCACGAACAATATTTTCTAAACCAGTAACCTGACTTAATCTATCAACATTATCTGTATTAACCTTGTTTAATTTTTCAACAAAATCTAAAATAGAAGAAAGATCTTTTTGAAACTTTTCTTCTTCTTTATCTATTAATTCTATTCTTGCTAATTTAGCAATATGTTGTATATCTTTTTTAGATATATTTGACATAAAATATATATTATTATATTATTAATTTGGAGGCAAAAATGGAAAAAGAAATAAAATATAAATATGAGATTCATCCAATTCCAAAACAAATGTTTGCTCGTAAAAAAATAGAACAAATTTTAAACGAAAGAGGCAAAAATGGATGGAAGTTTATAACATGTATATCGCAAAAAACTCTTTTTTCTCATATTGAATTATTAATATTCGAGGCAGAAATATGATTTTACTGGTCGGTGTTTTTAAAAAACACCGACTTTTCTATATTATTCTAAAAAACTCTTTCTCATTAATAATCTTAACTCCTAGTTTTTTAGCTTTATCATATTTAGAACCTGGCTCTTTTCCAACAACAACATAATCAGTATTTTTAGAAACAGAGCTTGGAACATCTCCTCCTAATTCTCTAACTTTCTCCTTTGCTTGCTCTCTAGAAAACTTATTTAATTCACCAGTAAAAACAAAAGATTTTCCTTTTAATTTATCACCTTTTCTTTTAGGATTAATTAATTTAATTCCTAAATTATTAAATCTATCTAATAATTCCAAATTATTCTTGTTTCTAAACCATAAATAAATACTTTGAGCCATTTTGTCTCCTATGTCCTGTACTTTAAGTAAATCATCTATTAAAGCTTTTTTCAAATCATTTAATGTAAATTTATTAGCCAAATTAATAGCTGATTCTTCTCCAACATACCTTATCCCTAAAGAAAAAATAAATTTATTTAAATCAATATTTTTACTTTTTTCAATTTCTTCGATCAAATTATTAGAAGCTTTTTCTGCAAAGCCCTGTAAAGGAATTAAATCTCCTTTTTTTAATTCAAAAATATCAGCTTGATTAGAAATTAATCCATAATCTATTAATTTATCAATTATTTGAGGGCCTAATCCCTTAATATCAAAAGCTTTTTTAGAAACAAAATGATGAAGATTTTTTCTTTGTATTGCACCACATTTTAAATTAGAACATCTATAAACAATATCTTGTTTTATTATTTCAAAATCACAAACAGGACATTTAAAGGGCATGATAAATTTCCTTTCTTTTCCTGTTCTTAATTTTTTAACAACCTCAACAACATCAGGAATAACATCTCCAGCTCTTTGAATAACAACTGTATCCCCTATTTTAATTCCCAATCTTTTAATTTCATCTTGATTATGTAAAGTAGCACGAGAAATTGTTGTTCCACCTAATTTTATTGGTTTTAAATGAGCAACCGGAGTTAAGGCGCCAGTTCTACCAATTTGTAATTTAATATCCTGAACAGTTGTTAATGTTTGTTCTGCTGAAAATTTTAAAGCAACCATTCCTCTATGATGCCTTCCAACAGAACCTAATTTTTTAAACAAAGAATTATTATTAACAGTAACAACTATTCCATCTATTTGAAAATCTAATTTATGTCTTTTTTGAATTAGTTTTTTCCAAAAATCAATAACCTCATTAATATTTTTACATAAAACACCCTTATCAACTCTAAATCCTAAAGACTCAAGCATTTTATGTTCTTGTTCATGAGTTATTAAATTTAAATTAGTTCCATATGCAATAAATTTTAAATCTCTAGATGCAGCTAGCCTGGGATCTAATTGTCTAATACTTCCAGCTGCTGTATTTCTTGGGTTAGCATATAAAGGAAGATTTTTCTTTTCTCTTTCTTTATTTACTTTTTCAAAAGCTTTTTTATCCATATATACTTCTCCTCTAATTTCAACATCTTTTTCTAATTTTAAAGGAATACTTGGAATTGTTTTTAAATTTTGAGTTACATCTTCACCAATTTTACCATCTCCCCTGGTTGCTCCTCTTTTAAAAATACCGTTTCTATATATTAACGAAACAGCAAAACCATCTATTTTCATTTCAACAAAATATTCAAATTTACCATTAGATAATTTTTTAATTCTTTTTTCCCAATCAAATAATTCTTGATCAGAAAATATATCATCTATGGAAAGCATTGGTAAAGAATGATTAACTTTTTTAAATTTATCTAATGGCTTTCCAGAAACTCTTTGAGTTGGCGAATCAAAAGTAATTAAATCAGGATATTTTTTTTCCAATTCTTTTAATTCTTGTTTTAAAGAATCCCAAACAGCATCTGAGATTTTTGGCCTATCTAGAATATAGTATAAATAATTATGATAGTTAATTTCTTTTTTAAGTTTTTCTATTCTTTTTTTGGCTTGTTCTTTCATATATTAATTATACCAAAAAATCCCTAAATAAGGGATCTTTTTGATAAAATTATATAACAAAATTATTTTTTATTAATAATAGTCACCATTCCCTTATTGGCATCAACTTCAATTAAATCACCGTCTTTTAAAACGCTGGTGGCAATCTTGGTGCCAATGATACAAGGCTTTTTCATCTCTCTAGATAAAATGGCAGCATGGCAAGTTAATCCTCCTTCATCGGTAATAATCGCCTTGGCTTTTTTTAGATACTGAATATAATGAGGGGTAGTTTGTATAGCCACAAGAATCTTATTATCTATCAAATGACTTTTATTTTTTAATTCGGATTTATCTTTAATAATAATAACTTTTCCCCTAACAATCGTATTGGAATTATATGCAACTTGCCCGAATATTTCATTTTTATTGTTTAATTTTTTAGTTTCTTTGTCTAATTCTAAAAAGTATTTTTGTATTTTGGAGACTTCTGTAGGATTATCAACAATCTCTCGTTTATTATTCCTTAAATTCAAATAAATAAAGCCATTATTTCTTCTTGTTTTAATAATATTTTTTATTTTAGCGTCCGTTAATTTCTCATCTAGCCACATCTTAGCTTCTTTTAATGTTAAAAATTTCATTAGAAGCAATGGTGAAATTTTCAGTTTTTTCTTTGTTGTTAGAAATTTGAAAAAATAAAATAAACTTTTATTCATAGATTCTTCTTTAAATGTTAAACCATTCCTCCATGTATTATGCTTTTTTATCACTTGATCAATATTTTTTAATATATCTTTGTTTTCAGCCAATTTAAAACCTAAAGAAAAAATTATGATAAATTGAGCAATCGCTATTTCATAAAGACTAAGTATTTTATTAAATAATTCTATGCTTTTTTGTTGATTATCCTTTTCAATCGTCAAAATTAATTTTTTGCTATACGTATTTATTTTTTGATACAAAAGTTTATTTTTCTCGATATAAGATATTAAAATTTGTGAATTTTTTAATATTTTCTTATTGGAAATTTCATGGAATTTTTTTGCTTGGCTAAGATTAAAAATTCTGATCGGATAATTTTTTTTAAGTGGAATAAATAATGTTTCCGCAAAGCCAATTCCATATTCTTTTTTAATGTATTTATTATGATTATTTCGTTTTGCGGAATAAAATAACAATAATTCTTTAACTCTTATTCCAAAAAACCATTTCTGACTTTTTATATAATCAAAAATATTTTGCTTATTATTTATCATATTTTCCATGCCTTTATTGTATCAAAAAATCGCTAAAAAAGCGATTTTTAGAAGCGGTGATTTAATAAGAATTGATGCGAATAAAGAAATTGTGAAAAATAATTTGAGTTTTATTTCTTTCTATACTTTTCTTTAAAAAGCTGAGCTAATTCCTCTACTCTTTTTATATCAAGTTTGCATTTTACGTCAGATAACCTTTCAGGATTATCAAATTTAAAAGATAGTTCTTCTTTACTTTCTTCATCTAGATTCAATTTTAGTTCAAAAAATTCAGCAGCGTCAAATGGACCACCGATTTCTTTAATATCCTCAAAACCCTTAATTTCGCCTTCTTTTGTTTCTCGAACCAGACATTCTTTCAAAAAACAGGCTAAATCTAAATCATGACTAACATTAACCAAACCATATTTTGATCCACTTTTTAGTCTTTTGGCTAATTTACGATAGTGTTCAATTCTAGTAGCAATTCCGCTAGCTACATCAGCTCGAACTTCCGGTCTGTTATTCAAAACTTCTTCAAAAAACATTTCATAGCCTTCTTCTTTCATTGTTTGCATCAACTCAGGGTAGGATCTAAACCGTGGCGATAGTTCTAATCGAGTTCTTGTTTTTAAATTTTCTGAAGTAGCTTCAGTAATTTTCTCTCCAGTCTCAATGGCCCGTTTCTTAAAAGAAGTATATGCTTTTGCTGAAAATTCAAGCTTGCCCCCAATCTCTCTTAATTTTTCAAATTCTTCTGGAATGACTTTATCTTCTTCGTGTTTAGCATGTCGACCAAACTTAAGAAGCAAAGTAATATCTCTACTTTTTTCTATTTCTGCTTTAGAAACTTCAGGTAATTCTTGTTTGGGCATTTTTTCTTTTGATTCTTCCATAATTTTATATTTTTTTTAATTAATCATTATATCTCTTATTATATCTCTTTTTATTATATAAAAAAATTGCCAAAAAAGCATGATTAGACCAAATACGTTCTGGGGCTACTGGATAAAGTTCGAACATGGATTAAGAATTGCACAGCGTAGTAATCGGCCTAGATTGTGTTATATATATTTTATTATTTTCAATTGCCCACTCTATATCTTGTGGGTATTTATAATGTTCTTCTATTTTTTTACAAATTTCAGCTAATTTAATTATTTGTTTATTATTTAATTTTTGTTTTTCTTGTTCGTTTGTTGATACTTTTATTTTTTCTGTTCCCCTCCTTGTTTTAGTAATCATCATTTTTTGTTTTGAAATATTAATATCCAAAATAGTGTTATTCTTTTTATTAATAATATATGTGTCTGGTGTTATCATTCCACCAACAATAGCTTCTCCTAAGCCATATCCTGCTTCTATAACCATTTGATTTCTATCTTCTGTTACTGGATGAACAGTAAAACATATACCCGACACTTCTGATTGAATCATTTTTTGAACAACAACTGCTACTGATATTTTTTGGTTGTTAAGTTTTTTTTCAAATCTATAGAATATAGCTCGTGGGGTAAATAATGAAGACCAACATTTTTTAACTGATTCTAATAAATTAGACTTTGTTATATTTAAATAACTTTCTAACTCTCCTGCCCAAGAAGCTATTGATGAATCTTCTGCTGTGGCAGAAGAACGAACAGCTACATATTTAGATTTTAATTTATTAAATTCTTTTTCAATTTCTTTTTTAATATTTTCTGATATTGATTTATCATTTATTAAATCTCTAATTTTAATTGATGCTTTTTCTACTGAATTAATATCTTTATGATTTACTTTTTTAATTATTGAATTTATTTCTACATTTAAATCTGTTTGTTTTAAAAATTCATCAAAAGAATTGGACAAAACAACAAACCCAGGAGGAACTAATAATCCAGCCTGAGTCATTTCACCAAGAGATGCTCCTTTTCCACCCGCTATATCTGTGTCATTTTTAGATAATTGTTTAAGTAGTTTAATAAACATTATTTTGCAATTTCAATTATCTTTACTATTCCTTTATTTGCATCTACTCTTACTATATCCCCGTCTCTTAAAACCCGAGTGGCAACTTTAGTACCAACAACACAAGGAATTTTTAATTCCCTACTAACAATAGCTGCATGACATAATTGTCCTCCTGTATCAGTAACAATTGCTTTTGCTTTTAATACTAAGGGCAACGCAGTAGCGTCAGTTTCATCAATAATCAATATATCTCCTTTATTCATTTTATAAAAATCTTTAGATTCTAAAATAACCTTTGCCCTACCCTGCACGATTCCCTTACTAGCAACTATACCTTTAATTTCCTTTTTAGGTTCCTGGCTATCTTTTGTCTCTCTTAAAAGCTGTACCAAGCTATCAATAGCAATAACTTTTTCTGATAATCTCTTGGTTCGTTTAAAAAAATCATTTAACAAATTTATTCTATTAAGCCAATCCTGACAACTTTTCTTTCCTACCTTATTATTGGCCTTGTTTTTAAACTCTTTCATTCTAGGAATTGCTTTTAAATTCAAAATCTCAAACATGCTATTAAATGTTTTGTTTATTAATTTAGTATTGTGGCGATGGAAATAATTGTCTTTAGTGATTTGATCTAAATCATCATAAAAATCTTTTAGAAAATGATCCCAACCAGCTCCCCAGTTAGCTTTGCCACCTTTCTTTTTTCTTTTGAATTCTAGTTTAGTCATTTGGTTTAATTATACCTTAAAGAATAAAACGAAAAAAGGGAGAACAGAGTTACCGTACCTCTCTTGATTAAGACGTATTACTTATGGCCATGTCCTTGTTTTTAAAATCGAGATTTCAACATCGATTCCACATAAATAAGGAACCTTTTCAAGCTCATTAAGATCTTGCGGTATTTCTCTCCCACTAAGATAATAATCGATTGCTGAGATAAGATTGCTTGAAGCAATTACGAGAATGCGTTCATCAAGTGATGGTTTAAAAAAGTCAAAGATATAAAAAACAAAACCCCGGAATAATGGGGTTCTGCTTAATATATACGAATAATTACTCGGTTAATTTTCTTTCAATTACTTCAACAAAGCTTTCAAAGGGTTGAGCACCAATCATTATTTCTCCGTTAACAAGAAACGTTGGTGTTCCTCTTTGTTCTTCTGGTACGCCTGCATTTTCAAAATCCTTTTGTCCTTGATTGTACCAATTTTCTGCTATTTTTAATTTATCTTCATTTATTAAGCACTGAGAAAACTCATCTTTGTTCAATCCAAGCGTTTCAGCAATAACAACTATGTCTTCTATTTTTTCTATTTCATTTGATTTTTCATAAAGAAGATTATGAAATTCAGTAAATTTGTCTTGTTCTTGTGCACACAATAAAGAAGCGCCTAGTTCAACTGGAGGAAATACCCTGATAACCATTTTTACTTTACCAGTAGAAATATATTTTTCTACAATATTAGGATATATTTCATCATGAAATAATTTACAATAACCACAAAAGTAGCTAAAATATTCAACAATTGTTACTGGAGCATCAACGCTACCGATTACAATATCTGAATCTGAAACTTTTGTATCAACCACAGATGGATTGTTATTTACGTTGTCAGTATTAACTGATGCTGGTAAAAAACCATTGCCCCATTTATCATAGGCAAAAACAACTACAGCTAATACTAAAACTACGATAATTATTAAGTAAGGATTAAATTTTTTTCCTTCCATATGTTTTTATTTAATTATTAGTCTTTTAAATCTATCACAAATAATTTATTAAAACAAGTCTTTTGCACGATTCCAAAAACTATAATCATTAAATTCTTTTATTCTCCAATACCACCATTCTACGCCCCATAAGTATGCTTTGTCAAATCCTGTTTTTTTAATATATTCTAAAATAGAATTAAATTGATTAAAACTCATAGATATATCTTGTTCTTCTATGGTCATATCTTTAGTGCCCTTATGTCCCCATGGTTCTGCTTGTACTTCTATAGCAATAACATCTTGTAAATTAAAAAATGTTTTAACTAAATTAGTTTTTCTGTGATAAAAAACAGGAGGGATTGGATATGTGATATAGAATTTTAAACTACCATAAATTTTACGATAAATTGATGTTCCAAGAATATCTGCTCTTTTAGATCCACCTATCCACGTACTAAACTCTCCTGATTCTGTAATCATAATTGGCCTAGACGGATCTATTGATCTTGCTAAAGCAATTTCATAGTCTAATAATTTTTTGTTTAACGCAGGACATTCTCCAAAAAATCCTAAAAATGGTTCATTTTCTATTTGCCAAATTTTAATATTTTCAACATCTTTATATCTTTCAATAACCTTAGAAACAAAAGAAAGCAATGCTTCTCCTTTGTCTTCCTTAGAAAAATTTTTAATCCATTCTGGCTCAAAACATTCTGGCCAGCGAGGCAATCTTCTTCCTAGGGCTAAAATTATTTCTCCTTCTGAATCTTTTACTTGATCAATTTGCCAATCTATATCAGAAAAATCATATTCTCCTTGTTCTTTTTCAATTTCATCCCAATAAGCTATTAATCTAAATTTCTCAACCCCTAAGTCATATATTATTTTTAAAAAAAGAGCTTTCCAATCCAATCCTAAATCAATAGCATATCTTTTACTAAAAGTTACTCCCCAATCTATATTATCTGCTGGTTTTGTTTTGCCGACAAAAAGATACAAGAAAAGGAGAATTATAATTCCAAGGATTATTAATAAAAATATTTTAAGAAATTTTTTCATAAGTATAAATACTATCTATTTTGCGTTTTTTTTCATCTAATTTATGAATGGTTGGTCTTCTTTTTCTATAATTATTGCTTATTGTTTTTTTATTACCAATATAAAAACCAATATGCAAATTAAAACTATTTCCTACTTTCTTTTTTTCCCAAACAATAACATCTCCTGGTTTAATTTTATCTTTAGATATTTTTTTCCATCCAAATTCTTCCATGTCTTTTATTGTGCTTTTAACTGTAGCATGCCCATTAGATGTTAATCCAAAAATTAATAATATATTTGAAACAAAAAAAGCACAAGACAAATTACCATTTTGAGTAGCATCAATTTTTTTATTATCTATTTCAATATATAGATTACGGAACATTTTTGTTCCTACCGAATTTTTAATCATTCTAATATATGAATCATATTTTAATTTCTTTATATCCATATATTACATTATATCAGAAAGAAAGGTCCCGCACCATTTGGCGCGGGACTTCAACTGGGTTCAGTTTAAAAAACGAACAAATTCTTCAGGATAACCTTCTCTTGTTTGTTCAATGAAATTCTTTATTTCAGGATCCTCTTCACATTCATCCGTTATTTTGCAGCGAATTTCTTCTCTTATCTTTCCGATTTTTTTCAAAATTGCACACAAAAAGACATTTGGGCAAAGATCCGAAAGAATTTTTTCTGCTCTTACCAATAATCGCATAACTTCTGCCATTGAACTTAATCTTGCTCTTTTCGAACTATTTATTTCACTCATCTTAAACCCCCTTTGTTTAATAAAATACTAAAATATATTAATAATACTTACTCGCCAAAATCAAATTTTGCATCAATAGATATATCATGAGTAAACTCCTGACAACCTATTGCGAAAATTCTTATTCTTGACCCTATATCAGCATTATTAATATATTCTAATGATTTATTTCCATTATCTAAACATTCTTTATCTTCACAAGCAAGATCAATAAAAAATTCAAAATCCATAGCAGTATTTTTATCATATGGATAAATATCACCAAATGGATAATCAGTTAATTCAAAAAACATATATTCATCACCACCAAGTTTTAATTCTCTTTCATTTCCATTAACAACCAATGTGATTCCTCTTACAAAAGATTTTTGTAAAGCAAATAAATTATCATTTTCTCTTCCCAGCTCTTCGCTAAAAAAATATAACCATATTTTAGGAATATCTAAAATAGTTTTAGATAAATTCTTTATTCTGTATTTTCCTAAACTAATTTTTGTTTCTCCTGCATCTCTTCTTATAATCCAAGATTTATCAGCTTCTTTTAATGTTTCTGGTATAATTGTTTCTGGGCTTGCACATCCCCATGTTTTATCTGGATATATTTCAGTTAATCTTGCTGAATTATCATCTTTAGAAACCAAATCTAATAATTCATATGTTATGTCATCATTTACTGGCTTATTATCTTTTATAGAATCAAAATAGAAAAACAATGCAACCAATATAAGCGCAATAACAACAGGAATAATTATTTGTAAATATTTCTTTTTTGCTTCCATATTTAAATATATATCAGAAAACTATATTTTAGTCAAGTCAATTATCTTGTTGTAGTTATGCTAAAATGTCGTTGTAATGCTTCAAATAAATGTCGCTTATTGGAAAAACCTTTTAATGCGTGTTAAGTTGTTTTTAGCAAGTTGTCTGGAAGATAGATTAAAGCAGAAG
>Ga0180009_10003334_pt1 | contig 18306 bp, 13 predicted proteins | sample OS_PC_MetaG_FD_123537 | JGI IMG/M metagenome (GOLD analysis project Ga0180009, IMG submission 123537) | Groundwater microbial communities from the Aspo Hard Rock Laboratory (HRL) deep subsurface site, Sweden - OS_PC_MetaG | ecosystem: Environmental > Aquatic > Deep subsurface > Groundwater... | reverse complement strand
GGTGGTTTCGGGGACCTCTCGGTTGCACAGATCGCACATGCAGTGACCAACTTCACCCTGCCGGTTATGGCTACTCCTTCGGATCTCTACGCAAGTATGCTCAAATCTGAGTCGATCCTGAAGAAGGTTGTTGACTCGCTTGATTTGCAGACATTCTACGGATCCAAGACTGAGTGGGAGACTGTGTCGGAACTTCGGGATTATCTGACCGTAAGGGTCGAAACTGATGGAATTATCACTGTCGAGGCAATCGCGAATGATCAAATGCTCGCTGCGAATATTGTTAATCAACTTGTACGAGAACTGAACCGGTTGAATCTAAGCATACAGAGTCGAAAGAGTGGGTTACAAGCCGATTTCCTGGCGAAACGAATACAGGAGACTGAACACGAATTGCAGCGAGCGGCTTCGGAGCTGCGGCAATTCCAGGAAGAGCACATGGCGATATCACTGGACCAGCAGTCAGCAGCTTTGATCGAGAATCTCGCTCGGCAGAAGGCAGATTTGACAACGGCAGAGGTTGAACTCGAAATACTGAAAAAAACTCTAAGTCCCGATCATCCGCAGTTAATAAGACAACGCATGCTGGTTGACGAGACAAAAGCCAAATTGAAGGTGGGTGAAATGGGGGAGGATAGCAGCTCGAACTCGCCAAATTCTGCATTTGATATACCGCTGAGTAATATCCCTGATCTCTACCTCCGTTTTTCGATTTTGAAACGGAATGTCAGGATTCAGGAATTGATATACGAATTTCTGGCACAGCAGCAGGAAATGTCCCGCATTCAGGAACTACGGGACGTACCTGTGGTGAACATTCTTGACTTCGCACGCCCGGCAGAGCGCCCTTTCCGTCCCCGCAAAGTGCTGATAACATTTTCGGCGTTCATCCTCAGCTTCATGCTATCCACACTGATCGTTGTCGCTCAAGATCGATTCCGTGGGAATGGCGGAGAATCAGATTCAATGAGACTGCAGCTAAAGGAGATGTTGAAAACGGTCTCCAGGAAGCCGTTAGGTTGAGAGACAGGGAGTAGCATTGTTCTCAATTGATCGCATTGCGCGGACCAAGTCTCCCAAAATGCGGCACTGGGTTGTCGCTTTCATCGATTCGACTCTGGTCGGAACCCTGGCTCTGCTGGGCCCTCTTGCCGGAAGCGTCTTCTTCATTGGCCTAGCCGTCCTTTTGGCATTGATAATCTCGCCTGTGGGGTTGACACTCGCACTGACATTGTTGTCCCATCTCGCCGAAGTAAGCGGGATAGAGTTTTCAACCATGCGAATGGCGAAATATGCAATACTGATCGTTATACTCTGGATCACATTGCTTAGATATCTGTCTGAGAAGAAGGCGCTGGGTGTTGGACTCGGCGAGATCGAGAAAGCATTCGCCCTGTTCATCGGCTGGTCACTTCTCTGCTCACTGTTTGCCGTGAGGCCACTCGGGAGCGCACTCACACTGATGAGGCTCACCACGTTTCTCCTGGTCTATCTGGTAGCCAAAGAGACGATTGAGAATTCGTCCCATGTTCGCCTGTTTCTCTGGGCCTTGCTAATCTCAGTGTTCAGCTCATCGGTTTTCTCCTTTGCCAGCCTGGCGTCGGGCAAGTACGCGAGGTTCACCGGCTTTTTCGCCAATCCGAACGCGTTCGGGATATTTCTTAATTCATCGATTCCGCTGCTATTGACCGCCTTGCTGACCTGCAGACAGAAGGCAACCAGATTTCTGTTCGGCATCGGCACCTTGCTGGGATCGTGTGCCCTCCTTCTGACCTGGTCGCGCGCATCCTGGATCGCCCTGTTCGGATTTGTGCTCACATTCATCCTTGTCGAACGACGAAAGAAGGCAGTCATCGCCTTAGCAAGCGTGGCAGTATTCGCTGTTATCGCCGTGTTGACATCGGCTGTCATATACTCATCATTCTACCACTTGACACGCATCGGCATGTCATCCAACCGTCGTATTGTTCTATGGCAGCACGGCATTGATGCCGCTGTCGACAGACCGATTATCGGCTACGGATTCGATTTGCGCAACACCGATGTCAGAGGTGAGGCCGCTATGACGGGGATTTCGGAGATCATAAGCTTCAGACGATCCGATGAAGGGTATAATCCGCACTGCCTCTATATAGCAGTCTTGGTCGGCGCTGGAGTTCCGGGTCTGATTCTTGTCCTGATGATTTACTACCGTCTGCTCAAGTCTCAATGCGTAGCGCGTTCGGGAACAAGCTATAAGGCTAACCGCGTAATGCACTCTGCAATGATAGGCATGATAGTAGGCAGCATTCTGAACTCGATGTTCGAAATGGGCTCGCTATTAGGCTCCGGGTCCTACGTGATCTACTTCTGGCTCTCTCTCGGAGTCACAGCAGCGGTCTCCGAAAAGAAGCTTGAGATTTGGGAGAGATGAGATTGTACCTGTGCAATTCTGCGCCGTGTGGCCGCGATCTCTGATCGCGGTTCGATGGAGTCAAATGAGGTTTCTGAGAAAGACCGTCGGAAGGGATTCCTGAAGGCGCAGCAAGTAGGCAGAACCGCTCCGCTTCGCTCCGGGATTCTGCCCCACCGGGCTTTGTCAAAACCACAGGGGTTTTGACATACAACTAAAATCCGTTTTTGTCCCACTGAGATAGAATATACGTGATGAATTCGAGGACTTTGTCTTTGACTTTCGCGGCGTAGACTCTCCCCTTCTCGGCATCGAAGTCAGGGCGGCCCTCGCCACGATCGTTGTAGATTCCAACCGATCCGGGATAGGGATATACATCCGCAGCAGTTTGATGTTCGTACACGAGGTCTTCGGAATAGTAGCTCTTGTCTGCAAGCGACGGATCGATCGACATGACATAGCCGGTCTCATCGCACCCTGCATGGCCTCCCTCGCCGCCGTAGACTTCTTTGGTGACATCACCGCAAAGCATCCACCAGTGAATGACTGCGATGCACATGCCGAGATTGTGGTAGGCCTTGCCCGCTACTTCCTTCAATGCAGAGTTGTTGCCACCGTGACCATTGAGGATTATGATGCGTTTGAATTTGTGATACTTGAACGACTTCATGAGATCGTAGATATAATCCTGCAAGTGTTCATTGGTGACAGTCAATGATCCGGGATAACCAAGCAGACTCTTGGTGACGCCATACCAGACGGGCGGTGCGAGAATGACATCAAGTTTCTCACCGACATGCTCACCGATATCATACGGAATGAAACCATCGGTTCCGAGACACGCCGCACCGTGCGCCTCGATAGTCCCAACAGGCAATAATGCGGTATCGATTTTCTCCGGCACAAGTTCACGAACCTGCTGCCAGAGCATTCGCTCAAGTTTCCAGATCATAGTGTCATTCCCTGTCTGTACTCAGATCAGTTTGGAATATCTTTGAGTATTTCCTCGAGCACCTTCTCAGTGCGCGCGGCAGATTTCTCGTCGCCCACAAGACGGAAGTGGTTGATATCTCTGACGAGAAATTCCAGATCCTCGGGTTGCCTGAGGTCGTACCACAGATCCATCTCGTCCCAGTCACCGCAACCGTCTTTGCACAGACTCGCCAACTGAGAGTAGACAGTCTTGTCATCCGACCAATTGATTTTCTCGAACAGAATCGGAATGTGCCTGCGCATCGCAAGAAGGTAATAGCTGCCTTCGAGAGTCGGTCCGATGACCAGATCATAATTCGAGATGCGTCTGAAGGCATTCATGATCGTGCTTGGAGGAAGTGTCGGCGTGACACAACCGATAAGCACGACTTGTCCGAAACCCTCTTCAAAGACGCTCTTGAATGCACTGGACATGCGATCTCCCACCGTATCTCCGACTGTCTCGGTCAACCGGACATGCGGCGACTTGAGCAGCTTAAGGGCCTTTCCGGTGAGGGTCGTCTTCAAACTCTCCACAATCTCATTCACGATCTTTCCGGTGGCACCTGATGGATGGTTGATTCTGATATCAACGTCTACGAGATCGAGGCAATTGCAAATAGTATCTTCAAGGAATGCACGATAGAGTTGCAGCTTCTGTTCGTCAGACAAACTGCCCGCAAGCTGACTCTGCACTTTGTCGCGATTCTGATCTTCGAGAAACACTATGAGTGCTTTACTTTTTTTCTTACTTGTCATTTCATGTTGCCCTTAATTATCATCAATCGCCAATATATAAAGCAGAATTAGATAATTCAACCTCTTTCGGCGATGACGTTCAAAAAAACTTGTCGTAGTTGCATGCGCGGACAAATAGGTGCATGAATTGAGTAGAGAGCAGGTAATCACATCGAAGCTGCGCAAGAAGGCATTCGCAGCACTGACCGGAATGTCTTCTTTGTAAGAGCTACATTGTTACTGTCGGGGTGCGCTGTACTCAGTGGACTTTGCGCATCTCCGCAATCATATCATCCGGTTCCACAACACCCTGCATTATGCGCCGCACACTTCCATCAGGGCTCAGCAACAGTGTCGTTGGGAGTGAGAAGTGCTTCAGACCGAATCGAGTCATGAAGTCTTTGGATATTTCGGAGTTCGAGTTCTCCAACTGCACTTTGACAGGCACGAATCTTTTTGCCTCCTGCGCAACAGCGGCATTCCCGAAAGTCTTCCTGTCCAGTGCGCGACAATTGATACACCAGGTCGCCCACGTATCAATCAGCACCGGTTTGTTTTCGCCGGCCGCACGAGCCAGTCCCCGTTCAAGATTAGTCTCCCATTCAATCAGCTCCGAGTGCGGTGCGATGCTCGATCCACCTTCGGATAGACCCACGGACAGCGGCGGAAGGATAAAGCCCTGCATGATAATGCTGCCAAGCAACAGATACGCGCCAAGAAGAAACGCCAGCACTCCGAGGAGTTTCTTCAACCTGTCGAAGTACCCCGATTCCGATACAAGTCGATCGAAGCCACCGCCGAACACGCCGAATGATATCAGCAACAGCCCCGACAGTATTGCCGTGATCTCCATCGGAATCACAGCTCGCAGGAAATAGACTGCCATAAGGAGCAGCACGAAGCCGAAAAACTTCTTGACCGACTCCATCCATCCACCGGCACCGGGTAGCGCGCTGATTGCGGAAGAGAATGTGCCAATTATCATAAAAAGCGTCCCGAGCCCGAGGGCGAAAACGAATAAGACAACGAAACCGAGTAATGGCGATCCGGCAGTCGCTATATAGAGGAGGATGCCTGCTACGAAAGGTCCGACGCAGGGAGATACTACAAGGGCTGCGACTACTCCAAAAATCATCGAACTGACAACTCCACCACCAGACTTTGGCTTACCGAGTTTCGTTCGCAGCCAAAGTGGAACCTGCAGTTCGTACAGGCCGAACATCGATAACGAAAATATGACGAACACGACCGCTATTCCGATTACGACCGGTGTGCTTGCCAGCCAGGCTCCGAACACGCCACCCACCAGGGAGACAATCAGCCCCATTATGCCGTACACGAATGCCATCGAGCCGACATAAAAGAGCGACAGGATGAACCCACGACCGACAGTCCTCTCTTGTCCCGCAAAAATACTTACTGTGATCGGAATCATCGGATATGTGCAGGGCGAAAATGATAGAAGCAACCCGGTGACGAATGCGAGGCCGAGCGCAATGAAATAGCCCCAGAATCCGTGTTTGTCGATAAGTCTCTGGATCTCACTTTGTGATTCTTCCTGTTCGATCGGAGGCTCTGTGGATTCAGTCGTTTCGATGATAGCTCCGAAAATCGCTGCATTCGCCGGTTCACCCTCCTGACCGACTGTTATCAATAGAGGTATATCCGCTGTGTCGGGTGGAAGGCAGGCTTTGTCATTGCAGGGCTGAAATACGAATCGTAATGGCAGCGTATAGTCACCGTCGGCAACATCAGCGCCAATCGTGACGCTAAAGGGGATCACGGTCCGTCCACCATATACGGACATGACCTCGCCAAGAAGATTAGCCTCAAACCCTGCCGGATATCTTATGCCCATCGGGGTCAGACCGGGGATTGTATCAGGCAACAGCTCAGCGGGGATCAGGAAATCCTGGGTAACATACGGCGAATTAATGTGCCACTCAGGAACGATGTCTATGATCGCCGCACACTGGTAAGTCTTGCCTGCCGTTGCCGCTGTTACAGATAACGCTGAAGAGACTTCGACGACCTGTTCCTCAGCCTCACTCTCTGTACCGAAGAGATCCATCTGGGCATGCAGCGATGTTGTCACAATTAGTACCGCCAGCGAAAGCAGTATTGCTGCAGTGAATAGTCCCGCTCTGTTGTTTGACATTTTGATCATGGTCTAGTTTCCCCGCTCTCAATCACAGAATATTGGCAAAACCCGCGGCGTAAATCGCTACACGAATCCCGCCGCATGTTCGAGTTCAATCACATCGATAGGCCGAGTGTGCTCCACAGGAATAACGCAGAAGGTGCATTATCGGGAACAACACATCATCCCACCAACACGAGAATATAACAATTTATGACGGAAATATCCAGAGGATCACATTTTTTTCAGGCTGGCAAGAACATCTGTAAGTATCTGTCGGAGATCAGAGTGAGAGAAGCGGTTAAGTATCTCTTTTGCAAGCCGGTCGGCAACTTCTCTGACCAGGAGTTTCTCAGCCAGAGAGAGCTTCGCTGCGTCAGTATCAGGAATCTCAGTCTCATCATTTTCAACAACGGGCATCGAACTGCCTTCTGTGCTAGCCCGCAAAGCTCTGAAATTGATCTTTGACGATCCAATCTCCTCGGCGTTGAAATTCACTTCTGCTGAGGCTGCCTTAGACTGACTTTGAGTCGGGATCGTCTTGACAGCGGAAGCAGCAGACGATGACTTGCCCTTCGTCCCGTCTGACTTCGCTGATTTCATATCCCGTTTCATCTCACGAACAAACCATCCATAGTCATGCGGACCATCCACCTCTGATTCTTCGTTTGGAGTCTGCATTCCGTATTGATCCTCCGACAAATGGATCGACTCTTCAGCTCTGCCGGCCCCTGCCGACTCTTTCACATTCTTTCTTCTTTCAGAACCGGGTTGTTCATCATCAAGCGATTCCACAGGCTTTTTGCCGGGAGAATCATCAGTTGCAGCATCGGACAGGACTATGTCATCCATTTGTGAATCGGCATCGGTCTTATTGTCATCTGCAAAGATGGTACTGAAATCCATCTCAACATCGGTATCCTGCGCCAGATCAAGCTCTTCCACATCCTCGTCGAGATGGTACACTCCATCGGACTCAAGATCATTCTCACCGCCCGTGTCGAGCTCCATATCAAGTACACGCGACGTTATCTCCAAAAGATCTTTTGGAGAAAATGGTTTATTCAGAGTCTCATCGGCAAGCGAGGAGAGGAATTTGCGCTGGTTGACTATCTCTGATGTTGAGAGAAGAAGGACAGTTTTTATGTCTGAAGTGTTGCTATCACTCTTGATCTGCTTTGAGACCGTATACCCGTCCATCTCAGGCAATCCTGAATTGAGGAATGCGAGGTCGACTTCAGCGGTTCTCAACAAATCGAGCGCCTCCATGCCGTCCGAAGCAGATACGACCTCGAACCCTCTTTGTCGAAACAGATTCTCAGCGACACTTCGCACTGTGTCGGATTGATCGGCTATCAGAATCTTCTTTGCCATCTACCTTCTCTTCTTGGAAAGCTGGGACGATGCACGTTCAAGGGTCTTGCGTTCTTTGTCCGTTAGGTTATTGATACCTACTTCATTGATTTTGTCAAGTATTCTATCGACATCATCCATAAGTTTATCAGAGTTCGCTTGTTTTTTTTCTTCCTTCTTGTCCTGCCTGTTAGACCTAATCCCGAGCATCTTCTTTCGCACGAAATTGGGGATTCCCCCGCGTTTCATGTACAGCAGGCCGAAAATCGCACCTCCGAGATGAGTCCAGTGCGCAACATTGTCTCCTGATCTGGAAAATGCCAGCACGAGGTCCATGCCAACAATGAACATCATGAGGTACTTCACTCGCACAGGAAGAAGGAAATAGAGATAGACCCTCCTGTCGGGCCAGAGCACCGCAAATGCAACCAGTACACCGAGTACGGCCCCTGATGCACCGATCACGGGGGTTGACGAATTCGGGGTCAGGAGAACAGTGAATATCCCGGCTACCGTGCCTGTGATAAGATAGAATCGGAGAAACTTCCGAGTACCCCACATCCGTTCTATCTCCGCGCCGAACATCCAGAGCATCAACATATTGAAGAATATATGCATGAAGCTCCCGGGACTATGCAGGAACATGTACGTGACAACCTGATAGACCAGCGGGCCGGTTAGCACATCGACTGGAGTCAAGCCGAAATATGTGATGAGCAATTGGGATCGGTCAAACAGCTCGAGCAGGAAGACTGCGGCATTGATTATGAGAAGCCACTTGATACCGAGCGGCAGTCGGGAGTCAAATCCCACTCTGTATTGATTTGGCATCTGATTATATCTCATCTTATCCTATATCGGCGAATAGTATGCAGTTGTGAAGCAACTTGCTTAATTATACGCAAATTTCGCTGTCAGACCAGGCGAAATCGTTCAGCAATCGGACCTAGAACAGCTTCGCGTGAAGCTTCTTGATGCAGACATCCTGCAACACCGTCAGGCCCGCCTCCCGGGCGACTCTTGCCGACTCCTCATGGGTTATACCCTCTTGAAGCCACAGCACGCCCGCGGAAATATCTATGGCCTGTTTCGCTATATCCGGCACGGAATCGCTCTTTCGGAAGACATCCACGATATCGATCTTCTCCGGCACATCCTTGAGGCTCGGGTAAGCCACCTCTCCGAGAATCTCCCTCTCAACGGGATTAACCGGTATGATCCTGTATCCGTGACGTTTCAGATAAGACGCTACCTGATTAGAAGGCCGGTCCTCCTTGCCCGAAAGACCAACAACCGCGATCGTCCTAGAATCCTGCAGAATTCGCCTGATTTCTCCATCCGATGGATTTGTCAATGACATACTCTATCCCAGAATCTTGTTCAATCTCTCCACGAACGCCTTCTTCGGAATCACTCCGACCACCTGATCAACCACTTTGCCGTCTTTGAAAAAGAGCAACGACGGGATGCTCATGATACTGTACTGAGTAGCGATCTTGCTGTTTGAATCGACGTCGATCTTCGCAACTTTCACCCTGCCGGCATATTCCTGTCCGATCTCATCGACTATCGGTGCAACCATTTTGCACGGTCCACACCATTCGGCCCAAAAATCTACCAGAACCGGAACATCGGACTTCAATACCTCTTCCTCAAAACTGGTGTCTGTGACTGCTAATGACATGTTGCCTCCCACTATCTTTGAACTAGTTTAATATCTGATCCTCGATTAGCCCTATAGGAATTGTCCCGTAGGATAGAATCGTATCGTGAAAACTCTTCAAATCAAAGCCGTTTCCTTCGGCGCAGCGACATTTATCCCGCAAATCCAGGATTCCCAGCTTTCCTATCATATAACTCATCGGCTGAGTGGGGCTTTGTGTATATCTCTTCACCTCTGCAACAGCACTTACCTGCTCGAGCCCAGCAACATCGACGAGCATTCGTACAGCATCCTGGAAGCTCATGTTACCGCGGTGCAGCTCGACATCGATCACGACACGGCACGCCCGCCAAAGTTGGTCCTTCAACTGAAAAAGGCGCGATTTCAAATCATAGAATCCCTGCTCGAACATCATCTCCTCACAATAGAGCGCCCAGCCCTCAGCGAACAGGTTTGAGCGAAACACCTTGCGAACTCTCGAATCGACCCGGTTCGAATGGAGGAACTGCAAATGATGCCCCGGATACCCTTCGTGAATAGCTTTAAGGAGCACCGATGCTTTAGAATGTCCTGAGAGTTGCTCCTGCCGCACCTCCGGAGGAAGACCGGGGTCTATCGGCGTCACGAGAAACATCCCTTCCTGCATCTCCTCGAACGGCGCAGGGACAACATATGCTGCGTATGGGAGCCTGTTTCTTTCAAAAAGCGGCGTCTCCTCGACAGTCAGCGACTCGCCATCGGGAATCGTGACTATATCTTTCTCCATCAGATACCGTTTAACTCGCTGAATCTCCCTGCCGTAGTAACCTAGAAGGCATTCAGCAGTCGGAGTCTCTCTCTTGATCTCGGTAACAAGGTCGGCCCAGGTTGTGTTTCGGTCAATTTCGTTGGCCGACGCATGGAGAGCGGCCTTTGTGGACTCAATGCACTCCTCTCCAATTGATACCAGCTCATCGCAATCATACGGCAACAGATAACCATGTTTGAGGAGGAAGTTGAACATCTCTTCACCGAGACGGTATTCGCCGTCGCTCGCCGGCATAATCTCATCCCTAAGGAATCGACTGTAGCTCTCCAAAGCAGCAACTGCATTTCGGCTTGCATCGGTGATGTCATTCGTCAAAGCCGGGACTCGACTCGCATGCAGCGGCATCACCGCTGAGAAGAAGCCCATCCCCGACTGTGTCACCTCCATGCCGATTCTCGTCCAGGCAGCAGGAATGTTCGAGCTGGCCAGCAGGTTTGCCTTGCCCTCATTGAGCAGCCTCGGTATTTGGCGAAGCCTCGCCGCAAGCGACTCCATTCGCTGTTCGCACGGCAGGGATTCGCGTGCCAGCAGCAAGAATGTGGACCAAAGGCAGATATCGGGATAGACCGTTGCGTCGCGCTCCACGCGGCGGTACTCCTTCTCCATTCCGATCTCGAAATCAAGAGTGCTCTTGAGGATTGCCAGATCGAGCAATTCGCCGCTACTGAGTTGATCCTGTAAATTATCGAATTCCGATAGTTTCGATCTGAAACGCTCGTATCCTCCCAGAACTTCGATCCTGCTGTCGGGATCCAGTGTTTCTAATTCATTATCATACTCATGCATCCCGTTGCCGGTTGCCTGAGTCGGGTTTGTCTTCCACCAGTTTTCAAGAATTTGATCGGATATCGCGCGAAAATCGGAATTCATCAAGACCACCTGTGAGTAGATTGTCAGACTGAATATAGACTGGCCGAGATAGAAATCAACAATTTTATTGGTGAGAAGAAACTCCGGAGCGTCGATTCTCATCGAACTGACGCACCTGAAGCAGGAAAGCTTCGAGGCGGATTTCTTCATTCTTATCTTCCAGCCCTTCGTATGCGAGGTTGAGCCACGGAAGCCCGCCACAGTGTGACTGCACCTTCTTCGAAATCGATGTTACAATAGTGCCGGGCATGCAGTTGAACGGCAGAGTGTTTATTACTCCGCTGGCACCACGATTGAAGTAATCTATCGCTTTCCCTACGGACAGGATTGCCTCTCCGGAAAGCGAGACATCGATGAACGGCTGGGCTAATTTTATTACATCTTCGACCGAAGCCTCGTGTGCGATCGGGACATGCGGAAGCAAGACATCAGCGAGCCGTTTCTCATCATTCTTCTGGATCTTGTCCTTCAGATAGCCGCCGACAAAGCTCTTGAAATCCCTGTCCTTTCTCGACTGGAGTTTGTACGTGAAATTCGTGTAGAATATCCACTCTGACATGGGCGCCAGCCAGACTTCAGCGCCGAGTTCTTCCAGACGTTCTATCAGGGAGTTGTTGGAGAAGCTGTTTAGGCGCAGGAAGATTTCACCAACAACTGCAATAACAGGTTTCCGCTCAGTACCGTTGTGGGAGAGCCTCTTGAAATCTGATAGAGCCGAGAAAAGGACTTGTTGCAGGTTTTCGTCACGCCGAATCGCCCCGGCGAGGCGATTCAGGTAGTCTTTGTACAGTTTGTCGCACTCGGGATTATTCGTGACATACGGTCTGTACTTCCTGTACAGCTTGAACAGCAGATCAGTAGCGACAACACCAGCCCAGGCCACACGCCTGAACCTCTTCTCAAGAAACGGGAAGTCATTGTATGAATTCTCCGAGTCGGGAGAATATATCGGAACTTCATTATAGCCGAGCTTGTCGAGGACACTTCTCTGAAGCAAATGGTATTGTCCGAATCTGCAAGGTCCACCGGCGGATGGCATAAAGAATGCCGCCCGATCCTGATCGAACCCCGGCTCCTTGATTTTCCGGATCATATCACCCATCGTGACCTGGCAGGGGAAGCACTCTTTGCCGCTTGTGAACTTCTTTCCCCAGTTGAGACTCTCGCTGGTGGGCTGAGGCAGAGGTTCAGCCTCCGTTCCGCACGCCTCCATCGCTGCGGCTAATGCAACGGCATGATCGGACATGTACGGAATGTAGACCTTCCTGTCGTACCCGTTGCCGTTCGATGGCGGAACCACTTTCTCGCGAATGGGCTTGGCTCGATAAGCTTTCAGGCTATCGAGAAATGCTTCGAGCCGCGTTATAATTCCCGCATCAGCGGAATGTTCATCGATTTCGACCTGCAGGAACGGCTTTCCTTCCATCTGCTTGGCGAAGAAATGCGTGATGAACGAATCGGGACCGCAACCGAAATTCGTGATGTAGACGGCATATAGATTCGGATGCTGCCTGATGAAATCGGCTGCTGCGAGAATTTTCTGACCGAAGCGCCAGTACATATTGCTGTTGTTGATGTTCGGCAGATACTTCTCCAGCGGAAGGAAATCCATCGGGACAACCTTCACGCCAAGCCCCCTGATCTTCTTCGGAATTTCGAGCGAGAGCTTGTTATCGCATCCGTTGTACGGGCGGGAGATTACGCAAACCGCCTTCTCATCCGGATCGAGCGAATCGAGGAACTCGTCTCCGGCATCCCGACACTTGCCGTAAAATCCTGTCTGCGATTTAAATGCCGCCTGAACGGCAGCCTCATATTCCGTGTAAGTCAGACCAAACATTTGCATCAGTTCACGCAGGTTTTCCAGCAGATAACTCATATCCATGCGCAAGCTGACGGCGAACGAGACCAGTTTGACATTGGTGTGCGACAGATCAACATTCGCTCTTACATTGTACGGTATTGCCTGAATATATGGACAAAGATAACTCTGTATGTGCGGGGAGCCTTCGTCATGGACGCTGATTATACTCGGCAGAAAGATATAGTCGACTTCCTTCTTCACGAGGTCCATGATGTGTCCGAAAGTTACCTTGATGGGGAAACACGTCTCAGACGAAAAATGCTGCAGTCCATCGTCCAGAATTCTCTGATTCGTCGGTGCAGAGAGGATCGTCTTGTAACCCAAAGATCGGAAGAACCCCGACCAGAACGGATAGAGTTCATGAAATATTAGTACACGTGGCAGGCCTATTGTGACACTCCGCCGTCCCTCAACTACCGGCCGCTTGAATGCAGCATACAAGTATTTCTCGCGGAGCTTGTAAAGATCAGGACCTTCAGCCTCTCTACTTGACTGATCAACATCATATTTCTCGCAGCGTGAGCCATAGTAAAGCGGTTCTTCGCCCTCCATCACCACTCGTCTGATTTCGCACATATTCGAACAGTCTTCGCAGACAAAACTCTCCAGACGGTAGGTTTTATTCGTAAGGTCGAAACCTTTAAACCTGCTCTCCGGAGTCGTGATTTCTTCTCGGGCAAGCATTGCCGCTCCGATTGCGCCGGTGACATCGTGATGAGGCGGCACAGTGACCGATTGGCCTGTGACATTCTCGAATGCGGCGACAACGGCTTTATTCCACGCCACTCCACCCTGGAAGAAGATATGTTTTCCTATGCGACGCTCCTGCACAACCTTTGTGAGGTAGTTGTTCACAATTGAGTACGCAAGCCCTGCAATCAGGTCATCTTTATCCGCACCCGACTGCTGATGGGCAACGAGGTCGGATTCCATGAAGACCGTGCATCTCTCGCCACAACCGACCGGGCACGATGCATTAAGTGCCCTTTCACCAAATTCCGTCTCTATTCGAATATCCAGCTTTTCAGCCTGCTCCTGCAGAAATGATCCCGTACCTGCGGCGCAGGCTTTGTTCATTTCAAAATCTATTACGACACCGTTATCGATCGAGACGAACTTAGAGTCCTGACCGCCGATTTCGAAGATTGTGTCGACTTTCGGGTCGATCGCAATTGCAGCCGTTGCCTGGGCAGTGATCTCATTTCGGACAATGTCTGCGCCGACAAAATCACCGACGAGGTATCGCCCCGATCCGGTCGTGCCGCACGCCGCAATTCTAACTCGTCCCGCCAGTTCATCGCCGACCTCTTTGAGACCTTTCCTGACGGCTTCCAGCGGCCTGCCCGCAGTCATCAGATAGCGCCTCGCGAGGACATTATTGTCTTTGTCGATCACTACGACATTCGTCGACAGTGACCCAATATCTATTCCGAGACATCCCTCGGTTGTATCAGCAGATAGCACCGATGCGGATGATGTGATATCGTAACACTTGCTGTCGGGAAATATGTAAGTTAGCGGTTCGGCTCCGCCAGTCTTTCCCATATCAGTTATCAGCGAGAAACCAGAGCGCAAATCAAACAGAGCGGGATTTTCGACTGTCGCCGCATACAATGCAGCGCCGAGCGCAGGCATGTGCTTGTGCATCTCAGGAACGATCAACTCACCCGGCTTGAGGTCGAGGATGTCCTCAAAGGCCTTGATCATGCCGACATTCGCCGCTACTCCACCCTGAAAACTGATCGGCTTGACAAACTTCTTGCCGGTCGCGATAGCAGACTTGAAGTTTCTCGCGACAGCGTAACAGAGTCCCGCCACGATATCATAATCCGGCGTGGCGGTCTGCTGCAAGTGGATCATGTCCGACTTCGCAAAAACCGAGCATCGCCCGGCAATTCTGGGCGGATGTTCAGACTTGACGGCCAGCTCGCCGAACTCACCTTCGATTGAAAGACCGAGACGTGAAGCCTGCTGATCGAGGAATGATCCCGTCCCTGCCGCGCAGAGAGAGTTCATCGCAAGATCATCCAGCAGCAGCTTGCCAGACGATTCGTCCTGCTGCACGCTGATTAGTTTCGAGTCCTCGCCACCCATCTCGATGATTGTACAGATATTCGGCAACAGGCGGTGATTCGCTGCCAGACTCGAAAGAACCTCATTGAGGAAATCGCCACCGATCCTGTCCTGGGCGAGTCTTCCACCTGAACCGGTGGAACAGACGCCCGCGAAATCGCTCGCATCGTACATCCCGAGGATTTCATCGAGTACGGATCTAAGAAGCGCGAGAGGCTGGCCGGCGACTCGCTTATAGTATGTATGAAGCACGCTGCCAGAGCGATTGATTACGACTGCTTTGAGCGCAACTGATCCGATGTCGAGCCCGAGGAAATATTGCACGGAAAATCCCTTTCCAGAAGACAGTGATCAAGTGTTGAATATAAGCTCAGTTGAATTCAATGCAATGAAAACTTACACTAGAATGGTACAAGTTCAAAATATGACGCAATATGGCGGATAATGGACGCACAAGGCTACTCAATTACTGCAAGCCGATTCATGGGAAAGACAGATTCGGATGTCTATCGAAGCACTGATAGACGATATCTGTTGTAGGTTGCTATCAATGTACCGATCACTATCACTACCGATCCAAGCCAGACAAGAAGTACGAGAGGCTTCCTTGAGATTTCGACAACCAGTCTGTCTTTGCCGGTCTCGCCGATAGCGGCTATCCTGAGTCCCACTGTCTTCTGGTCGGGATTGACCTGCTCCAGCGTCATGACGAGACCTGTTTCGCCCATAGGCTGCGGCTCGCTGGATCGCGCACCATCGGATGATATTGCGAGCACTGGAATCAGCGTCACGGAATCCTGACCGTTAACTCCGGTGACCACTGCACCGACCTGCATCGAGCCAGGCTCACCGTGTGAGCCCATTTCATATTTTTGGAAGGTTAGTTTCCAGTCACCTGCTTCGACAGTTTCACCCTTCTCCACAACATAAGTTTCCCCCGGCTCGCTCTTCTCGAGCTGCTCCGGAGCGATATACAGATCATAGAGAAGATGCTGCCTGACAAAAGGCTTTCTCATGATTCCACGGTTGTAGGAGTCGAAGAACAACTTCGGATCGGCATTGAACGAGTCACCACCATGTTCAATATCCAGATACACCGCATTGTCGAATTCAGCGATGTCTCCCTGCATTCCGGTATACGTTACCGTGTACCCCATTACCTCTTTGGGCTCACCGACAGCAAGAACAACCTTCTCGCCCGTAGCGAATGCATTCGATCCGATAAAACCGATCAGCAGAACTCCGAACCCAATGTGCGTCAGATGGCCGCCCATCTTCTTGCCGACTTTAGCGGGATACATGATCAGGAAATATGCATTGGCAGCCAGAGCGAACACCGCGAAGAAGATCAGCAGCAAGTGCTTGACCAATGTCACACCGACCATGATACCGACGACAACGCCTACTGCAGCGATAATCAGCGATACCGACGATCTCCTCAGAACATTGGCAACAGATATATCTTTCGCCTTCAGAAACGGCGCAAGACCAGCGAGCAGCGCGAGAAGCACCCCGAATGGCAATGCCATACTATAGTAATAATCCATGCTGACATTAGCAGGCTCCGAGAAAAACGGCAACCTCGTCAGAAGTGGCGCGGAAGTTCCCACAAGGATCAGTATTGCGAACACCGAAGTGACAATCACTCCGATAGCGAGCATGAAATCGGCCGACCATGGATCATCTGTCTTTTTCTCCGGCTTGATGCTGCGGAAACGCATTACGAACAGCACCGCAATGGCGGCCAGAAACGTGAGCTGGAATAGTACAAGGTAAATATTCAGCCCAAGGTCGGTGAATGAATGTACCGAAAAGTCGGCGAGCACACCGCTTCGAGTAAGAAATGTCCCATACATCACAAGCAGAAATCCCAACGCAGCAAGGAGCAAGTTCGATTTGCGCAATTGACCGTATCGCCTTTCGACAAGCAGTCCATGCACAAGTGCGGTGTTGGTCAACCATGGAATGAGAGACGAATTCTCTACCGGGTCCCATCCCCAGTAACCGCCCCAGCCGAGTGTTTCATAAGCCCAATAGCCTCCAAGGAATATCCCGAGACCGAGTATTGCGGACGAAATAAGCGCCCACGGAAAGACGTTCTTATTCCAATTGCTGTAGTCGTTTTTGGTGAGAGCTGCCATTGCATAGGCGAACGGTACCGCTAATAGCGTATACCCTACAAATACAATCGGCGGATGAATAATCATCCAGAAATTCTGCAAGAGCGGATTCAAACCTCTTCCCTCAACCGGCACCGTCGCGAGCAACTTGAATGGAGAACTCGCTGACAACAGAACGAACAGGAAGAGCGCCCCGAACAGATAATAGATCATCACTGTTGAGCTCAACGGGTCGTCGCGCCTGTATATAAGAAGCCCTACGAGCGCCGTAAGCAGAAGCCAGAGGACGAATGTCCCGACCTGACCGGCCCAGAGAGTCGACAATAACAGGAAGAATGATAAATCGGTTGAACTGTAAGCATGCACATACTCCAGTTGAAAGTTGTGCGTCAAAATCTGATATAGAAAAAGTGTCGTCAGTGCGATAGTGCTGATTGCAAACGTAGCGTAAGCTCGATTACCAAGAGAGACAAAAGACCTATTGCCGGCGGCAGCCAGAATATAGCCGGCCAATGCAACCATACAAGATGCAAACGCCATAGAAAGAAGCAGATTGCCAAAGAACATATCTATGATTCTCCCTGATATTTGGAGGGACATTTCAGCAGAAGTTCGTCAGCCTCGAATCTTCCGTCCACATATTTCCCCCTGCAAACGACTTTCGTCGCCTGATCGAAATTTCCCGGCATAGTGCCTGCATATACGACGGTCAGATCATCCCCCTCATCATCAAGCATGCGAAAAACAAGCCGAAGGCTATCGCTATCGTAATTGACATCTTTCTTCACTATGGTGCCGATGACCTGAACACGTTTATCTCGCGCCTTCGCTTCATCGAACGATACGTATGCCGTCAATGAATCATTGAAAGACGAGAATACCCATATAGCGGCCACAACGATTATCACTGCACCGGCGATCCACTTTCTCTTCACCGCTCCTCCAGTTTCTTGACACGTCTATCAAGCGCAAACACCACAACAAAAATGCCGACCCATCCGATCAGCGTGACGGCCATCACCGCTAAGTTAAGCCCGCTCGAAGTCATAACTATCCTCCAATTGCTTTTGTTCCAGTTTCTGAATTCTGTTCCCGATACTGTGGAGCCAGAAATACGTACAGAGGAAGCAGAACAGAGATGAGAGAAAAATGAATGCTACATACCCGCCGATATTGAGCTGCCCTTTCGCCACAAGTGTATCTTCAGGATGCAGCGATTGATATACTCGTGGAACGATAAATCCAAAAAACGGCACGGTGACGAAGGCAAGTATCGAATATACCGCTGAGAACGAGGCTCGCCTTTCGGGCTG